>Ga0116231_10000185_pt1 | contig 88663 bp, 65 predicted proteins | sample S1TSphgellanicum_2_FD_89695 | JGI IMG/M metagenome (GOLD analysis project Ga0116231, IMG submission 89695) | Host-associated microbial communities from peat moss isolated from Minnesota, USA - S1T2_Fd - Sphagnum magellanicum MG | ecosystem: Host-associated > Plants > Peat moss > Unclassified...
ATTATTATCTCAATACATTTAACTCTTATTAACTCTAATAATTAGTATTTAAATGATAATAATTTCATTAGGTTTGAAATAATTTGATAAAAATTGAAATACCCACACATGAGCATTAATGAAAATGTTATCTATTGGTCCAAGCCTCCAAAAATAAATTTATGTTTCAAAAATGAAAAACTTGCACATGGGCACTAGCAAAAATATTGTCTCCTAGGCCAAGCCCTCCTTAATGGATCTTTATTTTTAAAATGCAATAATTGCATCAATCATATTTGTTTGGTTAAATGCAAGTACTATAAAAGGTTTCTATGACCCCTATGCAAGTATTACATTTGAAGAGGAAAGACCCATTGTGCGTTTTCCCTTAACTTTTTTTAATGAACTAACCATTAAATGTCTAGTAAGGTTTTGTGGGTTTGTGAAAATTTGAAAGGACCGATGACAATTAATGGTAGAAATAAGGCTAAGTAGGAGGTAATATGTATGTGGTTAAATAGTAGGTATTTTATCATGTTGATATGTCATAGTGTTTTTTAATTAGTTAATTAATTAGGTAGGCTAGGTAATTAATCAATTATTAAGTTGCAAATTGTAAGGAATATGTATGTGGGTTAAGCAGTAGGTATTTTATCATGTTGGTATGTGATAATGTTTTTGTATTAATTATTTAATTAACTAGGCTATGTAATTTATTTATTAACTAGGTTAAGATTTAGGTAGTAAGTGTAATTAATTAATTAGGTAGGTTATGCAATCAATCTATTAAATAGGCAATAAGTAGGATAAGTAGTAGGTAGTAAATAGCAAGTAAATCATATGTATGTGGGTTAAGCAATAAGTATTTTTTCATGTTGATATATGTGATTTTTCTGAAGTAATTGCTACATTAAGTAGGCCCAATGTAATTTATTTATTAAATGTGTTAGGTAGTAGGAGTAATTTATGGCCCATTTTGTATCATACATTTAAATTACATTTTTTGGTACAATTATGAAATATTATAAAAACAAATTTATAATATAATTTCTTAAATCAAATAGATGTTTGGGATGTGAAAAAACATAATTTATTTTTACATAAATTTCTTATCATTGTTAAATTAAACTTAAGATATTATACATGTAAACATAATAAAATTTATAGTTAATAAAATCAATTAACTATATGGCATTAATTAATATTTAAAAATTAAAACTGATTATGTAGATTAACATTTTATATCAAAATTAATATAGTTAATCAAATATCTTTTATTATATTTTTATTAAAATTTATTTATGATCCATTTATAATTATTATATGTAAATGAATTATATATCACACATTTTAATTAAATTTTATTGGTAAAATATGATATATCAAAAGAAACATTGTATAATATAATTTTTAGAATCAAATGAAGGTTTAAAATATGAAATTGATTTATGTATTTAATATTATATTATCCACTTATAAATCATGTGATTGAATTTATTTTTTCTAGGGAATGGTCATTGAAATTGTATTGAATAACGAAATTCTATTTATTTTTTAGATCAATTTATATTTTTAAGAGGAAAAAAATATGTTTGCGTACATTATTGGAAAAAATTTAAGTTTCAACTTTGATTTTATCATTTGGACAAAATCATAATATAATATCATAGTTCAAAATGATGTTTTGTGTAATGTTTAAATGAAGTAGGTTAAATAGAATACACATTGCTTACTTGTCACAATAAGTAGGGTGGCTTGGTGGTAAAAAAGTTGATCTCCATCCTCGGGGTTCAAGGATCCATCCCCACAAATGACATGTGTTGTGGTCAATGTTGGAATGTTGACTGAATATTCTTTAATTACTTAGCCAACATAGGCTAAGTGCCTATTAGGTGACCTTAATTAGGTACAATACAGATGGCCTACTAGCAACCTAAACTATTTTTTAAAGCCTAGCTTGTGTAATGACACATGTCAACATGATACAAGTTGAATTTAATGAAATTAATAACAATAATATATAATATTATTATTTTCCTATTTAAATAATATATATTTAAATATATATAAATAATATGACTGCATTCTTAAGTCATAAAATTAGTCGCAAAATGACAATGCCACATAAACTAGTTTGGATGGATGAAAAGTTCATGTAGGTCGCATTTTTTATGCGATTAGTTCAAGGTGACTAAGCACTATAACAAGTCACATGTGGTAATTATGACTAAAAATGAATTGTAAGTCCAATCATATATTTGCAAAAAATTTATAGTGTATTGGCATTATTATCCTTTGTGTGAAATATTCCTTTCATAGTTTGTTGAATTCAAATATATTAATTTATATTTGTTTTAATATGAGCATGATTTTTTGATCCATAAACATTCTGGCCATCATTGGATTAGCATGGTGCCCCTTTTTTTGAAACATAATTATTTTTGTGATTAATGAAAGTGTTGATTCAAGTGACTTTAATATTCAATAATATATTATGAGGCCTTGGTGGTTACCAGGGTGTAATCATTGTCAAATGAACCAAAACCATGTTCGACAATTGAAAAATTGTCAATTATTTCAAACAAATATATGTAACGCCATTTTAATGTCATCTTGATCAAGGAAATTTGTGATAAATGGTTTATATGAATGTAGAAAAAATCCAAAGAAATCATTTTATTTAATAAATTAAGTTTTGATTTTAGTAAAGGACTTTTGAACTTGAACACCCCAAAATCAATTTTATAAAGCATTAGGCTAAGGACTCTTTTAATAAAAAAATATTGATGGGAATTTTTTGAAATGATGAAAACCTACCATCGACATATGAAAAACACTCATAATTTAGAAATTGTGGTATTTGAAGTTTAAAATTCAAAATATCATTTTTGAAATTTCAAATTTCAAGAATCATTTGCTATATGTAAATGGGTCATAATGTGTATGATATATGGACAAATTTTTGGGTGAAAATGAAATAAAATGAGCCAATAATGTTACTTTAGAAAAGGATTGCATGTCTTTTGCCCAAAAATAACATTTCCATACAAATGAATTTTTGAACAAGTCTTTTGAAAATTATTGTAATAAATGCATATGATTGTCTAGGTAAATGACATGTTTTTTAATAATATTTTTGAATAATATGAATTTTCGAAAATGTGTTGATTACTTTTTAATTCAATGTTTCATCTTTAAAAATGATAACAATTTCAAATCATAACCAAATTTTCATTTTTTAGATTTTTAGGTTTTTTTATAATATAGTAAATTACAACTTTTTAAAAACACATCATATACATTATACCCTGTTTATATGTGGTAAAAGATTTTTGAAGTTTTAAAATTCTAAATCAATTTTGGAAAGTTCCTTTGAATTTTAAATTTTTTTGAATTTCACATATTTTAGGGTATGAGTTCTTTTTGAATGTGGCTAATAGGTTTTTATCTTCTTAAATTTTTCCCCATGAATTTTTATTTTATTATATGAGTCATTTGGATAATCTTTTGCAAAATTGATTCTTTTTGGCATAATAGGTGTTCACTTTCAAGGGTCCTAAATCAAAACTTAAACTTAAAATTTTATCAAATGGACTTTTGGTTTGAATTCATTGACATTCATATGACTGAAAAAAAAACAATTTGCCATGATTGCCATGATGGTTTAAAATGGTAAAACATAAATATTTTTCCAATCTTGATTTTTTTTAAGGCCCATTTAACATCCTTTTTGGTTTGTTCTATTGTGACTACACCTTTTTGGCTTATGATACAAAAAACTAAAACTTAAAATAATTATCATATTTTAGCATGATTTGAAATTATGATCATTTTTCAAGCTAAAACATAAAATCTAGCAGAATTTGTACACTTTTAGAAAATTCATATTTATTCAAAAAGAATTGATACAAGTAATGTAATTTATTAGGAGATTTGTTAATATTCTTAAGAACATGTTGTAAAAAACATGTTTCAAAAAATTCCTTTCTATGAAAAAGTCAAAATGTTAAAAAAAGGCCCATTTCTGGTGGATTATTTAAATGTCATTGTTGGTTAATTTGATTGGGATTACACCCACAAGGCAAAATATTTCTTTCATGTTACATAGATTTTGAAACTACAAATATATTTGTTATAACACAAGTAACATATTTTGATCCATTGTTGGATTGGCATGGTGTCCTTTGTCCAAAACTCAAAAAATTGAATTTTTTCTTGTCACTAATGGGAGCATTAACCCTCGGTTTGAAATAATTTTTCGAAACTATTAACACACATTGTGTTATAAAGTTGAAAATAATGATAAATAATGTCATCTTTCAATTGTAACCTGAAAGTGAATAGGGACAACCCAAGTTGAGGGGCTTAAGCACCTTAGATGGATTAGAATTGCATTGTAATTGTCCCATCAAATTGATAGGAATTCTTTTGAAGATTCATCATTTTTGGAACATTTCTCAAACTTCGGTTTTTTGCACAATGTGTCATGTATATCCACTATGATTCCCTTCATTCATTAAACACAATGTGTACATGTTGATGTTATTTTTTGGGAATTCTTAGTGACATTCTCATGTTTACTTAATAATAAGCTTACTAAGACATGCATTTAAATGTCATTCATGTATAAAATGATCACAAACTTGTTTAATTAGGTGCCCACTAGGCAAAGTTCATACCATCCACTAGGTTGTCTAAAAGCATAAATTAACAATTTAGTCTAATTTAATTATATATGTGTTGCAATTTGTTAAAGAGTATAACCTTAATTTTTTTTACCGATGTCATTGATTATTTACAAAGCTTTGACACCATATTTTATCAATATTGAACCCATTGGTTTAGTTCTGATTGAATTGGATGTATTTGGGTCAATAACATTTCGGCTCATCAAAGTTGAATTATCTATTTTTTATGAGATTATAGTGACTATAGATCCATTTAGTCCTTTGAGTTAGTGGTAGACCATGAATAACAATTTCTTAATTCATCATATCTTGTTCATTAAGTCATGGGCATTGTTGGTTCATAATTTGAGACTAAAAGGATTTTCAATATTGGTAGGTGTCACACAAGTTTGAAAAGTTATTGGCTTGGGATTGAAAATTTGATAATTTGGTTTTAATTATGAAGAAACAACTAGAGATGATCCTAGATTTGGGTTCACAAATGGGCCTAAATCCATTGAATAATACCTCAATACTAAAGAAAATAAGGTTTCAAAAAATGAAAACCTCATTGCAAATTTTAATCTGTTTGAAGAAGACTAAGAATTTGTGATGTTGAAGGGTGCAAATTTAAGATAATTACAACTACAATTAATCATGTGAGGAGTAACAAGGGAGATACTTAATTGTTTTTTCTTGGTTGTGTTTTTGTGATTGTTGGTTGTAGGTACATTAACAAGCCCTAATGGTCATAATGCTTTCAATCATTTGTTGTTTTTTATGACTTGTTGCCTACATGTACTTTAACGTTAAGGGGCAAAGTGCTTCAATGATGAACAAAGGTAAAACATGTGAAGCATCCTAAAATTTTCAAAACTTCACTTAATAGGTAAAAGTGTATAAATATGTTTGATGCCAAGTGTCAATGTTGCTTTTGAAGTTTGTGACTTGTTGGTGTAAATTCTAAAGTGGATGTGTTGTCAAATTATGTTGCATGTGAGGTCTAAGAGTTTGTTTATGTGTCAATATTAATGTCTATCTATGTGTATGTGTCTTTGATGTCATTATCTTTTTGAAGTTAATGTTGAGGTGGGTGTTTTTATTGGTTTTCCATTTTGTAGACAATTAGGATTAAAGGTTTGCTAACAATGTGATTAAGGCTAGATGTAGGTTTGTGTGAAGCTTACTATAGATCTTTTATGTAATATTTGTTATGAGGTTGAATGCAACTTCTTGATTTTTTTTGAATATGGATTTGTGTTTTATGAAGCTAATGTAGGTTTGATGTTTAAGGTGTCTAAGAATCTAATCTAAGAATTTGCCTATGCATCAATATGTCTATGTGGGTCTAATGTTTAATGAAAAGCTACAAAAAGTTGATGTAATTGTGTTGAGTGAAATTCAATGCAACATCAACTATTTGAGAGATTTTGAATGTGTGATTGCTTTGAATGTTTTTGCTTTCTTGTTGCATGCTTGGAGAGTCTACAAGAACACTTTGTGCTCACCACCAAGTCATAGCTCAAGGCAATTGGCGGATTATGCCATAAAAGTTTCTTATGCCATTAATGAATCCAATTTGGTGGATGTGTTTCATCACCTAGATGCTACAATTCCACACTTATATAGCTTACAACTTTGATATATAGTTAGAAATTAATTATTGGAGTAGGATTATAATATATATTAAAAAATTGCTAAAAGTTCAAACAATTTTTTGCAAGTTGTGTGTTATGTTTTTACATTCACACAAGATGTGGTATTTTTACAACATGATGTGAATTATGATCATGTTCTTATACACACATGTTCAGGTTCATCTCCAATGGGCATCACCTTTTTTGTACTCAATATTTGTGCCCTTGTATAAAAACAAAATGAACTTCTGTCTATGCTTTAAAAACATAAATTTATTGAAAAACTTCCTAGGCCTACTTCTAGATTTCTTGGTTTTTCCAACGATTCAAGTGTATTAACTAGTCTTTTTTTATTAATGGACATGTCCATTTTGACTAAAGGCTTGAAACATGTATTTTTTTATCAATCAACTTAACTAAAATGATTATTGACCAATACATCTAATCAAGTTGGACAATCCTAATCAAAATAACCAATGGGTTTTAATCAAATGGGACATCTTATGCCTATTACATATGTACCTTTTACCTCCCACCTACAATCTTATAGCCTACCTACCTACTTATACACCCACTTACCTACCTATTTACCTACCCATTCACCTCCTTTCCTAATACATTATTGAATATTTTGAATGAATGTTTTTTTATTAAATTCAAATTTTTGACATTTAAAGTAGGCTAATGAATTATGGGGCTTTCAAAAGTACCTAAATGCTTATTTTCATTTGTAATCACGTCCCCAATAAGTCCCAATAAAAGTTTCATTTTCATTTTAGTCATACAACTTATGGTAGAATACCATGCCATATTTCATTTAATATTCCAAGAGTTATGAATCCATTTAAAAATGTGTATGGACTATAAGATGAAACAAAAATTTAAAAGTCCCCCAAAGACCAAAAAATGGTCATTTGGTTTTTTTTTTTTTCTGCTATTAGCTTCCTATAACAATGTATATTATAAATATGAATCCCTTTTTATAAATTTCTTTATTAATTGGAGTTAGGAAACCATGATAAAAGATATTGGATTTCTATTTTGTGACGTGCAAAAATGGACATTATAGTCTACTTTTGCTTTGCACTACCTACATACCCACCTACCTACCTTTGTACCTCATAGTCTTGAATGATGTGTTGAAATAAACATAAGAAATAAAAAACCTAACAATAGTTGAACATTTTTTGAATGTGGTCCATTGGTTAAGGACTTGGTTTATTGTTGGGGAGGTCAAGGGTTCAATTCTTAACATTTATAATTCATGTACATGTTCAAGGGGCTAAGGTACTAAGTAATCTATGTTAAGTAAATTAAATAAGATATATTAAGTTAGGTTAAAATAGATCAAGTAGGATAAGGTGGGGTAGGGTAGGTTACCACCTACTTGCATGCATATTTACAACCTACCTACCTACCATAAATTATTTTTTTATAATAATTTTTAAAATAAAATATTCAAATATAGGCAAAATTTTGATTAGTCAAATGGTTCATTGTTCATTAGTCAAAATGACCAATCAAATGGTCCATATTTTGTTAATAAAAAAAACCACCCTTGTCACAATGGACATGTCGAAATTGATTTGTTCAAAATGATGAAATGGTTTTTTTTATGCCTATCCAAATTGGGTATTTTTTTTCTAGATTTATTGGTTAAAAAAACCAAAAATTCTACTAATGGCTTGAGCTTTAGAAGCTTCACAAATGGATTTTTTTCTAATGGATGAAAACATGGTCAAAGGAGTTAGGGGTGCCAAGGTAAAAGTCCTTTTCCAAAGATTACACATCACATGTGTCATTAAATTTGTGTTAATTTATAACTTTAAATTTTATGTTTTAGGTACCTTTTTAAAGATTACATTTAAAATATAAATAGACTTTGACTAAAAATTGATCTTATATAATGCATTCATGTCCTCTATCATATAAATGTGAACAACTTTTGTTAAAGGCACATTTTTTAAATCCATAATTTTCAAGGTCAAAAACACTTTTGAACCAAATGTGTTCAAATCAGCTATACAAAAAAAATTCATTAGTTCAAGTCCTTTTGCTTTTCTAATAATCAATGTTAAAATCCTTTCCAAATTTTAGAAAGAATGGTGCACATTTGGTAGAAAAAAAAAACATTTGAAAAAAATAAGGATGTCCATTTTTGAGGTTTGAGTGTTTTGAACATGCAAAAACAAAATTGATTTGTGTCAAGATTTGAGCATGTAATCTTTGGAATTAATGGAAAATATTCCAAAAAAAATATGACAATCCAAACTGTTATGCTTCACTCGTGATCTTTCAAACATACATAGATGTAATTTTAAAGAATGTCCACCCACATGGGTGGTTCCTTTGACTATGTTTTTACCCTAATGTCTTGAAAAAACCCTTATAAATATGAGTGCACCAAGTGGTTTCATAATAATGAAAAGTTATTGAATATTGTACAATTTCATCCTTGAAAATTCAAAAAACCAAAAGGAGGAATTTTAAGGAAATTGGACCATGTTATTGATATTGTTGGAAAGTTATCAATGATAATGAGTGGGATTTCTTAGAGGGAATTTTTAAATCAAAATTTTCTAGACTTCAAGTGTTGAAAATATTGAATTTTGAGTAAATTACAAAGAAAATTCAAATATTTTCAAATTACAAAGAAAATTCAAATATTTTCAAATTCCAAAGAAATCAAATTTAAAATATTGTTTTCACAATTTGGTTATATTGTTTGGTCTTGTTCACAAGTCGTGTTCACACTTGGGTCAACAACTTAGGCCACCTTAAGAAAGACAGTTTGTTATTCACATGGAAAATTTTCAAACTTTGGTGTTTCTTGATGTGGGGGTATTAGTAACCTAAAGTGTTCAAAATTACATTTCATGGTGTCATTTTTTTGCACTCCTATGGATTGAAATGTGTTTCATGTTAAATGTTTTTTTTGTTTTCTTGAAGAGAGTCTCATTAATCCAATTCTTACATAATTTAATGTTATACAAAAGTGGAATCTTTTGAAATCAAAATTTTTACTTCAAATGGGGAATTTTTAAAGATAAACAAGTTCCAAACATCATAGAATTTTGGATATGGCCTTTGAAATTCTAACTTTAACAAAAACAATTCTTAGAAGATCCTTCTATCCTTGGATATAAAATTAGATTCCTAAGCATTTATACTTTCCTCCCAACTTTGTAACCTTTGAACCCATATATGAAATTAAACGACCCTTATCTCACAAGATTTTCTCACCCAACTACCACATTTAGAAAAATGCAACCACAATGAACCATCTCCTATACCCCAAGTTATAGATAAAGTTTGACAACCCAATCCCACATAACACCCACATTACAAGTTCAAAAATAGAAAGGAGCTCATTGATGTTAGGTGACAAACCCTTGATAAATCAGCAACAAATTCAAAATCCCCTTTAACATCTCCCATTATCTCCTCAATTAAGATGCCCATACCCTTATTTTATTATAAATTTTTTGTGTTGTTCATTATTTCTTTCCACATTCCTTTAATTTTTTTATTACACATGGTCATATTACAATAAGCACCATGAGTGCAATAGAACAATTTATGGAGACCTAATTCCATCCAAACCTAAAACAGAAACCACATCCAATGTCATACATTCAACCACAACACACACAAAATAATCAAGAACAACACATCAATGTCATACATTCACTTATAAATAAACAAATCACATAAGTATTAAATGGAAGAAGAATCCAAAAAAAAATTTCACCTAAATTTCCTTTGATCCAATTTTTAACCCTTCCCATTCATTTTGATCCTTGCAACTGTTGAAAGATTTGTAGTTTTCCTCTTGTCATATTCTCCTTTTATCTTTTCATCCATTAGGTCAACTTCATCTCCACAAACACACTCATTCCCACTTCTTGTAAAAATATATAATCACCATTCCATGTCATAGTGGATCAATTCCAAGGATATAACCTTGATATCAACAACCATATACATGACCTGTGTTGAGGGTGCAAATCTTCACATTCAAATATAAGTAAAATATTGATTTTTTCCAAATCAAGGGGTTTTGGTGGGTGTTTACAAAGTTAATATTAGCGAAGTATGATATTTAGTTGATTCTCTTCAATATTCATAGTATGCCAACTAGATTGCAAAAGCTTACTTTAGACCTGGCCGTTTAGTTGGGGTAAATATAAATATTCAACCAATAATACTAAGGATCAAGAATGGGGTTTTTTTGGGAATGAGAGTCATTTGTGGAGTGAGAGTTCAAGGCAAGACTCAAAATGCCACTCCAACCTAGTTTGGGGTCCTTATAGTGTTGTGTGAGTATTGATTTTAAAGATAACATCCTATCTTCAATATTTTATAACTTTGGTATTTTATAACTTTGGTTACACTTTCACATAAAGTTTTGAATTTTTAAAAAAATATTTCAAAACCTTTGGGTATGGTTCAATTTTTTTTTTCAACTCATGACATCTATTGGGTATAAAGTTTAGGGTTGTTGAAATGGATACAGTTATTGGCATGGTTAGGATTTAGGGTATGATTTCAAAAGAAGCACATACACTAAATAAATCGAAGTATAAAAAAAGTCGAAGCTCAAATAGACAAAAACCAAATTAAAGAAATCAAATAAACCAAAATCAAAGCTGGTAGCTTATACACAAAGAGGAAACTCATATGCACAAGTTCAAAGTGATGAAAGAAACTCTAAACCCTAATAGTACCCATCTAAGACACTAAAATTCAGATAAGTCCCCCAGAGTTCCTTTCACCAAAAACAGGCTGGTAAAAGGTTTCAAGTTTTACTCCAATTCTACTATGATTGGGTGGTTCACAAGTAAAGGTCTAAATTGAATTCTTCATATTTAAAATTAGTTAGGTCAAGTTCTTATACCCGGATCCAGAACTATCAGTTTTAACACTTGGATCCAGGTACCTGCACAGCACTGGTCCTTACCCAGTGTAAAGTATTAGTAGAGTTTTCCTTTCATAAATGGACTGTTGTGATTTCACTTGGCAGGAGAGGAGGAACCTTACATGTAAAGTGTTTTCATTTTGGGGAACCTAACATGGAGGGTGGGATCCTCTTTTGAAGTTCAAAGTTTACTGAGAATAAGGCGACATACAAATACAGTAAACATACTCTAGAGGTGCTTTACACTTTTCTAAGTCATACGAGCCCACAACGTTGCACCGTGAATCAGGCTAGTCCCTGCTGTGCAGAGCTTTTTGTTTCCCAACAAATGATCATGTTGAGAACATGTTCTCTGCGTGATCTGCTCTAGGTTTGTGAGGACCCACAATTTGAGTCTTTTGAGGACCCCCTTATCTAGGGACCACCCTGATCTTAGGGCGATTTTAGACAAGGGTCCAAAGTCCAGGGACCAATGAATTCAAGCAATCTTATTAATGGAAAGCTTTAAATTGGTCCCAAGGCCTTTAGACGAGGGTCAAAGACCAAAAAGTGGCAAATTGAGGCTAAACCTACATGGCAGCTGTTTTGGAGGGAAAATCAATTGGTTTAGACCAAAAAACAATGCTAAAAGGAGAGCTCCTGATTTGGAGATTGAAGAATCAGGCTAGGGACCAAGGTATAGTCCAACTCAAGGATTCAATTTGCTTGAAATCAGTCTAAATTGGTTCCTAGAAAATTGGACCCTCATCCAAAGTGGGCCTTAGTCTTGAGAGGACCCCCAAATGATGTTGGTGGTCTCAGTATTGATGAATATTTTTTTGGATCACCCCAATCAAACTTAACCAAATCTTCCACTCCCGTTGGTGGAAGAGGAGAAGAGAAGCAAATACTATGTGAGTCCTCTTGAGACTTGTAGGGAAGAGACTTTGCATTTCTGTAGGATTTTGGTATAAGATTTTAACTTGAACTTGGAACCAATGTGTGAATGACCGCTAGAGTCCCTAAGCTGTGCCCTTTAGGTTGTTTTTATTTTCATTTTTTAAAAGCAGAACAGCACACCTCACCGACAAGCCCATGGCAACCCCAAGGCCAGCTCAGTGGCAGAGGGCCAGCAGGGTTTTCACCTGCACACCACTGGGTTTGAACCTAGAACCTCTTTTCAGGTCTTAGGGCCCCTGACAGAGTTTCCACCAGTTTTATTTTTTCAATTTTGTGAGTTAACTGCAGTAGCAATCGTCATAAGATGATTTAGCCAGATTTGACTACATACTAAATATGAAAGGAGAAAAAAACCAGAATCCTTATCTATTCTTGGTTAACTACTGGAACTTATCATACAAATTGGATGATTGGGGATTTTTTTTTTTTCAAGATCTGGCGAATTTGGGTCATTTTTTTCCATGAAAAATCCTTTATGTAGGTCGAAATGGTATTTTCAGGTCAAAATTTGGTGAAATTTCACCCAAAATAAAAACACTGGGATGCGCCACTGAATCATCACCCTGGGGTTTCTTTTCGCATTTTTGGAAACCAGTTTGTAAATTGTGAGTGGCAGTTGAAGACCTAAGCTGTACTAGGCATATTCTGTTCAAAGGTCATTTTGAATTCAAATAACTTGACCATGTTACACAGTTCTATCATTTGTTCTGATGGTGTTTGAATTTGGCATAAAGCACAAAGCCCTTATGCAGGGAGGTGGTTGTTTTTCTGTTCCATGACAAAGGAGACTTTTAGTACACAATGTCAAGTGTTTTGACACTGACATGTAATGAAAGGAAATTTGCAAGCTTGATTAAGGATTATACAAGAGCTCAGAAATCAATGCACCAATTGGGTTTATCAAGGAATTAGATAATTACTGAGGAATTATTTCGTCATTTCATATAAACTTTGCCAATATCTAGGTAAATCCCAAATGCAGCAATGTAATAATCAGGGGTCAGGACCTTTGTTTCTTTTTCAATTTTCTGAGTTAGCATCATTGGTGATCATCCCAAAAAAGATTTAGCACTGATTGGTGACTCTGTTGGAAAAAAGCTCTGCAAACTGTCAAGAAAACTGGTGAAAAACTGCCTTAAAACTAAGAACTGTGTATATGTGTGGAAAAAATTTCTGAAATTTTTTTCTCTAAAATTTGGCAAACAATTTCAAAAGAAAACAAGGAATATATTTGAAAGAGCATTACATTTTAATTTGCAGGGTTGAAATTTTGCTCAAATTCATCAACAAAAAAAAAAGAACAAACAGTGATCAGGAGTCAGGACACAACAACCCAAGGAGACGAAAAGTAGGTTACTGCACTTGTTACGGTTTGCATGATTTCAAAGGTTTCTATTACTTCTCAGATTTGCCAACAGTGGTGGTGTTCATGTAATTGGTTTGGTTTGAGCCCTCTCTAAGCAACTTGGTGTTCTGTTTTATGGCTGGAAGCAGGTGGGCTGCAAAGTTGAAAGCCAAATGAATGAGATGAATCAAAAAGTCTTTTAACTTAGAGGGATTTTTCCTTTGTTTTGTTTTGTGCTTTTGGCAGGTTTTGATCTCTTCCAGGCACCTTCATTAGAGGAGGCTACGTCATCCAACTTTTGGATGCTTTTTTGCGAGACCCAATGCACTCGAGATGTTACATTTAAAACTGATCCATAAAGTTCTGTCCAGTTTGGACTTTGGACCTCCGCTTTAGTCCTCAATATGCTGTTTCATCCCCTGTTTGAGGGTATATACAAAGTCAGCCATATTGAGGATGAAAACACTGAACTGGGGTTGAAAACAGAAATCTGGTGACTAGTTCACACAGTTTAGGTGAACTAATAGCTACCCATTTTAGGTTTAGGGTGTAATGATCCTAAGTTGTAGAGTTGAAGAAACAGGGTTTAAGTGATTAGGGTCAGTATTCAAGTTGTAGGGTCTGGATTGTATAGTTTAGGGTTTTAAGGCTCGAGGTTCTGGGTTGTAGGCTCCACATAGTAGTGGACCACAAAGAAAAACTTCCAGACAACTTGTACTATAGGTCTAACTAACGCTTGCATTTCAGAGACCTGTTGGTCATTTGCCATGGATTCATAACAAAAATGCATTACAACTGAGGATGGGGTACTTCAGCAGACTCCCATTCCAACACAGCTTGTGAAAAGTATGTCAGTTGTAATTCTTTGTGGGAGACGTTGAAAAATTGGTTGGCTCACCGTCCATATAGAAGACTTTCAACCAGAATACAGATCCAACACTTTTAGCAAATCCACTGTATGAATCTCAAGCACTCACAATTCTTGACCCATTCACCCAATAAATGATAGTAGGATTGGACCGCAATAAAAGTGTACCTTAATACTGTCCAATCTATACCTTTTTACCGTCCAATCCATATAGATGATAACAATCATATATATACTCCAAACTGAAAATTCATGCTGAGATTGACATTCAAAGAAGATCTAGTTTAATAATATAGATGTTGTTAAATTATGATTGGGATGGACTTCCTTCACTTTGTTGTGTACCCTTTTTGCAACCCTCATGTACACTAAAAAAATCTAAAATTTTAACTCCAGAAAAAACTCCACCCAAGAAGGAAATATGTTCATGGGAGGTTTAGCTCAAGAGACTTATTCTAAGTTTCCCAAAAGAGAATCCAACTTGAAAACTGATATGATACAGGGTTCATTTCATTCTGTTTCACAAAACTTAAGAAATCAATCAGAAGTAAAGTGTTTTGATAAGGTTGGTCGGTACTTTGTGCACCCAAAGTTTCAAAGCAGTTATATATGTGATGTCATTCTATAATGGGCATCAAAATACTTGTCAAAATATTTTTGCTAGTTATGCATGACTATGGTTGCTCCTGGCTGCTGGTATATTTTGGTAGTAGTATATGAGCGAATGCCAATCACGTGTGTTCATATTAGGACACTGTTCAAGGTGCTCTAATGGTTTTAGGTGTTTTTACTTTACTTAAAAGCATTTCCACCCCCACACACACCCCCTATTTGTGCCTCTATCATTGTTTAGTGTTTACCATATTCAATATAGGGTTACTTGTTGCCCAACCCCAAACCACAAACATGAAACAAATTGAACATGGGCTTTCAAGCTCTTTTATAGTAGAGCTTGAAAGCCCATGATTATTAAAATAAAAAATATATGTTTGAAGGAAAAGCCACTTCAAGGTTCAAGTTCACTTTGCACAAAGTTGAAAGACCAAGTGATTGAGGAAATGTGAAAGGATTAAAAATTATTATTAAATGCATTATGGATAATGTTTCATGGTCTAATGGACTTTGTGCCAAGCCCACTCTAAACCCACTTGTTAGTCCACCTCAAATAGGTGGGTCTAGCAGCAAGTTTAAAATTTTTAAAAAAAAATAATTTGAATGATTAAATTTTGATGGTCCAAGCTTAGAATTTTTCATAATCATTTTCAGAGGTGGCTTGGACATGTGTTACACCATGAGCCCAAAAAGACATGATTGGCATATGAACTTTTTTCATAATTTTTTCTCAATTTTTTATTATATATATTTTGAAGGTTTAAGCATGAAGTTTATTAGCCCATCAATCAAAAAAGTTGTGATTAATTGGATTTTTTTTTCAATTTCTTGGTGGTGTCACCAAAAAGAGGGAGGGGTGGGAAGGGGGGGGGATGACTATGTCATGGCACTCCCTAATAGATTCTATGTAGATTCACCAAGTTTTGCTAAATATTTCCAAGGAACAAAAATGAGGTTACAACAAGTGTTTGTCTTAAACAGAAGATCCTTCTACTTGAAGAACTTCACAGTTCAAAAACAAGGACTTGAAGGGATCAGTCTCTTGATTACCTTTCACAGAAATAACTAATAGTGAGTGAGTGTGGTAGCTCATCATTCAACAACAAAACCCCACAAATGTTATCCCCTCAATAGCATATCATTCCCATTCAGAAGTTGGACACAAACTAGGAACAATGCTAGTGATTATGAAAACCCTTCACATAAACTTTAAAATGCCCACTTATTCCTAAATCCTTAGAACTCCCAATATAACATAGGTACTCTCTTCTAAGAACAAACCATATAACACTTTCATTTTGAGGTCCCAAAACCTAAAAATAGAATGATGGCTGCCACCACAACCACTCCTCAAATCGCTAGACTTTTTCATCCCTTCCCTTGAATTGGTCACTAATCATAGATTCTAAACCTCTTAATTTCCTCTTGATACTCATGGCACAACGAAACACATGTAATAGGTTAAAGATAAAAAAAACCTCATAAGGGCATTCATCCCCAACTATTCATTATTCCTACTCAAAAACTCAGCAACTTCACAATTTGAAGATCGGAACTTAGCTTCTCCCCCCAAGAATGCATGCCTTTTGGCCTCCTCATCTCGCTTCATACAGTCCATCCCTAACCTCATCCTCCCACTCCCTAGAAACAATAGTACCAATCATCTCCAAGAACCGTGACTCACACTCACCATAAAGATCATTAACCGAGCAGCAAGGATTCCGTTCCATCACTGAAACCAACTCACCTAAACCATTCCATTGAAAAACAATATTAAACATAGTAACTTACAAAATAACAAAACAAAGCCAAATGCAAAAAATAAAACAAAAAACTAGACTTTTGGCATCCTCAATTCCTAACAAAACATAACTACTTCACAATTTGGCATCATCTACCACCCAACTGACTTAAGATTCCTACTTCCATTTGTGTTCATCCACAAAAAGTTTTTGACACTATTTTAGGTTACAAGTGTCACCACTCCTCATAGATCAATATTAATCTACAAACAAGTATAATTGTAAATGCCTTCTTGCATGTTATTGCGTTGTTCCTTGAAATCTTTGAGAATACATATTCTACTACCATGGTTTTGCTTTTGAAATCCCTTCCCATTTTTATAATTAATAAAAATGTAAAGTCCCTCTCAATTATTGAACAAAGATTTTTTTTTTCCAGGTTTGCACATCTTGACCTTGCTACTTTCTACAAAGCCTTCAAAGGTTTAAAGTCCCTTTCTTGCAGCATATACCTTCCTCTATTTCTTTTGAACATTTTCCATGTTTTCAAGAAAAGATTTGTGCACATTGGTAATCAACTACATTTTAAGAATCATCTAATTTGCCATGATTTCAAGACCTACATGCTCATCAAACACATCACATAAACCATTAAGATTGTCATCAATGGTTTTAGTTTGGGTGTACAACTAATGAGCACCATGAATATAGAGTATTTTGTGCTGGCTTAGATGCCACATAAATACCCAAAGAGTATTCATGGTAGTAGAAAATCCTAGTGTTGTATGTTGTTAGCTACCATAACTGTCAATTTGTGTTTGATGGTCTTTATCAAACATTCAACCATGCCATTGCATTGAGGCCAGGCTGGTGCTATAAACTGATGTGTGATGCCATAATTTTGACAAACTTTAGTAAATTACTTCATCCATTCACTAACATTGTTAATTAGAATGTATTTTGGCACTCCATACCTATAAATAACATCATCTTCTAGAAACTTAACAACAATAAGAACATCATGTTCTTTAATAAGCCATGTTTCACACCATTTAGAATAATGGTCAATAGCCACAAGCACATACTTATTGCCATAAGTTAATTCCAATAGTGGTCCAGTAGTGTCCATTGTAGCACAATAAAAAAAATCGCAAATGCTTTTCATTTCTTCAATGCTAGATCTCATGTTTCCAAACTACTTAGTTAATTGGCATTTTTCACAAATCTTGACAAACTTATTGATAGATTCAATTCTATCATGCCAAAAGAACCTTTCTTTTATCTCATGAAGTGTCCACACTTCCCCAAAATGTCCAATCTCCTCATGTATTTTCTCAATTAGCACCTTTCGTTCTATAAACATAGGTACCACCAGGTCTTGGAAGAATAGGGTATCTTCCAACCAATGGTACTTCATTACTCACTTCTTAACCTCTTTATGTTGGAAGTGTCATAGATTCCAACTTCCAAATGTCCACCAATTAACAACACCATTGACGTTTTGTCTTCCCATATATCCATTTGCCTTAACTGATCATTTTCACATTGTACAACTATATCCACACTTTTGCTTTTATGGTTGTCTTTGGCTTCATCCACCATGTTTTGAGCTTCAACAACCATCCTTTTGTATTCCACATGATTCATTAGAGGTAGTTCTTTATCTCAATCCGTCACACTCATTTCTAGCCAGATGTGCTTCATCATCATTTGCTTCTTGGTTAATGTGTTGCAAAGTAAACATATTCATGACAACCTCATTAGTAGAATCACTCTCTACGGGTGATGGTTTGTCTCTTGGTTCATGTTCCTATCCATCACATCACATCCAAAATCCTCATCCTCTTCTAGAAAGTCAATAGGATTCCTAGTCAATACATCAATGTTCAAATGTTAGCTTCATGCGTAGTGAATAATCTTGAATTAGAAATCGCGCAACATCATGATCCAACGTCCTCTTCTACCATATGCATCCAAAACAATGGCTAACCACTCCAAAGGTTTGTGGTCTGTGCACAACAAGAATGGGGTTTGGTGAAGATATTGTTTAAAGTACATTATGCCCCAAATGAGAGTATAGCATTCTCCCTCCGTAGGGTCAAAATGATGTTATATTGGAGACAAGCCCTTGCTTGCATAAATAATGACTTGCTCTTGCCTTCCAAGTTTTTGTGATAATATGGGTCCTACACCTTTCATTGACCAATCAACATCCAAGATAAATGTTTGTTGAAATCAAGTCTAACTAATATAGGTGCTTCTACAAGCCTCCTTTTCAACACAACAAAAGTTGCCTAGCATATTGGTGTCCAAAAAAACTTACATTCTTTCTTGGTTAAGGTAAACATTGGTTTTGCAATTTTTGCATATTTGGCAATGAACCTCTTGTAATAGCCTATTAGTCCCAAAAATGCTTTAACATTAGTTGTTGTCTTAAGTGTGGGAAAATTCATGATTACTGCCACCTTCCTAAGATCAAGTTGAGATCTCGTGTAGTCCACAATATGCCCTAAGAAGGTAATAGTCTTGGAACCAAAACAACACTTGCTAGGGTTTAATTTGAGATTAACCTCTATCAATTTTTGAAAAACAAGTTGGATGTGACACAAATGTTCACTCCATATTCCGCTATGTACATTGACATTGTCAACAAACACTTTCAAAAATTGGTTGGTCCATTCCTTGAATATGTCAGCCATGGTTTGTGAAAAGGTACTGGTGGCATTTTTTAGGTCGAATGGCATAACATTCCATTCACTTGGTGATTATTGTTTTCTTCTTCACATCATTAGGTGCCATTGGAATTTGCCAAAACCTTAATTATAAATCAAACATTGAAAACCATTGTGAGTGCCTCAATTGATTCAAAACATCTTCAATCAAGGGCATGGGGAAGGAGTTTTGTTTTGTCTGAAAATTCAGTGGACGGTAATCTCCACAAAATCTCCAACTACCATATTTCTTGATTGGTAAAGTCACCCTACAAGCATAATCTGATGCACTTTTACACATCTTCCCTAAATCCACCAATGCTTATATCTACCAATTCACTTTAGTTTCCTCCCAATAAGACAACCATCTAGGAATAATGTGGTAGGGAGGTAGTCTTTGGGTGTCAATAAATTGTTTTCCCACAAAACAATGTCCCAACTCCCTTTTTTGCCATGCAAAAACCATTTGGAATTCTTCCAATAGATCCCATAGTTGTTTATGTTGTTCCTCATTCAAATAATCATCTAATCTTATCTTCGTCTTAATTTGAGCCCACTTGTTACCTCCCTCAGTCCGATTGTTAGATATTTGGACTAGATATAAATGCACCTTGGGTTCAATGGTCTTCCCTAATCTTTGTTGCATTCCAGCATTTTCTTTTGCAACTGCACATTTTATCCAATCTACATAGTCATCATCTTTAGTGAACTACCTTTCAAGGATGTTTTGATGTTATTCTTGTATAATTAAATTCAAAATCTGCATGGGCACTTCCTTTTCAACAATCAAATCCATCCTACGGTCCTTCAATTCTTCAATTTGATTTCCCAGGTTCAATAGGATCTCCCGTGGATCATTTTCTACTTTTCCTTCATACTCCACCACATCCTCATCAAAGGAGGATTCCTCATTTAAACCATCAAAATCTAATGATCTAAACAAGCTTGCCCAACTATTCATTTGAAGTTGTCCCATCTCTTTGTTGAACAACTCCTCTCAAATTTTGCCCTTTTCTTCTTCAGATCTTTCCAATACCTGCAACATGCTCATTACATTCAATGACAGTACTTCCACTTCCATCTCGGGTCTGTTGCAAACCTATATGATGCCTTTCTCCACATCTACAATTGCTCCTACCTTTATGAAGAAATCCAATCCAAGGAGCATATCATAGCTATCTATGTCAACCACAAGGAAGATCGTTTGACATATAATCCCTCTTACTTTTACTAAAAGCTTTATAATTCTTCCTAGTGTTTATGTCACTATACCAAAGGTTGTCCTGTAGGTTTCATGGCCAGCCATTAGATGCATTACACCAACCTTTCTAACGATGCTGGATGCCATAACTAACATAGACACCCTTATATCCACCAAGCCTTCAATATATGCTTGATTGATCTTTACTGCCAAATGTAATGTTTTGCTGCAATGTGCTTTGTTGATGCTCATTCTCTTGATTGCAGGAATTACATGAACTACAGCTATTTGGTTTTTTTGTCCCTCAACATCCTTTCTTCTTTTAGTCAGCTTAATCAATCCTTCCAAATATTCAAATTCTCTTGAAATTATGAGGATGGTTTTCATAAGAGTTAGGGAAATCTTTCCCTTGATGAAATGTGATGGAATCTTAGATTTTATAACAAACTCAACTCCCATGTTTACTTCCTTGTGTTCTTCTTCAACAATCCCCTCTTCTTGTTCTAATATTGGGTTGGAAGCTTTTGGGATTTTAACCTTTAGAAAAACATGTTGGTCCTCCCCACAAATATGTTTCAATTTTGAAAGAGTTTTCTTTTCATCATCAACCAATATTTTAAGAAAACTTGTGGTGGCAAATAGGCCTTTTGCAAACTTTTTCCAACACCAATTTTCCATATGCTTTAAACCAAAACAAAATGAACATTTTAGACCACAATTGTCAATCTTGTGCCCACCTCCGCACTTGGCACATTTTGGCCTTGTGTCAATGAGTTTAGGGCATGTTGAGGCCATGTGTTCTTCTGAACGGCATAATTGGCAATGATTATTGGTGGTAGAAAATGTTGTACTAAGTCCAACCTTACCATCAATCTCCTTCCCAAAGAAATTAACAAGGGTCTCATTCAAAACATGGAGTTGATGATCCATGGTGGATTCTCCAAATACTCTTTCATCTTGCTCTTCCTTCATAGGTTTGTATGGGGTCTCCTCGAGTTCTCCCAATACCCGTTCCATTTCAATAACAGCAACAACCACCTCTTCAATGTTAATGTATGTTTTGACCATGCATAACTTTCTTATTTCTGGCCTTAGTTTTGCGAATTGTTTTGCATCCTATATCTAACCCCGTTGAAAAAGCTTGTCCAACCTTTCATAGTACTTCTAAACTTTTTCCTTTGGTTTTTGTTTAATGACATCAAGCTTGATTCAAATGTCATCAACATTGATATTGCCATATTTTTGCACTATCCAAGTGCACAGTTCTATCCAATCAGTGGGTGCAAGGTTCAATTTCTTAAACCACTCTTTGGCTGTTCTTTGAGGTTTAATTTGGCAACCTACATGTTACTTAAGTACATGCATTTATTAATAAGCATATCCTACCTATAACCTACCTATTTATGTAAGTTGTGTAAATTGGTCCAAAATCATGTTCATTACAAATATGTTGTCCAACAAAATCACCTTATGGGTGGTGGTGCAATGGTTAAGGACTTATTTCTTCAATGTGGAGGTGAGGAATTGAAATCCCAAGGAGTTGAAATCCCCCACATTTACAACCTAGGTTATTTTGACTATTTAGTTGACCTAATTAGGTAGCCTAGGTTGCAAAGCCTATTAGACCACTTAACCTAAGTTACTTGGTCTAGCCTAGGGTGTTTCACCTAGCCTAAATGACTTGGTCTAACCTAGGTGGTTAAGTTAGAAGGTTTAGCCTAGGCCTAGGACATAGGGTTGGTAGGTAAATAAATAATGTTTTGGCATTAATCATTATGTTTTGGTAGGTAGGTAGGGTAAGGTAGGTAGAATAATTAATTAATTAGTAAATTAATATTTTCGTATTAATTTTAAATAAAATAATTTTATATATTTCTAGTCGCTACTTAAATTATATTATTGTCACAGTGGTTTAGTAAAAAAAACTTAGTTTAAAAACTCAACCCAAAAGACTTAATCAAAATGGTTGGGTCCAAATTGACTAGTCCAAAATGGCACTTTGGTCAAATTGGACATGGGGGCAAAAAAATAGAAGGGGGGCTTTTTGACCAAAATTCTTGATCAAAAAAATTGTGATTTCTTATAGTGTTTGTGGTTGTTTTGATTTTGTTTTGACCCTATGACCATCCTAGTTCAATACCTTCCCTTGTTCCCACCCTGCCTACAGTATTTTAGACTTGGGTTCTATCATTGGATGTCATCCTTTCATTTAGGCTTTTGTTGTCCTTGATTGTATAATTGCATCTTTATGATTCTATGGCATGATGTATAAGTGGCATTTTTTTTTCCATTGGATAAGTTGGCACAGGACCCTTATGATGTGATAACTTGGCACCTGTTTCTTTTGTTACTCTAATGGTGTTTCGTTTTGCCCCCTTGTGGCAAGGCAATAGGGCATAAAAAAATGCGGGTTCAACTTGAATGCTTTTTAGTAAGCAATTAAAAAAACTTGCAAGAGGTTTTTTTTGAAGGGCCAAGCTTTGGCAACAAGTATGAGTTTAACACCTTTTCCCCAACATGACCTTCTAGCTCATAAACGCCTATTCTATAGTTTAATTCTTGGATGTGTAAGGGAATATTTTGAATGACTTGTTTTTTGGCACCATTTCCTCATGCACCCACATCTTTTGACAACACTTTAGTTTTTGCCGCATTACACCCTAAATTAGACGGCTATGTCCTAAAATACTACAAGCTAAACCAAGAATTTGAACTTTCTTCTAATTCCTTCAAGCTAGCTTTTTAACGCATGTTGCATTTATTGGCAAATGGTCATTCTAGAATGGTTTTTGAACACCTTTGGGATTGTTTGAACACCTAGAAGATTCAATGAATGGATTCCTTTAGTTATTTCAACTTTGTTTTCATATCGCATATGGTCACATTCCACCTCAAATTGCACGTGTCTTTGAAGCTACCTAGCTCTTTTAGCCATGACTAAGCTTTTAGGTGGAGTTCATCCCATTATAGTGGGGCAAGCATTGTATCAATTCACAAGTTGCGTTTTATGCTTTCAATTTTATGACGCTTTTACAACACATTTTTCCCCACATCAATTCAGAGTTGCAATTAAAGGCAATTGTGAAGTAATAATTTCCATGACATCAAGTGCACCTTGGACCTTCATCCCAACTAAGTTTTTTTTTAGCTAGATGTGACAAACGCCTTTAATTTGGTGTTAAAAAGGGTCATATTTTAAGAACTTTGTATAATAAGTGGAAACATCATACAACTCATCATTTTTGTTCGAGCATTGAATATTTTTTTTTTGTGGGAGGGGTATTATTTGTTTTAACCCATTTTAAGGCTTTATGTTTTATAGGTAGTTGGTATTTTGCTAGTTTATTTCCATCCATTACATCCATTACAGGTGACATTCACATCATAAATCCCCCTTCAATTGTATCATTTGCATATGAACATTTTGAGACCGAACTTTGTGCGATAGGTCTTTCTATCCAACCTCAAAAATATGTAACATGGTCACCTTTTGGCCTACTATGTGATTTCAACACCCCATTTTAGTTTACCATCACATCTGAAGGAATTAGAGTCTTGGGGGTTTTATTGGGCGTTTCATCATTCACATCATCTTTCATAAAAAATGCCCTTCTAAAGAATGTTTAACATGTGGACCTTTTCCTTACAATGGGTGATGTTTAGGTAACAATGTTTGGAATTCTATCTCATTGATTTGTGCAATGACCATTGTATTTCTTATGATGCACACTCCCTCCTACACCTTCATAGAGTCCCTTATTCCTTTTGACACATCCCTCCTTCAAATGTTTGGGCGTCTTTTGGGTCTAAGATCCTTTCATAGCCCAAAAAGACCTTTAGTTTGTAAACAAGTTTTTTTCCCAATAACTTTCGGTGGCATTAAGCTTATAGTGACAACCACCATTGCCCCAGTAGCCTATTTAAGGAGTTGGGCCCTTGTAGCTTAATCATAGCTGTTAGGTTTATGGTTGATCAACGTCCCTTCTTTCTTGAAACCTTAACATGAATCAAGAACAACACCTTCCTTTTCCGACAACACCTTAAAGCAATATGTGATCTTCTACCACCCCTAGTTCACGTTTGTTTTCCTCTATTTGAACAACTCATTCGGCAACAAATGGTTCGACTTCAAGATTCCATTTCGGAGTGTTTGCACCATCATAGCCTTTTTAGCATGCTCTTTGACGAGACATTTAAAGCCCATCATGTTCAAATTTTATCATTTTTTGGCCCAAAGGTAGGTGTTTGGTTTACAATTCAACTAGTTTTCTTAACCTTTCAATTATCTTCCCCAATTTTTTCCATAGTGTTTTGAATGCAATTTGGACTACCCCATCCTTCAATTGTAGGTATTTTTCAATGCATGCGTACACATCCAATGTTTGTTTTATCAAATTCCTCAAGTAAGTGCATTGCTTAAGATCCTCAACATTAATTAATAATAAATGGTAACTGTCTTAATGGCTAGTAGATCTCTTTTGGAATCCTGCCTAATTTTGGTGACCTGTAGGAACACATTGTTTAAATCTAACTACTTCTAATTTTTTGGGTCAAGATATGGAATTTTTTTTAAAAAAATCAAAAATGCCTTTGTTGGATTCACTAGCCCCTATTTTTTGTCATTAGGTTGTGGAAATTTGTCAAAAAAAGAAACATTAATGCCATCGACCCTATGGGTATCCACCTTCTATGTTGCACTCATGGCAACAAGTGCATGGGAACCCATGATGCAGTTTGTAACACTTTTGCTACCATTATGCAAGATGTTGGTTTCCACATGGGATAAGAACAACTAGATGCACTTCTTTCAACCACATTCAACTCCTCTTGTCGATAAGTTAATATTGTGTTCACCAAAAATGACATTCGCATCCTAATCGATGTTATCATTGCTAACTCAACATGAGCATATTTACTTCCCCGGTCTAGTGCAATTCAAGGATTTGTTGCCTTTGATGCAGCTCAAACCAAAGAGAAGAGCTATCGTGATTGACACCCTATTAATCAATTCTTCCCTTCAGCAATTGAGATATTTGAATGTCTACACAAACAAGTTGATGTGTTTTTACATGATTGTGCCAATGCCATTTGAAGCTTGAAAGGGCTAGAGGGCCCTCATCTTTTTGTCTTGATTTTTTTTTTGGGTCAAAAAATTTCAATCACATTGTAAAGGATGCAAGCACCATCCATCTTAAGTCGGGCAATAGTTGTAGGCCTTCTTGACTTCCACCCCTTCAAGACATACCTCCCATCATCATGGCCAACCTATTACAAGTGATGGGTTTTTTACATGGAGAAATATTGCCAACCTACTCCAAGCGGTCAATTTTTGACATGGAGAGGTTTTGACATCTAGTTTGAGCTAACTTGACGTCTTGTAAATTCTCCCTTTTCCTTTTTTTTGTTTCCTTTGTACATTTTTCAAATCTATGATGTGTTTATTAATAAAGTTTTGCAGGGTTGCAGCATTTCCTGTGAACAATGGAGATGCTTTAGCAAAGTTTCATACTATTTGAGTCACATACTTGGTGAAAAATGTAGTGTTCACACGATTTAACTACTAAGGGTGGTCCAGGGTGGAGTCCATTCTGCTGAGGATCAGCAGTTGACTAGATCCAGTTCCAGAAGTCTACAGAATCATCCCAATTGGGCATAAGTTATATCTTTTTGTTTTCATATACAGCTTTGGGGGTGGGTGCAGTATGGAAATCATCACTTCTGAGCAGAAAGACCCCACCGAGGTGAAAGAAAGACACGATATAATACTCCCCACCTACGTTAAAAGAATAATGTAAAAATCCCCAGCCAGGTTAAAAGAATGACACAATACAAAACAGCAGCAACAAAACAACGTAGTAACTTATGCCTTCCTGAGTTGCTGCTGTTGTTGGCAAGTTGTTGAGGTCTCAAAAGGGTCACTCACGAACTTTCCCTTGATTCACTTGACAAAAGCTTCAAAGCTAGGACACAAATTCATTGCACCTGAGTTGGGAAACTAGCTAATCCAAATTCCTGGTGCTTACAACATGTCACTGCAGACCATCCAATTCATGATGACCATGTGTGGGTTGGTTGGTACGATGCATGGTGGTCGGTAAAAAGTGCTTGAAAAATACCAAAGGCATTCCAATTCTGATTCAAATGTCAGGTGAAAATATGGGGACCCTCCCTTATTGCTTAAGGTCCTGCTTCCTGATTTTCCTTTCCCGTTTCTTTGGTTTCTCCATGTTTCAAAAAATTCATCAATAGGTAAAATTCTTGTCCAAAACGGTGTCCCTAAACTTTGCACTTAATAGAATGCAATTTCACCACTCTTGGTCTATCTCCACTCTCAGACAATCTGAATTTACTTCAAAATCAACACTACCTTGGCATGTGTCTCATGTTCTCTCAATCTGAATATACTTCAAATTCAACACTACCTCAGCATGTGTCTCGTGATCTCTCCATGGGTCATCTGGCCCAAGTGTAGTACCGTGCATCCATGATCCCTTCTGACCAGTTTTTCTGACCAGTTTTTGTCATGATATGTATCAACACAAGCAGCGCTTCACGTAATGACTCTGCGCCTTCTGGCAGGTTCAAACTTAAAACTTAAAACTTCCATTACTGGATCTAGAACTTCTCATGTATATGTATGCACCTTTATAAACACACCCATCCATCATATGCCGATGTCATATTCCAAATGTCACTCCCACATTGGGTCAAGTTTGAGAGATGATTTCATGCCCAAATTCTACACCAATGCATATTCTCTTCACTATAGGCAGAGCCAATAATTAACATTCTCTATAGTCATTCACCTCATACTCGGGATTGGTATGTAATTTGTATTTGCACTCTCACTATTCCCAAAGAAGCAATCAGATTCTGGTTTGATTTGTGTATCATAAAGCCCGGGTGGGGGGCATTCCCAAACTAAGGGGCCCAGGAATAGGCTGTAGCTGAGTCCAGCCCTGCATATTGGGAATGTCTCATGCACCCATGGCCCTTACCCACCAAAAAGGAGGAGGTGAATTGAATCATGAACTACATAGGTAGATCACATGGGAGGGAAGGTTCTTACACCTACTCTTTAAGACTGGGAGGGATTTTATTGTGTACACATAGGTGTAAGCCATCTTAAGGATGCAGGCATGTAAGTAGGTGTAAGATCCTTGTGCTCATAAGGAGTAGGCATTAGATCCTTTCAACTTTCTAGGAGGGATATTTGTGGATATAAGGTGCCCTCCAGAGTCCACATGCACTAGAAAATTTCTGCTCAAGCTTTACAACCGTATGAAGTCTCCTTGCTCCAAATACATTTCCTGGGTATTTGCAAGCTCAATATTGATGCCTTGAGATGGTACAGGTCAGCCCAACGATTTTTGTACTAGAGTCACTAGGAAGAACCCTAGGGATGAAATAGGTGGCAAAAATACACCCACCAAATGAGCACATATTCCATGGCATAAAGTACTTTGGTTGGCCTTACTGCTGTTCCAAGTGCAGAATTGGCATTTAAAAGTGCAGAATCAATGATTGGCAAGCATTTGGAATATTCTTCTCTATAAATTATCTATAAATTAGGAGAAAGGGCAACATAATGGAAGAATGGAAGCCCCTTGATGAAGGGTTCTAGAGGGCCTTTCATTATTCAAAGGATGGGAGTATGGGGGAGGAGGTTAAATCAACATCTCTTTACTGAAGGGAGTACAAAAGTACTGCTTGCTTCTTTTCTTCCTTGTCTGCCCCAGGTTTGATCTATCCTTTTTAGAAAAAGATAGATGCTGCCCATACACATCTTGGGTCCTGTTGTGCACATTTTGGACCCTGTTATGGACACCCAAAACATGCAGAACAAGACCAAAGATGTGTGTGGGCAGGAACAAGATGTGTCTGAGCAGCACCAGACACATGTTGTTCAGGCAAAGGGGCAGTCAGGGAAAAGAAAGGGAGGTAAAACTTTTATATTGCCTGCAGGCGACAAAGACATGTCACTGATTTAAAGTCTTCTGGAGGATGGCCTACCCAGGTCTTAGAACAAATGGAATTCCCTCTGGACCTGACCTTCCCTTACACACATTTTAAAGCCTTCTTTCTAAGAATATTATAATATAACAATACATGAATAACTTGACCTAATGGAGAGTGGGCAGTAAAGAATCACAAGTTCTAGCAGGCAAATGCATGATGGGTGTGTGGATAGGAAACACTTTTTCATTGTATTCTTATCCCATAGCTAAACCATGACCTGGTAATCACCATCTAGTACCTTACCAACTTACCAACATACATACTGAAGATGTTAAATCAGCCAAGGGTCCTAAATGCAGGCAGCACTACTGCATTTGTTTTTCACTGGCTGCCCAATTACTTGATTAACACATGTTTGGTGAAGCCTGTACACATTTTGGTGCTGCCCAGACAAATTTGGGACGTGATTATGCATGTTTTTGGCATGCAATGGACATCGTACTCCCTAGTGTCTATTACATGCCTCAAACATACATAATCATAACAGTGTCCATTACATGCCCAAAACATGCATAGTCGCATGCCCAAGTGTGTATGGGCGGCACCCAAATATGAATTGGGCTAAGGGCACAGGGTGAAAAAATAAATGCAGCAATACTTTTTGTATTGCCTGATTTTAAGGACTCTTGACTGATTTTCTTTTCTTTTTTTCGAAGCCCAACACACGCTCTGAACTTGACAAGCCACTGGCACCACCACTGGGTTTGATGAAACCAGGACCTCTTGTGGTCCCAGGGCCCCAGATGGGCTGAACCAGTGAGCCATCACCCTTGGGGAACCTTTGGATGATATAGCATCTTCCTATAGATAGAAACCACAGATATTTCCATGTACTAGCTACTACTAACTGCATAGTTTTATGAAAGGGATGAACTTACTATTGTTATTATCCTGTTGGACGGTCAGATATGAGGAGACATTATGACATGACCAATCAGTAGAGGGCATCTGGACAGCTGAGATTGGCTGGACAACATTGCAGGTTAGGTTTTTTCCTATTCCACTTGCCTTGACAGCAATTTCTGGACGGCTCAGATTGCCCCAATGACACAAGCACAAGTACTTATAACTGTATTCTTCTTATATGCTCAAAATTAGATCTCTTTAGGTGAAAAATTTAGGAGAAAATGAGGTCCTTTAAAAAATCTTGTCAGCAGAAATTAGGCTACATAGCAGACGTTTAAAATGTACTAGAGAATGTGGCCGGGTTCATTCTGCCATCTAGTGAGTCACTAGGTTGAGCCAAGCTCTAAGGATGAAAAGGTCACAGGATGAACCCTTTTGTGCCTTTCCAAGTGCAGAATAGGCACTTGGCATGACATTGAAATATTCTATATAATTATAGTTTTTTCTTCTGTACTTATGAATAAAATCGTTCTAGGACTTCTCTTATTATGGACTTGAAAATTTCTTGTCAAAATTTGCATCTTGCTATAAAATAGAGAAAAAAACACTCAGAAGTCAATAAAATTTTCCATCTGTAATGTTAAGACTTGTACCTATGTCCAAAAGATAACTCATTAAATTATTGGGTGGTTCAACCTATGAGAAGACCTTGACACTTATACAATTTGGTTGTACTCCTTGACAGCGTGAAACCATGTTCTTTCCACCAATAGAAGTGATATCCAATGGAAGTGCATACTCATTTGTTATTAGCATGGAAATGTCTTTATATTTTCACCTTGCATAAGGGGAGGGGATGGCCAGTGGTCAATAGGTTTGATTACATACCACAAGTTTCCACTTGACTTCCCAACCACAATACTTGTACCACCCATTTCATAAATTTTAGCATAAATTCAACATGTGCCTTTAAACAACTTAAACATCAATTGAAGTATCCTGCAGTACCTTTACCATTTCAGCCATAATTTAAAACAAATTAATAAAATTTGAATTTTTCAAAAATTTACTAGCCGTTATGCCGAAAGTTCTAGAAACTTTAATTTTAACATTTGAAATTTATGGATTGTTGCTTCGCATTCATTGTCCATTATGAAAGTTTCAAAAATTTTAATTCAAGGTGTTGAAATTTATGGATCATCGTTTTGTGTGGATTAGCACCTCATGATCTACACTTCACATGATCGTCACATTGTTTGGAGTTTAGATACCCATTACATGTGAGAGGCACTTAGTCTTCAAACATCAATGAGGGTGAAGAAGGTATGGTCTTCTTCTTTTCCTAATAAGGTTTTAGTTTTTCAACTTTTTTTTATGATGTGTAGCAACAATAGGGAGTTCATTTTCGCAATTGTTTTTTAGCATTGTAGGAGCTAGATCTCACTAACTATTTTCCAAACTTTGTAGCTTCCAATTCCAATGCTACCATGGTTATTGCATCCTTTCACCCACTATCGTTGTTAGTGTTACACATTGAACTTTAGTCTTTCCATGAACTTGTGAGAAAGAACATCATGGGATTAATAATTGTTGTCACATTGTTTTCTTTCACATCCTTGATCATTTGTTGACCACTAAATCCTCCTTTGCAACTTACAATGGAGTAGTCCTTAACGATCTCTACATGCACTGAGCATGGATGTTTTTCAAGGCAAAGAGATGGTGGGAGTGGGAAACTATCTTGATGCCACATTTATAGAGCAAGGTTTTTGGTTTTCAGCTTTTTCAAGTCACTATAATGGTGATTTTAATGCATTTTTTTGGCTTCATTTTAGTGAAAATTACACTAAGATCTCAAAAACCTCCAACTTTTTCAGATTTTTCAAGTTAAAATTTTATCGCCAAAAATAAAAACCTTGTTGTAGAGTGGCAACTACATCCTTGACCATTCCCAAACCATCGGATCCTCTTTTGTAGCTTGCAGTGGAGTAATCCCTAACAATTTCTATGTGTGTTAAACATGGATTATTAAACCTAGTTTTTTTGTTAAATAATAGGGCTTGATATGTGCATGATTAGTATTATAACAACAATTCAATATTGATTTGACATTTGATCACATGTTTGTTGCCAATAGATATAACATTGATTACCTTTTGTGATTGCAGTAGTTTAGAACTTGGAAAAAGATGAATGATGAATAAGGAAAGAGATGAATGCATTTTGCACTTTGCAACATTCTACAATAGAAAGTTCATATGTGTCATTGGTAGCTACAATTTCAGAATCAAATAATAGTAGTGAAGTAAAATCACCACTTGATGATCAAGCCATTGATTTTTCTATCGTGTATTTTCTTTACATTTCTTTCATGAATGATCTTTCATTCTCACTCTCATTCTCAATTTCCATTCAACATGTTATATAATAAAATTCTTTTTTATCTTCTACTTTGTTTGCTAAGTAGTTTACTTAATTTCTTGAATTAAGGGGCCAACATCATGGCCTATTTTCCAAAAAAATGGATTAGTCAAGCAAGCCCTCTTGGGTCAAAACCTATAATTAAAAGCGAAAAGTATTACTTTGGAAAAGGACTACAAGTCCTTTTCCCCAAAAAAAACTTTTACATGCAAATGAAATTTTGAATGAATTTTTTTGTAACTTGTTGTAAGAAATATTTAAACTTTCCCCAATACATCACATTTTTTTGTTAATCATTATTGAATAAATATGAATTTTTAAAAGTGTGCGAATTCCTTACAAATTCAATGTTTCATCTTAAAAAATGATCAAAATTTTAAGTCATCAGCAAAAATAAAATTTTAACATTCTTTAGTTTTATCATACTTTAAGTTATAATTTTTTGTAATACATCATGTACATTTTAACCCATTTATATGTAGTAAAGACTTTTGAAGCTTTGAAATATTAAAGCAATTTTGAAACATGTTTTCAATTTTCAAATTTTTACATTAAAAAAATTATGAATTTTTTTAGTGTGGTTAATGTGTTCTTATCATCTATATTTTTTTAATGAATTTTAAAATATTATATGAGTCCTTTTGATAGTCCTTTGCAAAATTGATTCAATGTGATCACTAGAAGAAAAACAAGTATTTTCAACTGGTATCTATGACCAAAATTTAGTCACAAGCAACATTTACAATTAAAATCTCATTAATCACCTTGGACAAGTCGCATGAAACATTAGTTGCAAATGACAAGGAGTATTGGATGAAAAAAAAAGTCAAAAAATATAACTTCATCCTTTGACTCCATTATATACGTATTGTCACATGCAACTACAATGCAACTATTTTAGTCACAATTGAAACAAATGATGTGTTAACATATGTTCTAATATTGAATTATTTAAAAAATTATTATTATTATTATTTTGAAATAAACTAGGATGTTCAATTCAAATATTTGGATGATCCTATATTATGACACATGGCACAATGTAAATATGCCACGTGGCATCTTAAGATGAATTTAATACAAAATATTAATATTAAGTTGGTAGGTGCCTATATAAGTACATAAATAGGCGCCTACAAGTCTAGGCTACATATCTACCTATTTAGGTAAAAAGGTAGGTAAATAACTCTACCTTCCTAAGTTAAATACCTACTCATATAAATAGGTACCTAGGTAGGTAGGTACATAGGTTGACTTCAGTGGGTAGGTCATACTATGTACTTACCTACTTAAGTAGATAAGTAGATTGAGGAAGTTAATAGTTTAAAATTGTGCATAACTTTTTTTTTTGTTTTGAGTTAAGCCTTTTTTATTGGTTCATTCATGTGCACAAATTTTTTAATGTGAAATTTGATGACCACACCCCTTGTTTATAAAGTGTCCAAAATGAGAATGGAAAACAAACAATATGGGATAAGTTCTGAAATTACAATTTCTTCACAAACTAAATCGCAACTCCAAAACCTTCCTCATGCCTTTTGTTTTTAATTTTTAGATTTATGAACAATTCAAGTCCATGGCTCATTAGATAATTAGATAACCATTCAATTAATAATGATAAAATTTAACATATATTTAAAATATAAACTATACACTACAAATATTAAATATCCATTACTCATTACTTGAATAAATAATAACTTTTAAATATTCAACAAACTAGCTATCTAGGTTTTCATAAGTTATTAATACATAATTCAAAGATAAATGAATACTTAAAATATTTTATTACTTTTTTATATCTGGTCAAATTATAGATAATATACTTAATTTGCAATTAATATACTTATTTAAATTTTTTTAAAATATAAAAAATGAACGAAAAATTGTTATTTAAAAAACATTCCTACACAATTATAACAAAAAGTAATATTAAAATAATTACATTAATTACTATATAATTAGACTTATTATTGTAAAAAACTTTATCATAGATTAGTAATTATAGAATTTTAAAATATACAAACTTAAATTACTTTATAATAACTCGTCCAAATTTCAATCGTTACAATAATTTTTAAACTACATTATGATTTTTCCAAAATTTTAAAATAGATTTAACATTATAAATTATTAATTGTGAATAATTATGTTCAATTAAAAAATAATTATCCATATACTATAATTAACTCTAATCTGAAGTAATTACAATGATTTTAAAGTAATGTAACATTACTTACAATATTAAACTCTTTTACTGTAAGAATATAAAATATATGTTTTAAAAATAATTATTTAGTGTAACTTATAAGTAGTAATTATTTATAATCATTTATAAAAGTGATTCATTATATATAACACTAGTAGAAAAAACCTTAAAACTCAATAAATAATTTTATGAATTGAAAAATTAATTCTGAGAAATCAAAATAATAATTTGGACTTGCAATTTCAAGTTTCAAATCAATTTTTTAAAAACATTTAAATTAAAAAACTCGAAATTGAAATATTAATTCTGAGAATTGAAAATAATAATTTAGAATTAAAATATCAAATTTTAGATCAAATAAGCTTTTTGAATTAAAGTAAAAAATTTAGAAATTCAAATAATTTTTAAAGGAATTGAAATAGCAAATTCAACTATTTCTTTAAAGAATTGAAATAGTAGTTTTGATAATTGAAATATAATTTGAAGGACCAATTTTTAAAACAAAATTAAATGTAGAATCCAAAATTGAGCTATTAATTTTCAAATTCAAACAGTTTTTTTTCAAATTAAAATAAATAAAACATAATTCCAATAAATTTTTTTACGGTTAGAATAATTATTTTTAGTTTCAAATTTATTTTTAATTGTATGTATATAAAATTAAATTCAGTAGCAATTTTCAGTCTTGAAACAACGATTTTAATATTTGAATATAATTTTCATAATTTGAATTATAATTTTAAAATCAAATATATATATTTGAATAAAACCAACAATTTCAAGAATTAATATTTAAAACTTCAAATTCAAATATTCATTTTTAGATTCGAATAAAATGTTTCAAAATTGGAATAATAATTTTCAGGTTAAAATATAATTTTCAGAATGCAAATAAGAATTTTCAGTATTGAAATATCAGTTTTCAGATTTGAATAACAATGTTCAGAGTTTAAATATTTATTTTTAGATTCAAATGAAATGTTTTAAAAGTGGAATAACAATTTTTAGACTGAAATAATTATTTTTAATTAAACAAAAAAATCAGATTGCAAATAAAAAATTCAAATTCACATAAATGTTTCTTAAATTAAAATATGAATTTTAAATTGAAATATATATACATTTGATAAGTGAAATATTAACTAGCAAATTTGAATAATAAATTTCAGAATTCAAATATTAATTTTTAGATTCATTAGATGAACAATATGCATACATACAGATAATTAAATATACACACAAATATATATTTATGATACATGTAATATATCATAAATATAACTTTAATACAGACATAAAAATATACCCCTATGTCACCGAAGAATACCTTTAGGATGTAACTAATTTGGTGACTATTTCAACTAATGGGACATATCAATATATTCCTAGATGAAAATAAATCTAAAAGCCATGCAACCGATAAGATAAATATTTCCAATAGTTGCGTTATAGTTATAAGAGTGACCAAAATAATTGAAATTTGATCTTATAGTTGTAAATATTCCCAAACTTAGTTGCAAACAACTACAAGTTGCATGTAATTGCAAATGAAGTGGTTACATTTTGGTTAATTTCTATTAATGGATGGGTGTACATTTTCAAATGTCTTGAATTAAAACCAAAACTTAAAATTAGATCAAATAAATTTTTATTTAAAGTTTTTTGACATTCATATGAAGGAAAAAAGACCAACTTGCCAACATTACTTTAGTTTTATATGATAAATAAAAAACAAATGTTTGATTTTGACTAATTATGTTTAACATCCAATGCCCTTTTTGCCTCTTTGTTATGTGTTTTGACCCTTTTGCTTGCTTTACTCTTATTCACTATCCTATCATTCAATCATACCTTCTTATTGTAATGTTCAAAACACTATAAAATGGTAAACATCAAATTCTAAAAACTTTAATGAACACCATTCTATTTTTCCATTAGCTTACATTAAAATGATGATGATGCAACTATAACAGTTGCACAATCTACTAGTGATGGTGCAATAACAACAATTTCATAAGTTGGTAATTGTGCAAAAATGTTCTTCTTCCATGTAGTTAACATCAATTTTGTAATAATAGTTTCTCCTGGATTAATATTAAGAGTTGCACAAGTTGGTAGCAATAGAGTAATTTTCTTCATCGTTTTAATAGCAAGAGTATTTTTCTTCCTAGCTTATGCACACATCCTTTGTCTTATTCTTGATGGCTCTACACATGTGGTTGGTGGTGTATGCTAGAGGTCATTCTCAATAACCAATGACATTGACATTACTAGGTCAATGTCAATATCAATCTCTTCAACAACTTTCACATTTGTTGGTTCCTTGAAGAGGGGTTTTATAATGTTGGCTTCCATTATTGCAAGTTGAAATGCAGGTAAAAAAGCTCTAGTGATACTTGTCTTGTCCCATCCCTTGATAATTGTTTCTTTCATGGTTTTGACCTTTGTCCATGTTAAATGTAACTAGCTACAAATCCTAGGCTTTAGGTTGCTCATCTTGAAGTCTACCTTTGGTTCTTGACATCATCTATTTGGTCTTTAATGGTTTGAGAAATCCATAAGTTAAAATGAATGTTGAATGCATGCTTCAATGGTTTTTGCAAAATCACATTTGCTAGTTGAAGTTCATTTGTGCAATTATTAGGAACAAAAATTAACAAGATGTTTGTATGCTTTTTTTTTATCCAATTGCGAAACTCTTCATTGATATGAACACTTTAACATTCTATAATCCATACCATCTTGTATTCCTTTTTTAACCCCAAAAACTAGATTTGGGATTATAAGTAGGGAAGGAAGAGTTTTTTCACAAATTGTTTGGTTGTTTCCAACAATGGGGTGGAAGCACAATCAAGTAGACCAATTAGTGTACTTTTCTAGGTTGAATTACAAGTACCTTAAAATACATCATGAAATTATGAAACATGTAATTTGGTTGGGTAGAAAGATTGAAGTTAATATGGTTCTTGATTTTATGTGAAAAAAAATGACAATAACATATTTAATCAAAAGTTAAATAAAATTATTGTGAATGAAAGTAGGTGCAAGTAAATGTCCTATTTCATAAAAATAGATCCGAGTAGATTAAAAAATGTCCAAATCAAAATAAAATAAAATGGGACCTTTAAAGTATACCATTTGTTTTGTGAAAATATGTAATTTAGAAATGTTATATTTGGTTTTTGGAAATGAAGTAAGTTTAAAGCATTTAAATTTTTTATTTTCAAATGCATTATTTACAAATTTTTATGACGCAATTGTTTTTCATTTTTATGAAATTTATATTCTTATGATGTCAATTGAGGCTCCATGGTTTTGCATTATGATAGAAAGAGTTCTTGAGCTATTGTCATGTTTAAATGTGAAAATCACTACTTTCAAATTAGAGAAGACTACTTTTTGGTCTACTTGATTGTGCTTTCACTTGATGACCAATGAATCATTCTCACTAAAAGTAAAATCCCAACCATTACCATAACTATTTGGTGGTAGTGTCCTAGGTGTAGAACATGTAAACACAGTCTCTGGTGGAAATAGGTTTCCAGTAACACTAGATTGTTTGCTTCTTGTCCTCTAAACCTATCACTTGCACATGTTTGGTTCCTTTTGGCTCCCATGTTTTTTCACCATCATTAGGAATTAAATGGACTCCAATTAATTTGATTACTATTCACAACAAATGCACAACAAGTGTAGGTGGAATGGAGTATGTTTTTATGAGATAAGCAATTTTATAAGCCATGGTTGCCTTGAGTAAGCCAATTTGGTGGGAGTTTGTTTACAGTAATGGTTGCCATTCGGTAAGTCCAACACATGTATTGTTTCATGAATTGTTTTGACCACTTTCTTGTGACATTAAACCCTTCACGTCCAAGTCTAATGAGTTAAGGAACAAGAAATTGTATGATACCTTGAAAATGGGTTGCACTTGATCCCTATTGATAGTGGTTGACTAACTTTCCTCATCTTTTATAGGACATGAATCATCTCATTATGCAATTAGGGTATTCTTCAAGTTCTGGCAAATTCTATTTTGGATTTTTCATTGTTGTTTTATGTTGGGCAACTTCCATGTAGTTTTTTTTCAGTTAACCTTTTTTTGTGAACCGTTCCCACATTATATTCTTGGTCAGCTTTGCATAAGGATTAAGCATTCTTGGTGATTTGTAAGCATTTTGCAAAAATGTTAAAGCAGTTTTGTTATTTCCATATTTCTTCATTGTAGCCAATATTTGGGGCCAAAGATGTGACTGAAACCAATTTTGATATGCCCCTTGTTTCTTTCTGCGTTTTGAAGGCCTCTTGCTCTCATTATCCTATTTTTTGATCTCATGTTCACTCAAAATCCTCACACTATGTTAGATTCTAGGCTTGTCAACGGGGTGTTGCTCCTTTTGCACACTACATGATGTTGCATCCTTGTATCTTTCTCTCATTTGTGCAAGCTCCTTCTCCACAATTTGCATCCTCTCCTCACTTGAAATTGTTTGAAACAAACTAGTAATGCACCTTTGTCCCTCATTCTCAACCATGTTGCACAATGTTGAAACTAATCTAAATTGAAAAAGCATAAGATTTGTTAAGGGGAAAGGAGTGTGGAAAGAAGAAAGGAAGCTTAGGAAATGCAAGAAATGCCAATTGAAATACCAAGTACCAAGTATGTATCCTAAATGATCACAATTGGCTATTATAGTCTAGTTTATTCGCATAGGTACCTATGTAACTATTGTAAGTACTATAATATGTCGAAATATTAGTTTTTTCTTTTTTTAAATTGAATTTTTTTAAAAATGATTGGAGGGCTGAAATTGTTTTAAAAATTTTAAATTAAAATTTTTGCCCTAAGCATTCTGAAATGGTAAAGGTACTATGGTATGTATATATACTCAAATGGTAGGTGCCAGCACTTTGATTAACAACTAGGCTAGGTTAGGTATTTTGATTTCTATATCTTATGGGCGCTCAAAATTGGAGTATTCAGACAAGGTGGACAATGGTATTGTACTATAGTACTTGCACATCCCATTCGTAAAATTTAAGCATACAATCAACACATACATTTAAACAAATTGTTTGTCAATGGAAGTATGTAGACATAAACAAAGTTGGCAGGCGCAGCCATTTTTGAGTAAGAATTAGGTTGGATTGGGTATTTTGATTTTTTTGTATCCTATGCTTCCTCGTCTGCATTGGAGTATTCAGACAAGGTGGACGGTGGTATTGTCAATATTTCTGAGTTGACATTACTTTTAATCATATAACTTCACACACATGTTTGGTAATCTGCCCGGACAACAACTTAACACGTGTTGAAAAGCACAATGCTTATACATAATAATACTTAGTCATTGAACAAACTCTCACAAAGGAACTTAAAGTCATCTGCAAATTAAGTCCCACAAGTGGACTGTTAACCACCTTTTATATGGTGGGAGTCATTTTGGCAGTGCTCACATTTATTTTATGGTAGATGACATGAATTAATTTGTAAGGGGTCTGCGAGTGGGTGGACGGATGGACATGGGAAGTATGGTTTCGAGTTGTTGGTGCCCTCTTGGACGTAGGTGACTATCTTTACGGGGTTGGATTTTCAGATGTGACACCAGTTGCTACACATCAAAAACTACAAGCTCTTACAAAAATTTCTGTTCAAGCCATGTCTGGATCCATCCTATGGGTTAAGTTATGTACTACAAGACACTTCAGTGACTCCAAATTTGTATTTAATGACAGCTCATGTTCATTGCTTTGAACTGAAGGGGATGGATTGTACTAAAATGAAAGCAAGCCCTCCCAGAATCGAGGCTCATTCAAGTACCTGACAATTGGTTAATTGTCCGTATTATAACCCTTCAAGAATATCTTACTTGGTCGACAGCCACACAATATTACTGCCAATTTTACCCTTTTCCCATCAATTGCAGTGTCTTGTATTATATAAGTATATGGAAAAATAGAGTATGATGGGGACATGGGAAACCAAAACCCCCCTAAGTCCTAGTAGTATCAAAGCATGCAGGTTGACTATATGCTTTCAAAGTCCAAAGTCGGAACCGACCATCTTTAGAAGATGATTTCAATGATTCCATGAACTTAGTCCTTTTTGTTTCCATTAGCAAAGCGAAAGGAAACCTTTTGCGAAGTGGCCTGTGAGGGTTTTAGATGGTTGGTTTTTTTGCAAACAATTTACTCACATTTGACCTGCAAATCAAATAATACTATACAACTTTCCACGGTCCACCTCCTTCCAAAACTGACATTAACAAGACCATTGTTATGAAGTTGTTCATGGGCCGACCCTTACTGATATTTGATTTTCAAGGACAGGACTCTTTTGGGACCTTGACTTCTTATCTTTGCAGTATGAAAGCAACAATTCCAACTGTTTGTCATTCTACGGCGGTTGACCAAGTCCTTCCTTACTAACATGTCCGCGACCTGAGCTTTTGACAAACAAATTGATTTTTTTTTAATTAAAAAAAAAATTGGTTTGAAGGGGAAGGAGTCCTGGACTGTGTGCCGTGTTTCTAATGTTATTAGTATGAAAATTTAGACTGAATTATTGAAATTTCAGAACTGAAAAATAAAAAACTTGTGCTTATCTTTCTGTCATTGGCATAATTGACACTCACTGATAGTGCAAAACAGAGTGGAGCCCAAGTCTGACTATTGTGAAAATTTGAACAAACCAAAAGTATGAACCCCATCTTTGCCCAAAATTAGTACTATTACTATTTTAAGTTGATGGCCCCTAATAATTTATTTCTTAAGAAAACCCAGTCTTTCCTAGAATGAAAAAAAAGATGAACTAGGATATACTAAACAAATGTGGTGCAAAAATTAAGTTTACTTTTGTAACTGGACCCAATAAGAGCTGACAAAGTGGACAGTATAAAAGGTTTTTTTAAGACAAAAATAACCCGCCAACCCCACCCGACTGCTAATATTAATTAAACTCGCTCAAAAGTAAGTACCTTTCTTTTTCTACTGACACCTGATTGGTGCAGACTTCAGACGCTGGTTGGAAAAAAAATTTAAAAAGCTGCCAGCAAGGCCGTTTTAAAGTTACAGTCAGATAACAGGGTACTGTAAGAAAGAAAAAAACCCAGTCAATTTTTTTGAACTCACTAAATTTGTATCCTTCTCCGTTTCTTCCCAGTAATCTGCGAGTGAGATTAGTAAGCAACTAAGCTAGAAGTCTCGGTAATTAGTAACAAACTAATCACGACTCCGTTTATTTGTGGTCTATATGGCCAGCAAGCCAATTTTTTGGTTCCAGTCAGGTCACAGGTGTCATGCAGTAAGAAGAAAAAAGACTTAGTCAATTTTCTGAACTCAATACTATTGAGTGCATCTTTTTCTCAGTTTCTTGCTTTGTCAGTAGTCTCCAAGTGAGACTAGTAACTAACTAATAAGTCAAGTCTCATTAGTTAGTGACGAACTGATCATAACTCCGCTTCTTTGTCGTCAGTGTAGCCAGCAAGGCAATTTTCTAATATACAGTCAACGTTTTTCCGTTGGGGCGAAATTTCGCACCGCAGCAGTGAAAAAAAATCCCACACGTGAAAGGTACAAAAGATTTTGTTTTATGGAAAAAATTGTGGCCATATTTTGACTCAAAAAGGTCTGAAGTCGCCATATTTATACAATAGATTCCTGGAGGTCGCCAGAACAAAGATGGATTAAAAAAAATTCTCTACTTTCCTGTCTGGCATCTAGCCAAATTTGGCTCAGTCCTCTTGTATCGCCTCTCCACATAACTTAACAAAACTAGAAAAAAGAAAAAGAAAAACCCTGGTTACAGTCAGGTAACACGTATTACTGAAAGAAGAGAACAAATTTATTTCTAGACAGTTTTCTGAACTCACTACTGATAAGTGCATGTTCTTCTCAGATTCTTTCTGAGTAATCTCCATCTGAGATTTGTGACAAACTAATCACGTCTCCACTTGTTTGTCGTCTGAGAGAGAGAGTGTGTGTGTTTTGTGCTTTTGTCGTTGTCGCTCTTTGTGTGAGTCCGTCGAGCTTCTTCTTGTCTTCGAGGATCGATGGACAGATACAGCTAGCGAGCTAGAGATCATGTGCCGATGCTTGCTGCTGCAGCAAGTTTGGAGCCTTGTCTCAATCCAGTATTAAGTTGCACAGTAGAATTTTGGCGCTACGAGAAGCTGATGATGATGATGTTGTGGCTGTTTGACCTGGATGTTGTTGCAGGAGTACTACTGTGGTCATGTCGTGAGATCATCGGCGTTTAGAGAATGGATTTGACAAGTCATATCGGCAGCTGAGCTCATAATTTTCAGTTTAAACAAAGTTTCATGCAGGGACGTTGCAGATAGCCATATAATAGCTGGCTGACCGACAGTTACACTGCCTAGTTGTTGTTAGAAGAAATTGGAGTTTGATAGCCGGCTTTGTTTTTCACCAGCCGAAGTCAGCTCGAACATGTGCGGCCACCGCCTGCAACTTTGTGTAGTCGGCCACAGTCAGTTATAGCTTATGGATTTTATACCACATTCTAAGTGGAATAAAGAAGTCGGGGGGATCTCTTTCTCAAGCGCCTTTTCTTGGAACAAGAGTAGTACTCATCTGCAACTTCAGCAGCAGATGGAAACTGTGAACATTGTTATTATCATAGAGGATATGCCAGTCGCTGGAAGGAGCAGCTGCTAATCCACCAGCTTCCTGCAGTCGACGACGACGGGCCCTGAGCTGGAAAGTTGACCAGCATGAAGATGTATGTCGACGTAACACCCTACTAACCTGCTTGGCGTTGAATGATTTTATTGCCACTCATGTGTAGCATCAGCTAGACAATGAAATTGATGAAGCTCGCTCATACAACTACAAGTGTTCTAGTTTTCTTTTCTGCAGCCTATAATATTATTTGAACAGCCGCGACTTTTATGTACCCTCGCAGTTCAGGTCTATGCAGTTACGATTCGCTAAGGTTTCTAAGAACAAACGTCTTTGATTGCTTGAGTGTAGGAAACGGAAACTCATGTGTTCACTCATGAGCAGCATCTGAGGCTTGAGCCGGCCTGCTGATGATTCAAAGAAGCTGTGTTGCTGCCGGCGAAGCTTGTTGCAGATGAGACCTTCTAGAGTGGAGCTCGTTTGAATCATTCTTGAATCGAAATTTATACCTTTCCTTATTAACACGCGAATGTCGACGACGTTGTTTCTGGTCATGTACTTGATCAATCCCGGAGTTCCGTAGCTTTGTTCTTCAGCTCTCCTCTTCGCTAGAGGTGGGTGAAACTTAGTTGTTGATCTCATGCTTTTGTTGAGCATGCTTCTGCGTTCGCAGTGTTCGATGTTCCTCATCTTTATAAATTTTCTCGAGAATCGATCGGAAGAGGTGAGTTGAAGCTTAGATACTATTGGCATTATGAGTCTGACCGCCTGCACGTTCCGGCTTGTCTCCGAGCTGCACAAGATATGATCCTATTTGTAGAATCTAGAGCTAATGCGCTCATGTCTTTGTTTGCATCAGTTGCAGGTGATGGAAGGTACACCGGTCCTAGAACTACTACCCCAACGTCCTGAATCAGCAACCGCAGAGGAAGATTCTATCCTCCAGGTTGCAGTGAGCCCGGAGATGCCAATATTATTAGCAAATCCAATGAATCAAGCATTGCTGGTCAGCTGGTTGAGGAGCCAGACACACCGCTCAATATTTACGGAGACAGATTAGGCTTATAGATCACGATACAAGGATCATAAATCATTCTGCACCAGCACACAAAGAAGCCGCCAAACATGTTATAAGCTGAAGAAGAGCCGGTGCAAGCGGTGCTAGAATTAGCAAGCGTCCTGACAATCTTCCAACAAATTGATAACCAATAAGATTGAAGGTATGTCCCGCAATAGTAAATTGTTCTTCACAGGTGCTCTAAAGAGTTCACGATGACGTCTCAGAGCAAGACAAAACTAGTAGAGAAATTACCTCTAAGAGCCTAGAAAAATATAGACTTGCAGGACTCCTGTCCTTGCACGAATAGTACAGAGTAAGACCCTGTCTGACCATAGTTATAAGCATGAAATAATAGGCCAATTTTGTAGGCTGAACTTTGCGTAATCAGGCTTCAAAATTGCAATCAACCCTGTGCCGTGATCGAGTGATTAGGTGAGACAACTAGCAGAAGAGGCAGTAGAAGAAGGTGCAGGTCGAGGTCATGAGCTACAGTACTCTGCTGACTAAAAAGCGACCGTGTTCACGAGTGATGATGACAAAGCCTGCTGTGAAGTACACAACTGGGCAATTCCAGTCGCTGACCCAGGAAAGGACAAACAACACTCACTCAAAGGTCCAGCTTATTACCGCGAGTACTGCACCTATACAGCTGCTGCCTAGCTGCTGCTCTTTTTCATCGTCTGTTGAGGGGGCGAAGAGTACGTTGGGACAGTTTTTCTAACCGGCAGTAGGTGCTACTAGCTTCAGAGTCTAGACAAACAAGCGAAACTTTTCAACTCGTAAGCTGTGCAGCTGGTGAGGCCGGCCACAGTACAATATATATAACCTTGAAGTAGATCTTACCCTTGGCGAAGAGTCACCATGGAGCGTCCGTAAATCAAGCGACAATCCTGATTTCAAGGTACGGCTTCCCTTTCATCAATGCTTCCCTTTCATCAAGGAATCCAGAGTTTTTAAGATTCTGATGCGCCACAAGAAACTTTTTTTGGCATTCCCTGTAGGGAAAAGAGTGGAAACCTCTGACCAATTAAAGTTGAATTTAAAACAAAACACGGAAAGCTCTTGCTCCAAGGGAATCGTGTGACCAATATTTAAATGTTTTATCCAAATTTTACCATTTTGAAAAAGAGGGATCATTGTATAATTTTCCCATTGTCATATTTGCATAGTGGAAATTCAAATTCTATATACACGGTCCCAAAGGGAATCCTAGAAAACAGTCTTATGCGTCTTTGAGCTTGCGCAAGTGGGCTATAGCCTAGGTACTACCGTGTTCGATGAAAACCAAAAGGATTCTCGAGAGCTGGTAGGCACTTTAACCTGCGATTAGTGATGGGGTTGTGCTGGGAAACGTATAACGTGACAGGAAGTGGGTAATGGTGAGGCCTCAGCGAGGTCTCGTACGCGCGCCGCCAAATTAATGGTCGAGAAAGCATCGTTTCTCTCCAGCTCGCGGCGCTTGGCAGTTCTGTTCAGGCTGTCGCAAGCCGCGAGACGGATCAATGTGGGAGGAGGAGAAGCTGGCGGAACTGTGTCTCATACTGGATCATGGGGAGTTAGAATCGTTGACAACACTGAAGTCGAACTACTCGGAGATGCTGCAGAACCATTGGCAACCGTGGTACCCACGCAGGAGGAGGAAGGCGAATTAGCTGGGGAGTCCGCGTACTCACGGCAGTACTCGCGTGCTACAGGGAATCATTGCCACACTTTGACAGGTTCTTGGATTCCGCCGTGCCGCCCTAACGGAGGCGGAGATGATGATCATGAGCTGGAGCCATGCCCTCTTTCGCCGTTGCCTGGAACGCGGAGTCGAAAGAGAGAAAACTCCGATCACGGTGAGGACGAGTACGTACACTTAGGAGAGTCTTATACACTAGTGCACGGATGTGAGCAGTCAATTGGGCCCGAACATTGTTGGGAACCAGGTTCGGAGTCGACAGTGACCATCCTGGAAGATGAAATAAGAAAACAAGAGTCTCACTGCATGCAGCAGGCTGCAGAATCTAGTACTGCAGCTGACACTAGTGGCTCCTCACAGCAGCAAGATGATGATCTGTCGATAGAGCACGTTGCCAAGGGAGGGAAGGTAATCACTGGAGAGAAGGATACTCGGCATCCAGTGTACCGAGGGGTTCGAAGACGCCCGTGGGGAATTTGGGTGACGGAAATTCGACGACCAAAGAAGAAGACTCGTATCTGGCTGGGTTCGTTTGCGAGCGCCGAGATGGCAGCTCGCGCTTACGATGCAGCTGCACTCGCACTCCGGGGTCCTGGAGCCATTCTCAATTTCCCCAAATCTGCTTCGTCACTTCCTCGCCCTGCGGATCTCTCGGACAAGTCCATCCAAGCTGCCGCCACCGCTGCTGCGAACATCAGTCGTGCAACATCGTCTCCTCGAGGAGCCGCTAGTCCCAGATTAGTGTCCACAATAAGAGCGGAGGTGAATGAGAATACTGGCGAGGGTTCATCAACCTTCAGGACTGCCTCTTCTCCACAGCAGTACGAGTTCCCCACGCAACCAAGCAGGACAGCAGCTAGGAGGGACGTATTCAGCAAAGTTCTGGAATCAAAATCGTCGACATCCAGTTCTTCTGCAGTTCATGCATTTGCAAGCAACCATTTATCACCTCGACCCAATTCACAGAAGCAGCTTATACCTGATGTAATTGTTTCTGGCCGTGCAGTAGGTAGCTCAACTACTTCTGATAAAATAGCTGAAAGCAGCTTCGCAAGACCCCGAGATCCCCTACCGCCAAGGATCACCGACACTCCAATACTATCTCCAGGTGGGCCGACGGCCGCAGCAACGTCGAGAAGTCCAAGGAAGGGGGTTCAAAGAAGACCAGAACATCAAATAGAATCGAAAGGCTTGGCTCCTGCTGGAAGCAGTCTAATGCAGCTCCAACCGGAGGCCGCTGGGTTTGCAGCCTCGCCTAACGTACTTGCAGCAGCCGGGCAGCAGCTGGTCACTAGTAGTCCTTGGGTTCCATCTCATACTCCATCATTGCGACATGCCAGAATGCAGGGATCATCATCTCATAGCCCGGATATCATTCCAATGCCCCCGGGACTCACATTAAATAGTGATCAAGAGCTCCTGGATTCGGCACATGATGTAAGTACATTACCAATCCGTAACACCAATAAAGTAAGCACATCAGCTGGACACGATTTGCAGGAGCCAGGAATCACTGGAGCTCTGGAAGCTAGTTGCGAGGAACAACTACCTGCAGTATTAAAGCAGCTAGTAGTACCACACGTGAGTCTGGGGATGACTAACGTCATGCAGGAGCCAGCTGGTGCAGCAGATCAGGAAGCAGCTGCGATCAGCATGATCACGGATGATGATCATCATCATCATGTCGACGACGCGGTTGATGAGGATCTGAACATTTTTCATATTCCAAATGTGCTGTCGAATATGTACAACACAATGGGACTCTCGCCTCCATTCATGCAGCAGCAACAGGGGATTAATAATATTGTGGACCCCGACTGCAGCAACACGCGGGATCAAAGCAGCGACGACGACGATTCTACTTCTTACGGCAATTCGCAGCTCTGGAGCTTCTAGACTTTAATGTAACTGCAATCTCTCTTCAAACTAATTAGTCTAGATTGCAACTGCTACTTCTCTGCAGCTTCTAGATTAATATAGTTGCTGGAAACAAAATTCAGAGTAACTAGTCTAGATTACAACTACTTTTTCTTTGGGATTTCTAGATGAATGTAACTACAATCTTTCTTTAGATTACTACTACTAATTATCTGCAGCTTCTAGACTATTATAACTTCAATCTTTTTAAAACTAACTTGTCTAGATTACAAGTACTAATTCTTTGGAGCTTCTAGGTTAGTGTAACCACAATCTTTCTTCAGACTAATTACTCTAATTAGTCTAGATTACAATTCTATTAATTCTCTGCAGCTTCTAGATTAATATAACTTTTCAAGATCTTTTTTCAAACTAACTTGTCTAGATTACAACTACTTATTGATATCTGGAGCTTCTAGATTAATGCAACTACAATCTTTCTTCTGATTAACTACTCTAATTCTTCTCTAGATTACAACTACTAATTCTCTGCAACTTCTAGACAATATAATTGCAATCTTTTCTCAGACTATAACTAGTCTAGATTACAACTACTAATTCTCTGCAGCTTCTAGATTAATATAACTGCGAATTTTTTTCAGACTAACTAGTCTAGATTACAACTACTAATTCTCTAGAGCTTCTAGATTGATATAACTGCAATCTTTTTCCAGATTAACTAGTCTAGATTACAAAGTTACTAATTCTCTGGAGCTTCTAGATTAACAGAACTACATTGATCTTTCTTCAGACTAATTGAAGTCTAGATTGTAACCTAGTTCTATTAATGCATCTTTCCTCTGGAGAGACAAGGTTAATCTAATTAATTGCCCACATGATAATAATAGTACAAGCTGCATAGCTCTAGTGTAGTACTCCCATTAAAATTGCTCAGCTCGAAATTGCCCAGCTTACTCTAGAGAACACTAAATAGTATTTCACAGAGAATACTAATCATCAGTACTAATTCAACGAACACTAATTAGTACTTCAAATCTTCTTTGTGTTGAGATTTAAATGAGAAGTGAGCAAAAGGGTGGACATAAGCAAAACTTGGGTGCATGATTTTTCGCACTTGCTGTAGTCCAATTTGATGCTCTCCACTCCAACTCTACTATATCACTTGGTCCTTCTCTAACCCCTTTGATATCCACAAATCAAAGCTTGGACAGGTTTGGGTCTCTAGCAATTTTTCTCTGATGGTCCATCAGCAGAGAACTGCCAACTGATCTTCATCTAAAATTTTGGAGTGAAAACAACTCAAATGTCTACCAAATCTATGAGGATAGTGGAGAATTACCAACTCTTGACATAAATCGCCATTATTAAAGGAAAAAACAACTCAAGGACAATTTAGACATGGAAACTTGAAAGGCCTATTGCACGTCTATTGTCCATTGTAGAAGTTAATAGCATATTCTGGGTCTAGTTCTTAGAAAACATTAATTTGGGTTGCGGCTCTAAAAATCAGACCCAGTTATAGTCTGGTTCTGGGTAATGCAAACTGCAGAAGTAACAGCTAGTTAGATCCCGATTCCATACTTAGACTGGGAACCCTGGTGCCAGGTCCGGTTCTTAAAAGTTTCCAATTCCAGTTCAGGTTCCAGAACAAGTTGCAAATTGGGTGACCACTGAATTCTAACGAGTAGACTTTTGACCCAATTTGCAAGTTTGTTGTTGAATCTTTAAACCATAAAATGGGGTCATAAATCTCAAGAGGCTTGCTGCCTCGGAGGATGTGGTAGGCCTATTAGTGCATCATCATAATTCACTCGTGCATCATTGCACATTTTAGATGTTTGCAGGTGTTCATTGTTCATAATTTAAATGTTCTTGTCTACATTCATAGTGTTTGTCGATTGTCAATACAATTAAAACCTAAGATATTCAAAAAAAATTTAGAGAAGTCACAAACTCAAAAAGACCAAAAACAAGAGAGATCGGGATTTTAAAATTGAGAAAAACAAAGAGCTTTGAGAAGAAACAAAAAAAAAATTGACAATCTAATACTCTACTACGTGCAACCTACATTACACGGTTTTGCAATGTACATTGAAATGAAAATTGAAGTTTAAAAGAAACTGAAAAGGGATACTCAAGATTGAACAAACTTTGGACTCTATAAGCAATCGATCAAGATCATAACAAATTTAAAGGACAAATCGGAATTTGGGTGGTTTCATGTTCATTGTGTTTCAATGTTCACACATTGAGCAATCAATGTGGTTCCCTTCGTGAAAATTTTAGGTTTATACAAGTCAAAACCAAGGAGTTGTAAAGTTCAAGATTTTTTTGTCAAATTTCATGGGAAAGAACTTGCAACACCCTAAGAACTTCAACAAATTTCATGGCAAAGAACTTGCAACACCTTAAGAACTTCAAATTGAAGTCTTTGTTTGGTGATAGAGCTTTCACAACAAAAAAAATGTTCTTTCAAACAAATCTCTAATGGATGTTTCTTCTAGAAAGTCTAGATAATAAATATTCCTTCTATTCCAATGGATGTGCTTCTTCTAGCAAGAACTTTCCAATATATATACTTTTTATTTCAATGGATGTTGCTCCTTCCAACAAGTCTCCAATGTCTCCAATAGATATTCTTTCTATTATGGATTTGAATGTGTTATTTTGGACCCAATTGTGCTGCAACAGAACTTTGAGATAACAAAGAGAAAAAAGAAAAGTTATGAAAAGAATAAAGATTTTTTATGATACAAAGGTAATGAAACTTCCTTGGGCAAAATTTGTGATGGGTTCTAATGGCAAAGTTGATAAAATCAATATTTAGATTGAAGGTAAAAAAAAACTGTTGATTCCTAAGTGGAACTTTTTATGGAAGTATGCAAGTCATTACAAGACTTCAATGGTAGCCATGCTAGGGTTAAAATTTGGGGACCATTATTTTTTGAAAATTAATGTTCATCTTATTAATGAAAATTTGTATTTTGCTACTAATAAGTGTTGAAACCATGTTGCAAAAAAATGCTCATGGTGGGATTATTGAAAAGAAAAGAAAATTATTCATTTCAAATGTTTTTTTTTTTCATTTGCTTAATCATGATTACCTCACATTAGAATATTTTGCAATGCAAAAATAGTTTGTGCAACTAAATGTTTTTGATAATCCCAAAAACATCGATCTAATGAGGCTGACCTTAAGATACAATAAACCTTAGGTTTGAGCAAATGTTAAAAATAGTTCAAAGTGTGATGGTTAGGGCAAATTTTTATCTCTTTAGGTGCAATGAAATTATTATTATTGATAACTAATCATGGATCTGAATCCATGTGTACATATGATGTAGGCATGGAAAATGATACCTATCCTTTCCACATTGTAACATGTTGGGGGTGGAAATACAAATAACTTCACCTTTGTGATTACTAAATCCCTTATGCAATATATGGGAAATTTGACCAACTAAAAAATATTTCAATTTAAGTTTATTTGTTTTAATGCAAATGGAATCCCTTTTTACAAAATTGATGCATTAGAATAACAACACATATGAAAGAAAAACATGTTCCTTACATGATGGGTTAACATTATATGACTCATAAAACAAACAAGTAAAAACACAATCAAAAGAACCACCCCAATGAGTGAGCATTCTTTAAAATTGCATTTATATATTTGAAAGATCACAAGTGCAACATAATAATTTGGATTATCATAATTTTTTTTGGAATATTTTCCATTAATTACAAAGTTTATATATTCAAAGCTTGACACAAATCAAAAATGTTTTTGCATGTTGAAAGCATTCAAACCTCGAAAGTGGACAATCCTTGTTTTTTTCAAACGTCTTTTTTTTTTACCAAATTTACACCATTCCTTCTAAAAATTCAATAAAATTTTAACATTGATGATTAAAAGGGCAAATGAATTAAATTGATGACAAAAAAATTTATAACCGATTTGAACACATTTGGTTCCAAAGTGCTTTCAAAACCTTGAAAATTGTGGATTTTGAAAATGTGCTTTTAACAAAAATTGTTCATGTTTACATGATAAAAGGCATGAATGCATGATATACATGATATAAAATCAAGTTTTTGTCAAAATATATTTATATTTGAAATGCAATGTTAAAAAGAGTAACCAAAATACAAATTATAAAATTATAAACCAACACAAAAATGACACATGTCATGTGTAGTCTTTGGAAAAAAAAAAATTACTTTAACACCCCTAGTTTTTTTTACTATGTTTTCACCCAAATATTATTGGGCAAATTTTGTATAATTTGCCCATGGTGGCAAAGTTGGAAAAATTACTCCAATCAATGTATTTTTATTTTTCAATATCCCCCAAGTGACATTTGGAATTCATTAAACTTGCCAAGATCATAGAAACAAAAAGGATTAAAGATCTTGAGAAATGTCAAAACACAATGGATATCTTCCTAGCTACCATTATTAAAGAATTCATTTTCATTCCATGTTTGTGTCTTTGGACTTAAATCTTAATATTTATATTTCCATGATCATGACAAGCTATATGGTCACTGGAAAAATGGTGTTTATTTTATTAACATTTGGGTTTGGTGGGTGGGATTATGAGTTATACTAGAGAAAATCTAATATGAAATTAGAGTTCAACGCCCCTTCGAAGTGTTTCTATCTAGTTTGTAAGTTTGAACTTTTGAATTTGAATGCATCAATGTCATTTTTTGTGTGTGTTTTTCCTTCCTTTTTAGCAATGGAACCACATTTTCCATTGGTTTTTTTGGTGAGTGCTAATTAAATTTACTTGAAATTTTTTATGGGTGCCATTTGAATTCATTTTTTAAAAAATGAATATACATTTTAAGCTATTTTGAAATATCCATGTTTGTGAAAAATTGACTCAATAAATGGTTTAAAAGCCACCTAATCCTCTATCAAAATTACATAAAAAGCTAATTAGGCATATCAAAATACTACATTATTGCAATTTACACACATTTTATATTTTACAGTATTTCATCATGTAATTTTTTAAAATATCTATGTAAGCAACAAATAGGGAAAAAATGAGATGTGAAGTCCCAAATGACAACATTAAATGAAATTAAACCTTATTTGTCTTGGGTGAAAACATGCAAAAATAAGCCAAGACATCATCCCTTGACATTGCAATCCTTTATTTTTTCTATAAATGTAAAAAAACTAAATTTCAAGTATCATTATGAAACCATCATTCACTTCATTAAATTTATAGTAAATTACACACCAACTTTCAAAAACTTCAAATTTTTTTAAATAATAATAATAGATTTTTAACTAACCAAGTAAAATGTGTTAAATTTTACTTTTAAGGTCGAGATTTAGTAAAATATGGCCTTAACCATGAATTTTTAGAAAATAATTAATACATTTTATTGTTTCATCAACTTGAAGGCACCAAAAACTTTAATTAATATCCTACTTCCATCTACTTGAAACCAATTCAAAAAACTTGCATTTATTTGCATTTTCAAAAATCTACTTAAATATATATTAAGACCATAAAAGTTAATATTATTATACTAAATTCAAAAAAAATTGTCACATTGATCATAAAATTAAAAAACATTTCAAAGTTTTTTATATTAAGATTTACTTTATGTTTATTTTCATTCAAAAAAAAAAGGATCATAGATTGGCCTACTCAACATGCTTGCACCTTCTTTGCAAGCATTTTGTTACTTTTCATCATGTTACAAGATGATATTTATAATATAAGAATTCAAATTTGAAAATCACACATGCAAACCAAGGTTTTTTTTTCCAATTTTGTGATGTACCCAAATTAACAATGATCCACAAGACCACTTAGTCAAATTTGGGTATAAACTGGGTATGAAAGTTTTAAAATTCTAAGAATCCTTCACATTTTTGGCTACATATTTAAACCCAATAGTGAAATTTATGATTTTTTTAAAATTATAAAATCCGGTGACAAGAAAACCCAAAAAATACACATTTTTAGTTGTTTTCCAATAAATTTTACTTGAAATGTGCAAATCAATTGTAAATTGTGTCTCTTAACTTCCCAACTCCATGCAAATGACAAATTCTTCAAATTGGATCCCCATGGAAATGTCAAGTTTTGGACTTTGGAACTCAAAGGTCTTTGTTGCCAATTACTTTTCAATTATAACTTTTTTTCATAAATTGCATGATTCTTTTTTACAATAGTAATGAATGCTTCAACAAATGTAACAAATTATTTGTTTCTTTTATGACAATCCTTGGGCATTGCATCATCTACATGCTTGTTAAATTGTTTTTGGCTTGAATATATTGCAATCAAATGTTATTATTTGCTTAAATGCAATACTTTAATGTCAAATCCTTCCCTTTACGACTAAAAGCAATTTCATCAAAATCAAATCATTGGACTTCAAGTTGATTCATGGGTGGGGTTCCAAAAAGGGAAACTATAAAAGATAGAAAGGATTTTAGGACTAATACCCACGTTTGAAATAATAAAATATGCAATTTGCCATAAAGCAAGGAAATTTGTAAAATTGTGGTAAAAAAACATTATATGCAAACCAACATGCAATCAAAATGACTTTAATTGTAATAAGAAATAATTTGTAAATTTGAATGATGGAACAATTTGTCATTATTTTTTTCTAATTCAAACTAAAATGAAGTTGGTAAACTTGTTCATGACAATGGACTAAAGTTTGTAGATAGGCAATGCTTTTCTCAAACGAAGGGGTTTAGGGTTTATTTTGAATATTGAATATCATGTTTCAAAATAATTGAAGTCAAATCCATGTTCAAAATCAAGAAAGAAAAAAACATAAAAATTTCCATGATTTGCTTTAAATTCTAAAGAACAAATACAAGAACAAGTTGAAATTTAATGCAAACTATAGATGATACAAATCTTAAGGTTTAAATTTGAGAATTAAAATATTCATGGGTGGTGAATGGATTTGTATGCAATGTGCTTAAATTTGGTGTAATAACCTTGGTTGTTGCAAAAGTAGTGAAATTAGTGAAGGCATGGAAACCCAGTTGTGTAAATAAAGATTCTTTTTTTCCAAGTGTAATGTAAATATAGGTAGCTAAAGCAAAATAAAAAATGGAGATAAAAGGGAAGTCCCACTACTTTACATAATGAAAGTCTTTATACATTTTCATAAAGTAGATTTCACTAAATAAAGTGAAAGAAGAATCTAGGTTGAAAAAGAAACCACAAAAGTAAGAAATTGAAAATGAAAGAAAAAGAAAGTCTTTCCATGCACAATTTTGTCAATTTACAAACAACAAGAGCTTTAAGCCCTATAGAAGCTATGAATAGAATTTCATTTTACAAGCTCCATTCTAGATACAAGTGTTGGTGATGTGTTCTATTTGTTAATATATGTTTTTTTCCTTGTTCTCATCTACATTTTAGTAACTTTTGTTAATGTCATATTATTTTTCTTCTCTTTTTGTTTAAATTTCTTGCAAATCACACAAAGAAATGAATAGTATTCACAAATGAATCAAGTATGTTGTAATTCCAAAATTTCATCATGTCTTCAACTTCTCTCGTCATTTTGTTTTCTTGAATTTCATTCATATTCTCTTGAATCAAGTTGTTGTTGAAGTAAGTGCCCAATTTCTAATTGTAATAGTTGCACTTCGTGACCATCATTTGTCCAGCATGCTTTGAAAAAAACATTGAAGGATTTTGGCCACTAGAGGAAGTTTTAAAATAATATATAGTTCTTCATTTCTTTTAATTGAATATTTATCTATTAAGGTAGGTAGGTTGTTTTGTTTAATTGTCATGTTGAGATTTCTCAAACCACGGCAGCCCTACCATCCTCTTGGTATTGTTGAAAAGTCATGGGTGAATAGAAGTGCACTTAGGTGGTTTCATGATGTATAAACCTATAGTGCAAGGGTTAGTAAATTTTGAACTATATTGTCACTGAAAAATCAATAAAATTAGAACTAAAAATTCTAGAATTTAGGGCATGCTTTTGGCATTCAAAAGCCCTCAATGAGTAGGAATTAATGGAGTTGACTTTGTAATTTTGAGACATAAATTGGAAGTCTTCGAGCTATTGAATTTTGAATTATTTTTGTCATTAGAAATCTAACTAAATTATAAAAAATGGTTTTGAAAGAAATTAGTTGAGTAATGAGTCCCCTTTTGGACCAATGGCATAGGCCACACTAGTGAAGATGATGGATGGGTGGAGAACTTTGGAATGTAGAAGTGGTTTTTAAATTGATGGCCTAGTGGGTAGGCAGGCTTGGCACTAAATAATTATGAGGGAAAAAATTCTGAAATGTTAAAAAAATATTATATTTTAGTGTATCCGCTGGAATCTTAAGAGAAGATATATTAAATATTCAGCATTAAAATGTTGAACCTGCCTACCTATTACAAAAATTGCCTTTATGGGACTTGGTAAAATAATAATAATTAGACAAAATACACCATCAAACTGACAAAATCTAATATAGTATATCTATTCATTATCTTGCTTTGTCTCAACCTAATGATCATGCTTTGAGGGTGATCCAATGACTTGTTTTGCAGTGAACTTTTGCAATTTTGTGGAAATGCTCTCAAGAAAAAAATGGAAGAACATGTATTTCCAGCAGACATTGGTCACCTTTGCAAAATCAAGAAATTGAAAAAAAATTCTTTCATCTTGTTAGATTGTTAGTCAAAAGCCTGCACTTTGAAAGTCATGCACTAACAATGAACAATCAACATGCTACTAAACATTAAAATCTATACCAAATTCTACACTTGAGAATTCATACATGAGTAAATAAATAAATAAGAAACTTTATTCTAGTTTACCCAATCTATTGAAGAATAAAATTTGCAAATACAAGATAAATCTTTTGCAGCAACTATATTGATGTTCCCAAAGGTCAAAATGTTGGCAATTAGAAACAACCCTTTTTGAATTTATGAGAATCTCATTGGCATAAGCTCCCAGTCATTGATGTTTAGAATTCAATAATTCTCAAGATGGCCGGTTGGAAAGAAAATTCATTTTCTACTGTACAGCTGAAGTTGCAGTCATTGATGTTTAGAATTCAATAATTCTCAAGATGGCCGGTTGGAAAGAAAATTCATTTTCTACTGTACCAGCTGAAGTTGAGAGGAATTGAACGCTCAACCTTTGCAGTGCCAAGATGTAGTCATTATGTCTAAGCAACCAGCTAAAACTTTATTTGAGCTGAAACCTTCATAGTTGAATAAATACTCTCCCAAAGTCAGAAATATTCAAATTGAGGCTGCCAAACCTCATTTTTCTCAATAACTCATTACTTCAGCAAAAACTGCTGATCATCAGTCGCAGGTATGGTATCAGTAATAGAACACAACATCATGATTGGCTAGTCAGCTCCATTGCTACAGAAGTAAATTTTTCCCAATGCAAACCTTAACCATATTGCTGATGTAGACACCGCACTGTTGAAGTAAAGTTGCCTCTTTACTAATCACATTGTTGCCCCGGTCAGTGTATGATTTCTATAAGATCATGGTGAAACTCCACAACAACCCTAAATCCCAAACACAAAGTTGACAACAGTTCTAGAGCATATCACAATTGAGTTCCCAAGGTTTCGATGAGCGTTAATGCACTAGCCAATTCTCACTGAAGGTAACATCTCAGTGGAAAAAGACTTGACCATACTGCTGTCAGGTCAATAGACAAAATGGAAGAGGTAACGAAGGAAAACAGGAAGGGTAACACAAAGAACAGTCAAAATAGAAATGAACCAAAAAGGAGGAGAGATGAAGTGAATAGAGAATTGATAGTAACCATATTATACTCTTTTCAGGACTCAAAAGGAGAAGATGAAGCTTCTGCCCCCCAGCATTTTGAAAATCAGGTTCTTATGCATGTAGGTCCAGAGCTTCTCTTTCTCAATATATGAACATCTCCAAGCCATACAGGCAACACTCAATGTCTGATGAAAGTCAAGCCTCACAACAGGAGGAAATGCTCAAACAGACAGAAATCAGAAATGCTGTGCAAAAGATCATACAGTAACTGACTGTAATTTATCTCATCAAACAAAGAGCTTTACCTCCAACAAGCAGATATTGCTCTATCCCATCTTGACCCAAGGTCTATAGCTACAAGACTCCAGTGAGTAGCCTGGTGCTATTATGATACTCTACTGAGCAAAGACCACAGGACTAAAAGAACATAGAAGATAATACCATTTCTTCAACTATCATAAGAAGATAAGAGATCTTCACACTGTCTGCTCAATGATCAAACAATCAAGCACTCAAACCTAACCCACAACAATGACTCAACTCTCTCTTTACAGATTAACCAATGGAGGATTGGACCATTGTCAGAAGCTACAAGTATGTACAAGTTCTGGTTTATAGCTGATCGTGCTTAAGAACTAAACCAGACCTCCTTGTTGGAATGATCTCGTCATCTCTCTCTGCAGCTCTCTCCTACACCTCTATTACCACCTCCTTCATCATCTTCTATGAAGTTTGTCTCCTACACCTCATTTACCAACTGCTTAAATCATCTTCACCAGCACTAGCAAACCTGCCAGTACCAAATATGTTATGTATTAAACAATGTTTCTACTTGGCTTCCATATCCAAACAAAGACTGTTCATTTAATTTTACCAAGTCATCACCCACCAGCTATAAGCCTTCAAAAGATAGTGATAGCTAGCAGCACATGCATCTTACATTCTTCAGCCACATTTGCTAGTGCTGTATCATATTCTCCTCCTCCTTGTATCCATCATTCCAGACTTGTCTGTATCTCATGCTGAATCTGAAAGCTCCTTCCTGAAGCTAGCTTTGAGCTACACACATTCCCACAAACATTCCAGACCCCTAAGAAGTTATTATTGCACCAGACAATAGGAAAGGTGATCAGCACAGAAGTGTTCTTAATTGGAAAAATCAAACAAATGTTCTATGTAAAGCACAAAAACAGCAGAAAAGGACTTCTTCAAACTGCACTTACGAAGGCAATCATTCACTGCACCATTCTCAGGTTCACACCACTTCTCCCCATCTGGTTGAGCAAAAACAAATGAGCAATCTGCAAACCAAAAAGAAGCAAAGCAGTAGTATTGCTTCAGAAAATTTACTGATCCAAGCAGGAGTGGAAGAAATCTTTGTGAGAAAAGCTCCAACAGGAGGACACAGATAGGAAGAATCACAGTTAGGTGCAACTGTACTATGAGCAAGGCTTAAACATGAGAGACATGAAAAGATCAGGAGGCAACAAAAATGGATTAACCTTTCTGCCACTTCTTTGCAGCACCCTTGATACCCCACTCTTCTCCAACACTCAAATGGCAGTGTTGCTTAATTGACTCAAGAAGTGAGGGGAGTTCGTCCAGATTTGACATGAATGTCTTCCCTGTAAATCCCATCTCCTTTATCTTCGTTACTGTTTCCTCTCGGACTCCAAAGCCTTCAAAGAATGTCCCTAGATCAGTTGTGGCTGTTGTTGTTGCCAAACTACCCTGCCAAAAACACCACGATTGAGCGCGCGCACACAAGCTATGCATGAGAAATTCACACAAATCTTCACAATTGCAGGGGTCATGTAGAACTACAAAAACACCACTTACACGAAGCAATTTTGCGGCAGAATTGTGGTGATCGAGAACACCAGCATTTCTGAGGAAATTGCGAACAATTGAGGGAGAACGCAGTGCCACACTTGGTGGAGACAAAAGAGAGAGACAAGTTAGATGGAGAAAGAGTACCGCTTTGAACGGGGAGACACTGACGAAATTGAGAGGTAATCCACCGGCTTGAAACACCATATTCCTGAACGCTTGCTCCATGGCCGTCTTCTCTCCCTTCTGCAGCGACGTCATAAGCTCCATCTGCAGTCCGTTATCTAACGCTCCATTCTCCAACGCTGTGGACGTGGCCCTGAGTCCCCTCCGCGCCTCCCGCTTCCGCTTCGTCAAGCACTTGGCCTCATCGATGATGCGAAGCTCCTCCCAAGCCTCCTCGGGACAAGACGGGCAGCCGGAAACCCCCGCGGAGCGCTTGTTGCCTAGCAAGTGCGCCCGTATACGCATGGCGTTCCCCTGGAACTCCTTCTCGCAATGTGCGCACCTTACGAGCGTGGCCATGCCATGCTTCTCCGGCTCCTTTACCACCACCACATGGTTCCACTCCACCCCCTTCACTTTCACCATCCCCCGTCCCGTCCCCTCCGTCCGCTCCCTTCGACAAAAACACCAATCCTCCGCTTCGTTCTATGCGAACAAAAACACAGATAATCGCAAAAAAAACACGCGAACCTCGGAAAAGAACCAAAATTTCACTACACTTTCCGCAAATGAGCACCAAACCCTAATTACGGGAACCTTGTCGAACACGACGTTCTCGCACGATTTGACCTCGAGCATAGAACCCTAATCCACGATTGACCTTACTTTAAGTACCTCGTATCCAGCAACTCGTGTACACGTGACTGCGTTTGGCGGGATCAGGAGGAGCTCTTCAGGATGGTGGTGCAAGGAAACGAAGACGCACTGCGGGTGGAACAATGTAGGCAATGCTTGATTTTTGCGGGGGAGTCGAGTGCGATTTCTTGATTAAACGGTAAACAATTTTTGCATGCGTTCTTCGTCATCGTCGTATCAGCTCAGGAGCTGGAATGTTTTGTGAATGGGATTTGTCAAGACATGCTTCATCACTCTGACTGATCATCTGAACAAAGGTATGTGGGAACTATCAGAAATGAGTGTATTTATGATATCAAGTCAGTGATGGGTGATTGGATCTTGAGGATTTTCTTGGAGTAGTGTGTGACGACCTACACCTCGGAAGAAGTTTTGTTTGAGAAAGTTTTGTTTTTTTTCCTCCTGAGTGAAATTTTGTCTTAGAATGTGGTCGCATGCTTTTCAATGCAAGAATCTGTTTCTTTGCTTTTCATCTTTGTTTCTTCTCACCTGAAATGCAAGGATTCTCCTGTACTCTCCCTCTATGTACTCATTCTGTACTCTCCTTGATTAATGTCATGCTGAAATTGCCTCTCAACTTTTGAAGAGAGCAATTCCAAACCTCAACAATTGATTTCCTATTATACAACATTGCATTTTTGAAACACTCAATTGGGTTTCACGGGTGCATGGACAGAAGTATTGTTTCACTCATCTCCCACCAAAAGGAATATCAAAAGTATTGTAGAACTTGTGTGCGATGGCATGCCTTTGTTGTCACTGCAATGTTTCTAGTATGATGTATCTCTAAATGGGATTTGGGATCTGTTTTTCCCTAGATATACAGATTTAAACCATTTTGCAAGAGGAGAAGAGACCATTCACAACACCGTGCATGTTTGTTTTCCTACCAGCTTCTTCAAATGTGGAGACTTGCAAGACAAGTACATTCTCTGCAAGCATGACCAGGTTCCTATCACTTTTAATGCTTGCTATCTTGGGTTGTTCTGGCTTTCTTAATTGTGAGCATGGAGATTTCTCGATTCTCATGAGTTTTATGGTTGCTATATCTTGGGTGGTTGTTGTTGTCATCTTCATAAATATGTCATTTCATCACCTTGTTACTGATCAAGAAAAAGAATGCCATGGTTGTCAAGATGAATGTTACTGTAAATCCTTCTATACCCATGCCCCAATTTGAGATAAAATAATTTGTGAATTATTCATGAATATCTGGATGGGTAGTCCAGTGCTGATTCAGCTTTGACCTGCGGATTCCGAGCCAGATTCTTTGGCTATATTTGGATACAATGTGTGATGGATGACTTGAAGCAATATGAAGAATTGCAGCCCACACTCTTCATAACCAAATCCATGTAACAAGGTGCAGTGAGTGTCCTTCAGGATTGTTGGCTGTCCCATTGCTGTACTTGTTAGCAAAGTGTCTCTGTGCCTTTGTGAATCTCTCCATGTCCACTCTGCTTTCATGCAAACCTAAGTTTCCTACAACAGAAAGTTCACATCATTTGCAGTTTGGAGGAGCTACTGCAGTGTAATTAAGGGCCAGCCAGTTACACACAACTGCACTGCTTCCACAAAGATGGTAAGTTGATTCCGAGGTGTCTTGTTGCACATGTTTCTTTTTCAGTGTCTCACTTAAATTGGTGCAATTGGCATTGTGAGCATTTTCTTTCTACTGGAAAATTGTAGTAGACTGTAAGCAACTCTCCTAGTTGTATTTGTTGATTGAAATGATGTTTTTGTGTGGTAGTTCTCCATCACAGCCATCAATGATGTGGAGACCTCACAGAGTCATGTGGAGCATCTGGCACCCACAAAAGAAGCACAGGTCTGTATCAATTGGCACTGTGAGTACTGTCTGCAATATATAGATATTTGGAAGCTGTGACATGAGTTGTGCTTTTGGGTATCTGGCATCTATTTCTTGTCATGTTCTCATTCATTTCCTATTACAGGAGTCTTGGCTTACACAAATGTATGGAGAAGCACTATCACATCTGCAACAAGGGCAATTTGTGGAGGCTCAAATGCTTTTCCAGGCAATCTTAGAAGACCCTATATCTCTGAAGGCACAGGTAGTTAACACACTAACCATGCTAATGTGTCTCTTATGTATTCCTTTACAAGAGATGTCAATGAGGTCATCTCTACTTCCATGAAATTCCTTCTGATGTTTGATGTGCTTTTCTATGCTTTCAGATTGAGAATGCAACTGGCACTGGCCCAATGCTTCAATTGAGGTTTGCTTTGTTGCTTTGTCCTTTGTGCAAATACAATACTAGTATCTCATTGTCATGTATAGCTTTGGGATGGAAATGGTTTGAAGCTTGTGGTCTAACATGCACCATTAGCTAATTTTCCTGATGGATTGCATTGTTACAAACCTCCAGGTACTCCACCTTGAAGAATTTAGCCGAGACATTCTCAAAGCAGGGGTCTGATCACTACAACAGTGCACTGGAGTGCTATCTACAAGCTGCTGCAATTGACAGTAAAGATGTTGTCTTGTGGAACCGTCTTGGGACACTTGCATGTTCATTGGGTGAACTCAATGTCGCTCGCCGGGCATTTGAGCAGGGATTACATTGCAACCCCCGACACTGTGAGCTCCCATTGTCCTAAGAAGCATTTGTAAACATCTTGGTGGATTCTACTCTTTTGGTGCACATCCTGTCCTTAGTGCCTCTGGTTTCTGCTGACAGGTAAGTTTCTTCTTGGGAACTGCAGGGAGCTGCATGGAGAAACTGGCAGAGGTTCTGATTGCCATTGGAGATGAAGTGGCATGTCTTGCAATTGCCAAGCAGCTACTGCGCTTATCACCATCCCATCCTCGAGCATTGCAAATCAAGCATGCAATTGAATGGAGTGTGGACATCCTGGAAGTTGGAGAGGGTTTGATTTTACGACAAGGACCATCTGTCCATGGCATTGACTTATTAACACCAGAACACTTCAGCCTATCTTTCTCAAATAAACGCAAGCTGGATACAACACACGAAAGTGATCAACGCCTGAAGAAGAGGAAGATGTACACAATAGATGTAAGTCTACCTGAGGCTTCATGGTTTGCTCTGGTCAATGCAGTTACAGATATACTGAAAGGAGACAAGTTTTGGAAAGATAGAGAGACATTACTCAGCTCACAGATTGTGGTTTCACCAGGAGGAAATGGATCTGGTGAAGAGAAGAATCCAGCCTCTGCTAAGCCTTCTGGACTTGTCAATGCTGCTGTAACATTCTTGGTGCAGAAAGCAAGTCCAAAGTCTGTTGATCCTTCTGCTGAGAATAAGGTAAAAGGAGCACTGGAAGAGCAAGAGATGGAACTAGAAGAAGGTGCCAGATTGGATGAAGAAAATAGAGACGGATCAGCAATGACAGCTGCTGTGCTCTCTGACCAAAACATATGTGGTGACCAGGAGGTGGCAGAGGTTCATGAAGAAGGACACATGAGTACAGATTTGAGTGTTAATGGTGTGAAAGACAGATCAGAATCAAGACACCTATTGGTATGTGAGAAACTAGAGGGGCTCAAACCAGTAGATTCGTATGACTGGGAACAACCATCACATGAACGGCGCAGTACTCGCTTAGAGAAGCTTAGGAGTGGTCGCAGGCTTGACAAAGAGGAAGATGGATTCGTCAACTTGGGACAAAGTAAGGACCCTGCCAAAGCTTTAAAGAAAGTACTTGAGCCTTTTGTTATCTGCACACTTCCACCGAACAACAGTAGTATGTTTGGATCTGTAACAGAGAGCATAAATAGGGCTGACTCACACTCAGGAACTCTGAGGTCCCTGAATGACTATGACAACACAATACACATTGTTGGGGCCAGCATGCATCTGCAGGCTGACATGCAGCAGGGAGGAAATCACTTGGATTCAATCACCAATGAAGAGGAGAGGAGCGTTCTCCAATTTCTAAAAGAGAATGCTATAAACAGTGGGATCTTTGAGGTAGGCCAGAAGTTGTTGGAGCATGTGGTGGCTAGCAGTCCAATGCAAAGAAAGTCACTCTCCTGGTTGTTGTTTCTTGACAAGCTGATGCGCACATGGGCTGCTAATCGTAGTCCTGGATGCAGCTTGTTCCTTGCAGAAGTCTACATGGACATGGCCACATCTGCCACTAATGATGTCACTGCATCACAGTGTTTAAGTGATTGCAATTACAATCTTTGCTGTCTTTTGGAGAGTGCTACTTTGCAGGCAACAGAAGCTTCCCAAGAGAGATGCCAGATGAAATCAAGGTCAACCAGAGAAAGAGATGAAAGAGCATCTGGAGAAGGGTACAAAATGGTTGGTACAAGTGAGCATGATAAGATGTTGGAACAAAGTTTAGATGATGTTGGGGAGAGAAATTCAGGGATCAATAACACTGTTGAAGATGATAAGAACTGGTCATTTTGGGCACGCTTGTTTTGGCTGCGTGGTAGGTTGTGGATACACTCTGGCCAGTGGGAACAGGCATACAGAGAGTTTGAAAGGTGTCAACGGGTGATTGAATCCCAGGCCCACATAACTCCTAACCCCTTGCTTTTGTTACCACACTGCAAGCTGGACAATGAAATCTCTCTGGAGTGTGTTCAGGGCAAGCTCTATGAGTTGCAAATGGAGAACCTTCTAAAGCACTCAGCAGTTAGGATGCTTGAGCAAGGAGAGTATGCAGGTTTGATCAAGCTGCTTTCTCCTGTTTTACTTTCTGGCAAAGGCAGGGCATCCAGTAGGCATACATGGAAAGGTGATGGAGTGAAAAGAGTGGAATCTGCTGTATTATCTCATGAACTAAAAGGGCTAGATATGCTAGTTATGGCATGTGAAAAGACAAAACCACCCAACATTCTGTTGGCTTTAGAATGCCGGGAACGGAGGCTTAAAATCTTGTGTAGTGCTGCTGGGCTTGTGGAGAGCAATGCAGATGAAAGCAGCACCCCTTCATCTGCTGCAAATGGATTCAACTTGTTAGAGTCTGAACTCGATCATGAACAACACAATCAGACTGGAGTTTGGAACCTTGTTGCTGATGAAGTTAAGCACATCTCAAGGTGCACAGCCTCCATCAAAGAGAAGATGGATGAGCAAGGGGGCTTGGTAAGTCAAGTGCTTGTCTTTTTTCCTGTTTGGAAAGCTTTCTTCCTTTCTTTATTTGTTAGGGTTTTGTAAAGTGTAGTGTTGGTGGCCTTTCTGGTCTTCAAAGATTTCAGTTCATTCATGTTTATGGGAGTGGGGCTTCAACTTGGTTTTCCAGGCCATGATGGTTCACCTACCACCAATACTTGGGCGGATTCAGATGCTACTGCTGACATTGATTTGTAACTTTGTGGGAGCCCTCTCATTGTGCAAAGCCCATTCTGGTCTTGCCAATCTGAGTCTCCGTACACAGTTCTACAGCAACTGCTTTGTTGATGCTGCCACGTCATTCTGCCAGCTGCAGCATCTTCATCCAGCTGTCCCCATAGAACAACAGGTTTTGGAACTAAAGCCCTTTGGAGCTTGCACCTTTCTGTGTTGATATATGTTGCTCTGAAAAATTCCTCAACTATAACAGTTACTTCGGGCTTGTACAGATAGCTCTTCTGGTAACTCTGCACGACGTGCTGGCAGAGTATGGCCTTTGCTGTGCTGGAAAAGAATGTGAAGGTGGCGAAGGTGCATTTCTGAAAATGGCCATCAAGCATCTTGGGTCACTTGAGCTTCTTGTGAAACCCACAATCCCTCATAAACTCCCATCCAAATCATCCCGGACTGAAACGAATGAAACTGTGATCAAAGGTGATGATGATACCATACTTCCAGAGAGCCCCCCTGCCCCACCTACAGATAATGGGGACGCCGAGGAGAATGAGAATGTATCTCAGAATATGGGAGAGCATTCTGTTGGCCAAAGACAGGAGACAACAGATGGGGCTGATATGGACAGAAGACTTGAGCTTGGTTTAGATTATGCCTTGGATCAAAGCTTCTTCTGCCTGTATGGATTGAATCTCCGTGGTGAGTCTGCCAGCAATGAAGGCCTCACTGAGCACCAAAACACAAACCGAGGGGACTATAAGACAAAAGAGCAGTGTGCTGGTGTGTTGCAGTACATATTGCCATATGCGAAGGCTTGTTCGGTACCCTCTTGCACCCTCTCAATGACTATATCTTACAAGCCTCCTGATGAGTTTTTCATTCATGTCATATAGCTCCTTCTCATTGTCTTGTCTTTGCTTCCTCATATACCCATCATGTTCATGCATGGCCATCTGTTAAGCAGACATTCTTTTTCTGTGAGTATCAGTGTTTGATCATCTGTAAATCTATATATGGCAGATCAGATTCCTAGAGAAATTATTACCTGTTTTCAATGATTTGCATTGCTCTCAACTGTTGGTTTGGAGTTGGTACTAATCGGGAAATAATGTGATCATTTCTGTTCAACCTATCTGCAGAGAGCTGGCTTGGTAAAGCTGAAGAAAGTGTTGCGAGCTGTCTACAAGCAGTTCTTATGTCCCCCAGGAGATTTCCTAGCAGATAACTCAGTGGAGCCTTTTCTGGAAGACCCCGATTTTGACGAAGATAAACTCCAGGCGATGATAGCAGCAGGCACAAGTGCAGAAGAGGTGATTAGATATGCTCTTCAATCAGGAAGGCTTTCACAACACGAAGAAACATCAAGCTATGACAAAACAAAATTGCAGATGAAAGGTGTCACTGCGAACTGGGGCACTGAGTCAGAAGTGGGTGATATCTCTGGTGGTTCAACAAGTTCTCAGGCTTCTTTTGTCACAGCATCTTCAATTATCTCAGCTGACGAAACAGGGCCAGCAGCAGCTAGTGCACTACCAGAAACCCATCCATACTTCAAAGTGTATGAGAATTTGTACTATCTTCTTGTGCAAGTGGAGGACATGAGTGCAAGTGACAAATGGCCAGGATTTGTGCTCACCAAAGAGGGAGAGGACTTTGTTGAGCAGAATGCAAATCTCTTCAAATATGACCTGTGCTACAATCCAACACGGTTCGAGAGTTGGCAAAAGCTTGCCAAGCTTTATGATGAGGTAAAGTGAACTCCAAGCCAGTTTCTGTGACCATGAGATTGCACAGCCCCAGTTTTCCTCTTTCTTGTGGCTTCCCACAGAGAAAATTGCTCTCTGTTCTGCACTCACAGGATCCTGCCCTTGGCTGCCACATTACCATGTCCTGTATTAAAGCAGCAGGAGGTAGCTTTGTGAGATTGGTTCTTAGTTGCAGTGCAGGCTGATGTGCATTGATGGAGGCTGATACAGGTTTCATCATCTATCTCCATGTTGGTTACAGTTACACACCTAGGGTGAAATAATGGATGGTATGGCATCATGGGTTTCTCGCAGGAGGTAGATCTCCTCTTAAATGATGGTAGCAAGAACCTCAGTGCAATGGATTGGCGGAAAAGTGGCCTATTGCCTTCCCGTGTGGAACTCAGTCGACGGCAAAGCAGACGTTGTCTGTTAATGGCTCTGGCACTTGCTTCCACTCCTGAACAAAAGGTTTGTTTCACTTGCTCTGAATCGAGTGTCTTTTTGAGTGAAGGCATGTGTGTGATTCTGACTGACAGTCTCAGGGTGAGGAGAGAGAGATTTGTGTTTAGAGCTAGTAATAGGCTGTCAAGTGTGATGCACAAGGATGTGTTTGCAGAGTGAAGTGAATGAGCTGCTAGCCCTGGTGTACTACGACTCAATCCAGAACGTGGTTCCATCCTTTGACCAGAGGCGTCATGTGCCAATACGAGATTCCACATGGTTGGGACTCTGTCAGAAAGCATTTTTTCACTTTGAGGTGGCTTTTTCGTTAAGGTATAAACACTTCTGACTTCTGAGTTCCAGCTTCTGGTCTGGTTTAACATTTTTGTAAATTTCACACATTCTATATGTGCAGATATACACTTACCCAGCCAAAAATATCCATCTGGTTTAATATCTGCATCTCTTATTAGAGGACTTTAATACACAAAAGGTTTACATATTTGTCTCTGGATACAGGCCTCACTGGACCCATGTCTTCTATCTTGGGAAGCTCAGTGAAAAGTTGGGACATTTGAGTGCTGAAGCTCTTTCATACTACAGAAAAGCAGTTGAAATGAACCCTGCTGGTGTGGATCCACTGTACCGTCTTCATGCCTCACGTCTGAAGCTCCTCTGTCGAACTAGCCATCATGACCGAGCTGTTCTTCAAGTGAGCCTTTTCTTCATGTGTTGAATTGCTTCCTTTCTTCATGTCTGTGAGAGCTATCAGGTGGTTTAGTGCAAGATTCGCAAGCAATATGAGACTAATGGTTATTAGCATCACATAGTATGTTGATGGCAATGTAGAGGTGAACATTCTAGTATCCTGTGCAGGTTGTAGCAGAGCATTGCTTCCTTCCTCATACAATGGAGAAAGTGCACATCTTTAGTGGGCCAGGGAAATCAAAACCCCAGGGTGTGGACTCAGCAACTGCTGGTGACAGCACCTACCAACAGAGCTCTGATCCCCAGACAGCAAGTGCAACAGAGAAGGTCTCCCTTGATGCCTTTTTCTATGCTTCATTATCATAAAAGTGCTGGTTTGCTCTTCTTCATCAACTCTTTAAGTCTAGAGGACTCCTCAATGCAAGGAAGCCTCAAATGCCTTGCATGATTTGTTCGTTTGAAATCAGAATGAACAACGGTATCATTCCACACAGGGAGCCAAGAACAAGACATTAGAGGTGGGTGTCGATGAAGACAATCAACAGCTGAAGCAAGCTTGGAGGCTACTGTTTGATGACTGTATAGCAGCTTTGCAGTCATGTTTTGATGGAGAGCTCAAGCATTTTCATAAGGCCCGCTACCGCATGGCTGTTGGCCTACATTGCCGAGGCGATGACCATGACTCAGACAAGTCCAAAGAGGAACTTGCATTTTGCTTCAAAACTCAAAGATCACTGTTCACAATCAACATGTGGGAGATAGATGAGAGTCATTTGAGGAAATCCAGGTGAAATGGTTGCCCAAATTCTGTTTGCTGATATGCAAGTGCTTTGACAGATGCTTTTGTAGAAGCTCAGCTTGATGCAGAGAATTACAGGAATTCAAATGGGAAAGTCTCTGGGTTTTCTCAGGCATTTTGGGTCTACTCTTTTTCCCATTCGCTACTAATGTTATTAGATCTGAAATGTCTATTACCTTTGATCTGTCAATTCTATTGGGTTCAGTTAATTGGGAGTACAGAGAAGTTCTCAATACTAATGAAGATATTTTCTTGGCACAAAAACTATGGGCTCTGCATGAGGATGGGATTACTAGAAACAGCTGTCTTTAACTTGGTGTGTGCAATTCTTTCAGGCGTAGACCAGCACATCAACGTGTCCTTGAACTGGGGATGCCAGAGAGCTCTCGAAAGTTCATCACATGTGTACGGAAGTACTTACTATTTTATCTGACTTTGTGTGAGGAAGCTGGAGATCTGTTCACCCTGGAACGTGCTTATACATCCTTGAAAACAGACAGAAAAGTAAGTCAGTATGGGTTATGTTCCTTGCTCTTGTTTACCCTCTGTTTGGAGGATTGCACCACAGCAGTACCTTTATTTTAAGGCTTGATGACTGAAGTGTAGGTCTCTCATTTAAGTGATGTCTCTTATGGGTGGAGGGTGGGGGGGTTGTGACATGCAGTTTTCTCTGTGCTTGGAGGACATTTCTCGAGTTGCATTAGGAAAGTACATACAGACTCTTGCTCGCGCACTTTGCCAGGCTGAGTCTGAAGGATCACGGTCCCAGGCTCGCTTTCACTCCTTGCTCGAAAAGATGTTCAATTTGTATATGGACTATGGAGTCTCATGGTCAGATTCTGCAGGCTTAAGCCTGACAGAGGCTGGAATTCTGAATGCTCCAGAAGTTGCTGAGAGTGCCATTTACAGGTACACTTGCAAGGAAGTTGTATTTATTGTTCATATGAATGTATGCAGTTTAGAGTGTAGGGTCAAACTGGTTGGTTATGGTTCTTTGTAGTTTGTTATAGCAGAGTTCAAAAGGCACAGGGTTAGGAATGCTCAGAGTATAAGAATACTTGCAGCAAGTCTGAAAATGGTCCAGAGCTTGTACTTAATGAGAGGAATTCTTCATTGATGTCTTAGATGTTCTAACAGAAGATGTTTTACTAGTGCAGCTATATTCATCGCTACTTCCACTTGCTGGAGGGTGAGAACCGTGTAGATGCATTGGAGGCAGTCAATGAGCGCATAAGGAAGCGATTCAAGAACCCAAAGCTCATCAGTGCCCAATCAGCACAAGTTTGTAGGCATGCCTCATTGGCATGGTGTCGGGCTCTCTGTATGGCTCTTTGTTCCATCACTGTCCTTCCCTCTGAATCCATGCCACCGACATCTCGGGTTTCAGCTAATGATCCAGAAGGAAAAAGTTGGGACCAGGAAGCCCATTTCATTGTAGATTTACAGGAAGAGTTCACAGCAACAAATTATTATGATGCACAACCTCTTTCCACTCCCAAAGAGGGCAATCCCAAGAAGGTTGAACCAGCAATGATAGCCAGCAGGATTGGACCAAATAGCAGCTCATCAGAGCTATATCACTCCTCTGTCCTTGCACACATAAAGAATGTTCCTGTGAAGCAGGCAACTATAGACAATCTGGAGAAGGCAACAGCATTGCTGCGCTCTTCATATGTCTTTTACCGTGATAGCTTTTCAGGGCCATTTCCTGGTGGCATAAATCTGTTCATAACTCAGCCGGGAAAAAGTTTTGTTCAGGGAGGAGCAACTGGAGGAGGTGTTGGTAGTTCGCCCTTGCCAGGAACACCACCAGTTGGAAGTGAAGTAGTGGATATTAGCACACCTCGGAAACTACTCTTATGGGCTTATGCTTTAGCTCATGGACGCACAGGCAGTGTTGCGGAAGCTGTCAAATACTGTGAGGAGCAGACCAAGGTGGAAGGATTGTCCATTCTTGTACATTGGCATCTTTCTTTTTCTTCTTTTTTCCTTTTTGTGCCCAATTTGAATCCTCGATAGGATTATTCCACATGATACATGCTGCAATCTAGCAAGAGAACAAGTTCTTGTGGTCTGGTTTTGGTTTATTGATGTTGTTATTGTGATGCACACAGCCACGGGTGAAGAAAGGACTGACTGGTGCTACACCTCCTCTGCCACCAGCCTCAGTTCCCTCTGGAACACAAGGTCCATCTTCAACCTTACTGCTTCTTCAATTTAACTACTGGGCATTGTTTGTTTCATCTTCCACATTCTTTTAGTCCCTTTTGTATTCTGACATATTGACCTGTAACTTGCACATCCCGAGTTTTTGTTTCGTGGATATCTCTATAATAACTCCCAGGATTGGAGTTGGATCAGAAGACAAGTAGATGCATTTTGGCAGGTTCAAAATCTTGCAGATGCACAGGTGCATAACAAAGAGCTTGCTCACTGCAGTCTTCTGAGCATCTGCCTTACTTTTAGTCCTAGCTTGGGTGGATTTGTGGGTCTCAGAGAGGACCATGGTGAATGTCGACAGAATGCCATCCTCAAGCAAGCAGCCACCTGCAGAGGGAAGTTGGTTGCCTGGGGAAAGGGAGCCCCCAGGTTCTAGCTCAGGTGTGGCCTTGAACACCTCAATGCAAGCAGCTCAAGAAGGATTTGGCAGAGCTTCATCACCTTCTGCAACTGTTGGGGAAACTGGATCAAGTGTTGCTGCAAATACCCCACCTGGTTTACAGAATGTCAGTGGAGAGTTTCTTCAAAGACGGTGACAACCATGCTTGCACAATTGGTGCAAATGGTCCATTTCTCCCTCAGACGGGATCACATCAGGGGGGTCCACAGTTTTGAGCATAAATCTGGGACATTGATACTGCGTGTTGTCCTTAGCAACAGATCAGAACTGTGAAAACTTTTTTGAAAACACAACTCCTCAACATGTGATTTATCAAGGCACATGCTCTGTTGCTAAATTTTTTTCCAGAGATAGTGTTTGTATTTATCAGATGTAGCTGAAACGTTGCAAGTGAAGCATTGGGTTGTGTTGCTGGATAATTATGGTCAATTGAAAGTCATAATTTGGTGTCAATGGATTGGGCTGCCCAACTGTGTTTCACCAATTAGTAATACGGACGGAGTAATAGCTTCCCAAGAATGAGAAGAGTATAAGCATCCATGGTATTTGGTGGTATGTCATGATTGATGCTGAGCTGCTGGGCTTGCTGTTTTGTTGGAACTCTAGGAAATTCAGGTACACAACTAGCATATGTGGGCTCTGCTAGACAATGAGAACCATTTTTTCCTGGCCGTAGAGCAAGACTTAAAACTTATGTAAATTTCACCAAAGGGTTTTTATTCATGGTGATAGAAGTTCCGCAAAATAGTCCCATACTTTAAGGGTATCATAGAATATGCTGGGCACAAGGAAGTGATTGGGCAAGAGTGTCTTCATGGAGAAGAACAAGAGGGGATGCACTACCTACTTTGTGGATAACACGGACATGGTTGGGATCCTTACTGCTGGGCATTGTTGATAAACATTGGTAACACTTAAGATAGGAGACTTTGCAGTGATTTTTGAAGGTTCACAAATTGGCTCCACCCCGCCTACTCAAACTTGATTCATTTCCTCCTAGTTTTTCCCTTGAGGCAGTCCATCTTTCAGTTCTCCTTGACTTTCCAGGGTATTCTCACTGCAAGAGTGATTGAGTGAATGTTGCTGCTTTTGGGTGTACATCTTATGGAGTAGCCGTAGATTTTGACTCTCTCCCAGGCATTCAAATCTTGCAACATGTGGCAAAAATACCAGTATACAGGTCACTGATCTCATACTATTCCAGTTTTGATGTCTTGCATGTACAGGTATACCCTTGAGGCAGTTCATTTTCCAGTTCTCCCTGATATTTCATGATATTCTCACTGCAAGTGTGATTTAGTGAATGCTGCCCCTGTTGGGTGTACAGCTTATTGGGTAGCTGTAGATTTTGGCTGTTTCTCCGAGGCATTCAAATCTTGGGACATGAGGCCATGCAGACCAATACCAGAATACAGGTCACTGATCTAATACTATTCCAGTTTTATCTTGCATGTATAAATAAATGCTGAATACTGGACATTCTGCTCACAAGCATGGGAAGTATACCTGTTCAGCTGTGTGCTGAGGAAATAGAAGAACAACCTTTGAGGCTTCTTGTGAGTTACGGGGCTGGGAATCTGTACCCAGGGATTGGCCTCCAAAAGCAATGGTGAAAGTTGTTTGGGTGCTTGAAGATGGCCTCATAAAGCAATTTGTGATGGGCATTGCAGTTGGTGTGATGAAGCATTTGTGGCTGGTTGTTGGTTTTCTGAGATGATTGATCTTCATGCGCACAGATGTAAAAGCGTTTCTTTCTATTTTTGGATTTCAGTAGGTTGACGTCATCGTTTTCATTTGCTTCCCCAAAACGTCATCGTTTTCATTTGCTTCCCCATTTCGGGAACTTCACCAGATGTTTCTGTGCATTGAGCAGTGAACAGCGGCTTTTATTTAATTTTGTGATGTAGCAGAACTGGCAATCATCCACTAGAAGATTTAGCCAAATTTGGTCATACAGCAGACATAAAATTCAAGAATCCTATAATATTTTGGCTCCCTGTTGGCACCTGCTGTAGAAATCTGGAAATTTAGGAAAAACGATTCTCGAAATCTAGTGAACATGGTCATTTTTTTCAGGTCGAAAAAATGTGAAATTTAGCCAAAAAAGAACAGCGATTGTGACATCACCGTTTTGGGAACTTCACTGGGACAGTTCCTACTTTAACCATCGTGGGGAATTTCTTGGGATATTTCCTATTTGAATGGTTGCTGGTTTGCACTTACCATAAGGTATAAACTGGCTGCCCCGCCATTAGCGTTACACGATCAGCCGTTTGTTATACTGTTGTTCTTAGGCAGTCTCCGCAGCAGGGAAGAGTGGAATTGCAGTAAATCACTAGTACCTGGGCGGTCATCTTCCGCTAGCGTGAGATTGTTGTTAGGTGAGGTTGCTTTAGGTGATCAAGAGGCCAGCTTGTGTGCTTGCACATTTCAAGAATTTGAGGTTTTTGGGTTCGCCCAGAGAGAAGAAGATGAGTAATAGAGCAGTTAAGGTTCAGAGCTTCGATGCAAAGGATCCTTTTGCCGGATTGGCATTGGTTACAAAACCTGTGCCCAAAGCAGAGGCAGGTCATGTGGTTGTTCAAATCACTCTACGTCCTGTCCTTCCCATTGATCTGATTCACATACGTCGCGGCGCTAATGGCTTTTTCACTCCAGGGGCTGAGGGATTCGGAATTGTTCACGATGTAAGAATAAGCACCCTATTGCCTTCCTTTCATGCACATTGATTCGGAAGTGTCTTTGCTCCTTTTGATATTAATGTGCTTTCTTTTTCTTTTTTTAATTTGGCAGGTAGGGGAGGGAGTGAAGACAGTGAAAAAGGGGCAAAGAGTGGTGCCATTTATCGCTCTTGATCCTCGAAATGTGGAGGGATCATGGCAGCAATACGTTTGTGTAAAGGAAGAGCTTGTGTGGGCAGTACCGGACTCAATTTCAGATGAAGTGGCAGCTCAATTTGTCATCAACCCATGGACCCTGTATGGTATGCTCACCGATCTTAAAGTTCCCAAAGGTGAGTACCTCTTGCAGACAGCAGCGGGCTCGGTGCTTGGTCGGCAAGTAATACAGCTTGCAAAACATTGGGGCATCAAAACTATCAACGTTGTACGGCGCGCGGAACAAAAGGAGGAGTTGAAAGCCCTAGGTGCAGATGAAGTCATATGCACAAATGAAGAAGAGGATGTGGCAACAAGAGTGAAAGAGATCACTGGTGGAAAACTCGCATACGGGGCTATTGATCCTGTGGCTGGCACACTCACAAAACAAGTTGTTGCGAGTGTGAGAGATGGAGGTCAAGTGTTTGTGTTTGGAGCTTTGGGAGGGCACGAAATAATAGTTGGCGTAGGGGATTTATTCAGGGGCGTACGTTTGACTGGATGGAATCTTTATCACGCCATGACTTCTGCTGAGAGACGCAAAGTATTCACTAACGGAGTTTCGAAGCTGATGGAAGCCAAGATCATTGTGCCCCTTAGGGGTGAGACTTATGATCTTGCTGACTTCCAACTTGCAATCAAGAAATCAACTGAAGTTTCTGGAGGAGGGAAGGTGCTTCTCTCGGGTTGATAAACAAAAATCTTCCAATACAACAATCCATCCTGCCTACAACAAAATTTGTAAATTCATCTATCGGGCCAACTTTGTTGTGGGATTTTTTAGTGCATGATTTGCTAATTTTTCTAATGAGTTTTACAGACTTTGTTTGTATATCTGGCCAGATTGATGTACAATTGTTGTCTTGTTACAATTTGCACAAACCCTAAATTAGTATGATACTTGGATTGGATATCAGGATTTCAAAGACAGTAGCCAATTTACAAGAAAAATGTGAAGAAGAAAAAGTTCATATGTTTTGGGATACTTCAAACAGGGAGAAGAAGAATTAGAGGATCCCTCTCCATAGAGATGGGAATAAGGGGGTGAAGCTTCCATATATACATGTTTAAGGTTGTAGGAGGATTTTAAATAAAAGGTCCATCTGTAGACCCAAAGTGGAGAGTTTCATTTTGATGCACATGTTGATTGTCAATCTTGTATCATCTCAATTCTACTTTTGCAAGTATTGTGAATATGAATATGAATCATTTGATGCACATGTTGATTGTTAAGCTTGTATCATCTCAATTCTACTTTTGCAAGTATTTTGAATATGAAATCTGCTTGTAAAGCATTCAAAGAAAATTTGTTGTGTATGTGGAGGGCACTTTATATCCATGAATTTCCTTCCTAGAAATTGGGAGGGACATTATGCCTACTCCTCAAGGCTTGGAGGGAAATTATGTTTATTTGGGTTCATTCGAGGTTGGGGTTCCAAAAGGGGAAAAAGGATATAAGGACTTCTTAAAGTTATTTTTTACAAATAATATTTACATGAAAAAAAATTAAGTGAGAAAAATTGAATACTCTAATATAAGATAATTCTTGTGTTAATTGTGATTTTTTACATTCATACGTAAGTACATATGAATATTTTTGTTTAATACCATAAACGAAAAAAAGTCTCAAAAATTTTCAAAATGAATTTCAATAAACAAATAAACATGTTTTTTGACAATATTATTATTTACACATGTGACCTGCATTTAAAGTGACCTACATCTAAAATTAAACATTTTGAACCCACTGAACATAATTTTTTTATCAAATGGTTTTTAAAATGAGTCTTTTGCTTTGTAGTCTTTTTTTTTTTTAATTTCAAAATTTTGAAGTTTTTGTATGATTTGATTTTTCATCAAATTCAGCCAATAAACATGTATTTTCATAGAAGGGGGCATGTTTTTGTTGTACAAAATGTTTGAAATCAATCCTATGACTTTATGTATTCTTTTTGATTTTTTTTTAATGCAATTTAAACACTTGATTACTTTAATTTATAAAAATCAAAATAACATTTACATAGTATCCAAATTATTTTTGAATATTTTTATTACTTTAAAAAATATATCATTTTATCTATTGGCATACAACAATCCATTACAATTATAAAAATGTAAGATAAACAAAAATTCAAAATTATCTTGTATAGTCTTTTTTAATTAAACACTCCTTTTTGGTACCCTAATCATGAGTGAACCCACTTATAAGTGTAATAATCCTCTCATATTGAGGAATAGGCATAAAAACCTCCCCATTCATACACCTCAGGGTTTACATAGGTTTGGTTCACATCCATGTGTCCCTATTTCTAGAGGTTAGACAAATGCCTAACATGTTTTTAACCTAGTTGTTTTGATCATGACCATCTATCTCAACAACAACATTTTTCCACATGGAAAATCCTTATCTCACATAACTAAATTTCACAAGTCAATAACATCAATTGGCATGCCTTCACCATCTACTGGATGAGGTTACCAAGGGTTATGAACATCGTAGCCATGTACCGTTGACATTTTCCATTTACCCTCTATGTAACATTACAACCATACACCACATGGTTAAACCATGCACCTCATATCATACCCTTGTTTCTAGTTATGTTCAACATATCTAACTAACTATTCTTGTGAGTTAGCTAAATGAAATAATATTTTTATGATTATGGTTTACCCTTGGAATAAACATGCTTTCTAATTCCCATACAAAGTAGGTTATACATACTTATAGACTCTTCAAGGAGGGAATCTAACTCCTTCAACTAAAATCAAAAGCAAAAAATTCCAAGTGGACTTTTTAGAAACAATGGAATGAAAAAAAAAAAGATGTGTAATTTTAAGAAGAACTTTGGTATTCAATTAAATGTCTTTCTAATTTTTTTGTTGGTTTTAAGGTGTTATTGGTTCTAAATGAATGCAATAAGGTATTATTATTAGGTGGCCACAAATAATTAAGGCATCTAGTTCAAAGTATACTTGATGATTTTCACTTTCAAAGCATTTTCAACCTTTCATTATATTTCATGATGTTAGCATTGACGCACCTTCAAACTTTTTGAAAGATTCAAATTTGAATCCAAAAGTGAAAATCCTAGCAGAAGAAGAAAAAGTTGGGGTACGCTCCCTAACTCACAACATTTCAGGGGTAGAAAATAGCGTTAAAGCTCCAAAATGAGGATTAAAACGACTAACAAGCGGGTAAATTAGTCACACAAACCTACACAAACCAAACAACAAGTTGGTTAGTGCATAGTTGGAGCACTTTTGGTGCACGGACGAACCACGGGCATAAACAAATTCACAAGACTCACCATGGCCCGGACTTGAAGGAAGCCACCACCTTCCCTTTTATAATATTTTCTATGCTTGGCTATGGGGCCTACACCCAAATGTCACTTTGTCCCAAGATTCCCAAGTTGGAAATCCCGAAATTTTCGGATTTGGGACTCCCGCAACTTTGAAAGCCCATAACTTTTCATGAAAGCCTTCAATTGAAGTGAGGTCTAAAGCAAAGTTATAACCCTCGTCAAGAGTTTTCCAAATATATGTGGCACACCACTTGCACGCAACTAAATCAAGGCGATTCCTGACTTTTAATGGTCGAGAATCAAATTGGCAATTTGATTTTCGACCTTTCTTTCGACCATAACTTGTGTTTTAAGTACTCAAATGGGACATGCGAGCCCATTTCAGACATCTACGTTCTAAGAGCTTTCTAATGATATAAGGAAGTTTTTAATCCAATGAATTTTGACCCCTGCAATTGCTCTGTGAAAATTCGGAAGTACATTGAGACTCCAATTCCCAAAGTGGAAGCCCACTTGGGAGTGTGTGGGTTCATTCCCTCACACCCTCCTATAATCTTGGGAGCATGAAATGTGACTCCCGGGCTTCACTCTCAACCCGCACCTTTGTAAACCGTTGCTTTGGTCGCAAGTTCAAGGCTAGGGTCACGGCAAGCATCAAACAAAAAATGTCTTCGCTTCATTGCTATTCATGTAACTAAATGCAAAATTATGCAGTGTACATTCTATTATGTCTTTCATTTCGTTCTTAATTTGATTCAATCCACCAATTGTTTTCACAACAAGGAAATTTGGTGTGAATTTTAACTTTAATTTATCACTAAATCTTTCCACCAACCAGTCTATACTACATATGTTTCACTATAATTATTAAGCATGTATGTAATAATTCCAAACTTTGAAAGAGTCCAAAAATAATTTAAATCCATTTGGATAATTTTTTTAATTTTGAAATTGTAAATTGAACTTGGTGGTCAATAAGCCCAATGCATATTATCATTATTGGTAATGATCAGAATAATCATACATGAAAGAAGGTTAATATGAATATTGTGTAAATCACAAAAGCAAAACATGAAATAAAACTAGTATTTAAAGGTCACCAGGTGATCAATATTGAATATGGAAGACTAAATAGCATTAGAAGGATTTTGGAAAAATTTCCAAAGTAAAAGAAAGCTTAAGAGGAAAATATGAATATTGTGTAAATCACAAAAACAAAACATGAAATAAAACTAATACCTAATGGTCACCAAGTGATAAATAATGAATATGAGGGACTAAACAGCATTTGAAGGATTTTGGAAAGAATTCCAACATAAAAGAGGGTTCAAGAGGAGAATATGATTTTAAACAAAATTTTATTAAATAAATAAAGTGTTAAATTGTATTATACAAAGAAAAAACTAAGAAACTTGCATTATAAGTTTGAAACACCCAACAAAATCATCATTTGCTAGCATACTATTATTAACGTTGTTAAAATAATTGTGATTCTGGAACATTTGGATAAACAATTACATCAACACCCTCTTGAAATAGAAATCCCATTGGAGAACATCATTTTCTAGCCTTTAGAGCTACAAACATTGTCAAGCAGTCTACAAACAATAATCCAAACCAACTACAAGCAAAATTTAGTAATTGGATAAGTAAAGATAATTGAAAGGTGAACAACAAAAACACAATAAATTAATTTTCATGCGGTATAAGAAGAATTCATACCTAAAGGAAGTTGAGTAATGCCACTCTCCCCATTATCACTTTTCATATATTGCATGAACCAAGAATAATTTGAGGAAGAATATGTCAAACCGGGATTTGAATACTTGACAATGATTTCATAATGGACACCAATTACATCCTTGCCAATGGCAATCCAACCAATGTTGGCCACAAACAAAATGTGAGGTCCAACCATTGGACCTTATTATTTAACAACTTTTGTCCTCCAAAAGATTCAATGAAAAAATCACTGCACTTGGAATGTTAAAGGGCTTTGTTTGGTTCATCATCAATGAACAGTGTTTGGTATTCTATCCCATAGGGTAACCCTCAACATGCAAAGTACACATGATTGAAATCTTTAAAATAATAATGTGTCCTTATAGTGAATTAACCCAAGGTCCTAATGCATTGTTCACATCCACAAATAAGAACAAATTAATCAACAAATATTTGTAACACCAATAAAGGAAAATTTTGCATCACATCTTCCAACAACATATAGGACCAAATTGCAACATAATTTTTTTGAATGCTTAAAAAAAATAAAAATGTTACACTCCAACTCTCAATTATAATTTGCAAATGTCAATATTGGTCTCCTTTACACGATGATTACCTTGTAGAACAACACATTTTGGGAAATAACACATCACACCACATTCACACTAAAAATCAATAGTTTTTTGGGCACAATAGGATATGATTGAAAACACTTGTGTGGGACCTCATATCAACAAAAATGGACATAAATAAAAAAACCTAAAAAAATCAAAAAATGTTATTCCAACTAAAAATTTACAAGAATTGAAGATATCCAGAAGATGGAAGGATAATAATGTTGGCCTTGAACATTTGTAGAAAACCAAAGAAATTCATTAATCACATGGATTAAAAACATAGGAACTACCACCTGGTGGCCACCATGTAGATTTAAATATAGGAATTAAAAATATAACAAAAAACATGTACCATGCGACCGCCAAATGGTTGCATGGAGGAAAATTAAAAAAAAGTCAATGTGAAGTTCAATTTAAAGGCCACCATGCCAAAAATAAATTCTTTGAAAACAAAGGCTAGATGTAACATTTGCAATAATAAAATTACAAATTTAATATATTTGAAAGGAAATAGTTCAAATATTCAAATAAGTAAATTAGGATGAACAATTAATAAGGTATTTTTCGTTTCATTTTCAATTTTGCATTGTTACAAAATGAGGGTTTACAACCACTACTACATTTTAAGAATAACATTTTAAATTGTCCAAGATCATTGAAATTAATACATGTAATCCTACCAAATGGATTGTGTTGCACATATGTGGAAACACCATATCTAGATAAATGAAAGGATTCTAAGTAAAGGAAAACAATCCCAACAAATAATTGTCCTCCCCATGAAGGCTATCAAAAGACTCCAAAAAAATGGCACTACGGTGGTTGTTGGTAGGGTGGCTCACTTTTTGTGTCACAATCCAACTTTTTACAAAATGGCGTGTATTACATGCTATTAACATGGCACCAAAAAAAAAAATTTCCAAATTTGTGGCTAGATTTAGATTTTCAACTTGAAAAAAAATACATCTATAAACAAAATTGTAACATATATACACCAAATATATAGTCATCAACTTTTGAAGTTGAAGAATATGGACTAATTTACTATTTGTGCCTCTATATATTATAATGACTCAATATATGAAATGTTAAAACAAAAAGAACATATGTGCAAAAAAATTGCTAAAAAAAATTTAACCCAAAAAGTTATGGACTTTTGAATGGCCTCAAATGAGAAATATTTTCATAAGTCCATATCATAATCATTTTTGGGTGGATTTCAATTTTTATTTTCTTAACATGTACATTAAAAAAAAATTTAGAATGGTTATTCTTCATATGGGCTTTTTAGTTCATTAATCACCATGTAATTCCCCACTAAATTAATGTTATCAAAATATACTACCATTTGAACAATATCATATTGACTTTTAGGTAATGGAACATTTTCTGAAAATGAGCCACCTTAGAGTGCATACACCCACTATATGGCCCGTTAAACATGCTTTTGTATGGGGTATTGTCTACAAGCAAGGTGTTGCCAATGTGAAAGGATACATAGAAAAGAAAACATCAAAGTTCTTATGGAAAATTGGCCTGTTAGGTTTATCCAACAAGAAATGCGAATTTTGCATGCAAAACTTTTAATCAAACAATTTAGAAGGATTGATGAAGATTTTTGTTTCATGCCATACTTGATCCAAATAATTATAAATATTGTGACATTAGGTTATGGATCAAATATACATGGAATTGCAATACACATATCTCTAGAAATTCTTTTAATTTAGGCTTGAGAACAATGCTACGGGGTGGAACTCTTTGATATCTAGCCCTATTGAAATGTGTTGCAACGAGAACTTTGTTTAGATAAAAAAATAACATGCAATGGACTCACCTCCAATGAAGGCAAATGAAGCATTTGGGAGTCCACTCTTGAAGTCAATGGCATTTTTTTTTATGCACCTCTAGTTCACCGAAGGCCCACAAATTTGGTGACACCACTTCTTCCACCTCTTCAAGAAAGGGCGCACCAATTATTTAAAAGAATAAACAAAGAGGAGTTGGGAAAGTCCAAAAATTGAAATACCACATAAATTAAGGAAATGAAAAGATCCAAGAAATAATTTCAAGAAAAAAAAGGGAAAATTTAAACTACTTACTGTAGATGTTGATCAATTTCTAAAGAAACTAAATTTACACACCATGGTGCATTTTTCAAACAATGTTCAAAATTTGACATTATCTTCTTTGAAATTTTTAATGGCACCAAAAGGATAGTCCTCCACAAAGGTGGGAACATAACGCCCAGAGTAATAAAATGACTCTAAGCATAGGAGAAGGGTCTCAATAGATAATTATCCTCTTTTGAAATGTCCTTGTAAGGTTCAACAAAAATGGCATTGAAGGGTGGATTTTAATAGATTCTATAAGGCATGTCATCTATTAACAATGTATTTCCAAGGTGAACATTAATATACCTAAGGAATCAAAAAGGTTTTTATGATTAAAAAAAATTATCAAGAATTGAACGATCAAGGCATTTAATCTCCCTTTTGAAAGGAAATTACATAATGTGCTTGTTAATTTTGCACAAATCTCAACCAATTAGCCTTTGTGGGTCAATCTTAATACATGTTTCTTTTGCTATTTTTTTCAAATAGGTTTTCATCTTGTTAAACCGAACTAACATCCATATGTAAATAATAAACTACTTTAAACACCTTAGGAGGAATTCTTTGAAACCTAGCCTTGAAATAACCTTCTTATCTAATGAGGTGGGAAGATGACCCATGTTATACAACAAAGGCAATAGGTGATTATTTTAAAATATTCCTTCCCAACAAGGACACCTTTTAAATCAAAAATGACATGTAAAGGACTCACTTTAGGGTCCCCTGCATATACGAGCAAAGGAAATTTGATGACACACCCCACACTCCTTGAAAGACTCAAATGTGAATCTGAAAGTGAAAACAACGGAAAGAGTTGGGGTATGCTCCCTAGTTCACATCACTTCGAGGGTAAAGGGGTGTGCTAGAACTTCAGGATGGGGACCAAGACAAGTGACAAATGGATCAAATATTCACAAGGACCTACATAAACTAAACAACAAATTGGTTTGTGCATAATTGAAGCATTTTTGGTGTACGTACCAACCACGAGCATACATGGACTCACAAGACTCACCATAGTCCGGATTTGTGGGAAGCCACCACCTTCCCCCTTATAGTATTATACCTAATTAACCATGGGGGTTACATTCAAATGTCATTTTGTTTTGAGAGTCCCAAAACTCCCAAAATTGAGACTTTTGAAAATTTGGAAGGCCATAACTTCCTATGTAAACCTTTGATTGAGGTGAGGTCTAAAACAAAGTTGTAGCCCTCGTCAAGAACTTTCCAACAATATGTGGCACACTAGTTACACGCATGTATTTCAGGACAACTATCAACTTTTAATGGTGGGAAATCAAATTGGCACTTCGACTCTTGACCCTTTTTTTGGCCATAACTTATGTTTTAAGTATTCAAATGGGTCATGGAAGCCCATTTTAAACATCTACGTTTCAAGAACTTTCCAATGGTATAAAAACTTTTTAATCCAATGAAATTTTGACCCCTGAAATACCTTTCTGAAGATTCAGAACTCCAAAAGGATTCCAACTCCCAAAGTGGAAGTCCACTTGGGAGTGTGTGGATTCATTCCTTCCCATTCCTAGCAGTGCAAATGTGAGTCTAAGTTGTGCTTTCAGCTAGCACCTTTCCATGCATTTGCTTTCATAGTAAGCCCAAGGCTAAGGTCATGACATTTGAAACTTCCAAAAGCAAGTTTTAACCCCCTATTTTCCTTGTTAGTTTAATGGAAAACTAAAGGAAGTTTTTCATATTTGGCCCCATTAAATCTCACAAGGGGCAACTAGGTGTATTGACCTAGGAACCACCAAATTAAGATATAATTCAAACACAAAGAAGCAAACCACTTGGTGGCCATTAGGTGGAAATATCACCAAATATAAAAGAATGTATTGACTTGGTGGCCACCAAGCTAATATATATTTCAAACACAAAGAAGCAAACCACTTGGTGGCCGCTAGGTGGAGATATCTGATTTTTTTTTTTCTCTTCCTTAGTGCCCAACTAGAACACCTATTACTTCTTGGAGTTTGTTTGTGCACCATTTGTTTCTTGCATGCCTTTGGTGGTGCAAAGTTAAATGGTTGGTCTAAACATCAATGAACATTTTCATGAATGTCGACATCTTCCACCTCCATATTTTGAAGCCTAGCACCCTCAAGTTGTTGATCTTTTTCATTCCCTTGATCCTACATTTTGTCATCACTAAGATTTGTTGCAAGTCATTTCTCTAGCATTACAAATGGATGGGATGAGAGCATCCATAGAGATATTGATGCAATTTCGTCACCTACTTGTCCTACATCTTTAAGACCAAAGTCAAATACCTTGCACTTTTTCTCTTAAAACATAATATATAAAAACTTGTAAGAATTTGATTTGAATATATTTGAATAACCACATTTCAGTGATATACTTACTAAGCATAGATGTATGAAGGTTCCTCCTCCATGCATCCTGAGGCATCCCATTCCACTCTGCAAAACTAAATCCAAAATTGTTTTGAGAGCCTTGAGGCATATTTCATAGTTATAAAACCTTTGCTCCAATACAAAAGGCGTACTCATGCTTTGAACCAATGACATAAACAATTTGGATTCCAACAAGTCTTTTTTTATGTTTATGCCTACTGGATTGAAGAATAGGTAGCCATAAAAAAGCCCAGGAGTCTTCATAAAGGTTTCCTTCCTCAAAGGAACTATTGTCTACCATCATGTACTGTCTAAATCCTAATTGAATCTTCGATGAGAATTGGTACTTACTCATTGTCGCAAAGAGGTGCCAGAATACCTCTCTATCGCATACACAGACGACAACTTGGAAACAAACTTTATAATTGAAATGACCAGTGAGGAGGCATTCCTAATATGGTCCCTTCCATAGTGAATGCTCCCCATCAAAACCATATGTTGTGAACACAAATGCCATAGTCCACTTAACTGTCGTTGGAATTTCTTAGGACATTTCCTATTTAAACCATTGCTGATTTACAATTGCATAAGGCATAAACTGGCTGCAAGGTCATTAGCATTACTCAATCAGCCATTTGTTTAACTGTTGTTCTTAAGCTGTCTTCGCAGTAGGCGAGAGTCCAATTGAAATAAATCAGTAGTACTTGAGCGGTCATATTCCAGTAGAGTGAGATTGCTATTAGGTGAGGTTGCTTTAGGTGATCAAGAGCCAGCTTGTGTGCTTGCACATTTCAAGAATTTGAGGTTTTTGGGTTCGCCCAGAGAGAAGAAGATGAGTAATATAGCAGTTCAGGTTCAGAGCTTTGATGCAAAGGATCCTTTTGCCGGATTGGCATTGGTTACAAACCTGTGCCCAAAGCAGAGGCAGGTCATGTGGTTGTTCAAATCACTCTACGTCCTGTCAATCCCATTGACCTGAATCATATACGTTATGTCTCAAATGGATTTTTCACTCCAGGGGCTGAGGGATTCGGAATTGTTCACGACGTAAGTCTAAGCATTCTATTGTTTGACTTTCATGCAATTAGATGCGGAATTCGGAAGTCTCCTTGCTTCTTTTGAAACTAACGTGTTTCCTTTTGCTTTTGGATTTGGGAGGTAGGGGAGGGAGTGAAGACAGTGAAAAAGGAGCAAAGAGTGGTGCCATTTATCGCTCTTGATTCTCGAAATGTGGAGGGATCAGGGCGGCAATATGTTTGTGTAAAGGAAGAGCTTGTTTGGGCAGTACCAGACTCAATTTCGGATGAAGCGGCAGCTCAATTTATCGCCACCCCATGGACCCTGTATGGTATGCTCACCTATCTTAAGGTTCCCACAGGTGAGTATGTCTTGCAGACAGCAGCAGGCTCGGTGCTTGGTCGGCAAGTGATACAACTTGCAAAACATTGGGGCATCAAAACTATCAACATTGTACGGCGCGCGGAACAAAAGGAGGAGTTAATGAAGGCTCTAGGTGCGGATGAAGTCATATCCACAGATGAAGATGAGGATGTGGCAACAAGAGTGAAAGAGATCACCGGTGGAAAACTTGCATACGGAGCTATTGATCCTGTGGCTGGCACACTCACAAAACAAGTTGTTGCGAGTGTGAGAGATGGAGGTCAAGTGTTTCTGTATGGAAGTTTGGGAGGGAATGACATAACAATTGGCGTGGGGGATTTATTCAGGGGCGTATGTGCGACGCAGTGGAGTCTTTACCACGAAATGGCTTCTGCTGAGAGACGTAAAGTATTCACTGATGGAGTCTCGAAGCTGATGGAAGCCAAGATCATTGTGCCTCTTGTGGGCGAGACTTATGATCTTGGTAACTTCAAACTTGCAATCAAGAAAACACTTGAAGTTGCTCGAGGTGGGAAGGTGCTTCTCTCGAGTTGACAAACAAATACCTTCCAGTGCAACAATCCATCCTGCCTGTAACAAAATCTGCCGATGCAAGTAAAGGTGGAGCTTTTTGGTGGGATTTTCTAGTGCACGTTTTGTTAAATTTTCTGAAGAGTTTAGAGACCTTGTTTGTACATCTTGTTGGATTGATGTATAAGTTGGTGTTTTGTTAAAATTTGCACAAACCCTAAATTACTGAGATATGGATTGGATATGAGGTTTTCAAAGATAGTAGCCAATTTACAAGTGAAACTTGAAGAAGAAGAATGTCAGATAGTTTGAAATAGTTGAAACTTGGAGAAGAAGATTTATAGGATCCTTGATCCCCATAGAGATGGAGAAAAAAGGGTCTAAGTTTCCATATAGACACAATTGAGGTTGTGGAAGGAGGATTTTAGATACAAGGTGAAAAAGAGTTTCCTGATGCGCAGGTTGATTGTCAAGCTTGTATCATCTCAGTTCTACTTTCGCAAGTATTGTGAATATGAATATGAAATCTGCTGATAAAGATCAGGGATATTGAGTTGCATTTTGAATTTTCTGAAAATTTGAAAACTGGTGGACTATACTTACCATGATGTCCTTGATTACATGAGCACACAAAGAGGAACACAAAAAGAAGAATGGTGATGATAATGAATGATCAAAAAAAAGAACTAAACCAGGAAACAAAAGAGGTTAAGGTGTAAAAGAAAACCTGGAGGTTGAATGATGCACTTGTTATCAATTCTCTGCAGTCCAAATGAGAGTGACCACTGCATAGCCAAACTCACAGTCTGTTTTCTCTCTAGCGTCGGCACTGTGCAACAGGGATCTCCTTACGAATTTATTGTCAAATTGCTCATGAAAACAGCCTGCAAGATAACCACCATCTCCATGCCCATAAAGAAGGACAATCTCCACATAATGTCAATATGTTTGGAGGGCCTTAGGGTAAGTCTGATTCCTGCACTTGGTGTACAGTCTAAATTGTAGCAGAAAATTGTTGGAGAGAAGCTTTCGGTATCCATGAATAAGGTTTTCTGAGAGTGAATGTGTATGCAACCTGCCACTTACTCATCCACTGCTCATCATGACAAGCTCAAAATTCGGGGAAAAAATTGTTGCAGTGCTATCTTCGTGGTTAAGGACTCCTCGGATTCTCTCACCATCCAGCACTGGTTCAGGCTCTGAAGAGACTCAAATCGAGACTCCACCAGCCAAGAGATAGTCATTTGAATTCCCTAGAAATCGTTTGCACATGAATCGCAATCCTGACTTCTTAGAATTTCCTCGAAGTCCTGTGGAAATCGTTTACAGATGAATCCGCAATCCTGATTCGTGGCTTCTTAGAATTTCCTCAAAGTCTTGTACAGGTCTTAGATTGAGCGCATACATGCAGGTAGGGAAGAGGATGAAGACCAGATTCATGCCGGGCATTCATAACATTGCATAAAATCATGAGTTCAAGGGTGTTTGAACCTGTTTCCTGACCTCTTGGAACTGGAAGGGCGCAAAAACCTCGGATTGAAGAGCGGCAGTGTAGAATGCATTTCTATGGCTCGAAGAACTCAATTCAGAACAAGATGCCCTGAACGACAAAAACGTGGCTGAGACGCTAGACGGATGCTTCCGTCGTGATGCGCCCGTAAATCTAGTTCCCCAAGAAAATCCCCACGAAAGCCAAATGGGCCCAGAAAGATCTTTAGCATTTTCCTTAGGAATCTCGTCGAAAGCCTCGAAGGAAAAGCTGCAGAAATGCTTGTGGGTCCCAGAAGCTTGAGCTACTTTGACATGGGCACTAATTGTCGCTGTGCACCGCAGTGGAGGATTGTGGCTCATATAAAGACGCATCAGATGCCTTTGTACCTGAGACGACCACATAAGTGTGTAAAGCTCTTCCGACCTGGTTCATGTATATGGACTCCATAAGCACTCAGTAATTTTTCACTGAAAGGGTTGCATTTGTTCTATTTAAAGCTTATACACCTTCAGTTTCTACTCGTGGCTGAGGAAGCAGCAGAGGAACCCAATTTCGTCTTACGCTGTTGCAGTAGGGACAAGTCGAATTGCACCTTGTCGTAGTGCCTGAGCGGTGATATTCTAGTAGAGTGAGTTCATAAGGACATCTGTTCTGTCGCTTCTGTAGTTTTAAGAGCTCTATTCTCTTGAGGTGCAGCTGTGCGGAAGCTATTAGGGGACGTTGCTTTGGGTGATCAAAAGCCTGCGTGATTGTACAGTACTGAATTTGAGGTTTCTTGGTTCACCCAGGGAGAAGAAGATGAGTAATAGAGCAGTTG
>Ga0116231_10000186_pt1 | contig 88497 bp, 58 predicted proteins | sample S1TSphgellanicum_2_FD_89695 | JGI IMG/M metagenome (GOLD analysis project Ga0116231, IMG submission 89695) | Host-associated microbial communities from peat moss isolated from Minnesota, USA - S1T2_Fd - Sphagnum magellanicum MG | ecosystem: Host-associated > Plants > Peat moss > Unclassified...
TTGACCTCTATGAAATGGTTAATTTTAAAAATAAAATTGGATTATTTTAATTTTACCTATATAGCCTAAACCTAGCTATGTTCAACCTACTTACATACATAAATAAACCTACTTATGTAATAGGGTTAATAATTACCTACCTACCTACCTACCTAGGCACACGTGTCAACATCTTATTGGCCAAAAAATGGACGATTTAAATTGCATTAATTTATATTTTTAAATTTTAAAAAAAAGGTAGGCCTTAATTGCCACGTGTCATCATATAATTTGTGTTTAAAATGACACATGTCAAATGGTCAATGAACGTTCCATGGTGTGCCACGTGTCATCATCTCAATGGCATTAAAGTAATTCTTAAAACTAAATATTTAATTACAAAATAAAAGTACACGTATTCACATACAATTGGGTTAGTTAATTAACATGTAATGCAATGTGAATGCAGCCCTTGTAGTTGCATGTAATCGCACGACCAACTGCTAGTATAGAGTATGGGTGGATGAAATCGTATAACCCAACTGTATGTACTTGTATTATACGACTGTCGCATGCAACTGCAAATTTCATGCAACTTGTCTTAGGCAATTGGGCGAATTTCTAGTTGCATGTGTCGCATGCAACTAAAAACCAGTTGCATAAGACAATTGCAAAATGCCAAATTTCTAGTAGTGAAATTTGCAGATAACCTTTTACACCTCCTAAACAAGAACTATTTTAAGTTTGACACAAATCCAACAGTGGATTTGAGAGGAACAACTATTTGAAATAAAACTCAAAAGGTTTTGTCATGGAAATCCTTCCATGCTTATTTCTTGCACACATCTTTTTCATGAACACCTTTCCACACATAAGAACTAATCTTTTCTTCACACATTCCTTCTCTTCCTTTTCCCTTTCCCCAACCCAAGAGAGTCTCTTCTCCCTTGGTAAGCCTCCATATCCTTTCCTTGAGCTTATTCCCCTTGTCCAATGGAAGCTTCGAAATCCTCCCTTTCAATCAATGGCCTCCTCATCCTTCAAGAGCCAATGAGAATTGAGAATGATTTGCCCTCCAATTGATTTTAAGATGAGAATTCTTGAGCCTAATGAGACACAAAAAATATTCCATTCTCTAATCAAATATGATGACAATCCTCATGACTAATGGGATTGGAGGACTCATCTTTCCCTTTATCTTGGATATTTTAATGAGGTTTTTGAGCTTGATCCTTATCCCTTCCGTTCGTTGACCCTCACATCCTACTTCTTCATCCTAATTATTTCAAGTAATTAAGTATTAGGACAATTTATCAGTAGTAACAAATAAACATCCATATTCTCTTGATATCCCTTACTTATTTTTTCTTCCATGCATTAATTAACTATGTAGTACATAGTAAATTGGAATTAAAATTTGCATCACAAAAACCCCCACATACTTCTAAATCCACCGTTGAAATTAAGGTTCGATGAATCCATTAGATCTAAGATGTTCGAGTTTTCATGAAGTTCCACCGTCATTCTCACACCTTACGCCTATCCTAATTTGTTAAATAAAAAACCCTTGACCCTTTTTGAACGCAAGTACCACATTGTTTCTGTTACCCTTTTGGTTTTTGTTGATGTAGGTGAGAATTTAGCCATGGCGAATGATGTCGCTACGTCGTCGAATCTTCCATTTCACTAGTAGAAAAGGAAGAGCTTGAAGAAGCACCGCTTGACGTGAATGTCTCTCAATAATCGCGCAAAAAAAAATTGTCCAGAAGAATGGTGTGCACTTGAGTCGATCGTTCGGCATGGGATCATCGATTATCTCCTAACCCACATGCCTTAGCAATCTATTTAAAATTTGTTCCTGCTTATGGAATCGCACCAAAAAGGTTTGAAGAATGTCAATGTGAAGATGACGATGTTCATCTTCATTGTCGAACTTGGGTTCCTGGTGATGGCCATTATCATTGGTTGCGAGGCCCAATCAATCCCCTTTCCATGGAACATCGAACCAAATACTTAACTTGCACCATTCGTTACATTCTGGAGTTTTTGCAATTGTGATTTATCCCTTTAAGTTATTTACTAAGTTGTAATTCACCAAAGGCCACTTAGGTGGAAATGTTAATACTTAAATTTGATTTTGATTCTATTTAAGAGTCTGATAGAAGTGAAGACAAAATAAAGATGTATTAGGACTACATCCTAAAAATCTTTCAAGTACATCATTCGTGCCTGAAGATTATTCTACAAAAAAACTTAATATTGTCATGGCGAAATGTTATTGTTAATTATGGGCTTGTATTCCCAATATATCAATAAATCACATCTAATTCTACATCCCCTTTCCCTTCTTTACAACATAAAAGGATAATGCACTTAAAAAGGTTTACTAGGTCCTAAAATTAACTAAGCCTTGCATCAATTTAAATAAAAGAATCTTCTACGCTGAAATATCCAAAGGCTAATTCAACTCTTAATAATTATTACTTGGAGGTTTATCAAGATTCAAATATTAATACTAAGAAAAACTATGGAACTAAAGCTTAACAATTTGTGGTATTATAATCCATGACTCACATATAGATTGAACCTTAATTATGCTATAGTGGTCAAACAAGACATTAACAAATTGTTAACAGCTGGGTTTATTCAACCTATAAAGGAGGTTACATGGTTATCACCCATAATGTTAGTGCCTAAGAAGAATGTGCCTTTATGGTATTTTTAGGACTAATGTTCATAGTTTCCAACGAAGGCAAAATACTAGACCCTAAGAAGGTTCAAGCAATAGTGAACATGCTAGTACCTACCAATCCACAACAAATTCAAGTTTTTAATGGTATGATTTAGTTTTATAGATGTTTCATCAAGAATTTTGCCTTTATCACCAATCACCAAGTTGATGAGGAAAACAAAACCCTTTATTTGGACCATAGAATGTCAATAAGCTTGGCATTAGATCAAGCATAAATATATGGAAGCACCAATTCTAATACCTCCAAATTGGTAGTTGGAATTTCATGTGCACATAGATGCATCATTGGTGGCAATGGGTGCAATGTTGGTATAAAACCTAATTAATAAGTATGACTAGTCTATAGTATATGCCTTTAGACTTTTCAATAAAGTAGAACATAATTATACTATTATAAAAGAGAAGCTTTCGCAATGGTTTATTCTTTACATAAATTCAAACATTTTTTATTGGGAAACAAATTTGTTTTTTACGTAGATGATATGGCTTTGCTGTACTTAGTCAACAAACCACAAGTGTCAGGAAAGATAGCAAAATGGTTGTTATTATTCTTAAAATATGAATTCATAGTAGTTTATAAACTTGGTAGAACACATGTGGTTGCTGATGTTTTATCCAGATTGCCAAATAATTTAGAACCATTGGGTGTCTCAAATCAAACTATGGATGCATCATTATATTCTATAGAACCTATGTGGATGCAAGAAGTAAAAACTTATTTAGAGACAGGTTAGATGCCAGAAATGCTAAACCTAGTTTAGAAATATAAGTTAGTTAAAAAGGCAAAACCTTTCACTTTGACAGAAGGAATTATGTATATAGTGGGACAAGACAACAGATTATGTAGATGTTTGACCACCTTAGAAGTACAGATTGTTCTAAAGGAACTACATGAAGGAATGGCTAGAAGACATTTTGCTACAAATATTACTACAAAGAAAATTCTAGATGCAGGGTATTGGTGGCTAATTTTATTCAAGGATACTCATGATTTTTGCAAAAGTTGTGATAGCTATTAGAAAATTGGAGGACTCAAAACAAAGAGTTTGGCCAAGTTGGTAATAACACTTCCAAAGGAACCCTTTATGAAGTGGGGTTTAGATTTTATAGGTTTAATCAAACAATAAGAAGACTAACAATAAACAAATACATTTTGGTAGCTACAGATTATGTAACCAAATGGGTAAAAGCAAAGGCACTCAAAACCAATATGTAGTAGTTACAACTAGATTTATGTATGAATATATTCTTACCAAATTTGGATGTCCATTGACCATAGTTACAGATCAAGGAGTACATTTCATCAATGACACAATAAAACATCTCACAGAATAGTTTTTGTTAAAGCATGTTAGTTCTACTACATATTATCCATAGGGAAATGGACAAGTAGAGTCTATTAACAAACTCATTGGTAGACTATTGACCAAGTTGGTTAATGAAAAATAATAAAAATAAGATGAACATTTGTTTACAATTTAGTTTTCATATTGGATTGTTTACAAGGTGGTAATAGGTTATACACCTTACTAATTAGTCTATGGTTTGCATCCTCTAATGCTAACAAAATATGTTTTGTTGACTATTAATGGGGACCACAAAGATGTAAACCCAACCAAAGTGCTAAAACCATAATTATAGAATTGGTAAAGTTATAGGAGAATAAATTGGAAGTTCAGAATAATGTGGGAGCTAACTAATGGAACATATTTCTATGGAGTCAATTGAAAAATACTGAAAATGAGTTTTAATTTGGATATTATGTCTTATGGTTTCCCAAAGGAAAAAAAACACATCTGGCAAATTCAAAAAAAGATGGTTTGGTCCATTTAGGGTACAATATTGCTTACTGAATAATATTATTTTTTAAATTTATGTTTACAATTTTGAACCAAACCTAACATTGGTCAATGTTAATAAGTTGAAACCATATACATATGTGGATCAAACATTAAAAGGGATTCAGAATTCAAAGGATCAAAAGTTTTTACAGTCCATAGATGAAGACCCCATGGAAAAAACTATGATGAAGATTCAGAAGATAAAAAAGAAACAAAGACCACTGGGACTAATTAGACAGTAGTATTGGAAAAAACCCTAGTTAATCTAATAAGCTAGCAGGTTATGAACAAATACCAAGACCATGTTTATATAATTTCATAGTTATTGGATTGTGGGGTAGATAAGTCAATGATTTTAGAACAAAATTTTGTTAATCTAATGACTCAACATAGGCTAGAGGAAATCTATAGTGTAAACTATATTATGTCATCAGAATTACCCGATGCCACATCCACAAAATTCTTTGCTTAATAGGTATTAAATGTAGCCCATGTTGGTGTTAATATGAATTTAATTAGAAGGCAATAAATGTCAACTAAAAAAATAAAATAAAAATCATTAAACAGTTGGCCCTAAAATGAAAAGTGAAACGTTATGTCATGAAAAGAGGTGATAACGTTTTAGAAGGTAAAAATCACTACATCGACTATTTGTTTTCATTTTCTACAAGCAAGTTTCATCGTTTTTTATTTCTAGAATGAATGCTAAAAAGAGTGTTGTGGAGAAATTACAAAGACAATTTAAAGAGAAATTATAGAAGTTGAAAAAGGAGTAAGAGAGATTGAGAGAACAATAGAATTTATAAACATTTTGCCTTTATAGTCTAAGTTTCCCAAAAAGAGGTCCACCTTTTCCTTCTCTTCTTCTTCTTCTTCTCAGAATTCCTCTCTAATATCCAAGTTTGAAAGAGCTCTTGAAGTAATTAGAAAAAATGCAAAAGATTGTAAGGAAACATTGAAGAGATATAGCTTTAGAAAGCCTAGAAGACAAACATGTTTTAGTGAGCAAGTTAGTCCCATTTCTATTTTAGATTATGAGGAAGATTAGTAAAAAGATGATTTGTAACAACAACAACAATTGCTATTACATCAAGAGGAGTAACTCAAGAGCAAATTCCATAGAGGATTCATATTCCCAATAATAAGCACATGAAGAGAACAAATTGGCAAGTAATGGCTACAAATCTGCGAAGGAAAAAAATGCGTATTCATCAAGATGATGAGATTAGGTATATCTTTACTCCAATAGAACATAGTTACAATAGCAATCTAAAGAACATTTTGCTTTAGACAAGCTCTAGAGAGGAAGAGAAAGCTTGGATGAACAGAGCTGGATTAGTAGGCCTATTTGACATTAAGTGGAAGACACCCCGCCATAACATTTTGGTGGAATTTCTGAACAATTGGAAGTTGGATCTTGAACATAACAGAATCAAGGTTATGTTGGGGGATGAGCAAAACATAATAGTTAAGCTTGTCTTGGCAGAAGTTTTTAGAATCTACCATACAAGAGAAACAAAAGCAAATTAGGTAGAAATGTCTAATGCCAAAGTAGCATTGGTAGATATAGCAGATAGAGTCCCTAACACTTACAACACTAATGAAGGGTGGGTTGTAAAAAAGATGAGGTCATAGTGTGTTAATAAAATTGCTGCCATTTTGCCAATTATTGACCAGAAGGATAAGGTGTAGTATTTTAGTAATGAGTTTATATGATGATCTCTAGAACAAATCATGGAAAGTTTTTTAATTAGGCTATAATCATGTATTATCAATTGGTCAAAAAATTAATCAAATGGGACAAGTGTTAGAAAAAATATGATTGAAGGAATAACCAAAAGAGAACCAAAAAAGGATGTATTTAAGGATCTTTTTTGGTTGCCTTATTCAACTTCTTGAAATTTACACACATTCTCAATTTTCCATTCTTCTTAAATGCTACCACTATAGGTGATAACAATGTAGCCTGCTTTACTGGTTAAATGAATATTGTTGCTAATAGTCTGTTAATATCATGTTTGACAACTGCAACATAGTTGGGGTTCAATCTATACCTTGTTTGATGTGCTAGTGGGATTGAGATGTTTAACTAAATTTTGTGTTGAGTGAGCTTTAAAGGTATGTCTTTTAGATCCTTATATAAATTCGAACAAACACGTCTTTGAACTCCTTGAGTAAAGTCTAAAGCTCTTCAATTTTCTCCTTTATTAATTGTGCATTAACTTTGATGCATTGTGGATTTGATTTTGTACCAAGATTCAACTTAACAAGTTGTTGTTCTTTAGTAAAGGTCCAACCTGCTATTTGAAGATTTTGTACCTGAATTTTGGCTAGTGTCCCATCCACCTCAATATCAAGTTGGCTATGATGATAATAAGTTTTTGGATAGACCTTATCTTCTAATGATGTCTTTGGTCTAACATAAAATTCTATTATTTTTGTTGTTGAAGCCACTACTTTTGTCGTTTTTTGATATGATATCCCTTATTCTAGTTCAAATTCTCCATTGATTCTTATCTTTGTAACTCCAACACTTAATAATGAAATTGTTTCATCTAAAATAATGATTGTGCCAATTGAGAATAACTCTATATTTGTTTCAAAGATCAAATCTTCCTCCTCATCTGTTAAACCTTCCATTAAGTCATGACAAATAAGTACTTGGGGCCTTCTAGTTTCTTCTCCTAGTTTCTTGTTAATTGATATTGTTTTGACTATTCCATTGCCTTGAACAGTAATCGCATTATTCCCCCAATCATGTGTAACCTTTGCATCTTTGAGCCAAGGTTTTCCCAACAACATGGAATAGCTAAAATTTACCACATTATTTTGCAAAACAATAGGTGTTATTACATATGGTATGTCATGTATCTAAATCTTCAAGTTTTTGATGATTCCTAAAGGTTTGGCCATACTCTAATTTGCCATTTTGAGTTGGTATGGGGCTAGTCTTGGTTTGGGTAAACCTAATTTTTTTTTGAGGTTTTCTATTATGATGTTTACACTTGCTCCTCCATCTAATAGAACATTTTCAATAGTGTTCTTCCCAACTTGTATTTGGATAATTGTCATCTTGTTATTTACTTCTATAGTTGCAATGTCAACTTCAAAGTGTGTCTCAATCACTGTGGCTACACTAGGCTTTGGTATCAATTTAGTAATTATATTGAGTTTTTATGGCTTTAGTTTCTGCCACATATATTTTTAAAGATTTGGTGCTATTTTCAGCAATTGATTTAATCTCAGGGTATAGGTGGTTTCTAACATCTATTTATTAATATCTTGGAATACATGTTCCATAGACATAACTTTTTTGTTAGGAATAGTAGACAAATTTTGTGGTACAATTGAATCTATGGATACCTCAGTCTCTAGTAATCATGCCCAACTTGTACTCCATTGAGTTTTCTCCTTTTGATTCAAACTTTTTGGTGGGTCCTTTGTTTACATATCTTGTATAACATTCACAAAAGATTTCTATAGTTTCTACTCTTCTTCCTAGTCAACAACAAATTTCTTCTCAATTGGCTCTTTGTCCTTGAACATTTGTTTTTCAGTAATTTTGCTTGTGGTGATGGCCATGTTGACATCCACTACGTGAATTGAAGGATTGGCAACCTTGGGCTCCACCATAGATGGTTTCCTATAGTTTTCACCCCTTTGTTTTTAAACATTTTCTACATGTCATTAAACTTAGGATAGTCTATGATCTTATGTCCAGTCTCACCATAGATATGACAAGAATACCTCAAAGGTCTGTTTACTCTAATTTACTAAGTGTAGCTTTAGAGACTACAAGAATAGACTTTTCTTTTCTTTTGACTCAACATGTTTCAACGTTGTGATTTGTCCTATGACATGTTGTATAATACATTCTTGTTTTTTGTGTAACTATCTGCGATTTTTGAGTTAATATTGTCTTATTATTTTTGAAACTAACATATTGCTTATTGTTTAAACTTCAAAATTTCCTTCTTCACAAACCAAAGTTATTTCCTTGTATATTGCAAGGTTTCTCTCTTCATGCCTATTATTACTACATGCAGATTAATTGTAATCTAGATATGAAGATAATAATTAAGAAACTATCTTTTGTCTTGTGTTGAAGACTATTGGCTAACTTCAATAATCTTTCATAATAAACCTCCACCCTTTCATTCTTCTCCTACTTCATGTTCTTCAAATACAAATAGACTTACTCATTGTTCTAAATTATTTTGAACCATTTATAGAAAGTTAATTACAATTTTGCAAAAGTATAATCTAGGTAGTCTCCCATGTAATTGTTCCACTAGTCAGATATAGTGTCTTTGAGGGTAAAACTAAACATATTAACAATTTCAACATCTCCTATTTCACCATTTGCTCTAATAATAGCCTTTAAAACTTTGACATGAGCCTTTGGGTCAAAATCTTTCACATATTCAGGGTAGTTAAGTGGTCAATGATAAGGCATGTTCAGTTTGCTTTGATTCACCATTAGTAATCCAAAATATCTTAAAGGTCCTAGTGGTCTTAATCCTCCTTCTCCTGGATCTAATGGTTGTTTAACAAAAATCTTATCCACCTTTGTAAACATCTTTGTATGTATACTCACAAGGTTTATTCCCCTTGGAGTATGTGGTCTGGACCTCATACCAGAATTGGTATGGGCTGATGTTGTTGTAAAGGGAGTTTCATTAACTATAACCATAGAGTGAAGCATTGCCACATAATATACTAGTATAGATTTTAGTGGTTCCACTTTGAAATTGGAAGTTCCTGCATAGGTAACTCCAACATTGTTGTGATGGAACAAATTTGCTATAAGAGTTACAAAATTGGTACTACATTTGCCATAGTCAGAGTTCACATTTCCACTCTATTGTTTCTACAGATTTATTTTCTAAATCTATTTGGAATTCTGACCCTCTCATGGTACATATCCTTTAGTTCAAAATCTCCATGGTCCTATGTTTTTGTAAGTTATGGATTCAAATTCTGGAAATGTTCATCAAATCTTTACCTCACATTATTTTCAATAAATGGACATTCATTGATCTAATGTCTAATCTTATGGCAGTATGTGCAACATGGAAGGTTAGGTCTTGGAATTTTGTTCACATTATGAATTTTTTTGCTTCAATCTCTTCAGACTTTTTTAATAATGCTTCCACTCTATTGATTAAATATGGGTTCACTATACTTTATTCTGACAGCCACATGTACACCTTTTGCTACTATTGGTTCTGCTCTTGGTAAGACTATAGTTTCTTGTTTAGTTACAAATGCCAACTCAATTATTCTAGACATTCTGGTGCTTTTGAGTTGTAGCTTTTTGCTCAAGCACATAATGAATATGAGGTTCAAAATTCTGAGCTCTTTCTTCAAGCTTTTCATCTTCATGTTCTTCTTGATAATAAAGAAGTGAAATAGATTTGTACCTTGGTACTACCTCCTCCCTTTCTAACATGTTGAATTTTTATTTTTCTTCATGAATCACAACATTAGAATCATGTTGCTACATCAAACCCGCTAACTCCATCGTAACTCCTTGTCGAGTCCAAATTCCTGATTTCTTTGTCTAAATTCAACCTATGCGTTTGCATTTTCAATTTGATGTTCTTTTCTCCTAGAATTTCATTGCAGATTGTTGGTGCACCTTTGTGTTTCACTAGTTTGCACTTCACAAGAAATTATTGGTGTTGCCTGAAATGTTCTATGGCTTGCAGGTCTCTCTTCTATCCACAAATATTTCTATTCTAATTGAGAAACTCTTCTAGGTGTTATAAACTATTAATCTATCTTATCTACATTCAAATTCCTGTTTATGGTAACACCATTTTCCACTTGTTCATGTACTATAACCTAATTTAATTATCTCTTCAGATTTCTAATTACAATTTTATTTTCCATCTTTCCACGTTGTAACTTAAATCTAAACAAACTTTTGCATTAGAACAAAATCTTCACAATTAGCTACTCTACTTAGAAATGCTTCTTGAACAAAAATTTATGATTGAGATTTAGAGTAAATGCAAGAAATGAAAACTAAACTTCACTATCAATTTTTAGAAACAAAAATTCCACAACGAGACATAAACAACACTCTAAATTTCATTTTGAATTTAGTCCCTGGGATGGTTGCTAAATGGTGGATATAGAATTCCTATTCTATACTTTGGTCAAAATTTGGACTAAATCATATTATGAAACTAATACTAATAAATTCTATTCAATCAAATCTACTCATATATAGGTTCAAAACTTCAATCCAATTATAAAAAGTATGAAAGAAACATCAAAACAACAAAACTAGCTATGGAGTTGAAGCTTTTCCAGAAAACAATATGCTCTTATTCCATATTCTCCAAAAATCAATGTTCTACAATGATCTCCTATCTTGCCAAAAATGATTACTTTAAAATAGTTGGATGATCAATTCAAATTCAAATGGTGATGAAAACTATGTAAACTAGTTAGTAAACCTAGGAAAATAACTAGGTAAGTAAGTATTAACTAACTAACTAACTATTTACAATGAATGATTATTCCCTTAACAAAGTCCATAACAAATTGCATGGTATCCATTTTTCTACCAAAGCATTAATATTTGGTTTTGTAAACTTTCTTCTATCATGAAATTTGATAATATGATAGGTTGCTACAACTTTCTTAATTGGAATTAACATCAGTAAACATACCATTATTAGTAACCATCTCCTATATCTCGTTAGTTGTGCAATGTCAATTATTAATATTTTTAGTTGTGTGCACCATATTTTCATTCCCCCATGTAATTTTTTTAATTAGTTATTGAACATTCTCAATCAATGTTTTGAATTTTTCAACAAAGTTTCCCCATGTATCAAATTCTAGACCCCTTCTTGGTGTATACAAGTAATCTAGAAAATCCCAACCATATTTAATGTGAAGTCTTAATCTTTCTTTTCCTTCACTAATTGTTATAATTTCTTTTAACCATCACGACTCCCTTTCTTAACAATCATCATAATCTACCATCTCATGGACCATCTTTGATATACATTGTTGTAATGATCAAAGAAAAATAATAGATTTAGCCATATCTTGTTCATAATAAGTGAACAAATTAGGAAAAGCTATGACATGCTCAACATCCATAATAATCATTTTATTTGCTCTATTTTCTTTTTTATCGACTCTATAAAATCCTAACAATTTTTTAAATTCGCATGGTAGAATTATATAGAGTACATGAATTAAACAAAATCCTAAATCTAACTCATATATTTCAACTTTCCCCACTTCATTTTCCATTAATTTAATTGCATAAATAAGGATTACATAACCTTTTTCTTCAATTTTCTCAAATAATGAATTGAATTAGATTCCCCAACATGGTCACCAAATGTTAGCAATACATTTCTACACCACTCTGGATTCTTGTCCTACTCCATTAATATAAATACCAAGTAAAAATATTAATTAGGACAATTGAATTGCTAGAGAATTTCCTTACATTATTCCAAAACTATAATTTACTACATCATACAATTAATGGGATTAGAATTAATAAAGAAATGTTCAAGCTTTATTAAAAAAATATGTCCATACATTCCATCCATAGATTAATCTTCTCACTCCAAGGCAAGCCTTTGTTTTTACCCAAAAACAACCCCCCACAAAAGTCTCTTGTGATAGACTTACTTTTGTATCGACATGCCCTCTGGCAATTACAAGAAGTAATTGTAATTACCTCGTGTCATATCGTTATGGAGTTATGATGATTTATCAGTCATGTCGACATAATAAGCTCAACTTATATGGATCTATTGACCTACTATATTTTGACAGTTCAAAAAATATTTATTGACATTTTGTCTAGTATTCTTCATATTATTATTTTGCCAACATGCCTAAGCATTTCCTTTACAAAGTTATATCATGTCAAGCAGATAAGAAAAACCAACCCAACAATGATAATCCAACATGTTAGATTTATCATGTCCACACTCCAAACCATATCAAATACTTAAGAATGTTGATAGTGAACTTGCTAGATTCTACTATATACCCAACATCAATGTAAAACTTCTTCTACATGCAAAATAAGAACTTGGAGAAAACCAAATAGAAGAAAACGAATAAGTTATAGCTTTTATTGCATACACTTAGATAATTTGATAACTTACAAGGTACAACATGGGTCACAAGTTCCTAAAACACACATTGCAAAAAGATTATTCAAGCATGTGCATAGATGAAACTTCTAACACGAACAAAGGAAATTTTAATGGAATAAATAATTACCACATATAAAGATGCATGTGTTTGAAGCTACAAGGAAACCTTGGGTATTAAACAAGCTAGATGCACAAATTTTTGTGTAGAAAATTTTTTCGACCAATTAGAAGCTTTCATTTTGTAAAATAACTTTTGGCACCCTATAATTTTAAGACAACATTTTCCTTCGATCTTGGTTCCTAATGGGATGCCCCAATCATGACTAGACCCAGTCAATCATGTCAATCATACTAGTCACACCCTATAATGTGTCCAAAAAAAAAGTGAAAAAAAATGTTGGCCTAATGGTAGTTGCCAACCAATTGTGGTAATGGCACCCCAATATGTGTTGAAAACAGAAAAAAAAATTTAAAAAAAATTGTTGCCATTTGATGATAGCTTGAAAATAACAACATAGAATGCTTGTAAAAAGTTTATGGACAACTTAAAGATAGTTAAAAGACAACTTCAAAACAATTTCAAAACCCGAATTTAACTTGAAGACAACTTGACAGAGCTTCAAGACCCATTCATTTCTTTGTGTTGATTTTGAAAAAAAATAACCTAAATATAAATGTTCATTAAGAAAAAACTTGACAAAAATTGAGTTTGAACTTGCCATAATGGGTAGAGCCCTAAATGATGAGCCAAACCACTTGTTTACTTAAGATTTTTGTAAGAGTATCTCCGCTTGCAACAAAAGAATGTTCTGTTTATTGTCCTTAAGATGAAATAAGGCTTTTAAATGGCAAATGACAAATTATTAAAAACCAAACAAAAGGGATTTCACCATTCCAAGGCATTGCCAGGGTAAAGACTAAATTGTAATTTAGAAAAAATGGTTTCTAGATTACATAAAATCATTTGAATCCACCAAGTTGGTTTGAAACTTAAACCAGTCTTGTTTTAAGAGTTTTTATTTTTAGCCAAAATGGGAATCATACTTATTAAGATGGAAAAAAAGTGATAATCATCCTTATGAAAATTTTGACAAATTTGGTTTTAAACCATTTATGAAGTGCAAAAATTAATCATCTTTTTACATTTTTGGCTACACACTAAAAACCAAATATAAATATTGGGCTTTCACTATGACAAATTGCATCCATCGAAACCACACTACCTTGCAACTAAAATTCAAAAAAAATTCATATACAACTATTATGCAACTATCCCTTGGTATTACAACTACTATCACCACTAAAAATCTTGTTGTTTGCAACCCGTCCTTGTGCAACTACATGCAACCAAATGTTGCATGTGACTACAAATGGTTGCCTATGCAACTACTTTTCAAATTTGGATGAAGTTTGGTTTTCTTTTCAAACAAGTTGTGAGTATGACCTATTTCATCCTTAAATTGTGTTATTTTTTATAATGTTTTTGTATGTTTTACAACATTGTATATACATTTAGTTGCAAATGTAACCAATATAGTCACATGCTAATTATATAAGGTATTTAGGCTACCTAGCTAGCAAGGATGTACCTATATATATATATACACCTACCTATCTATTAGTACCTACTTACTTACTTATTAGATAATTACTTACTTATTTAGTACCTACCTATTTATAAACCTAGGCCACATGGTACCTAGCCTAGGTTTGGTGACATGTGGCATTACTTACGTTTACATGTAAGCCTAGACATGACATGTGGAACATAGGTTAGGCCTAGGCCATGCAACATGGCACTTATGTTAAGCCTAATCCATGCCACATGGCATTTATGTTAGGATTAAAATTGCCACATGGCACCTAACCTAGGCTATGACATGCCACATGGCATCTAAACAAGGCATGGGACATGCCACATATTTTAAGCCTAGTCCATGCCATGTGGCACATAAGCTAGGTCTAAGCCATCCCACATGGCATTTAGACACAACATAAGACATGCCACATGGCACATAGGCTAGGTTTTAGCCATGCCACATGGCACCTATGCTATGCCTAGGCCATGCCATGTGACACATAGGCTAAATTATGACATGCCACATGGCATATATGTTAGGTTTAGGCCATGCCATGTAGCATCTAAGCAAGGCATAAGACATGCCACACATGCTAATTTTAGGCCATGCCATGTGGTAAATAAGCTAGGTCTAAGCCATCCCACATGGCACTTAAACACAACATAAGACATGCCACATGGCACATATGTTAGGTTTAGGCCATGCCATGTGGTAAATAAACTAGGTCTAAGCCATTCCACATGGCACTTAAACACAACATAAGACATGCCACATGGCACATATGTTAGGCCTAAGCCATGCCACATGGCACATAGGCTAGGTCTAAGCCATGCCACATGGCACCTAACTTAGCTTAGGCCATGCCATGTGGCACCTAGGTTAGGCTAAAACATGCCATATGGAACCTAAGTTAAACTAAGACATGCCATGTGACATTTAAGATAGGCTAAAACACGCCATGTGACACTTAGGTTAGGCTAGGATAAGACATGCCACATAGCACATATGTTAAGCCTAAGCCATGCCACATGTCACCTAGGCTAAGCTATGCCATGCTACATGGCATATATGCTAAGTCTAAGACATGCCATATGGCAACTAGGCAAGGCTTAAGCCATGCCATGTGGCAATTTTATATGACATGCCACATGGCACCTAAACTATTGTAAGACATGGCACATAGGCTAGGTTTAGGCCATGCCACATGCATCTAATTAACCTTTTTTTCCACACCACATGGCAACATGATTAAATGCCACATCATAAAATGTGTAATTAATAGGCTAGGTTAGTAAGTTATAAATTAGGTTTAAAGTAGTAGGTTAAGCTAGGTAGTCACTAGTAGCCCAAGTAATTGCACGATTGATTACAACTACATTGTAACTAGGTTGCAATTATAAAATCAATCCCATATGTTTTGCTTCCCATTTTAGTTTGATCAATTACATAAGGAGGTGCCCAAGGAGCACAATGTACAAATTAAAATGCAATTGCATTTTGGGATGGGCCAATCAACAAAGCCCAACCTTAATTAAGCCCAAAAAGAAATATGGTATTTTTAGTAGATGCCATGTGGCTTAAGTCTAGGCCTAGCCTAAATGGTAGAAGTCTAAACTTAGCCTAGGTGCCACATGGCCTAAGTCTATGCCTAGCTTAGGTGATCATTTAAACTAGGCTTAAAAGTGGCACGTGGCATATGTTTACATCTAGGTGCCACATGGCATATGTGTAGACCTAAATAAGTTAGGTGCCATGTGGCATTTAACTTACGTGGCACCTAATTTAAACATGTGCCACATGGCATATGGCACCTAGGTGCCACGTAAGTTAAATGCCACATGGCCTATGTTTAAACCTATGTGCCATGTAAGTTGTATATGTGCAATGTGGCGTAGGTTTAAGAGGGTGCCATGTGGCAAAATGCAATTGGTCACCAATATAATTACAATTTTAGTTACAAGATCACTCATGTATACATTATACGGTGGCCATATATGTAATTGATGAAAAAATACTTCATTTATCACATGCAGTTTGTCATTTATTACTACAACCAATTTAGTTACAAATGTTGCTTGCAACTAAAAACTAGTTATAAACGTTAGTTGCATGCAATGGTATTTCTAATAGTGTATGCAACTATCCCCTTAGAAATACGGTGTATTAATAAATAAATTATCACGTTAGAAAATCAATTAGTTGTATTATAGTTGCAAGTGAGTTGAAAATGGGTCTTTTATATGGTAATTTATACACATTGTACATACATATGTAATCAACTATGTTTGATTTTTTTAAAGAATTGCATTTATAATTATATGTGGCAACTATTTTAGAATTATTACAAATGTGTCATTAAAGTAACAACTATGTTGCAACTAATGTACAATGTACATACATGCGATTATGCCACATCTCCACATCTCCACCACTCATTATGGGATACATTTGCAACTAGTTTTCAATTATGATTCCCATTGATACAATTAGTATGGTCACTAGTGCGCCACTACTAAAGTACTATTGTTCAACTATGTTATGATTATAAAATAATTACTCATAACTTAATAAGGATACATATTCATTAGTTATTTATATTTTCATCATATATGTTTCATTTTGAGTGATTTAAAATGTTATGAAAGTGTTACCTCAAGTTCTAGAAATCATCTTTGAAGTGCAAAGGAAAATGAGTAATGAAAAAATAACAAGCAGATAAATAAACTTTCCAATTTACCAAACACGTTTTTTTCTTTTCTTTGGACCCCCTTACTTTCAAACCTCATAACTTTTTTATTTCTTATTCATTTTAAATGATTTAAAGTGTTATAGGAGTGCCACTTAAAGTTTTACAATTTATGTTTGAATTGTAACAACAATAAAAAACATACAAAGAATTTTGTGGGTGTTTGGGAACCGGCTTTTATAGCATTTGGTGGTTTGTTTTTTGAATTCTTGACCCCTCTATTTTGAGGGGCTATAATTTTTTCAATTTTATTCCATTTATTACGATTTGTATTGCAGTAGACGTGCCAATAAATGGGGTTCAAGTTTTGTTTAAATGCCAAAAAGAATGGAGCCCTCCCCTTGGATCTCATCTGCCTTGAACGTTTTTTATTTTTATTTTTATTTTTTCCAAAATATAATTAATATGCCATGTGGCAAAAAAATATTATTATGCCACGTGTCAAAATCTCAAACCATCATTAACAATCATAATGGATGATGGAGATCAATATTTCAAAAAAAAAATTATGTCTAAAAATCTTCATAATGCCACATGTTAGATTTTAATAAATGAATGACAATTAATGATGTCAATGTGACATCATGGATGTAGTTATAATGGAGTTGATTAGTAGTTGAAAATGAGTTGTTTTGACTGAGTTGCAATTGAGTTGTAATGAATTGCACTATATATATGTTGAATTGTAATTTTGCAACTCATGCAACTTGTTCGTTAGAATTCACAACATATAAATACAATGAATTACAAGTGTTTTTTGTAATTCAAAAATTGAGTTGCAAGGCCAACTATAAAACACCCATTTTTCTCATAGTGTTTTTTTACTAATTTTCCTTCCTTTTTTTTGGTGATTAAAAATTTTCAAAATCACTTAATTTTTATATTTCGTATTTCATTTTTTGATGAAATTTTGCCACTGCCAATTTCAAAAAAATACCAATTTGAACTTTGGGTCAATGTTGAATGGTTATCAAAAATAGGATAAAATCTCTAAATGTTACTAGTGCAAATTTTATGATTCAAAATGGTGATTGTCAAAAGATCAAAAAATTGGTTCTTAATAGGGTAAATAAGTTAGTGAGCAAACATTTAAGAACTCAAAGGAGGTCTCTTCACACATCGTTCCTTTGTATTTGAAGCTCCAAGAACATTTGGGTTTCACATTGCTTTGCATTATTAGTGACGATGATTAAATTATTTTGTGTGAACATAATAATTTTGTTGTAATCAATTTTGTCTTTTTAAAAGATGTTATTTTGTTCCATTAATATTTTTTTACATTCTTGATTTGTTAAGAAAAATGCTAACAAAAGTCTCATTCATTAAAGAAGTTCACAATAAAATACAAACAAAAAAATTTAAAAAAACATTGAAAAGTTACAAGAAAAACAATAAGACATAAACAGACGAAAGGAAAACAAATGATTTTGAAATGTAATTTGATTTATGACAATTATAATCTAGAATGATATTTGGAATTGTCGTAATGACAATCACCAAAATCCCATCCTATATAAACTAGTTTTGATGAAACATCATCATTGGAATTTGTAGCTATAGGGCTTAGTGATGAATGAATTAAAACTTATTAGAATTTTGATTTTAAAATCTTTGATTGTTGCATCTTTGTCTCTAACATACAAAGAAATTTTGTAAAGCCCTAGTTGGTGCACCCATCAAATTTTAAATCACTCAAAATATACTATGATGGGAACGATATGGGGTTAGAACTATAGAGGGGTTTAGAACTTTTGGAAAAAAAATAAAAAAATTTGAAGCAAACTATCATTCATTCTCTTCTTATGTTTTTTGTGTTGCTCCTTTATTTCTAAAGCTCCAAGAACATTTGTACTCCTTTAGTTTGCATGTCCAATGACATAAAGTCATTCAATTTGGTGAAGGAATGAAGAAAATATTAAAAATTATTCAATGATAAGTATGCGTGCTCAATGATGAACAATTTTACCTAAATTAACATAGTTTTCAAAAAAATAAAAAATCAAATCAAATAACCACTTGCATTACCTCCTATTCTCAACTAGTTGTGTTTGCCCCATTCATGTTTGGTAAAAGCTAAAATCATACATCTTAGAGCAATAATATTTTTTTATAACATAAAAAAAAATAACGATACAAACAAATTAATCAATTAAAAATTAATTTGATTATGATTTTTGTTATTAAATCTTCATCAAAGCCTTATTGAAGTTTTTAAAATATCATCAAATTAATTAAAAACATTTATATTTCAAAAAAAAGTATATTGAAAATTTAATTTATTTTAAAATTGATGTGTTTTATTTTAATAAATTCTTGCATAATTTTTCAAATCATTTTTTTAAGAATCTCATTTTAAGAAGATTTAATGGAATTTAAGCTAATTATTTGTATGTTTATCAAACAAATTTCATTTAAAAAATTAATCATATGATTGGTTTTTACATTTCATAGTGATATGAAACCTCGTAATACAAAAAGGCAAGTGACAACCCCAAAAAATAAAAAGGCATGATTAAATCAGTTATTCAACATTCATATTTTCAGAATAAACCCAACAAATAGATGATTAGACTTCAAAATAACCCATCAATTGGATGGGTGCACTGAAAATCTACACATGGGCGTCCATTAGCTCGGGGCAATAATTTTTTAAAAAAAAAATCAAATAACCACCTGCCTTACCTCCAGTTCTTGACCAGTTCCTCTATGAAAACTGCCAATTTATTGTTGATGTGTTTGAAATAATCAGAACCGTCGGTTCTTTGATTCTGATTTTTAATTCAAAATACAGGATGTGCGATTCCATGATTGATTGTCACATATTAAAACTGCCGGTTATTCACAAAATCAAATACTGGCCCAACGCTGGTTTGGAAGTTAATTTTGTACGGGCTAGTTGGAAGCTAAGAGACTAGAGTTGGTGGCGGAAAGAAAGGAGGGATTATGGAATGAAAACCATCGGTTCTTTCACAGAACAGCTCATTCTTTGATTCTGATTTTTCTTTCAAACACCCATACCTAGTCGCAGGTTCTTTTATTCTGATTTTTCTTTAGGAAAACCAGAACTGGCGGTTTTCCAACTGATTCGGAAATGTGTTATTGATCTAATCTCTCTTTGAAATAAACAGAACCGGTGGTTTTCTATTTGGTTCTGAAAACATGGGTTTAAAAAAGCGCTGAAGTGACGGTTGTTGACAGATTCAAATACCCGCTCAACACTGGTTGGTTTGGCTTTTTTAGGGTTTGGAGATCAGTCCTGTGCTGCAGGTTGGTTGGAAGCAAAGAGACTAGAGTTGTGGGTGGGTGGCAAGAAAGAAAGAAAGAAACAAACAAACAAAAAAGACAGGGAGTGTATGTGGGCCGCACGTTTGGTGGGTGCCGAAGCGAAAGAGAGAGAGTGGAAGGAGAAGAAGAAGCTTGTGATTTCTGCTTGTTCTCTTTGTGAATGCTTTTGCAAGCTCTACCAAACGGGATCGGGATGGGGAAGGGGATCCAGACATCGTCTTCGTCTTCCCTGGGGCTGCTTCCAGTCTTGAGGGAGGTTGGTGACATTGTGGACAAGAGAAGAACCACATTGTCCAATGATCAACATCGTGGTGGTGGTGATGCCCCTAGCAGCAAGAACAACAACAGCAGCATGGTGAGTTCCAGCTTAGAGAGCATCAGTGCAGGTGGAAATGGGAAAGAAGAACCAGCGAGCTTGCCATTGATTGTGGCGCTGAATTGTCTACCGGACTGTAGATTGGAACAAGAAGCACTGGCGGGTGTTGCTGTAATCGAGCATGTGAGTTTGGGACAAGTCGCAGAGGGTAAGATTGAGGCAGCAGCGGCTGTTTTGGTTCATTCTCTTGCTTATTTGCCTCGTGCTGCTCAGCGGCGGTTACAACCCTGGCAGTTGATTCTGAGCTTGAGTTGTGCGGACAAAGCAGTGGATTCAGCTCTGGCCAATGAATTAGGGTTGCAGTTAGTGCATGTAGACAGTGGAAGGGCAGAGGAGATAGCAGACACAGTCATGGCATTGCTGTTAGGTCTTTTGCGCCACACCCATTTGTTGGCTTCACAGGGCTATGCCAGTGGGGGTTGGCTGGGCACCATTCATGCATCATGCAGAGGAATGCGACGTTGCCGAGGAATGGTTCTGGGGATAGTTGGAACATCGGCTTCAGCATATGCAGTTGCCATTCGCAGTCTGGCATTCAGGATGAATGTCATATACTTTGATCCTCTGGAGGTAACTGTAGCTTTTTCTACTTTCTTTCTTTCTTTCTTCATCAGTTTCACAGATGGCATAAAGTGATGTTATCTGGAGGCTTTGGCTGATTGTCAAGCATCAGGATGGAAGCCATTCTCATTTGTTGTTCTCTTCTCTGGCTTTTTCTTAATTGTAAGAGTGGAGATTTCTCGATTCTTATGAGAGAATGTGCAAATCACATTTAAGTAAATATGCCTTTTGTAATGCAACAGAAGAAAGGAGGAGGTGGGCAGAGCAACAAATTATTTCCTCCAGGTGTGAAGAAGGTAGAAACTCTGAAGGATCTGCTATCGGCCAGTGATATGGTCACCCTCCATTGTGCACTGACCAATGACACTGTTCAACTTATCAATGCTGACAGTTTGCAGTACATCAAGCAAGGTGTTATTCTCTTGAGCTTGACCTAAAATGTGATTCTGAGAAGGAGCTTGTAGACATACCCATTGTAATTGCTTTGGAGCCAAGAGTCTCTGTTCTAGAGTGATGGTCACGATGATGGTCGTCATATGGTACTGGTCCTGCATATATATTTTAGAGAATGTTGTTCTCAACTTATTTTGATGGGGGACATGGGTGTTTGGGAAGGTGCGGTGATTGTCAACACTGGTAGCAGCTACTTGATCGATGACTGTGCACTGAAGCAGGCCCTCAATGATGGCAGTGTTGCTGGTTGTGCTCTTGATGGTGTTGAAGGCCCTCAGTGGCTTGAAGCCTGGGTATGCATTCTGGAGGCTCCTGATATCACTTTGTTGCAGTAGTATAGGGACAAATTTCTTCTCATTTTAAAATTTCAGGAATGAGCAGGAGCAATGCCTGCTGGTGGGTCTGTTGTCAGTAATAAATTGGTCTGCTAATTGCAGGTCCGAGATATTCCAAATGTTTTGGTGCTTCCTCGTAGTGCTGACTACAGTGAGGAGGTATGGGCAGAGATTCGGGCCAAGGTTGTATCTGTATTGTGCTCATTTCTAGTTGATGGTGTTATTCCCACAAATGCTGCCTCTGAGGATGATGATGACCTACAAGATATCATGTGGCAAGAGGGGCATCAAGACAAGTCAGACAAGGAGAGCCTGACTAGGGGTGGGAGAAATCCTGACCGCCAGCAAGTAGGAGATAGTTCCTCTGGGCAGGAGCTTTGGCACAAACAGATGTTCTTCCAGAATGCAGATCCACTCACTCTACCTGAGGATAGCACAATGGAAAATATGCTAGGGCAAGGTGACATGCACCACAGCCATGAAAAGGGTGGAGGGAAGAAGGGTAAAAGGAGATCTGGCCGAAGGAAAATTCAGCAACCAGCAGATGCATTTGTTCCACAAGATCAGGAACTCAACTGGGTGGCTCTGCCTCGAGATGATCGTGGGGCAAGTGTGAGTGGGAGAGACAGTCTGATGAATTCAAATTCCCGCTTTGATTCACCAGCAGATGACAAATACAAATGTGGTGGTGAAACCTTTGGAGGGCAAGAAGGACATCCTGGGGGTCAATCAGAAGATACTTTGGCTATTGATAAACTGAAAGAAGGGTTGGTGGTAGCCTTACGTATGCAGTCTGGGCCTGGGTACTATGTGGCCAGGCAGAGGGGGCCAGGCCGTGGCTGGTGCTTGGATACCATGTCAAATGTCACAGCAAGAGACCCTGCTGCACAGTTTCTTGTTGTGGTACGCAATAGGGTGAGATTTATGCACTTTCCTGTCAGCCATCTGTCTGATCTAGGTCAGTTTTGGAAACACTGCCTTCATCAGAGTTATGGCAGCTCTCACTGTTATTCATGATGAAGGTGATGGTCTGACATGTTGTGAGTGGCACTCACAAGGTTATGACCATGCTCATTCTTGTCAAGTTAGTTTCAGTTTTGCTGGAATTGATGGAATGGAGACCTTCAAAGTATGGTTGTGGAGTTTCCTCTGCAAACTCTCAGATATGTTCTCTCAAGTTTTTTTCTTTACATGCTCTTTAAAGTCCAGAGGAGCACCTACTGATGGATGCCTCTTCTTCCATGTGCAGGAGCGCATTGGTTTACGCTCATTGGCAGCAGGAGGCAAATTGTTGCAGGTAGTGGTTTAGGGTTTGATGGTTGATGTCTTTAGGAGAAATGTTTATGCTGTAATACAATGTTGTCAGTGTGGATCTCATTTTGGCTGCTTTTGCTGATTAAGTACATAAACAGTAGTAAAGGAGTTGCATCTCTACAGTGTGGGTTGGAATTTTTCTGTCATGAATGCTGTAGTTGTAATATGGTCTGTGTGATCTATCTGGGAGTTGAATGTAATGTAGTGTGGGATTTCATTGCAGGCAAACAAGAAATTGGAGTTGGTTTTTGTGAACCATACATTTGATGTCTGGGAAAGTTGGATGGTGGACGGTGCTAACTTGGCTGATTGCAGTTTGACCAACAGTAAATTTCGCTCTGTAAGCTCCTAAACCTAATGTGTGAAGTCCCCTCTGTTAGGTACATGTCTGAGGAAACTTGCTTTCCCATGCAGAAATTCTTTCACTGCATTCTGCATGGCAAGGTCAACCAGGCATGGGATCCAAAATAGCTGCTCTATCAGAATTAATGATGAGCCATTGTGGTTATTTAGAAGAAACCTTTCTAGTTGTCATAAACATGCATTCAGCGAGGTGGAATAAGGGCTCTCTTCTGTCTTGCTGAAAATGAACAATGATAAAAACTGGGGTGCGTTTTTCTTTCAAAATGCCTTACATTGACATATGGCCATGCAGGTGAATCTTGATGTATCGGTGGAAATTTTGGCAGCAGTTGGTGAAGATGATGGAGTTGCACGCTGGTTGCATCCAGGAAGCTAAGTTCATTTTGATGACTTGCAACACCTTTATGGAATGCACATTCACATACTAGGGTGCATTTGTTGCGCAATGTCTCTGAGTTTTGATGTGGTGTGCACACGGGACTTGAGTAGTGCTTCATCTCTGTTCCACCCTTTAAGCTTCTGTTTTCAGGAACATTTGCAAATTGACATTAACTGGTACCAACCAGATAGAGCTGCTATGTGCAGAGCTGCCGTGTACAGACTTGCTGAACAGTAATGTGCTAGACAGGGATTCTCAACAAGTCCAAAAATGGTTCAAAGAATTATGCAACAGCTAGGGTTTGTCATGGATAGCTGGAGACTAGCCCTAAGTCCCACTGGAAGAGAACTGAAAATAATTTCTGTAGGAGGAACCATCTTTCTGCAGGCACCAGTAGAGTCAGAATGCACCAAAATGTGATATCTATAGACATGTAAATTCTTACTAGCTGCATCAAATCTTATCACAGAGAAGCTCCACAGTTGTTTAGTACTGCAGGAAAGCCAACAAACTACTGATTCTAGCAGGCAAATTTGCCAGACTAAAATTGTATTGTTGTCACAAAACTTTCCAGATGGTGCAAGATTTCGAATGCCATGTTTGCATATTCCTTGCCTTTACTCTGAAGGTGGAAAATACATGTTCTGGTAATTTCACCCCAATAAGACATAGATGCTCCTGTTTTCTTGTTTTTGGGTTGGGGACTAGGTCATCACCTCATCATCTTCATGGCCTTTTGAAGCAGAAGAAACACTTCTGAGAATATGCATGTGTTCCTGGAAGGTCATGTCTCCAAAGGTTATTACTATGACTAAGTCTTCCTGTTGCCTCTGGAAATGCAACAGAAACCCATGGTGCAGATGCTTGTTTGCATATATGGTTTGCCCAGCAACACAACACTTGCTTCGTCCTACATTCTGTTGCTTGAGTTGCTTGAGTTGGATCTGTAGAAACATTTCTCACACTTGCTGAAAACAACCAGGGGTTTGTTGATCCAAAACTGTTTCCTTGGTCATTTCTCCCACCCCACACTTTGTGATGACATTTGGAAAGTCCTTTGCAAAGCCATCTGTGCTCTAATCAGCATATGCACAGGAAATTGCAAGCAAATCTCTTTGTGCACTTGCACTCTGCATCTGAACACAAATCATTGGGGTGAAGAAGAAGCCCGTTACAATTATACCACATTCAAGAATATAACAGAAGACGAGACGATTGGCACTTCTGCTTCTCGGAGAGGTGAACAACATATTCCGCGTGATCATGAAATGCGGGGTGCATCGCAGAATCGTCACACATTCTAGAATGGTCGTATTAAAGTGACGTGCCACGGCTTTTAATTCACTACTGTAGAAGGGTGATTCCGAATGAATTTCCGATGCTTCCAGTAACTTCCGGAATGTCATCTATATTTGTGCGTGATTCCGACTGAATTTCCGATGCTTCTAGTAACATCCGGAATGTGGTAGAGGAGAGTGACTGGAATGTCATCTATATTTGCGCTCTCTCCGTGCTTTGCTTCAGTTGTCTCTTTTTCTCTCCTCTCTCTCTTTCGTTTCCTACGAGCCTGCAAAAGAGCTGTTGGATAAGCATCGCGAAGTGTATTTTTGGTTGCAATTTGCATTGTGTTTTTTCCTGTCTGCAGTTCCCGGTAGTTAAGAAATTGCGAGACGTTTGTGGCGAAGTGCGGTTTTTTTTGGTGTAGAAAACTTGACTTGGAGCGCAGTGTTTCTTTTGTGTTTTGCCCTCGGTGTGGTGAGAGAGAACGAGATTTGAAGTCTCGTGTGTGTGCGCTTTTCTTTCTTTTTTTTTCCCTTGGTGTAGGTTTTGGAGAGGGAAAGAAATGGGAGGCGGCTTGTTCGATAATTTGTCGCCGTATGATATGTATGAGCCGACGCGTACTGGAGTGAGAAATAGTGCCTACTCGTGGCCGCGTTCTCCTGTGATGATGGATCCTCACGTGTTCCGGGAGCAGCCAGGGTATAACGCTGCTGCCGCTCCTGCGAGGAGGTACGTGAGACCCCAATGGAACGATCGGCCTACTTCTGTTGGTGCTTCTCCTATTCGTCGTAGTACGGGTGAAGCGCGAGATTCTCCTGCTGTCGACAGAAGTGAAAGAAGGAGCCCCCCGGCAGTGCAGAAGGTAAGAACGATTCCTGTTCAAGATGGTAGTTATGAGACGCCTCAGAAGCGAACCTTAGACAACAAGGCAGCGCCTGTGCTTGTGGTTAAGGAATCGGGGAAGGACCGGCTTCCTTCCGTGAAGAAAAGTTCGAGAGCAGCTGTGGACGTGACTACGGCAGCTACCGTGATCCAAAGTGTGTATCGGGGATATGCCGTGCGTCGCACGGAGCCGCTCAAACATCTGCGAATTATCTCGAAGGTTCGATTGGAGCTGAAGGAGCTTGTAAACCGAGTGGCGGAGCCGGAGCAGTTCGACAAGCTCCGGAGAGACGGTCTGGAGCGTCTGAAATGGAATGAGGTGAGCATGGCAATGTTGCTGCGCCTCGACTCCATACAAGGCGCGCATCCGGTAGTTAGGGACATCAGGAAATCTGTCGCAAAGGAGGTCGTTCAGTTCCAAGAGATCGTCGATGCAGCTTTGGACTCTCATGACAACAAAGAAACCGGAGTCGAAGAAAGGGAGAATGCCGATGATTTGAAGACTAGGAGTGACACGATTCATGACGAAGAAATCGTTGCGGAGCTGAATGATACGGAAGAAGGGAGTGGTGGCTCCTCTGTACGCAGAGATGGTGAAAGTGCAGGAGCACATGTCCAGGAGTCGGAGGGAGAGTCTGTCCTGGAACACATGGATGTTGAAGTGAGCACAGTCGTTGAAGAAGACGAGCCTGATGAGACTGCCTCACATATGGAGATGGAAACACCTGTGTCCTTGCCGATCTCTTCGCAGTCCGCCTGCATTGCAGATACCGAGATGGCCCATACCGGTGAATGGAGCATCCCGGTGGTGAACTTCGTTCCACAACCGCCCCAGGCTGCATCGAGTGGTCTGCCTGAAACCGCTGACCTGAACTTGTTGCATGTGAATAGAACTGGGCAATGGAAGTGCAGACAAGACACTGTAGATGCAAGTGGTACATTGGTGAAATCTGTACATCATGCTGACACTCGAGCTGCAGCTGAAGAGGCTGGCCAGGCTGGGGTTTCTTCTGGTCAGGAGGATGTGGTGATGGAGTGTCTTGTTGGTGGAGGGTCTCCGTTTCTTCAGGCAATTGCCAAGGATTCTGGAGGAGACAGTGGTGAGTACAAGAAGATGAAGGATGATACACAAAGGAAAGATATTGAAGAGCTGCAGCCAGAGGCACATAACATTGATAATGATGATGCTACAGAGCTCAAAGTAATCGCGCAGGAGGAAGTTTCAGTGAACATGCAGGAGGAAGTTATGATGGGCAACTCTCAGCTTGAGGAAGCTGGAAGGTTAGGCAGCAGTACTGAGGTGTTGGTATTCACTAAAAGTGAAACAGATCCAGGGAGTAATCCTCTGGTGATAGAGGAACCTTCTGACCACAAGGACAAGCTTTCAAGGAATGCAAAGTCCTCTGGAGTGGTTAAGGAGGAGATGGATGTTGGTAAAGTTGAGCCTGCAGCATGTCTTGTCAATGTGGATCTGGAGCAGGATGTTCCTATGGGTGCAATGATGTGTGATGAATGTGGAAGTCCAGGTAGGAGCACAGAGGTGATGCTTGCTAATGGTGACAAACCAGATTCCAATCATGAAATTGTGCTTCTTGGACGGACAGCGGTGGCTGGAGCAACTGAAGGAGAAGCTGACCATGGGAACAGTGAATATATGTCCTATTTGCCTTGCTTGCAGCTAGAAACTCTTCAAGGTAGTGGCCATGGTGACAGAATTCAGGCAATTTCAGGAGATCTGGGAATAGTGGCAACTGAGGTTGGTGAGACGCATCCTTCAACTGCAATAATTTTCCCAGAACTTTCAAGTTTAGGAGAGGTCACAGGCTTGTCAGACCGAGCTTTGATGCAGAAATTGTTGGAAGAAAATAGGAAATTGAAGGCAGCAATTGGAGAGGTTTTGCAATGGGGGAAACAACAAAGTGACATAATTCACAACCTGGCAAAAAGAATTGAGCAGCTGGAAGCAAAGGAATCTGGTTCAGACTTGCTCAAGAATGGTACGAATGTCATCAAGAAAAGAAGCAAGACTATTGGTATGCTCCCCAGAGATACCCTCTCAGCAGGAGAAGTGGAGAGTGTCTACAGACCTCCAAGGAGTGGTAGGTTTGGTAGACATCATGGCAGGAATAGATTACAGCATCTGGAAGATGGGCATTGGTCTTCATCAGCCGAGTCTGAAGAGTTTTTTTAGAGTATTTTTCTCTGAATGTGAAATGTTGACCTCCTGCACAGAGTGTGGTTTTCCACTCTTTCAGATTTACGCCAAGGAGTTTTCTGATATCCATAGCATGTGGAACTGTGGAGGCTTTTTTCCTGCATTGAAACTTTTACACTTACAGTGCACTGCTAAGTAGCACATGAGGGTAGAAATGGAAAGGATTGTATTTTCTTTCATTTTCAGATTTTATCAATTGGAACATTTATGAGACAGGTATCTCTTGTACAGTTTCATCTTGCCAAGAGCATAGAGGATTGTTTCTTCTCCTTAGACTGAGTATATATCCAAACAAATTCTCTCAAATGAGAATATTATTGTGGCAACTTCTCTTCCATTCTATGTACTTGTTGTATGTATTTTTTCCACTCTTGTTGTGCAGATTATGTCCCAGGTATATGGAAAGGTTGTGGATTTGTGAATGTGTCCACAATATTATTGTGTAACTGTCATTTCTTTTCTCACCTCATGTTAATTTCCCTCTTTGTGCAACAATCTCATTCATAACTGTCGTTTCTTCACTGATCTCATGGTAATTTCCTGCTTGGTGCAACAGCTTCCATGTGTAAACTTGGGTACAATATTTTGTGTTTGCAAAATATGTTTGGCAATCCAATGTAACAACTTAAGTAACTGTGTTAGATTCTCTCAGGAAGATGCCTATTTTCTGTGTGAAAATACACTAATCTGGTTGTACACAAGACTGGTAAAATTCTTTCTATGATGTACTTTTGGCACACTGGAATGTATCTTTGGTCTTAGAGAGATTAAAAAGTTCTCTCAGTCAGCTGAATGTTCAACTTGCTTTGGGACTTTTTCTGCGAATACTTATGCAGCAGTTGCACAATACTTATTACTATTATTGTTGCTATGTGTAATAGTGTGGTGTTGTGTGTAGAACATGCATATAGTTTGAAAGGTGAAGGGAAAAGGAAGCAAAATGGAGAATATATTCTACAGTTACTTTCAAACCTTACATACTCATAATGTGGTGGGTTAAGTGAACAATAGTTGATAGCATCTTTGCCTCAACTAGGGTTACAAAATGTCAAGCATTTTGATCCTGTTCAAATTGAGTTTTCTTGATATTTACACCAGTTCTCTATATTGAAGAAACTTGCAGGAAATTTAGTTTGAAACATAAATTGTAATTGTAAATAGCATGTAAATGACTGTGCATAACCATGTAAGTGAAAATCATTTACATGGTCAGATTCATTACACTAACCCTCATGTATATAATTTCATTTACACTTACACAGAGGTAGCATAAATACTTTTCGGGTGTGTATAAAGCCATGTGAATAAACAGTGTATTTTCACTCAACCAATCCTCACATTGGCACCTCATAGTGTATCAATTCAATCCATTCATTTTACATAAAAAATGCATGTTTGATTTTGAAGATCATTATGTACCATTTTTTTTGTAAAAGTGCATTTGCAAAGGTTGGTGAAGCACTTGACAGAAGGAAAAAAACATGTATACATGTTTTGCACTTATTATTTTTCCTATACTAAATATTACCTGCTTTTACACGGGTATGACATTGTGTATAATTGTACTTGTATTACATTGATGTTTCAACAGTTTTCTACCACATGAAGTAGCTTTACAGAATGATCCACTTACACACCCAACATTGTAGACTTACAGGAATGTGGGTGAGATCTTATACACTTACTTGAGGTATAAGTTCCTCTTTTACACTCTCATGACATATATATTTAAACCATATACACATTCCACACTGGTCCAAACCCAATTAATTCTGAAGGATGTTCTAACATTGTCCTGTTCATAGTTCATGCCAAAGGAAAGGCTTTGAAAGTCCCATCTTTCATGTTATGAGACTCCAGAACATTGAGCATTCAAATTCTCAGGTGGACTTTACATCCTAACTTGATATCTGAAATGTCAAGGAACAGGTTGTCTACAATGGGTACCATGTAAAAAATGCTGTCAAATCACTACATCAAAATATGTCAATCTAGGATTCCACATTGTGAGCTAGATTTGAAAAATCAAATTGCAGTATGATTCAAAAATACCTGCCCGTAAACACTTTGAAGCTTGACACAAAACATTTGAAACCATGGAGAACTTCAGGAGCTTAGAACTTGTCAGGAACATAGGTGGGCAGGTGGTATCATCATTCATCATTTTGCCTTTTGGCAAAGAAAAGGAATACATGTATCTTCTCATATACTGATAACTCTGTCTGTACTTAGAATTCAAGTCAACCTGAATAGAGAGTTGGGATGACCTGACAACAAAGGTATAGGGATTCCAAATCTGACAACAGAAGAGGAAAAGAGGAAAATACAACCCTAAAGAACAGCAACAAATTTTCTTAAAAAAGGATCAATTTGAACAGCAGTGAAAATCACAAGCTGTTCAGTGACCTCCCAAGTTCAACATGAAGGGCAGTGACCAGCTACCCCAACATCCCCACTGACTTCATCAGCTGAACAGTGGGTGGAGGTCAATGTCGTACATCATCCAACATATTGAGTTTGTCTCAAGACTTGCAGTAATGGTGGCCAAAAACAAAGTGCACAATGGAGAAGAATTAAAAACTGAACTCCTCACAGATGGGCAGTGGCACTAAGAAGAGGCCAAAGATAACAGTTCCTTCTCAAGTCTTTTCGCCCCACGAAGCATTTCCAAAGCCTCTGCTTGCTTTCCTGCACGCTTGAGCTCAACGGCTCGCACCTTCTCAGCCCGAATCCTCTCCTCAAGTTGCTGCCTCTGTTCATCTAATGCAACTGGGATGATCTTTGGAGATCCTGCATTAGCTCCCAACTTAGGCTTCAAACTACCTCCTGATAGTTGAGCCACAACAGCAGGCGCCTTGCTTACACTTGGCACACTTCCCTTGGTTGCATTCCTGCCTGGCAATTCCGCTCCTGTGATCCCTAGTCCTTTCAATGCAGCTAAAAGCTGCGGGTCAAGTAAATCCTCTACTCCATCAACATCTCCAGCATCCTGGTGCACATGGGTAGGATCCAAATCTTCCATTTGCTGCTCAAGTGATTTAGCCAGCTCAAATTCAGCATCAGCTTCATCAGTTTTTCCTTCCCGCCGCAAGGCCAGGGCTTTCCGTTTATGACCAAGAGACTCCTGCTGAAGCTTCATACGGTCTTTTCCTTGTCGCACTTGCTGTTGCATTTGCTCCTTGTGTGTTGGACCTTTTACAGGCAGGCTGTTCTTCGTCTTTGAGGCAGATGATTGTTCTGATTGAGTTTTCAAACGTGTAGACTCAGAAGATGTTCCTGCAGAAACTCAACCAATACTGACAAAATTGGCAAACGAAAGAAACATTCTAATGGAAATAGCATTGCAGCAGTGATACATATTTATGAGATTGCAGACAGAGAAATCCCCATGACAGTTTGATGGGAACAAAAACGTGATTGCAGTCATAAGCTTATGAGAATTGCTCACAAAGTGACCCTCACCTGCATCACAAATAGCATTGACAAGCTGTCATGACTACCCACTGCCTCCATCAGCTCCCAATGGTGGGTACAGATAAGTACATATCTAATATGCCTAGAATTTCAGGCAAACCTTACACAGAATCTGCATCATGAGTTCCTGTTGCAAGTCCCAAGTTTCTGAAGTCCAAGTTCAAGTCCAAGTTCAACTACAAGTTTGTCTATAGTTAATCTCAGACCAAAACACTTCAGATATAGAAGAGACATGTACCAGATGAAGAGGTTGGGCTTGCAAGGTTGGAAACTTGCACAAGGGACTGTATCTTCTCTTGGTTGTCAAGACCATCAGCACGATGATCATCCAGTTGTTTTTCTAGCAATTTGGCCTGTCGGAGCTCCTCCCTGGCCTCCACTTGCTTCCCTTCTCGTTTCAAAGCCAGGGCCTTGCGTTTGTGAGACAATATCTCTTGTGGCAAGCTTTCTTTAGATGTTCCAGATGACTTCTCCCTTCCAATGTTTGCAGAGCTTGTTTTTCTTTCAGCTCTAACATCCTCTGAATGATAGCTTGATGAAGGAGTTTGTGGAGGAGCCCATTCAGGCATTTTGACAGTAGTAGGAGATGACTCCACCTTTGATGGCATGTTTTGGCTACTGTCAAGCTTGCTATCTCTCAACCCTTTTGTTGCAACCATTTTCATTGCATTTGAAGCTCCAGAGTGTGGTGGACCAATTCCAAGCCCTTGAAGAGCTGACATAAGATCTGGATCAAAGATATCTTCAACAACTGCATCCCCATCATCATCATCATTGTCAATCTGATTTGCTGGTTTCTTTTGCTGAGGCAGTTCTTCCATAACTGTGTGTCCCTCTGCAGCCTGGTTTGGATTCCAATTGTCCCCTGAAAGTAGATCCATGAATTCTGTGTGCCAAAAATGATACGGCTTTTGAGCAGCTGCTTTCACCTTGGGAGCAGCATGCTCAGGCTCAAGACCTACAGCCATACCTATCTCACCATACTCACCCTTGAAAGGATTCTCTTCCTCCTTTTTGACATGTTTCTTTGCTGCCACAGCTTCGCCTCGCTTTTTTACTTGCCACATGGGAGCATCCCAATCAAACTGCATCAGATTCTCATCAATCTTCATCTCCCCTTTGCCTGCTGTCACTTTGGGATTCTTCTCCATTACAGTTCCTTTTGCTTGCGTTACTACACTCTTGATCTCTGGTCTAGGAGCTTGACGTACAGATTCGGACTGCTCAGCAGTGGCCAGATCTGGATGTAACAGGGTCTTTTCTTGAGGTCTGGCAGGCTTTGATGCAGGAGAGGTTTCTTGTTCCCCTTGCCATCCCAAGCCTTGCAAGGCAGCAAGAAGCTCTGGATCTTGCATATCATCATCAGTAACATCAACTTCCTCATCCAAAAACAGTGGTAAAGCAGTATGATCTTGCAGCCTGGATGCAACCTCCCGATTCCCTTCACTAAAGTGGGTCTTGGTGGGTCTTTTGTTAGTGGGTTCAGGAGGCAAGGCAACAGCTGGTTGACTCTTGGATTGTTCCAATGGTTCAAGATGTTCTATCTGTTTTTCAAGTATTTTAGCTTTCTGGAGCTCAACCTGAGCTTCCTCCACTTTGCCCTCACGTTTTAGAGCAAGAGCTCGTCTCTTCAGCCCTAGTAACTCCTGTTGTAGTTGTGACTTTGACTTAATCTTCACAACTTCAGGTTTCTCAGCTACAGCTACAAGTGGTTCCATGGTCTTCATTTCATCTATTGGAATTTGAGGAATCTCACTGTTGCTGGTTTGTGTAGTCTCCTGCCAACCTACTGTTGCAAGGGCAGCAATTATGTCTCGGTCCATACCCTCATCCCCTTGAGCATCCTCCATTTCTTCCTCAGACCCAGAAAGTGCCTGGAGGGCCTGGGTGCCTCGTCGTACTGCCTGACTCTCCTTTAGCATTGTAGACGTCTCTTCTTGTTGCTGATATTCTGCAGTGAGCATTCCAGGTCATGCAAAGTTTAGCAAGATGCCAGGTTTGTGCACAATCATAGTTCTCCAACAAACATAACCTCAAGCCTGCATCTTCTTGCAATGATACCCAATACTTATCAGCTGAAAAAACTGTAAAGATTGAAAAGCAAGCAAGCTATATAAACTTACCTGCCTGGAGCGTTTGTAGCCGCTGTTCCAGTATCTTGGCCTGCCGGAGCTCATCCCGAGCTTCTGCAGATCTTCCCTCCCGCTTCATAGCAAGAGCTGACCTCTTGATTGCAAGAATTTCATGTTGAAGTGAAACTTTCTCCGCAGGAGAGGGACTGACCTCCATCTTAAGCGCATGGGCAGAAGGTTCATCTTCAGCAAATCCCATTGCCCGGAGAGCTGCCATCATTTCTGGGTCATGCATATCATCATCTGTGACCTCCACTGTTTCATTACCATCATCCTCTACTCCAGGCAATGGGTCTTCTGGGACTGGAGCAGGTCTTATGTGCACCATCCCTTCCAGCCTCTGTTCAAGTCGTTTTGCCTCACTGAGCTCAACTCTCGCTTCTGCAGTCTTTCCTTCTCTCTTCAGTGCCAATGCCTTTCTCTTATGGGCCACTATTTGGTCCTTCAAACTTGGCTCAATCACTTGAGCAGGTTTAGGCACTTTAGCTGTAGTTGCACTATTACGCTCCAGACCCAAAGCTTCTTCCTCCCATCCCATAGCTCTTAATGCTGCCACCATTTCTGGGTCCTCCATATCCGATTCATCCACCTAATGCAACACATGTGCTAAGCCTATTTACTAATTGGCATTAGGTCAGCACCAAAATGTCTAATCCTCACCTAAAAAACCCACTTTGTTAGAAACCCAGTACTTGGGACAATGATACAAGACCTTTGTAAATGTCAAGCAAGCAAAATAGATAGTAAAGAGACAACACTTATGCACAGTGCAGTACCTCAATATTAGCATCATCATCATCATCCAGCAAATTTGGCAACATCTCTGGCATAGACTGAGAAGCACCTGCCCGACCCTTGAGCACTTCTTCTTTATCAAGGCCACGTATTAAGGCTGCAAGCTCATCATCTGATGCATCATCGCCTTCTCTGTCATCCTGACCCAGAAGAGCCATTTCTTCTGCCTGCTTTTCCAGTACCTTGGCCTTCCTCAACTCCTCTTTGGCCTCAGCCATATTCCCTTCACGTTTTAAAGCTAGTGCTCTTCGCTTGTGTGACAAGATTTGCATGGCTGTAGGGCCTTCTCTGACTGCACCAACTGGCTCCCCTACATCAATCACATTGATGCTTAGTACTACAAGCATGCTCAACAAGAGAATATGATCACTTGGATGTTGTTCATTTTTAGAATGTGTTCATCAGCAGCATTGAAAGTTCATGGTGAGAAGTCATCTGCTGAGGAGCACACCATATTATTTCCATTACTGCTAATGACCTACAAACCCTCACATAGCATTGAAAGACACCCAAACTCTTAACTAGGTGGAAAAGCCAATATATATTTTACACACACAGTTACCACACACCGTAGCATCTAGGAAGAGAAAAGAAAAACCTCTCAAAGAAACCTGTTTACCTGAACTCTTTGCTACTCGAGATGGCTTGGGAGCCATTTCACCACTGATTTCCAGTAGAAGTTCCTCTTCGTTAGCACTTTGCTTTTTTCCAGTCTCATGGAGATCATTATCTGTCCATCCTAGGTCCTTCAACTCCTTGAGATAGTCATCTTTATCATCAGATGCCTTCTTCCCCTTGACAAGCTCATTTGAAGATGCTCTCTGCTTTTGGCCAGTGGGTTCTGATTTTTGTACCCCTGGGGGTTTCTGCTCAATATCCTGAGAGTCAGGGGAACCTGGAGAATCTGAACTGGACTTGACCAGACCGCTTTTGGTTCGATGACCAGAAACATGGCTGCTAGAACTCACTGAAGTGGAAGCCGAAGCAGCACGCCGTTGGTTACGTTTGATCAGATGTTCCAGAGCCTCTGCTTGTCGCTCCATTTCCTTTCCCCGCTTAAAGGCTTTGAGAGCTTCATCATTTTTCCCTTCTCGCTTTAACACCAAATACTTCTTCTTCTCCTCATCTGCTTGCTGATGCAATTTTTCAGGTGAGATTGGGTCCTTCTCTTTCTCATCCTCAAGGTATACTTCATTGCTCTCTTCTGAATGACTGTGTCTACGGTTCCCCAGAGTTCTCCTATCTCCATTTTTTTCAACCTGATGCGAAAACAGAGAAAGGACTGAGTGGTTTGAAAAATAGTCCATTACACACATGTTCAGTGAACTTCAACAGCCACTGTTATTGACCACCTCCCTCATACCATCCCCGCTGACTTCATCACCTCCCAGTAGTGGGTGTAGGTCAATGTCATACATTAACAACAGTACTGAGTCTGTTGCAACAACAATAGTGACAGGAAGACTGAGCCAGGATCCTAGATAGCTCTCAATAAACGTACAAGAGAAGGAGATGCCCAGTGAAACCAAGAAGAAAACCCAAAAGAGAACCAAACAAGAAAGGAGGGAGAGAAGAAATAAACAACAATGGAGAGCTGTTAAGAATAGTATGATCTTTTGAAAACAACTATTAAGTACAGAGAGACAGAGATGTATTTAAGTTAAAGAGACATTGGAACTGGAGTGAACCTCATGATCTCCACTGTCTTTGCCAGCAGCACTTGCCAAAATTTCTTCCAAGCTCATATTGTTAGATGTTTCATCATCACCAAGAATCTGCTTCAGCAAATCTGCATCTGACATGCTGCTTGCTCTAGAGCCCCCTGAATGCACAGATCTTCATCATGAGAATAAATTTGTAATATTGGCTCTGGGACTGCTTTGACACTGGCCAGTGGAAGAGACCAGGACAAATTCCCTCAATTGGGACAAATCTTCTGCATGACAGCACTGATTGACCTAGTGGAGCACTGCTCAATCTGGGAAACCCTAATCTGACAGAATCTAAATGAGAATTCACTTAATTGGCTCCAGAAACTGATTGCTACCAGGTGTAAGCAGATGACATCCAAGCATGTGCAGTTAGATCGTAAGCTCATGGGATATGGAATCCTTCAAGTTAGGGCATAACAAACAGATTCAGCTGGAGGATAGCCATGAAAATCTGGCAACTCTATTGCTACTACAACATCAGAGTGTGGAGATTCAAGGAAGCCAGAGACATGTCAATAAGCAGAGGATTGAAAAAGGAAAATGTGAAAGACTTTCTGAGGTCTTGGAATGCACCAAACAAGCTCAGAAAGTGTAGTATACAAAAATAGTGAATATTGAATTGGTCGGAAAAACATTTGAGCCAAGGAGATCTGGATTCTCACTAGCTACTGGGAAATTCAATTTCGGCATAGAAGGCATTAATTCTCAGATTGCGAATCAATCCAACATAATGAAAGGAGGCTGGTTTGCAAAAACTGCAAAAGCGTCGTAAAGGGGAAGAAGAAGGACTGCACCTTTAGGGTTCTTGTTTTTGCCATACCGGAGTTCAAACCGGGTCGCCTCTTCGATTTTTTTGCAAGGCTCGCAGATGCGTGCAGGAGCTTCACCCTGGCCACGCAAAACCTGGCGTTGCTGGGTACAGTTGTTGCAGAAAAGCCCCCCACATCTGCGACAGTAATACTACACCCCACCCACCCACTCACCAATTCTTCTCAGCGCTCTTCAACCCTCAAACCCTCTTCCATGATACCCACACTTGAAACCCTCATCAGCCGCCGACCCATGTCCCCAAATTCCAAACTAACGAGAGCAAGATATAGAAAGAGCTCAATCTAGAGGAAAGGGAAAAAAATATGAGAGAGAGAGAGAGCGAGTTAGGTCGGGTACTTTGCGATTGAACAGGGAGAACGTCGAAGAGCATCCCTCGCAGTTTGCAGCGTCCGTGGTCCAACTGTGGCCACGAGCCGAAGGCTTGGGCGGCAACCCAAGCTTCTCCAACACCATCCTGTACCTGCTCCTCCTCCTCCCTCCTCATGCACAACACAAAAACGCTGCAAATTCTTGGAAAAATGTATATTCAAATGTAAAGTTCACAACTTCAACAAGCCTTTGAGAAGACTTGAGAATAAACAAAAACACCAATATCCACAACGAGGAGGACGACGACGAGATCGCGATTCCTTCCGACAAGTGTTCCGGAGCTTTCCGGACCCTCGAGGCGGGGTCGGGGGCGTCGACGAAAGGAGGAAGACGACGGGCCTGTTGAGAACCTCCGGGTATCATCAGGGCTAGGAGTGGCATTTGTGGGCAGTCGGGTACCAATGCACATTTGAAGGGTATAATAAGCATAATGGTAACCTCTGGCAATCGTGCTCATCGCCCTACCCAATAAGAACAAGGCAGAAGAAAATTTGTGATTTTTTTTGGGGTATTTTTTTAAAACAAGTTTTGGATGACATTGATAATTGAGAAATTGTATGGAATTGATTTTTTCAGAGGATGAGATCTGTTTTCTTTTTGAAAAGAAATATTAGGACTCATATATGCCATAATTGAATGCCTTTTTTATTTGTTTTCTTTTCTTTACTTTACTTATGAGCTCTAAATTGAGCAATTATGAGTTGACACTTGGGATAAATTGCTCAATTAGAAATGACCAAAAGAATTACCTATACAAAAGTTCCTTCTTTTAAGGGGGAAACTCCATTTATATTGCTTACTATGCTCGACCAAGTCAAGGTAATTCTTTGGTACTTTCAGGGCTAGTCCTTTTGGTTAATTAAGTGGTAGTGTACTCAAAATTGAGGGATATAAGAAGCTTTCAACAAACCATTATATCGTATTATATCACACTATCCTTGCAAATTAAATCATGCACTTACACAACCTTGAATCTTAAGACAAACTTGAAATTAGAACTTTATTGCCCACTATGAAAATTACAATTGCTACTTGCTAATTGTATCCTTATTCTAATAATTTGGAAATGTGCTCTCAAAAAGATTAGACTCTTGGTGTATCATTGCTTGATCTCTTTCATTCAACATTCACCTAACTTGTATTGTGGCCTAAAATAAATAAAAGGGTGAAAAAGTAGAAAGGAATAATTGAATTACCTTAATCCAACACATGATGTGAGATGTCAATTATTCACCAATATGGTGATTGAGCTTTCTCCAAGTAGTTGGTAGTTTGTCTGTTTAGCTTTTTGGGTCCAGGTGTTTACATTCATGAAGGTAATAGAATTGTGGGTGTTCAATCTGTTGTGTTTTGTTGGTAAACTCATATGTTTATCTTTTTTGTAATTTACTTTTCAAGACAAATTGTGGTGTTTTTTCGATGGATTGGTTCGATGAATTTTGTAGTGGTGGGAAAATGTTGAAGTTTGGACTATAAGGAGCGAAAGTCTATGCAAGTTGGAAGAGGTTTTGGAAGAAAAAGTCAAGATTGTTATATTGTGAACTTGTGAATGTGTGTGTCAACCTATGAGCATGTGAACAAGATGGAATATTTTTTTATCATTTCTTGATAATGTGGATGGAAAATATCAAGAATATTCCTTGTCACATTGGACAAAATCTTTGCTAATGTGACAAAATATTCTATTACATGTATTTGAATGGATGAAAAATATATGAATTTTTTGAATGAAAAAATATGAAAAATGTTATTTGTTGAAGAAGTTTGGACAACACAAGTGAATGAACAAGGATTTAAAGGACTAAACATTCACTCTAAATCTATAATACCTCAATGGGCTACAATTAGTTTTCCTTTTATCAATTGTAATAGGTGATGTTTCAAAATTTTGAAAATATTTTTTGTAACAATGTACTTATGACAAGTACCAACAAATCAAAAGGAGAAGATGATATTGATTTCAATTTGTTGGTCCCCATATGTGAATTGAAATGTTTTTCATAACAAATTACTTAAACCCAAATATTTTGTTCAACACTGTTTTGTATAAGTTTTATATATTTGGGCCAAAAGGATAGGAATTTGAAGTATTTTCTTGGGAGCCTAAACATTAGGACCCTTTCAAATTTTAAAACTTTTAATGTTGAATCAAAGAGGCTCATGCCAAAGAACGACTTTTTTTTTTAAAAAATTTGGTGATGTTTGATAATTATTGGTAATTGTCTAGTTTAAATTTTTTTCAATATATTTTGTGATATGCTTTGCAAAAAAAAATAAAAATCCACCTACTTAGATTATCATGAGGACTACTCCTAAACCAAATGACAAGAAGCTTATTTTTTTTTAAAAATTTAAAAAAAGAACAATATTTTTTAATTGTATTTACTAAGTGGATGATGTTGAATGTGAAGTTCAAAATATGGCACCAAAAAGTTGGCAAAAAAAAATAGAAATGCTAGAAAATGAAGAAAAAGGTTGTAGGAAAAAAAAATCTTCTAACAAAAAACTACTTTAGTCAATGTTACCACATTAATTTCAAAAGACTACTATAAAAAGATTTTAAAAAACAATTTGACTGTTATTTGCCATGATTAGTAGACCATTAATATTACATTTTAATGCAAATTAGGTTGTTACCCATATCGATAAATGGGTATTTAACCCATGAGCTTTCATAACACGCATTGATAGTCCAAATGTGTTCATTTTGCATGTTGTGAGCATTTTGTGTGAAATTTTATTTTTAGATCCTTGTTCTCTTGCAATAGATAAACAAACATGTTTGGTCAAACTCCTAAAAACTTAGACTTGTACCTTGAGGTTGGAAAGAAAGAGATGAAGTTTAACGATATAGAATACCAAATAAAGATGGGATATTGAATGGGAAAAAATGGCTTATAAGATTACAAAATTTATGTGATACTGATTTGCATGTTTGATGAAAACTTTCTTAATAACTTACGATAGGCTTCAAGAGACAATTCATGGCCAACACATCCAACAAATTGGAACTACAAAACTTGGTTGTTGAGACAAATTAATTGCCTATTGGGATTTGTTTCCCATAATAAGTATGCCTTCGAGACCGCAATTGAAAAAAAGTAGCTAGAGAACCACACCAACCCGGAAGAAGATTCCTATGAATCATCATGACCTGTTGACTACAAAGATGCAGATGCATTAGTGCCAATAGTATAAACTAGCATTTAGACTTTGCCTCCAATGCTAGAATCTTGGAGTGACAATGACAAAGACATGCAAAAAGACGTGGGGGAATCATCCATGGTAGAACACAATGAAATCATTTCAAATTTTTAGGGCTCCTTTCCTTACTATAGCAAAAGAGGGTGATAGATATCAAGAGGTAGAAAACACTATTGTGAGCTATGCCATGTAATGATTCAACATGAATGATAATATAATTTTTGAATTGTGCAAAATTCCTTTGGGTGTGTGATTGTGTTTTGTTTTCTCTTGTGCACGTGAAATGAACAAGACTACCAATCTTTATGAACATGGATTGTTGTAGAAAAATAACCAAAAATCTATTAATTGGAAGGTTTAATGTGTATTCGTTAAATATACACACATTTTGGAGTACAAAGTAGTTTGGGCTCTAAAGGGAAGTGAAAACCTTAAACCCTTCTCAAGATATATAAGAATGAATAAAGGACACAACAACATTTTTTTGTTTTATTTGAAAAGTTGAAATGAATTCCATAGAAAAACTAGAGGTATTATCATTTGTTGCAAAAGTTGGACAAACTTTTTCGATCAAAAGTAAACAACATGTATCAAAAGCACATCAATGCAAGTAGCCCCTCTCGATTCACGATGTTGGGTTTCAATTTGAAAGCAAGATAGGCATATTATAATGAACTATGTAATTTAGATGCTAAATTATTAACATTACAAGGGGCAAGCATTTGCAGGGAGCTTATAAATGATAAAAAACAAAACACAGAGAAGTATCAACCTCAATATCCCAATGAAAAAAATATTTCGAGAGAAATATTTGAAAAAACAAACATGAAAAGTTCTTTGCCCGGTTAGAAAGCCCTCAAAAAAGTGAAGAGAATACGCATGCTAGAAACAATAGTGAAAGTATTACAAGTATGTTTGAATGTGCACATTTGAATGCAATCAAAGACCTCATAAAACAATTTGTAGACAATTTCAATCTCCATGTTCCTAAAGAGAAAAAGTCATGAAATCAAAAACAATGAAAAAGGAATAATTACTCACAAACGATGTGTTGTTGATTATTTTAAGTGATGAGTCCGAAACAAAGGATGGACTAACTTGTATTGAAGAAAACAAGTACAAGATGTTGGTCGTGACTGACCACAACATCCAAGAGTTCAAATAGACATAAATGACGTATTGAATATATGATGATGTAAACATGACCATGTTTTGAAAGATTGGCATTGAACCAATTGAAATTTTTTTAGTGTAATATGTTTTGAGTTCAAAAATTTTAATTAGAGGTGAATCTATGCCTAGGAAATCTTTCACATGGTGGAGCAAGAACTAGTTGTCTTAAAGGGAAACCCATTCTATAAACTCATAAGACATAGTTTGTAGTTCACCTTTAGCTGCATCTTAAGATAGGGAAATCAATCACAATGTAATGTAGGTGAAGAAATGTGTTGGTAGGAATTCATTCCCAATTGCAAGAAGACAATATAGAGCAAAAAATATTTGCGAATGTCCACCAATGTAACAACAAAAGACATTGAGTAATCATAGAAATTCCTTCAAAGTTTGATATTAAGTCCATGATACGTTTGCATGAAATTTCCTATTAGAAGGAACTAGACCTTGGATTGATTGACATAATAACACTTGTGAAGAAGTATTAAAATATGTTCAATTGCATACCTTGTTTGGGGTTAACCATATTTTTATAGGTGAATTTATATTTGTGTATTTTTTGTGTGATAAAGAGTCATACACTATTAGTCACCATGGGAGCTTCACAATTTTCCATCCTTATTCATTTGAGGATGGCCATGGTACTGTCAATGATAAATTACAATTAAAATTTCTCAGGAGGATCAAGTTTTCACTTCAGGGATGAGGAGGAATAAATATAACCAAAAAACATTCACAATTTTCATGTTAAAGATAGAAAAGAGATTGAGGAAGAAGGGAAAAACAAAGGATAGAAAATAAGTGGAAGAATGTGAAGATTAAAGAACTGATTCATCAAGCACAAAACATCAAGGCAAAATTTTGTTTCTCCTTGTCCCAAATCTCATATGGGAATTTACTTATAGAGAAGTCCCAAATTATTATTTAAAATATATCAAAGAAAGGTTGATCTTAAATGACAAGGGATGGACTTAAAATAACAAAGAATGATGAGAATTCATTATTTAACATAAAATTCACTAAGTGGACATGATGAATGACAAAATGAAACATATGCGCATGTTGAAATCACTTTGAATTCACAAAAGCCATAACCATGAATAAATGCATAGAATATCTTGATAGTGTTACATATCAAAATTTATCTCCCATGAAGGATTGGTCCCACTTGTTGAGGTGAAAATGCACACATAGCCATTAAAGAAAGGGAAGAAGAATCATAATCCTTCTCAAACAAAATGAGACATTAGCTCAAGTCCATGAATTACAAGGATGAAAGAATTTTTAGCTTTTTTGTTATATATTAAAATTGGAAAGGGCAAATATGTTTTATTTTCACTTAATTGAAGTTGGAGAAAATGGGTTTAAACATTATGTGAACTCTAGAACCAATTGATGCACAAATGGGTATTAAAATAATTCAAAAAAGAACTTGGAAAAGAAAACAAATAAATCTTTCCCTCCAACCACTATATATCCCAAAAATCCAAGTTATCCACCCCCAAGTTCAAACAAGGAATGTGAAATTAAAAGTTATGCATCTAAAAGCAAATCATCTATGTATGCAAGAATAATTAAATCAATGTTGGAAATATCAGAAAATGGATCAGGGGAATCTATAATAGCCATAAGTACGATTTGAACTTGAACATATGAAGGCAAAATTGGGCTAATTAATAAACTTGGAAAGAAGTCTTGTGTGTAAAGAAGGGCATTTTGGTAGATTGAGGAGGAGAGGGCACCTATCGCAACCCTAACCTTGGGCTCGCGACCAAAGCAAGGGTTGGCAAAGGTGCAAGCTAAGAATGAAGCTTGGGAGTCACATTTCATGCTCCTGGAAGTGTAGGAAAGTGTGAGGGAATGAACCTTCACACCAAATGAACTTCCACTTTGGGAGTTGGAGTCTCGATGGACTCCCAAATCTTTAAAGGAAGATTGCAGGGGCCAAAATTAATTGGATTGAAAATTTCCTTATGTCATTGGAAATCTCTTAAAACTTAGATATCTAAAATGAACTTGCATGACCCATTTGGGTAATTAAGGCATAAGTTATGGCCAAAAGAAAGGTTGGGAGTCAAACTGTCAATTTGACTCCAGAACACTAAAAGTCAAGAATCGCCCAGATTTACTTATGTACAGGTGGAGTGCCACATATCGTTGGAAAGATCTTGATGAGGGCTACAACGTTTTCTTATACCTCATCTCAATCGGAGGTCTGCACAAGAAGTTATGAGCCTTCAAAGTCATGGAAGTCCTAATTTCAAGAATTTCGAGACTCCCAACTTGGGAGTCCTAAGACAAATGACATTTGAATGTTGGCCCCATGGCCAAGCATAGAGAATACTATAAGGGGGAAGGTGGTGGCTTCCCCCAAATCTGGGTTGTGATGAGTCTTGTGACTCTGTATTTGCCTATGGTTCATCCGTGCACCAAAAATGTTCCAACTATGCACTAATTAACTTGTTGTTTGGTTTGTACAAGTCCACATGAATAATTGACCCGCTTGTCACTCGTCCTAGTCCCCATCCTGAAGCTCTAACATGCCCCTCTACCCCTGAAGTGTTGTGAACCAAAGAACATGCCCCAACTCCTTATCTTTCTATTGTTTTCACTTTAAATTCACATTTGAATATATTAAGGAGCTTGGGAGTGTGAGAGCACCTATTTGCAAGGGAAAAAAAAGATTAAATTGATATGAACAATTGAAAGGAATGCATGAACATGAAATGAAGATAACCAAAACTTACTCACAATTCATAACCCTTTTAGTTCTCTTCTTGGGTGGCCAATTTGGATCCAAAAAGTAACTCAACATCTCACTATACTAGAGATCAACTTCCTTCACCAATGGAAGTATTATTTCACAAAGGTTATAGGGTCTACCTTTAGCGCTAAGACATGCCTTTTGATTGTCTCACATACTTAGACTATGTTACTTGCAAAAGTCTCCTTGGTGTCAAAAACTTACATATATTTGAAAGTCGAACATTTAATGCATTAAATAATGATGGAGTTCACCATAACAGTGTCCAGAAAAATTTCAAAGGAGAGCAAGCCTCCATGAAGGCCTACAAAATGAAAGCATGAATCTCTCTAACACTTTTGAATGGTACACCTAAGGTCAAGATGGTCATGGAACTCTTAGAGGTTCATTAATTATAAAGAACATCCTCCTCCAAAACGGAAATTCCTTGAAAAGTGACTATAAAAGAAGGTAGGAAAAGATGGAAATTGATAAAAGCAAAGAAGATGGCCCTGCTAATAAGCATCTAAATAAAAACTCATGGGGTAAGGGAAAATGCAAGCGAGAATTACATACAAAAGGAGAATGCATGATTCAAGTGATGGCAATAACATACTTTTCAAATCTTATTTTTGATGCCAATAATGGGAAGGGAGTTTATCATAATCCACTTCCAGCTTTATGGTAAATTCATAAGCATTAACAAAATATGCGATTTCCTTTTGCACTTAAAGATCATTTGGGTAGAATAGAAGAATTATTCCCCTCTTTAAAAGGTAATGCTTTGCAAAAGAAAATATTGACTCCACATAGTCCTTAAAAAATCAAGTCCAAATTGGAATCATTGAAGTTGGATTGGACACAAATGGGATAGGAACACCTCTATGAATGTTGGCAAGAAGGAAATCAGCTCTCCCTTTACATGAAACCTCAAATAGATTTAATGCAAGAGTCATGGAGACAAATGGAGAGGAATCACATTCAAATATAGAAATGTCAAACGGAAATTACCTTTTTCATGATGTGTGAAATCTTGCCTTCTTCCACCAACTAATTCTTGCTTTTGAGCCAACTACATGCAATTGAATTCCACGAGACATTAAGTGCCCTTTTGATGAACCTTATCCTTTTGGTAGAAGGAATGAAGACATGACTAGGGAGTGGAGGTCTTTCTTAAGTCACAAGAATAGGGGGCAACAAAACCGCACTAGACGCCTAGGTAAGTGGTGCCTCCTTATGGATATCCAAGGTCTCATAAAAATCATCTTGGGGCCTCTCTATGTTAACCATAGATTTTGAAGTCAAAAAGTTCTCTTTAGCTTTCTTTTTAGTGGTATCCTTGGATTTTTTGGGACCTTGGGACATGTGGGTTTCTATAACCTTTTCTATAAACCCAAGTTCAAAACTTTCACAAAGAGAAACCTCAAAAAAAGATGTATAATCCTTAGGGCAATCAAGCTACCACCCATATTCTATGAGGTGAGGATTAGACCAATCCTTGAGTAGGTCCTTTTGGTACATGTTGTTGTTAACTTTTGGGTCTCTCCAAATAAGAAGAAAAGGTGGTAGGCACAAATTGCTCCTATTGGAAGGAGCTTGAAATTAAAATACCTGCAAAAAGAAACATGATTTTAATAATCTTACAACCATCATTGAAAAAAAATACAATCAATGTGACAAATTGGACTCACCTAAAGAGGACCCATTTAGAGGCCTCCTTACCATCGAGTTATTGGTCAAACAACTTGGTACATTTGATGTCGTCCTTCAATCTAAACTCTTTGAAAAAACTTGTTTCCCAAAGAACAAGTTTCCAATCCTTAATGTAATTGGCAAGGGAAGGAACTCATGGCTGAGGTGTGATAAAAAGGCCAAGCTCAGAAATTGCAGACTTCATTGTGGATTCAACATTTGCCTCCAATTGCATCAAGTAACGAATAAAAAGTTCTTAGATTTGGGTCCAAGCATGATCAGGGCACCCCCTTTGAAACATAAAGACTCACTCCTAGGACTCCTAAATTCACTTTTTTCTTCACTTTTCCCATGACATGTTTTACATTTCACCTTTTTTCTCATGTCAAATGAAATAATTTTGTTTTAAATTTGATGTAGGCTTCTAAAGTATTTATTGTTTCACTTATGAAATTGAGAATAATAAAATTTATCCAATGTGGGCCATTTTCTATCAATGGCTTAAAATTCCCAAAAATTTGACTTTTTGAAAAAAATTACATTACAATAAGGCATATGGTTCTTGTCACATTCATACATTTTACACACATTAACACATAAGGTGTTTGTGGTAAAAATCTTAGTCCAAAAAAAGTTGTTTAAACATTCTTTATGAATCCTTGAATTTTGTTTTTCTCATGTGACAAAGTCCTAATTTTTTTCAAGGACTTAGTAGGAATCCTTAAACTTGTTCAAATTTGAAATTCTATGCATAGAATAGTACCTTTGTAATGTATCTATCTATGATAAAATCAAACTTCCAATATGAATGTATCATTAAATTTCAACATGTTTAAGTGAGACGGTCTAGTGAATATAAAATGAGACGATCCTTTTGGATACCTTGATCATGCTTGGACCCATCTATAGTAAATCTTGATTCCCACATCTTGAAAATGAGTTCAAGTTTTAGGGAAAGTAAACACCAACATCAAGTAGCTACAATATTTGTGCAATAGCTCTTGCCCACAAAGAAAAACTCCATTTGAAAAATCTACAAAAAAACATTTGGCACACGTACACCTACTTTCATCACCAAAAGTTCCCAATAGGCACTAGTTCATTTAGATTTGAACCTAATGTGGACCCAACCTAAAACCAAAAAATAGCTTTTTAGAGTCATTTTCCACATATTGCATCAGGAAAGCCTTGCTTTGGAAATTTCAAGCTTTTATTAGATCTTGCAAGTTCATGAACATTTAAAGCCAATTTCAAAACTTCCCATGATTACCTTTAATTTTTAAAAATTCGCATAAATTAATGACTATTCTTTTAACTTTCAATCATATTCATATTTTGATAGAAAATCACTTAATGCTTGTTTTTAATGAATGTTACAATGTTTTAAACATGTTTCATGAATGTTTTTATGTGAAGATGATAACATTGTGATTTCAAACTAACATTTATTTGGAATTCTAGGGTGTCAACTTGTCTTGTGCAATGTGTGGAAGAATATTATTGTTGCGCTTGGGAAGTGTGAACAAGGAATATGGTTAGGAGTCGTGATTTAATGATCACTACACAATGGTCTACATAAGTGAAACTAAGGAAATGTTTCTACTATTACTAGTGTGTTTTGTTGAAATATTAGGATATGGAGGTTAGACTTTCAATGTGTTTAATCTTTTTAATTGATAAGATGTATAATAAATGAAAATGCTTTAGGAATTGATAGGAGGACTAGGAAAGTCACGATCTTTGTGAGGTGTGGGGGATTTTGTGATGTATGAATTGTAATCACTTGAATCAATTTGCAGCAACATGCAAGGTGGAAATGTGATTAGGGGGATAGATGGAATGAAAATGGACATTATAATGTGAATATTAAAAAACAATTATATGGAAGTTTATGTTGAATAGATGATAATGCAAAGGACCTTGGGATTTGCAAGTTGTTGACAATAGTTGGATTTATGTTGCGATGATGAATGTGGTGCCATTGAGGATACTAGAATGTTTGAAAAGTTTTTTAAAGGAATTTTTTTCTCATAGTGTTAGTAGTACATTTGTGAGAGTCATCTTATGTTAAATATTTGTGAATGAATTATGGTAGATATAATACAATGATGGTGTTAATTGTAAACATGTTGATTTGGAATAATTGAAGTCTAAAAACCTAAACGTGGGAGAATTGAAAAACATGCCATAAGAAATTTGAAGCTAGTGCAAAGGATTTTGGTTTGCATCATTGAATTGTCAAGTTCTTTAGTGAATGTATGTTGGACTGAAAATTGTGAAATACCAAATGGTTAATGTATGCTAATGCATGGTAATGCTTGTGTTTTAAAAATGTTGTGTGATTTGGTGTATAAGCAACAAGGCATTTGGGAGGAGTGGATTGTCAAAGATAAATATATTTGGGGATCATGAAATGTTTGTCTTTATTTATGGCAATAAGTGAGCATTTTGAAGTGCTTGAATTGTCATTATTGTGTATGTAGATTATATGTTATGAACGTTGTTTCAAAGATTTCATTTCGGTTATACTATAGCCGAAGGTGGAGGATACCAATTTCTATTAATCATAGATACAAATATAAAAAAGAGAATGGATAATGATTAGTTTTTGTAATAATCACAAAACCAACATAATTGCATAATCACCTTGTTTTTCAACCATCTTCTAACTCACCTAAACATCTACCAAATTTATTCAATGGACCTTAAAGAATCAACACTTTTTGGTTTCTCTCTCAAAAGCTCATTAATCTTCTTTTGGCAATTCACAAACACCACCACAGATTAAGGATTTTCAACATAAATAGAATGTTCTTTCCCCACAATAATATTCCACCTAGTAAGTTGAACAAAGGAGAAACATAATTACAAACAACTAATTCACAAAATCAATTCAATGACCCCAAGTTTGTTGATAGAATTCCCATTCCCTTTTAGAGCTCCCATAAATGTGGATATTTTTTCTTAACAACATAAAACCCATGTGTGTCCTTCAAAAAATATTAGATCACTTCCCACCCAACATGAATTTGCCATCCAAACCATTCATGAAACCTTTATGTGCATCATCATTTTCCTCAAACAGTCCCTGTTATTAAGTCCTAATTCTAATTCTTTTTTTTTTAAGTTCATAAAGTAAAAAAGTTCCATAACTCCAAAAAAAAAGACAAAAACTTGTGGTGTAACATTCTTCCCCAACCACCCATAAAACAATGTTAATGGATGTTCAAAAACCAAAAATAATTGAGCAAGACACTTAGTTTTTTCTCAATGACGCCATATTGTGAGCTTGTGAGCCTGTGAGCATGAGCTTATGAGCAGGATGAAATGTTTTTTAACATCTTTTTTATGACGTTGATGGAATATGCCAAAAATACTCTTGCCACATTGGATAGAATATTTGCTGATGTGGCAAAATATTATACCACATGTATATATATGGATGAACAGTAGATGAATTTTTTGGATGAAAATATATGAAAAATGTTATTTGTTGAAGAATTTTGGACAATATAGGTAGATGAACAAGGATTTAAAGGACTAGGCATTCACTCCAAGTCTATGTACTTCAATGGGCTACAATTAATTTTCCCCTTATCGATCGAAATCAATGATGTTTCAAGATTGTGAAAGTATTTTTTGTAACAATGTACTTATGACAAGTACCAACAAATCAAAAGGAGAAGATGAGATTGATTTCAATTTAGTGTTCCCCATATGTGAATTGAGATGTTCATCATAGTAAACTACTTAAACCCAAATATTTTGCTCTAATTGTTTTGTAAAAGTTTAATATATTGGGGCCAAAGGGATAGGAATTTGAAGTATTTTCTTGGGAGCCAAAACATTAGGACCCTTTAAAGTTTTAGAGCTTTTAGTGTTGAATCAAAGAGGCTCATGCAAAAAGACAACTTTTATATTAAAATGTTTTTGGTGATGTTTGGTAATTATTGGTAATTGTTTGATTTAATTTTTTTCAATATATTTTGTGAGTCACATACTCAATTTGTGGTTTTTATATTAATATTATGTATGGCAATCAATTTGAGCAAAATAAAACCTATTAACTTTAGAATATTAGTAAAAAATATATTTTGTGTATGTACATCATCTGAAACATTAAAATTTTCAAACTTCCTTAATTGAACGAACACCTCTACATCTAACTAACAAGTATGAAATTGAAACCACTTTATTTCAACTAGAGACAAAGTCACTTCTACTTCCCAGGAATTAGAAAATTGAGATTGGTTATATCTAACTACTCCACTGCTGTAGTTATAGATGTTAATTTATGGACTTTGTTCCAACTCTAAATTGGATGATGAATGAACATTTCCATTAGCCCATAGAACATCACATGTTGCAAGATTTAATATTTAAGTTCTTACAATGCACCCACTTGTTGTGTTCACCCAATGAGCTTGTCATCATTGACACCAAATTTATGCAAATGCAAGTAAGGAAATTACCAATTATAACCTCATATTGTTTATGATTTTCATTTGGACCTAAAATGATTCTAGATATATTTTTCCATAGCAAGGAGAAAGAACATTGGTGGGTGGTAAGATGTTTGCCAAAATAACATGTCCAACCTCCCATTTGTTTTATTGTTGAGTAGAAATCTTGAATATTAAAGCAAGACGAATATTTTTCCTATTTTGAGTTTTCAGCCAACTACCTACATCCATCAATTTATTGATAGGAAGATATGCATCATCACCAAAGAGATTTTTAGGGTGCCACTTCGGTTTTTCAAAAAAGATAAAACCAGCTTCCTCTAATGCTAGCACCTCATATTGGGTGAGATCTGTTCTTTCCTGCACATGCCATTAAAAAAACACAACAAGCATGTCAATTGTGTACTCTTTTTTGATGCCTCCAACACAATGACTTTGATCATCATGACAAAACCATAACTTGTGTAGCTCAATTGATGCATCTCTCGCAACATTCCAATTATCAACATAACAAGGAGTAGGAATGCCCCGTTCTATTATCCTTGAAATGATTTTTTCCTTGCAATAATGTTTGGTGTCTTTTTGCAACATCGAACATTGGGCATTGAACTTGGGGTGACATCATTCAATGTGCTAAACATCATCACCACAAAGGGATTCCAACACCTCTTCATCGTTATGAATGAAAATTGGGAAGCCCTCTTGTGAATGGTTAAACTAGCCCACATTTCCATTGGGTGCAAAGTTGCGTGAAGTGAATTCAACTCATGGACAAGAGAAATTTACATGATTGTGCCTATGCAAGTCGCCTTCTAATCAAGGGAGCTAATTTTATTTTCATTTGACAAATCCAAATACCTCTTCACCTTCCAAATGGGGTATCCTCAATGTATATGAAGAACCCGAAGCTAATCTAACAACTATAGTAGCATTTGTAATGGATCACTAGATTAGTTCACCTTACACAATCGTAATTCATCCCTATTCGGACCAATCCTTGAGTGACCATTGTGAAGGAAAGCATAATACTATGTTGATTGCCTAAAAGTTCACACATAATCATTTGAGGTGGTGACATGCAAGTAGGCACCTCTTTTCCCAAATTCTTAAAGCCAAATGTCATGAATTGTCTCCAATAGGTTACAAGTTGGCATTTTTGCTTCCTCCCCCAAGGAGATCTTCTACATTCGCATTGAAGAAATGGATTCAAAGCATAACAAGAATAATTATTTTCAATGCACAAAATGGTGCAGAAATTTTTTACATCTAGCATGAATCTTCCCCATTACCTCACTTGAAAATGCCAAAAGCTTAGCTAGTTGTTGAGTTCATGAATTGCACCATTGGCAACAACCCCAAAAGAATACCACCAAGATCAAATTGCAGCATAGTAGACATTAGCTTCTTCTAAGGATTTTGTTTTCTTATAATCATAACAAAAAACTTTGTGCCAATCTTGGAACTTCATAACAATGAGTTGCTTTGTGTGCCTATCTAATGATTGAATTTAATGGAAAAGACAAGTATTATCCTTGTTAATCAACTTCACAGTGGGATCTTTGGTCACATAAATAATATAGACATCATTCCAATTTGCTTAGGCATTGTCTGCCATGAAGCCTCTAAAATTTGGATTTGTTACACCTTTCTTTAGAACAATGACATTCAACTTCTTCTAAAGTATACAATGTCCTCTAACTACATATCACAAATAGCAATAAACATTACTTTGCAATAGATAAGGTCATAAACAAGGCAAGCCTTGGTCATCCAACCTTGAACATGTTTGACATGATCAAACATCATTTAAGAATTTTCCAAATCATCCCCATGTTGTATTCACTTGACTAAATCAACTCCACAACCATCCCTTTCGACCGACATTTTGAAAAGATAAACTTTTTTATTAGATTGTTGCCCAAGAAAACAATAGTCCTAAATGTAATCATAAGGACTCATGGACTTGAACATGCGGATGGAATCAAGGGAGTCCATGTTCCTCATGCGATGTTTGAACAATGATATTAGGTTACAAATATTAGGAGAACATAAAGGAACGAACATTAACATGGTTTGATTAAAATTTTCACCTTTTAAAAGCTCCACAAAAACATTTCCATCCTCATTGAAAAGGTGATGAAACAAAAACATTTTACTCGCAACCAAGGCTATTGCGGAAGATGTAACATTGGGCATACATAGAACTTCCTCTGCAACCATGCTTTTCACCTCCTCGAAGGACTCTCTGTACTTTCTTTTGGAAACAGGATGCGCATGCATTCCAAGGTGGATGGTTGCTCTTAACAAATTGGACAATGAATGAACCACATAATACATGTGGCATATACAAGTATGCACACACATGGGGGAAAAACCACAAACCTTACAAATAATTAATGGTGCAAGCAAGAGGAGGCAGGACAATTTCGCTAGCAACAAGAACTTGAGACAAATCACCATTCTAATCGACTTCATTGCAAGCATTAGATTAGATAAACACATAACAAAAGTCATTTTAACATCAAAGATGGCCTAAGCATTTAGTACTTCAAAAGGCCAAACCAAAATAGTTAATGTTGGTTGTTTTCACCTTGCACCAAGCATGACTATTGTATTTTTTGTCCATGCCTTGCATCTGTTTGGAAACTCCCATTGGCTTGCAGACAAAAGGAAGCTCAAACAACACGTCGTTATCAAACTTCATGGGATGAAAATTGATTGCTTCAATTCTCATTGTGGCATAATCCAAAGACTTCAACTAGTTAAAAGTATGCCAAATTTGGGACATTGTTTTCAGAAAATCCACAACACTGCGCATGACACTTGTTGAAGTTGATGACACCGACACATGGGTTTCACTTGGCCCTTGTGAAACAACATTCTCTCACTCACATGCATTGAACACATTAGAACTAATGCCAAAGTTCTCATCTTCATTGGATGAATTGTAGAGATTAGTGAATATTGATTCCTAAAGCTACTTTGAGGATCCAAAGTGCATTAGTTGGTCATCAAGATCAACCTTGACTTCAATTACTAGAAAAACACAATTAGCAATGGACACAATCATGCCCGGTGTGAAAATTATATCTTGTGAATTCTGAACCAAACTTTCACCAATTGTTTGATACCTACCATTATTAACCATCCATTGTAATCCTTGGGGGCCAAATGATGGGACTTCGTAGATGGAACTAATGATAACATTATTATCTCCATACATAACATCTTTGGAAACATGAACCAAACCCAACTAGAAGCCAAACATTACGCAAAGGCATTTTTCCATCACTTAAACAAACCCTTCATCTCCCACCAACATTGTGAGATCATGTTTTCCTTATGCATGAAAAGTTGCCATTGATTTTGGTTTGAAAATTAAAAAAAGGTGGAAAAAGGAGTATTAGAAAATGTGTGTTGAATTAACATGTACTGCAACATGTAGCCATAGGAAATGATGCACCCCCAAACTCCTTAAAAGACCAAAATGTGGGTCCTAGAACAAAACAATGGGAAAAAAAAGAAGTTGGGGCACACTTCCTAACTCATAACACTTCGAGGGTAGGAGAGTGTGTTGGAGCTCCGAGATGGGACTAGGACTAACTCATAAGCAAGAGTTCAAAATGAGATAACCTGGACAACCAAAAAAATAAGGTGGTTAATGCAAGTTGAATGGAAGTGATGCAACGAACTTAATAAAGACAACCTCAAGCACAAGCTTTACATTGCCCGCAACCTTTGGGAGGAGGCACCACTCCCCTCCTTATAGTGTACTCTATGCTTCTTTGTAGGTATTACATCCAAATGTCATTTTTCCCTAGGACTCCCAAGTGGGAGTCCCAAAAATGGGACTCTTGTTGTCCCAAAACTTTGGATGTTCACATCTTTATCAAATCAAGTTTTTTTTTGGGAATGTGAGGGAATATATTATAACCCTCAAAAAGATCTTTCCAATAGTGTTTAGCACGCCCTAATCAGAGTTTATTTGACCCCTGTAATTTGACTCCCACCGTTTCTTTTGATCATAATTCATGCAAATCAAGTTTGAATGAACAATGCGAGGCACTTTAAGCATGTACGCTTCAAGAACTTTCTAATGGTATCTTGAAGGTCAATTTGGTGCTTGTTTGCCTTTCCAACCAAGGTTCTGAATATTTGTGACTCCCGCACGAATGCAACTCCCAAAGTGAGAATGCACTTTGGAGTCATTGGGTTCCATCCTTTGCACTTTGCTTCATTTGTGAGAATGTGTTTCACACCTAAACACATTTTTTGGCCTCGTGGGCCCTTGCATTTCATACTTAGTCGCAAATTCAATCTTAGGGTTACAACAAGACATGAAAAAAATTGAGATGTTTGATAAGTTTTTTTTTTCTTGTGTAGTGACTATGGGAAAAAAAAAAATCATCATTTACTTGAAAAATAATATTTATTAAGCGATCGTTGAAAGTAAATTAATGACATAACAAAGATTAGAAGGTATTGAAATCCTCCTAATGCCCAAGAAATATAATCAAACCGTTAATGAATTGAATAAAATTTAATACATCCTACCACTATTGAAGAATGAAAAGGAACCAAAACATAGTGGGGATAAAAGAAATCAAGGGACATAAATTATCTTCAAATTACTTGAAAAAATTTAATGACATTAAACAAAGTTTTCCAATTAAACAATACAAAAATTATGAGTTGCATTTTTTTTTGCACCATAAAACCTACTCCTTAAAGTTGATACCTTTGGGATGTAATGTTTTCCTTAGATGTGAGCCATAAGTAGGTAGCAACTAATTAATCAAAACAAATTGTTGCATACAATAAACATTGAAAAAAGGTAGGCGTGATGCAATCTATTATAAATCTATCGCAAAAGGACATCTATAAAGGTGCTCTTGGAAATACTTGTCACATTTTTTCCCCTACAATATATGAAGTGACAAAACAACCTTCTAATGGCCCAAATACATACATAAGTAGAAATGTTGCCATAAAACCTTGAATTATATGGACTTTAGCGGAAGTTCATTTCATTATGAGAAAGCAATTTTTCACTAGTTCAGGGCTGGAAAAAACTCGATTTTTTTCCATTAGAAAATCAGGTTTTTGGTTTTAATGAATAAAACTCGATTTTCGCTCTATAAAACTTGGTTTTATTTCGAAGTTGGTCAAGCCCCGGGCCACCTGCACCCCTACCACCGCCAATGCGGCAAAGGCAAAATTGAATGTCAAACCCTAGTTATTAATATAACTGCAATAAATAAATCAATTAAAATCCGATTATGATGCTATCCTGGGACTCAGGTTTTATTTAAAAATTGAATAAAACCCGATTGAATAAAACCCAATACTGCCAACCCTACACTAGTTATTGATTTATAACATTTCATGGTATGCATTAAAAATGATAAAATGAAAGCACGAGTAGAAGTGTAATTGTTAAAATGGTTACAAATGGAATCTCCCTAAAATGACACATCATGAACACCATTATTATGTTCCAGGAAAGAAGTTGCTCATTGTTGAAAAGACATTTAATTTTTCATGAAAACCTATATACCAAATTAATATCCATGAAAATAACAACATCCCAAATGAACCACATGAATTTTTAAAAATATGTTTACACATTAATTTATTTATTTTTGACTATATATAACACCCATATTGATTGGAAAAAATATTTCAAGATTCTAGGATCTTTCAATGTCCTTTAACCCTTAAAATTCAAAGGGGTACAATGTTTTCTTAGGTGAGTTAAAAATGACATTTGCAAACCTTTTTGGAATGCATTTTTAATGAGATTTTATGAAATAAAAGATATGGATGACCACAACAAGGCCAAAGAACAATTAAATTATATAAATTAATTATAAACATATATCATGTTGAATGATCTTGAAATTGAAAATGATTACCAATTAAGGGCAACTTAATATGCTGGAAAGATAAAAAAGAAAAATTCACTTCTCAAATTGTCAAAATAATAGATATTCCAAGAATTTTTTTTATAGGGGTCTTAACACTTAAGAAAATGTTAAATAAAAACAATGCTACCTTTTTACTGATTTTCATATGTTAGGTAGAACATAACTTAAGTAACTACCTTTAAAATAAAATACTATGATAAATTATCTTTTTTGGAAGGAGATATTCCACCAATAAACAAGCCAGTTAGTGGGTGTATCTCTCAACATTTTTTTGTCCAAATGTATTGAGAAAATTCCACCTTGAAAATTAGACAATTTTCATGGCCAATGCCACATATTTAGCACATAATAGTTGTCTTCATTAAATTGATGATTCCTAAAAAAAAATTTGAATTAAATTTTGTCTTCCACTAATATTAGTTGATTGAAATCATGAAAATGGATAAAAAACTCAATTTAAGCCTTTAGTGGTGAAACTTGTAAAAAATTAGTTAAAAAATTGTTGCATCAAGGCTAGAAACATTGTACATAAAAAATTAACCCATCTATATTGATTAGGGTAGAGGTGTTATTTTATTATCAAGAGATGTATTAAGAAGATTAGGAGCCCAAAGGACGCCTCAATGCTCATTGGCATTACAAAGGACCTCACTGCAAATTCAATGCGATTGATAGGATTATACATTATATACCTAGATACTCTCACCATCTATCAATGTATGGCGCATTACAACATTAATTAATCAATAAGGAAATTGAACACATGAAAGGAAACCCACAATAATAAATTCCATGAGAATATTTTATTAGTAGGAAAACACATTGATATTTATTGTACATATAACTCGTACACAAAACAACAAAACCAAGACATATCCATCCTTGGATCACCAAGGGATATGAAATATTTACCATGGTGAATGGGTAAAAGAAAGAAAGGCATACAACCTCCAGTAAGCTAAAAGGTAAAAGCGATAAGTTGGACGATAAGCATAGGATAATATAAATGACAATGTTAGGGTTCAAACAACTAGCAATTATATTTCAAATTGTAAATGCAAGGAAAGCAAGAAAGAGAACTGAGGTTTACTACTACAAGAAAACAAAAGCATTCTCACATGTGGATTAGCTCAAAATAGCACAGAAAGACGGAAGAAATGGCACAATCTTGAAAGAGGTCCTTGCAATTGCAACACTATGACAAAATCGAGGAAGAAGTAAGTTTGTATTTTCTACTGCATTTTGTTTCATAATCTTGCCATCTTGAAGTTGTATTATCAAGTGAGTTGAATGGACTAGGGTTTCTTGGAAACGTGTTCTTCAAGGTCTTCATTTACAATAAAATGTAATTCCATTTCATTTGCAAGTTGCAACCAAAAGTATTCAGGACGTAACCATATGTTCAATTTACTTTATTCAGGCCTTTGTTGCCACAGATAACCATGTAATCCTTCCACAACAAATGAGCTTTGCAAACCTTTCTTTTGATTTTTTGATTTTTTATTTTTCTACACCATCTCCAACTTTAAGTGCTTATGTGTTCTTATTATTTTTTATCATTTATTCAAGGAAGGAGTGATCTCTCCCTATATTCTTGATTTTCTTTTGCAACCTTTGAATTGGTTTGTTCAATTTTAAAGAATGTAAATCTCGTGTTTGTTCTATGTGGTAGAAGAAACTAGGGCTCCTTTTCTATTAAATTTTTTTCCTTATTTTTCCCCATATCCATTTTATTTTTTTATTTTTTAAAACTATCCTTTTTCAATGCTTGCCATAGTTAGGGATTTCATGAGCTCCCAAGGTTTGTCGAAAGGAGGGATGAATTTTTCAAAACACACATCTTGCACTTTGAGAGGAACTTTCTCGCACTTATATCGTCCCTCAATGTTTGGGGTACTTTTGGCAACAAAAGTACCCTAGCTTTTCTTTAAAACTTGCCAATTGATCTTGCTAGCCACTCCTCGTATGCAGTTGCAGGAGCTTAACAGAAGAACACATGTTGCATATTTTTTGTTTCGCTAGAGCTCCATCACCACTTGCTTTAAGGTGCTTAGAAGAGCTCTACGAAAGGAGATAGACTCCATATTTTATTTTATTTTAGTCTTCTTCTTGCATTGTGGAGGCCTCCAAAACCAAGGAGCTTCGAGCTACTCATATTTTCCATTGTTGAAATTCAATAACCTATTGTTTATAGGCACTTTTAAACGAGCTAGGAGGTGAGCATTTTTGTTTTCATAGTTTTCTTCTATGTTGGTCAATGTTCTCATTAGTCCTAGGGTGGCAAAAGTGCAACTCTTACCTTTTTTTTTCTTGCAAGGAGTTGAGGTCTACCCTTTTTTTATGGTCCTATTTGATTTTCATCAAAGCATCAACTACTGGTGGGAACTTGACCTCTAGTTATTTCTTACAAGGTTGGATCTAATCTAATGAACCTCACCATCATGGCAAGAGCCACACATCATTCTTGAGAGTGCTCGCAGATGAAGGATGTGAACGCAAGTTCGTTTACTTTTTTATTTTTTTATCTACTCTCTTTTAAAGTTGTTGTCAATGCATCCGTAAGGAGAGAACAACTCTCAGTGTCCCTAATAACACCTCTCTAGTATTTCTCTTCTTCTACCTCGCAACCTCCATGCTTCAAGCTTCTAGGAGCTTTTATTAACCTTAAATTGTTTTTTTTAATTTTTTTTTGTAGGGCTGTAAATCTAGGGAGCTCAAATCTCCCTAAGTTTCCTAGTCTAGTCTAGTCATCAACATCGCTAGAGATCCTAGGCCAACCTATGGAGGCAATTTGTAGGAATGAAGGCACGCAAGTGCAAGCTAGTCTTCTTTCTTTAATTTCTTTTCTAGAGAGAAGCTCTCGCCGATTTTCTCATTCTATCATTCACTAAAGATCCCTAGCCTTGTAGTTTAATGTGCTTGCAAGACTTCTAAGAAAAGAAATTACCATTTTTTTGTGTGTTTTTTGTAGGCTTTAGAGCCAAGGAACACAATTCACTCCTTAGATTCTAGGTCGTTGAGATCTCAACATGGTTACTTCTGGCAAAAGTACCCGTGTGATGTTCTTTTAATAACTCCACACTTGGCATGGAGTTCAACTAGTCTACATCCTCTGTTCACTTGCTTGAAATAAATGAAAAAGATGGAGCTCCACTCTTTATTACGCTTGCGATAGCACAAGAGAAGGGCTCTTCTTCTTTTTGTTTTTATAAAACACTCTGAATCAAGTATTTTTGTTGCCGAAAATACCCAAATGAATTCGCTTTATCAAGACTTGATTGGCTGCATTCTTTACAAGTCCGTGACAAGATCGAGGGCATTTTTTAAAAATTTTATTTCTTCATTTTTCCATATCCAAGGAGGTGAAAGGTCCCTAGATATATCGTTAGTCCACCTCCAAGCAAACATGTGTTCTCACCCAAGCAAAACTTGGAACTTGGGTACTTTCGACAATGAAAGTACCCAAGAAATGTTATTTCATATTTTTCCGCTCTCTCCATTCAATAGGGAGCTCATCTGGCCTCCCTCGTATGATCACTTGAATTAGGTAAGGGGAGAGAGGGAGCTCCATTTCTTGATTGTGCTTGTTGTAGTGTGAAAGAAGGGCTCTTCTTCCTTTTTCATTTTTAAAAATTTGAGATTGGGTACTTTCTTTGCTGAAAATACCCAAGTGATCCAACTATGTTGAGTTGACCATCGTAGCCTCCTAGTTGGATGCTTTTACAACTTCGTGGCAAGAGCGAAAACGATTTAATTTAATTTAATTTTTTTTGCAGGGCTCCATATTCGGGGAGTGCAAAGGTCCTTGGATACATTGCTAATCCATCATGGAACAAAGATTTGCTTTCATCCAAGCACAACATGGGTACTTTCAACAATCAAAGTAGCCATGTCATTTTCTTTTTAGAGTTTGGTAAGGGGAGAAAGGGAGTGCCCTTCTTCATTGCGTTTATTTGCAAGGTTCCATATTTAAATAATGTTGAGGTCCTTAACTATTTCATTACTCTATTGCTAAGTAGAGATTTGGTCCCATCCAAACACAACATTTATACTTTTGGCAATGAAAGTACCCATGTCAGTTTCTTTTCAGAGCTTTCTTTCCCATGCAGCATGGAGGTTAGCTGTTTTCCCTCCTACCTTCACTTGAATGAGGTAAAGGAAAAGGGGAAGTCCTTTCTTCATTGTTTTTGTTGTAACGTGAGAAAGGGCTTCAAGCTCTTTTTCTTATTTAAAAAAAAATTCAAATTGGGTATTTTTGTTGCCAAAAGTACCCAAGAGACCTCACAATGTTGAGTTGACCATCTGAACCTCCCATTTGGATTTGCTTCCTACAATTCTATGACTTGAGTGAACACAATGTTTTTCATTTTAATTTTTTAAAAAATGGTTCCATGTCTAGGGAGCACAAAGGTCCCTGGATATTTCATTTTTCCATTGTCGAAAAAATATTTCTTTTCATCCAAACACGACTTGGGTACTTTTGGCAATGATAGTACCCAAGAATTGTGTTTTAGTTCATATGCAACATCAAATCCACTAGGGAACTCTGGTGTTTGTCCACTTTTTGCTACTTTGGCATCCATCAATTGTCGCTTGTAATAACTGAAGGGAGAAGGAAAGTTCTTCCTTCATTGTGCTCCAAGGGTTTCTATTTTCTTTTATGTATATTCTTTTGTTGATATCAAAATTAGACACATTCAATGTTGTTCTTCTTTCATGACATTGTCAATGGATCAATTTTTTTTTGAATTCCAACTCTTTTTGGTTCCATATTCCTATGCCAGACACCTTATGCCTATGTCCAATGCCAAATGTGCATTGACATAATCTAACCCTTTGCCCAAAACCCATTGATACATTGTGTTAACCCCCATTATCCCATATTCGGAATCCCCCCCCCCCCCGCCCCCCCCGCCCCTTGTTTGATTCCATACATAAAGATGTGAGAATATGAATTGTTCTTCAATTTATGAGTCACATTGAAGGTTTAGGAAAAAATGTGTAGGTTCATTTATTTCATTGTGTGTTTTTTAATGTTGGTTTAAGGCTCTTGTTGTTCATGTTTTTTCAAGCTCTTGAGAATCACAAGTAGATCAAATGTTAAGAACTACATAATGTTCCACATAGATGATGTTCTACATTATTGTCACATTGCATGCTATTCATTTTGCAGGAATTCTTGATGCGTTTGGACAACATTGTTGGGGAGGGCAAACGAGATACTCTCAATAGTCTCGAAAGTGAAGAGGTTTGTAAAAACCTTCCATGAATTTGTCTTGTGTGCAACTTTACAAATTTTCCAAGAATGAAAACTGAAAGCATTTTGATTGTTTTTCATATATTTGATGGGAGGTTGAGGAGGAGGAAATGGAGCCCAAGACTCTTGGCTTTATAGAGGAGGTATGTATTATCAATGAAGCCTAATGAAACATTTTTAAAAAAAAGTAGAATTGTATTGCTCTAAATGTTCTAGATTCTTGAATCAATGTGTTTTGTTGGAGAAGAGGACACTCTTGCTAACGTAGCAACACCGACAAGTTCCTTGAATGTATTGCCCTTGTCTTGTGACAATGCAATCCAACATGTCCACAACTAGACAAAATTCAAAACCATTAATATTTTGGATAGGCATAAGATGTCACCAAAAAAGAAATCAAGGATGCCTATCCCATTATGTTGGATTATATGTATGTTAGTTGTTAGGCCTACACTAAAGATAGATATCCTCAAAATGGAACATGCATTCCATGCAAGATATAGGGAGGGCAATAAAGTGTTTTTATGTCGCCCCCACCGATTGGTAGGGAGTTGTGGAAACAATAGATGATTATGAAATGGACTAGAATAACTTCTGGAAATTTGAGAATGCAAGGTTTGAGGATTTTTTGTAGTTGTACCTTGATCTCTTAATGCTCTGCCATAAAATGGTTTTTTTGTGGGATGGAAACCATCACCTATAGGCATGGCTTCCATATATCAATAGAGTTCATCAAGATGATGATGTTTAGCACATTTTAGCGGACACAATAGTTTTGGACACCATTGATGGACTAGTCAAATTATTGATCAATATGATAGACCTAAACAAGTAAGTATGATTACCATCATTTTCCACTCTTGTTTTACATAGTATTGATAAAAAAGATTGAGTGATTTAGTTGGGTTGATGCAAGTTGATCACATTCATCCAAGCTTAGTCCATGACTTCTTCAAGATCCAAAGTATTGGAAAGATTCTCCTAGTTCAATTTAAAGGCGTGTTCCCAAAAGAAGTTTACAAGAATTATGAAACCAAATCTAGGAAAACTTGGTACTCCTTGACATAAGAAGCCTTTTTCGAATATTTGTACAAGGTAATATATTACATTTTGACCTTGAAACTTCAATTTCCCAATACAAAAGTATTCAACTAAAAGTTCTAATAAGTAATGGCGTTATGTTTTTATAGTAGGAGCTTACGATTGATCATGATGTTGTGATGAAGTTATACTATGAGGAGGTTCTTGATCTAGCCTTCCCTTCTCCTTCAAGGATGCAGGAGTTGATGGAGAAAGCTATGGACTAGGTTAGGAAGGAGAATTATAGCGACTTCTTGAAACATCTTCCTATTTGTGATCCAATTTTTGGAAAGGAATTTCTTGAATAGGTATAGATGCACTATGACATGTGTTCTGAGTCGAAGATGTTGACCGAAAAGATGCAAATGCTAGTGACATCCTATGTGAGTAACGAACAAAAGGTCAAGTGGTTCAAGTAGCGGAATTAGTCTACAGTAGCCAAGGAGGAACAATCAAAATAATGGTGGGGAAAGAATTATGGCTAAATTAAACAAAGTTTACATAACCAACGACCATACACAAGGTCATGTTACCAAGAACTATCAATATTTTGTTAAAGAAGATGGAGATAGGTCATGCCATCATTTAATTTCTTGTGTTTTGGAAGTGTTATATATATATATATATAAAGCTAACATAAGAAGTAGATTTTGAAGAATGAATACCTAGCATTTTGAAAATGTTAATAGAAAAAGTCATAATAGTTTTTGTACACATTAAAGGGGATTGCTTTATTCACAAAATTGAAAATATAATTGAATTTTGCAAGGAACTTTATAAAATCACAAACTACAAAGTTATGTTAAAATAAATTTGCTTTGAAACTAAAGTTGAAACTTACATTAAGGGTTTTCATAATGGAGTTTAAATAGTGAATTGCAACAAAATGTGGGCATATTAAGGCAAAATTCCAAGAGCTTGAAAAAGTGAAGGTGACCTTGGACAAAGGATTAGAACCAAGTTAAGGTGGAAACAAAAGGAGAACATAACTACCAAGGAATTTTTTATAATTGTAAAATCAAGGCTAAACAAGATAATGATTTCAACATTTAAAAATGAAAATGGTGTAATGGAACCAAAGAAAAAAAAACTTCAAAAACATCTGTAACAATAACAAGCTATATTAGGCCCAAGATGACCAACCTAGGAATGAGCTAAGGTTCAGGGTTTTTGACTATTTCCCTAGGAAATTCACTAATTGCATGAATTTGAAATTAACAAAATTATCTCTATGGAGGAGCTTCATTTTATAACAACTTCTATGGCTAAGGGTAAATCCTCAAACCTAGAGAAGGTGATGGTGAAGTTTTATATATTTAAAAAAACTTGATTAGTGAAAATTATTTTAAGATTATTGTTACAACTATTAAAGAGGGGTTTTTTTTAATGGGGTAAACAAGGGCTTGATTACTTTGTTGTTTAAAGTAGGGGGGAAAATGTTTCGTCATTAGAACATGATTACATTGTTAAATGTGTCATACAAAACTATTGTGAAGGTTTAATGATTAATACTAAAATTTATTTTCATGCAAGTGATTGCTAAAAAAAACTTACATTTCTAGTACTTTTGTTCATTTTGAACCATGTCATATTGGCACAAAAAATTATAAAATAAGCTAAGATTCTCAACTTCTAGTTTTTTTCAAACCTAATTTTACAAAGGCATACAATATAATGAGTTGGGATTTTATGGTAATGATGGGCATGACAAGGAGTTTGTTGAGATAATAAAATTGATGTTCATGGATGTCAATTAGGCCATTATCTACCTTAAAATAACCATCATAAAATCTTCACAATTAAAAAAGAGGTGAGGCAAGGGAGTTTTTTGGCCCCTGTGTTTTCATCATTGTGAAAGAAGTCTTGAACTTCATGATAAAAAAGTCATAAAATAAACAAATATCAAGAGAATTAGTCTAACTAGGGGAACAATGCAACAAATCATTTTTTAATATGTTGATGATACATCATTTTCCATAAAAGGGAAGGAAAAGACTATGTATTTGATCTATTGCAACTTTTCATGCTTATAAGTGGGTTAGAAATTAATTGGGAGAAGTCAATGACCTTTACTAAAACTACAAGTAAAAATGAAAGAAACTTAACTAGATAGAAAATTTCAGAGGGAGGTGGGTTTTAATGAAGTTGTAATTACAATTGGGCTTTTATACATTAATAAAAACTTTCAAATTACCATATATAACATAATTCAAAAGAGGTTGTTGGTTTTGAGTAAGACTCCACTCTATATGTGGTTGGGAAACATTCAAGACTATTGAAACCAATACATGACCATGAGGACTTTATGATGTTTCAAAGAAAGTGAGAGTTTGTACTAGAATAAATGTTTGAGAATTGATATTTAAATTATTGTATGGTATTCTTGGTGATTTCACATTCAACCTTTGACAATGATGGTGGAATTGGTAAGATTTAATGAAATATATTGCAAAACAAGAAAGGAAACTACTTAGCTTGAAAAGTGCATTCACATGCAATTTATTTTTTAAAAAGAACGTTTTCTCACAAATTTTTTGGTTGAAGTGGAATAAATTATAAGTAAAAAAAAGATATTAAAAGTAACATGGCTTTATTTGGTTGTTGTGACATTAAGCATTTGTAATTAACATTTGATGAGTTAAGGCAATTTAAGGCAACCATAACATATGAATGGAATATTCTTCCTATGATTTTAAGATTGTTAAATCTATCACCCATTGATTCCAATAGTGCCCAAGAATGTTCAAAGCATGGGAACTTTCATTCTTGAGTTTATTTGAATTGCCCCACATTTTAATAATTCTTAAAAAGCTTTAAACTTGAACCAATGTCTATTCAATAAACACTTGCTTAGTAAGGTAAAAATATTTATTTCTTTATGCTTTTTATTGCAAAATATATATTTTGAATCATATGGATTGAAAAAATAAAGTTTAATAACAATTGATGGCATGATGCTAAATTAAGGAAAGTCTTGTGAAAAAGTTTCATTGACTATGGTACATTGGAATGGTAGCATGCTTTCAATAAATTAAGAAACATGTTGCAAAGAACTACATACTTTTTAAGGTTTTCAACAAAGTTTGGGGTCCTCATGCAACAATTTGTGCTTGTGATGGTAGGAAAGTTAGGTGGTGTTATCAACCATTCACTCTAGATGATAATGTTTATTGGTAAGTTGCATGATTTTGGTTGACCAAGGTTGGGTGTTGGATCCTGGTCCTTTTTCTTCTTGGACTAATTCTTTTTTGGAATGGTTTTTTTTCCATTTGTTAAAAAAAATTAAAAACACATTTAAATGCCACCATTTGGGTCAACAATCATGCTTGATCAATAATATTTTTTCTTAAACTTTTGAATATCACTATATATCGAATGTGCAATTGTAAATCCAAATTCAATGAGGTGAATGCACAAACTTTTTTTTGTGGGTCATTGTATTTTTTTTTGAGGTAATGCATTTTAATACTTCAACAATGTTAATGTTAAGAAAAAAATTCACCATGTTTTCTCATATTATGATAGCCCAAAACATAAAGAAGTTGCTAAGAAAATTACACTATTTTATTTTATTTTATATAATGTTTAAATAAATTTGTGAAAAAAAATAGTTAACATTACATAAAAAAGAAAAGAAAATATATCTAAAGGGTGATTGAAATGATTTTTGATCTTTATGAAATTTATATAACTTACTAAATTATGATGGTAATTTTGCTTTAAAATCCATTTGGATGATTAATGAAACCAAATAATAGTGAAATGTCAATTGAGAAATGGGTTTCATTATACCTATATATATCATAAATGTACCCCATAGCTCTTTGAATTAGAATTATTAAAAAATTCCAAAAAAAATTATTTAAAATTAACTTTGTAGTATTCAAAATTATAAGGCCCAAATACCAAAAATGAACCAAAGTTAAATGCACCACATTGTAGGGTAGATATATTATAGAAACCATATTACTAAATTTAATGATAAATTGAATTAAAAAAATCATTTAAAGCATAAATGGTCCATTCAAATCAATTTGGGTTGATGGTTGATGGATGATTTCACAAGGTCTATGCTTTTAATCAATTAGTTTTGGATTGATGAATGATTTCACATGGATCAATCGAACTAAAAAAGTTGAATTGGATTGATAAATGATTACACATAAATTTAACATGCAAGAAAAAAGGTTAATCACGTTCATTCAACTCAAAATAAGATTTCCAAAAGTTGTTCTTCATAATGGGCAATGTGAATAAAAGACTAATGCCTTTTACATTTGTTACAAAATGAGTACTTTAGAAAATATTTGAAATAACATTCTCACATTTGGTTGTATCACTTATAAGTTGGGTTGTGATTAAATAAATGTGGAAACACAAATAAACTTTGAAATTAAACTAAATAATTTGGGATAGGAAACACACAAATGCAATATTCACCAACTTTTTTAAAAATGGAAATTTTATCAACCCAAAAAAAGAAAATAATTATCATGTGACCAAATTCAAGGTATGAATATGAATTCATAATTTTGGAATAAGGGGTGATCTATTGAATTAACAAATATGTCAAACTTCAAATGCCAATTCATTTGTTAATATTAACATTTAATCAATTTAAATCAAAGGAGAGTAGAACTTTATAAAAACATGGTTAATCAATCGAATGATGGATCCATTTCAATCATTTAGTAATGTCGAACCACCCTAATAATGGTGCAAGTTTTCATTATAAGTTTCTTGGAAATTTTCATTAAAATATTTTGTACAAATTTGGTTTTAAAGCAAAAGTATTGAGGTTTAATATTAACAAACATAATTTAAATGAAAAAATACAGTCAAAGGAATGGAAATGGGCTTCAAATGAATAGTGAAAATTGCAAATTATGATAGATTTTTTCATATTTTTCCATTTGAAAATTATTATAGTCATGGCACAATGTGCTAGGTGAATATTATAATTGTTAAGAAATTCAATAAAAAATTCCATTTAATCCCACTTTAAGCTTTGTTTTTAGTGAAGGACTTTTGAAAACAAACAACAATTACATCAAATAAAGATAATTTTGCAAAGAGGATTATTATTTCTCATCTCATGAAAAAGTTTTGATGGTAAGAAAATTGAATTACAAAAATCTATTAATCACACTCAAAACACATTCACAATATTTTGATATGTAAAATATAAATATTTATCATATTTACGTATACTTATATTTGCATATATCATATACTTATATTTTCAAAAGTGTTTTCCCACATGTAAATATGATATACAGTACATGATATATAATGACAAATTATTAGCTTATAGTAGAAGAAAGTGAACCCTCCAATTTTATTTCAATTGGAAAAACCATTGTGATCATATTTAGAAATGAAATGTAAAATATTACTAAATTGAACAGCTCTAAAAATTCATATTTATTCAACACCAATTACCACACAAGTCCAAAACAACTACATAAGCATATTTAATAAAAACACACCAAAAAAATAACTTAAAAATTCACTTTTAGGAAAACAGAAAATAATTCCAACCTAATGGGTTTTGGGTTTACATGGGTTCATGAACCTGGTAATGAACTCATCTAATAACTCATGCACATGGTAGTGTACTGGTGTTGATACTAAAGGAGTGTTCACACTTGGTGTTAAGGAATCTAGTTTTGAGTCCCCTAACACAAAGCTAACCACTTTGGACTTAAACCTAGTTATCATGAACATTTAATGTTAACATTCACCTAACATTAAGCTATTACCCATTTGACATTGGATGCCACCTAGGATGCCACCTAGATTTTCATTAAACACTGAATTAGCTTACATCCACATGTGAATGCATCATGAGCCAAATTACATACCAAACCTGCACTAGTTCTTGCTATGAGAATGAGACTAATTCACAGACTTGTTCATTTCTTGATCCCATTTCTTCAAAACAAAAATTCTTAGATCATAAATAGTAGATTTCTACATGCTCTTGACCAAAATCATAACAGCCCCACATGGAAGACATTTCAATTTATGGGCCAAGAATTGAAACATCAAGCATTTGATCACACCTTTAGTATATCATCTTGAGCTTTGAGGTGCATTTCTGCATGAGGAAACGATGTGAAATGCCAAACAAGGTTGGGAAATTGAAAAATCATTGGTCACACTCAAAAGGATGTGAAATAAAACTAAATGGAATATATTCATAGATGGAATAAAACACTCTTGGTGTCGACTCTTCTAAATTATTACCAACATTCAAATACTTATTTCAATCATTCATTTAACTTGGATACAAAATAAAACCAATACACATTACTTTGATCAAAATTATTTTAGCATTCAACAAGTCAAGGTAACCTCCAATGATCATGAAGTGGGCTTAGGGTTTAGGGTTTTGCTTACTGTTCAGAGTTCGCACTTGTTGAACCATTGAAGGTGCAGAACAGATGTAAGGAGCAGAACAGATGTAAGGAGCAAGTGCACTCGTCCAAACTCATACAAGATGGTTGATGTTTGAGTACTCAGACGATTTCTGGTCCTGAACTCTGCTTGTTGAGGCTATCCTCGGCTTACAAGCAGTGCCAAACAATTGTACCTATTAGAGAGAGAGAGAGAGAGAGAGAGAGAGACAGAGATCCCATTAGCTGTGGAGCCTCTGGAAACTTGGCTTATAACAGAGTGAAGGTTTTTGGGTTGACTTTTCCATCATCTCACGACCAGAATCCAACTAAGAGTCCACATCCTCTTTCCAGAAACTTGTTAGAGGGATCTCAATTGGCCATCACCCCAGACAAAATTCCAAAGATACAGGGGAACCATTGTGCAACCAGGCAGAAATGTAAGGAAGATGAGGCTAATAAGGTTGAAACTGTTCAGTTGTACCCTGTGAAACAGAATTTGCTAGATTAAACTGCACCAAAAATAGATGACAGATTCCCAAACTGCATATGGGGCATGCAAGCTAGGTTGATATAGCATCACCATTGCACTGTCCTCTCAAGTCTGAATAGCGTGAGGATTGAGGCCAATCTCATCTTCCAGTGAAGCTGCATATCATAGAGATTCAGCACCTTCCACTTGTTGCCTTGCCAAATAGTTTTCTCTTCGCTGTTTCTGTGAGCCACAACCCAGGGAAACATGTCTGTCAAATCATTCCAAAAACAAGATACAAACATGTCTGCAGAACATAACTCTTAAATGACACAAAATTTTGAAATTAATGTGCACTCCTTGCCCAGAGTCATAAAAACTTCTCCTTAAGAGTAATGTAGGACACTTCTCAAATCATTACATACAGTTACAACTTCTAGATGGTGTCCTATGACATGATGTGATATGAACATGTGTGCCCCTATGTCAACTGTCAAGAAATGTTCATTGATGACAAATAGACTGAGGCATCTAGACAGCAGAGCCCTACTCCTGAACTGTAAATGCCTTGGCATGATCCTTCCATGATGCAAATTCCAGCTGAAATCACATTGTTTCACATATACTTTACATGAACATTACTCAGTCACCCATACATTTTAAAGTGGTTGGACCTGAGAAATATGGAGAACAGAGAATGTCGTATGGAGCTCTGCATAAACAGTTATGTGAACAGCAGGAAGACATCCGAAAAAAGTTGGCTGCCAAGGAAACAGGTTGAATACAAAAGACACTCACCCATTCATCAATTACAAGGCCCTCCACCACTAGAGTGCCCTTGGGGATTTTTTCTTCCTTAGGCTTCTTGCGGGCTGCCTCAGCTGCTTCAGCTTCAGCCAACCGTTTCTGAAGATTCTCCAGTTCCTCCTGCAATCCATCAATACAACCACAGAGAGACAATGAATGGCATGAAGTCCTTGCCTTGGCTTAACAAGGTCATCAATCCCAAACAGCAATTTAACTAACACTTGGAGAAATTCTTAAATGTCAGTCCAAAAACTATGTGCTTACAGGAGAAGCCCGTTGTGGATCAATGAAAACAACTCGTAGGATACGCTCTACAGCCACCACCTCCTTTTGCTCCTCAAACTTCAGAAAAGCCAACAGAACTTGTCACCCTTATAAGAATAGAACAGGTAAGGAACTGCCAAAATACAATTCTGATGCCATGAAGAACTGCCACTAATTTGACTATGCAGAAATAACCGTGTCAACTTTCCCATCCATACACTGTCAACTGTAAGAGGGTGAAAGCTAGCTCTAGGTGTTTGCACAAAGAGTAGACTGCTTTGAAGAGCCTACAGTCAAAATCTCTACACACATCTCATATTTGTGACTCCTCCTTACCAGTTCTGGAGTGTATTCAATGCCTGCCTTGACTGCCAAGCTGACAATCTTAAACTTGTCTTTGTTCTTCTTTTCCTGTGGGCACTCTGGCTGCTCCAAAAACTTCACAACTGCAGATCACCCTCAACAATGTAAATGGGGTTTGGATCAATTGTCAAACCCAGATCTCTGTAAGCCAGATATCTTCAATAATCAACAGCTGACATAAACTGTGGAGTAGTGTTGACTACAGATGGAAAAGTGGATTGTCATGGTGCCAAAAACTCAGAAACAACCTGAATAACTGTTGACCCATGTATCTCTGTACCAAATGCTGAACTATACAGTCAACCCTCTATACATACCACGGTTGTTTAGCTTTCCAGATTGGTCAGAACATTCATTGCAAAAAATGAGAAATTCTTTTGTGTGGACTAGCTCCACATAATTGCAACTGAAATTTGATTTCCAGACCAACCCTATGTAAGATAAGAATGCTCTTTGAGCATACCTGTTGCAATGATGGAGCCATTTGGGGGAAGAACACCACTGGGGGGACGCATGAAGCAACTCTTTGGAGCTGTAGTTTGAAACTGTGCAAACAAGTGCCACAAGAATTTAATTAACTTACTCATCACAACAGGTGCAAGTGCTTACCAATTGAAACAGGAGGGAAAGTAGAAATTCAGACTGCATGATATTCTCTCATAAAGAACCCTTTCTTAGTGGAGCCAGGTAGGATTCCTCAGTAAATCTGTGGAGCATTAAGAAAACTATGCATTAAGAAAACTGCCAAGAACTAAATTACATTTTATTCTTAAAGAAAAACCTGCTGGACTTGCACCATTGCCTATAAGAATCCTCTCTGTAACTTGACAAGTGAAAAGACTATTTACCTTGAAGGCAACATGAGAGCGGCTGACATTCTTAATTTTGATTGCACTGGATACCTGTTTCCCTGGTTCATCTGCAAAAGAAATGTTGAAAAAAAGTATCAGTGTGTCTGTCTTTGTCAGGACTCTACTTCCATTTCAATACTGGAGAAAGTGAAACAATTGTTACGCTTTAAATGCACATGTTGTGTGTATGCAAAATCCTAAACTAAAGGAGCACCTTCACAACACAGTAATCCAAACTGCAGGGATCTCGCATCTAGAGTAATTTAACTTCTGTTGCAGAGCACGACTTGTCACTGCAAAGAAGTTCACCACACTGAAGAATAGCAGTAAGAAACCAGGACACTCAGCGAAACTGTTGCCATGAAGCCAATAGGTCATCACATCCCAAAAAAGGAAACTGTGAAGGGCCTATTGTCCTCAAGAATTTCAGGGTACAGAAAAAACTGTAGCACCAAGAACCAGACCCATAGCATTGATGGCAGGAAGATGACTGAAACAAAATCAATCAGTCAGAATGCTTTTTCTTCACTGTACTGTTATGATTTGTTTGAGCTTGTTGGGCTTCAGTTGCAAAAGATGGATGACCCATGTAAAATATCAAAGAGTTAATCTGCATGGCATATAGCTCAAAGAAGACTGAAGCACACTGTAATACCAACAATGAGTTTGGACCTCTCACATAGGAAATGTAAGCTCTTGTCAGGATCAAGCTGGAGACGTCTGCGGCTCAACAACAATGCTCTGGCTATGGAGGACATTGAAGAACCAGAAACCTCCCCATTCTGTTGTCCTGTTTGGCCTTGCTCGATGTCCGAATGTTCAGTTTGCCCCCATGGCATCCTTAGTTTCCAGGGCTTCTGAAACCGTTTGTTCCCATTTGTCTGTGGAGTCAAAGTATCCAAAGCTGCCATGCTGCTGCAGCCTTTTATGACCTAGGTCTGCTTCTCCAACTGAACAAAATGTCTTCACGCCTCACACTCATACATTCTGAAGTTCCTTCTGCACGCTCTGTCTATTGTGTGCAACTGTGTTGCTGCATGCAATCGGGAGAGACTTTTTCACTTTGATCGTCTGTATCTCGCAGCCTCTGGCCAGCTTTGATCTTCCTGATGTCTAATCCACAGTCTACTATGTTTTGCTATCGGTGAAAGTGCATCACTCTCGTTCTCTTCTTCGTGGTTTGTACATATGGCATACAAGGGGGTGCACTCACTGCACAATACTTCACTGGAAGTTCACAAAGTTGGAAGCTGATAGAGAATCGCTGCGCATCCCAAACATGAGCGTGAAACCAATAGATCGGAGCTCAAGGCGATGCACATTCTTGGACAAGAATACCCAGGTACGGCGGAGATCCGTCTGTGGAGAAAGAGTATCACAGGAAAATAATCAGAGATTTCGTGGAGAGGTAAAACTCTGGGGCTCTCCCTTCAACGACAGAAATAGCACAGGAACGAATGTGCAACAAGAAAACGACACACGAAAACGGACTATTTACGAGAGATAGAGACGGCTGTAGAAAGGAAGAACATGCAACACGAGACCTGCTGAACTATGATGGTTGTGGAAGTGGACAAAACCCCCCGGAGAACCTCCTGGGACAAATTAGTCAGTTCTTTACAGAACTCCAAAACTCCAGCGATGCCAGATGTGGAACAACGTCAGATACAAGTGGAGAGGAAAAACAAAACCCCGCGCGAACTTCGTCCTTACACAGATCACAATGAAACAACAACAAGAAACAAGAATCCAAAGGCAGAAGAAATACTGCGAGAGACACACATACATAGAGACAGAGAAAGCGCGCGAAAAAGAAGAGCTCATAAACTCTGGCTGCTCAGTTATTGCGGTTTTGTCACGAAAGCGAGAATGATAGCTCTGATCCTTATGAAGAAAGCAAACCATTGCACCAAAATCTGAACAGTTTTATGAGAGAAAGAGCCCCATCAACACAGCCAAAAGGCAGAGAATGAAGAAGAAGAAGAAACACAAGTCAAAGATAGAGAGAGAGAAAACTACAACTTACACGAGAGACGAGTCTTAAGCATCACTGCTCATCATCAGCGATAACGGCGGCATCAAAATCCTCTTGCGTATGTATTAGTACGTGTGTTGTGTGCGCGCGCGCATACAAAACTGATATTGGCAAGTGCCGTCGGTGAGCGATCACCTCCAAAAAAAAGAAACAACAACTAGAACTCCCCGTCCTTCCCAGAAATGCAAAATGCGACGGACGCAATCCCGGGAGTAAAATGTCCTTCAAGCAAAACAAGGAACGAGAATGAGGAGGAGCAATGACGAGCAAAGCGAAGTCCGGAAAACTCCTTGCGACAAAATAGAAAACGGCGACAACGGGACGAGAATTTGAGGGCCGCAGAGGGAACCAGCAGCACCCAGCAGTGAAGTGCACCATGGAGGATGGATGAAAAAAAGTCACCAAACAGTTTTCCGTTGGGTTTCAGTTCCCTAGCTAACCATTGGTGGTTTGATTAGTTTTACTTTGATTTAGACTACCAACCAGGGTTTTTTTCTTTTTCTTTTTTCATATTTGCGATATTGCTGAACTGTCAATCATCCATAATACAGTTTAGCCAAATTTGGCTATACACAGGATATGAAAGTAAAAAAGTTTAAGATTCTGGACTTTACAATTTTGGCTACATGCTAAAACCAAATAGAGAGATCTAGTGAGATTTCCAAAAGAACTGTAGAAATGTAACGACCAGAAAAACCAAAAAGAAAACACATGTTCCCATCAGCCTCCCAATAAGGTCCTCAAGGTCCCAATGTGTTCCTCAACATGTCCTCCATAGCACCTCACTTTTATCCCATATGCTTTGGCAAATGTTGTCCTCCTTTCTATTATATAGCTCGGTCAAAGGGCATCAACTCTACACTTCAAAATAGAACCTTCTGTTTGGTGAACCTCCGTAATTACGATATCAAAAAAATAAAAATAAAATAGAACTTGGGAGGCAACTCATTTACTTCTATTTCATATTATTTAGTTGGGGGGGTGCCTCACAAGTAGAACTTTTTTTTTTTTTTGAAACAAGCCAATTTGAAGGGTTGCAACTTGCAAAAAGAAAGTTGAAACTATGGAAACTCCCAATGATAGAAGATTTTATGAAAATAAGGTTCAGTGCTTCCCCCTTTGGCCCACCTGTATAGGTCTGAAGGGGAGGACTTTGGGCAAAACATATGGGATTAAAGCGAGGTGCTATTGGGAACACTCTGGGGGAACACATGGGGAACCTTGGGAACATATTCTTAACCTTTTAACCTTCAATTCAGTAGTGACCTGCTAGTACAAAACATCAGCTTTCTGTGTGAATGAAAAAGTCAATCCACTCTCTTCATGGATGAAAACAGGGCATCTCAATTCTCATTATGGTTGACTATGTCCAATAATCAGCAAAGAAGGTGCCCCCAACTATTTATTTATTTATTTCCCCACCATGTATGTAACTAGACCAAAGGAAAAGCCTACATTATTTTTGTAATTTTGATAGTGTCAAAGAGTGCTTGAGATTATTTTTATAAGAGGCCCATCACAAAAAGGAAGGGGTGTGTCACAATGTGGCCTTGCCATTTACATTTAAAAGTATCTTAAGGAAATAATTGGAAATAAAAAAGATTTCACCATGCAAAAATATAATCTTCAAAAAAACCCTCCAAAAGAAACCAAAATCATAACTCTATAACTAATCTCAATTTTCAACACAAGCCAAAATGTCATCTTTCAAAAATCCTCATACAAAAATAGACCTAGTTAGTGCCTAGGGGCCAAAATCCCTTAAACTACTATACTCTACAATGAATCTAAATACAATATCCTTGCCTTGGTAGGCAAGGCCAACAAATTCATCTGGCACACATCCCCACAACTAACAATGGACTTGTCATATTATGTTGTTCCTTTATTATCCTGCTCACAACTCCCTCAAAACATAAACTTCCCTGTTGTCATCAAAGCTCATCAAACCACCAAGCATATTGGCCCTGAGAGACTTTAAAGTCTAGAGGAACTTACTTGTTCTGGGGCTACCCCTTCAGCTCAGCAGCAGGTCCAAACCAGTGTTGGTCTGGTAAATAGGGTCAGAGACTGATATCAATATTGGTATGAACACTGATATCAAATATCAGACCAGTCTGGTATGACCTAAATCTGATACCAGCTTAATACCAGTGTAAGCTGGTAGGGACTTGAGGCAATACCAATCTCATACCAGTCTATATATCAGGCATATATCTGCCATATACCAGCCCAAAATCAGCATTTAGCCTAATATCAGTACCAGGCTGATATCAAAATAAGTTGATACCACACCAGCACTGGTCCAAAGTGAGTTATGTGTAAGGTAAATTGTGGGGCAGCCTGCTTTACCAAAACGAGGGTCAGCATGACATGAGGAAGAGCTGAGGGCAGGCCAGAAATCAGTAAAGGTCATTGGAGGTCCTTGACCTTTACTGAATTCTTGGAGGTGGAGGGTCTTTGCACTCAATAAGGCCCTTGAACAACTAAGTATGGTGCCCTCCAATGACACTAAATGTTTTGGATTTGGTCTTTTATGTACGCCCTAGGAGCAAGGAGTTCCTGAAATAATGACCCTGCAGGCAAATCAAGGGCCGATTATTTTTTGAAGCACAACAGTAGACCTGACCAACAAGCCATTAGCGCCATTAGGCTATACCACCAACCCATCACCCTTGGGAGGAATCATTGATTGACTCTAGTCTCAAACACACTTTAAGCAGGGTGGAACTTTGCAAATTTGCGGGTTAAGTTCCTGTTTGAAGTTTGCTGGTGGGGGATGGACTTGGGGAGTCTTAAAGATGTCTAAACCCATGGTGGAGAAGCCCATTTTGGAGCTGATGGGTCTTGTGTCACATTAAACAACATATAACTACACATAAATAGGACAATCTTAACAGTCTTCTAATTCATAAATCAAAACCTAAGGCCATTAAACCCTACCAGCAATCTTTAGGATCCTCAAAATTTACACAATTATGAGCACACGAAAGGCTATGTCTTGCAAGTTCTCCCTCAATTTGTGCACATTCCTTTGTTTCTAAAACATTGCTTCAACTTTCCAAGCCCCCCGCCCCCCCCCCCGCCCCCAGTTCAGAATCAAGTCTTCACATGTAATCCTCTAGTTTCTCTCCGCATGTCATCCTTATCAAATGATGCCATGCCGAGAGAAACTCTACTTTAATTAACTACCCTATAAAAGTTAACTAGGGATGTACTTTTCATGAGTAAATTTGTATTTATGACACAAAGCTCATTGATAGAGACACATTCCCCATGTCAAAAAAGAAGAAGAGAGAGATCTCTCTTTACAAGCATGAAAAAGAAATTTTCTCCCAAGTTCAACTTTGCCCAAAACAAAATAAAATAAAAATCAAACCATTCATTTTTTGCCAAGTACTTATAACATTTGTAAAAAGAAATTTGATTTTTAAGCCAATTGTAATTTGCACCTAACTTCTTGAATCAGAATCCTTTCTAATAACACAAATTATACTGCGTTTTCAAACATAAGAACAAACCTGACACTTCCCCTCCTCACCAGGACATACACCTACCTGGGATGCAAGCCATGAGTGAGTTAACCATGATCACGAAGCACATGAGATATACATATATATATATATATATATGTCACAAGTGCTACTGATGTACTGATGAATGGCACTTTGTGTGAAAATTTATTTGAACTTTTGCAAGAAATAGGTCTGGCAACTCCAATTTGAATATTTCAGTTCTTGAAGGTGAGAATGAATTTCAAAAGTTACATCGAATATAAATGTGTTGATTGTACAAAGGTCAGAACAAGGGTAAGCCTTAAGATGGGTATCTTGTTGATTTCAACCTATCATCTGGGTTAGGCCTTTAGGGTAATGACAAATTGTAAAATTTAGACCTACCAATCAGGCAATGTTATATAGGTTTTGAAAAATTAGCAATCCGAGACTAGAGTCAGGTTAAGTAAGTGTGTGTAAACTTTGCAATCAATCTAAACAAAGGGTAAAGCTAAATGAATATCATTTGCTGTGTAGGGATAAGTATTTTCTCTTTACATCCAATTTATAGGTATAAGGCCCTTTTACACTATGGTGAGGGCCGGTGACCATGGAAATCCTGAAAGCCTTCAAAACTCATCCAAAGGCAATCCCATGGAAACTCAATAATCATTTAGGAGTGGACCAAGGCTCTCAAGTGCAGTGCAAAGTGAAAATAGACTTTGTTGATGTACCTTAACATTAAAACGGAGCCAAAATGGGATTATTTTTTTGTTTCATGTAAATATTGTCTCCTAACTTGAAAATCTAGATGACTTTTTTTTTCGTACTAAAGTGATGAAAGACATTGCTAAGGTAGCTTAACATGGTAATATATTGTGACTCATATTAATTACTTGTGAAAACCCCCAAAGTTTTTTTAATAATTTTTTTAATGTGATGGGCATCTTTGTTTGGCCCATCGAAAAAAAACAGAAGTGCTGGACAATCTCAAAACAGATATGTTGGATTTTCATGGATTTTCCATTTTAATGGTCATGAGTTTTCAAGCTCTACTATACTAAAAAGGGGGCCTAAGATAAGGTGAAATGGAATACTATATAGGACCTTGGCAGCTTCAACATACATCCATGGAACAATTAATTCATTTTGAAGTTTTTCATTTTTTAAAATTTTAATATTTTTGAAGATTCAATACTTTCCTTCACAATTATTTTTATTTTAAGAAAATTGAAAATTTCAACATTTCTGAAAATAAGATAGTTAGTGTTGAAGTTGGCAAGGTAGTAAGGTATGTGTAACCTTTGTACAATTGTGCCACATTGGCAAGTGGGTAAAATCAAATAAGTGTGCATTTGAATTTGCAAACATGAACATTTGATGTCAATAAGAAAATTACAAAGATGAATATATATTCTTCAACAACTTGATTTATAAGTTCAAAGCACTATTATCATGGCAAATGGTAGTATAACCTAAAGAGATTTCCAAAGTATAACACAATAATCTACCTCAATGTAACTAATGAAAACTATGGAAATGAAATTGAAAAAACATTTACTAACAAGTCAATATAACTAAAAAATATCCATCATATCCAAAATTCAATTGCACTACAAAATCTGGGAATGCATATCAATGAATTGTTTTTGGCATATATTATGACTTTTCATGCTGAAAACAACTACCAACTCCAAACATTGAAGGTAGACTTCAATTCATACCAACCAGGTAGGCAAGCAAAAGGAGTAATTATGATTTTTTTATTTTTTAAAAAGGTAATTAAATAGTAAGGGAAAATAATTCCCAAGCAAAGTTATTTTTTCAATTCTTTGATATTGAGAATTTGGCAATGTTTTCCAAAAAAATAGAAAAATTAGTTGAATTAACTAGTGTTGGTCTGATATTGACATTTTCATGCCAACCTGGGAATGGTATTGGAAGTTTCTTAAAAATTTCATAAATATTTGGCTGGTATAATTAAACTTGGTTTAATGAAATGGGTGTGCAATGGTATCAATGTAAGAGCTATTAGGATTTTCAATTTATGAAAAGAATTGATTTGGTTGTAGAGCATTTCATATTATGCCATGGATTGAGTAATTAGATATGGTTTTACAACATTCATATTCAAGGGCAATTAATTACTATTTGCATAAAAAGTAGGGTCAAGCTTTTTCCTTTTTTTCAAAACTTCTAATTATCTATTTAGAGAACAAGGTTCAGGTTCTCTAGATAGATAAGTTTGAACCTAAGTTTAACAAGGTTTAAACTTATCTATGTAGAGAACCACTTTGTTGGCCTTGCCTTGGTAGGCAAGGATATTGAGTTGAGATTCATTACAGAGTATTGTAGCTTAAGGGATTTTGGCTTCTATGTAACAGGTCTATTTTCATATGAGGATTTTTGAAAGATGACATTTTGGCTTCGGTTTGAAACTTGAGACTAGTTACAGAGTTATAATATCTTGAAGGATTTTGGTTTCTTTTAGAGGATTTTTTGAAGATTATATTTTCGCATGGTGAAATATTTGAGTGTTTCCATTATTCTTCTTTTGCCTTAAGATACTTTGTAATGTAAAATGGCAAGGCCAGAGTATGACAAACCCCTTGTTTTCTTTGGACCCACTTTGTGTTTTGTTTGGGAGGGCATGGGCGGGGAGCTATTTTTAAATAGCTGAACCTCTATGACATGTACGGGAGCATGCATGCTCAGCTGCAATCAGGCATTGAAGCTATGGACCACCAACTCCATACTTACTCTCAAGTCACACGCTGCAACACCAATGTGGTGTGATGCTTGCTGGTGGACATGACAGATTTTCTTAGTTCAGCTGATTCTGTGACCCATATAATGTGGCAGCTTTGGGACAGCAGATTAGTTACAGGAGGAGCTAGCTGCAGCACCTTCTCATGTGTGATACTTAATTACAAGTAGGTGAGTATTAAGGTCTTCCCGCCTTCCACCACCACCACCACCAACAACAACAAGAGCATGGGTGGGCATTGCTGGTGCCACAAAGTGCTATGGAATGGTCAAGCCCTGCACATTGTGTTGGTTAAGGTGGGAGATAAGCCCCTTCCTTAGGGCGAGCTATGCAATGCATCTGACATAATGGGCAGGTTGGTGAGTCCGTTCCATGACTTTAAGGTCTGGGGTGGCAGTTTCAACAATTTAATTTTAAAAATTCATGTTCAATAGACACATTTTTGGTCACTACTACATTTTTGAGTGACTGCAATTGGGAAGGCAGCACTACTGTCCAACACAAACTCAAGAAAGCACAATAAAAATAGAAACAAACTAGAACTACCAATTATCCATGGAGAAGGCAAGAAGGTAGTTACATTCATGCCCAAGTCTTTGTAGCCATGAAAATTGTTGTTCTAGCAAACCACTACCTTCCAAACCTTGTTGCTTTGCCTTCGTTGAACTATTGCCTTCCACCAAACAACCTGCAAACTACTCCTACCATCTTGTAGTAACTACCTTCCAACAAGTTATAGTAGTCCAAAAAAAAGTTCTAAATGTAGAACAAAGAAATAGAATAAACTACCGTAATACATGAACAATTTTGACATAAATTGAATTATTTCTTAATTTGTCAAATTTTTGAAATTTTATTTATTACTTGTGCCAAATTTTTAATAATTATTATAAATTAAATTCTAAAGTATTCACTTATTGGGGTTTGAACTTCATATCTACCAATCCTTGAATTTAAGAATGTGAAAATTTAGACACAATTAAACTATCCCACAAAGACAAAAAAATCATGTTTATTATTTTTTGTAAACATTACATGTCAAAATTTTCAAAATTAAAAAACCAATTGCCAAAGTTAAGATTTGAAATTTAATTACTTATTTGATAGTTTGTTGCCGATTTTGTTCAGGTACTATAGTATTGTGAGAATTATAGTATTCTACATCAAAATACAATAAATTACTATCATTCTAGAAGAGAAGTAAGGCAAAAAAACAAAAATAAAAGACAACAAGTTTCCCAATCTTCACATTTTTTTTATATTAACCTTTTTTTCCTCATACAAGATTTTTCTTTCATTCTTCAAAAAACTCTCCATATAAGAATGATGGAAATTTATCACGTAACCCCTTCCATAAACCACATAAGGTCCATATTGCATTCACAAAAATAAGCCCCTTATCTTAATCTTTACACAAATCTCTCCTAATTGAGTGGTAAACAACTATCAATCATCCATTCCCATGGGCTAACTAACCTAATGGGTTCATCTTTAAAATAAACTATAAATAAATAATAATCTATCACTAATAACTATATAGTTACTAATTAATCTAGGTAGATTTTTTACGTTTAACAATCTTCCATTCTAAAAGATCTTACAAAGAGTGAAAGGATCTCAAGGATTTTTAATTTATGGAATCTTTTCAACTTGTAAAACACTAGTTGAAAGTTTTTAGTGAATCTAAAAGGTACCATATTTACTAAAAAAATTACTAAACAAAAGGTGGGGTCTTTTGAAAATGGAAATGCCCATTTTTGCATTCATTTAATTTTATTATTGTTGTTATTATTATTTCTAGTGGTAGCCATCAATTTGTGAATTATCACAAGGAAAAGTTGAAATTTGGTGATGTATGATATGAAATAACGTATTTAGAAAAGGGTAATGCCAAAATAAGCAACCTTCGTCTTCACCTTGGGCAACCACATATTCCAAGAATGACCTACTCCACATGTACTATTGTCCACCTAATGATGTAGGTGTAAAAGCTAATGTTGGGCAAGTATGTACTTATAGAAATACCCTATAAAGAGGGCATTAAGATTTTATACATATGTGAAACCCAAAAAATTCAATCTTGTTTAAATTGTTAGTAGAACTAAACCCTATGAGCATGGACATAGACTAATTGTTTTTTCACATAAGAGCATGCATAACAATTTTGGAAAAACTAGATGCTCGATGGACAAGGATTTGAGCACGTGCATGACAAATAGAATAAAAAAACATTATTTTCCATACAAAAACACATTCAAAGACAAAGAAGATGTGGAATTATCATTAAAAATATTGTGCCAAAGAAAGATGGAACAAGAAAAAATGTAAAATTGTCTCACCCAACATAGATATATGTTCTAAATTGGAAATTCTAATTAAATGAGCTATTGAAAAATAGCTACACTATATAATGATTACATAATTATGCAATTCACATTTGGATTATGAAAAAGGATGACAACTCCATCATTGGAGCTACTTTGCCACATGCACCATTGTCATCTTCTTAAGATAAATTGTCAACATTTTAAGTTTGAAAATGGACGTAGAGTGCAATCTCAGATTTGGGATTAACACTATCTTTTCCTTGACCTCCCAAACATAAACAAACATTGAGTTAACATGCAACTATAGAACACAATTGACACACAACAATGGCATATATGACTCCAAAAACATTGACACTTCCTTGGTTTTATAGTTTTTATTGCACTCAAGTTTAAACACCAAAATAGATACACCTTGACTTTGTTTGTTGTTGGTTCCTTTAAACATTCAAGTTTAAATGAAAAAATAGACACAACTTTCATTCTTTAAATATTCATGATGCAAAAACAAAAAACAAAAAATACGTGTTAATCAAATTAGGACACCACATAAATAACAAGATGCAAACCCAAAGCACAATGTACACATGCTCTAATATGGGCAATAACATCACACCTCATTGATGAAATTATAACACATGAATAACACATAAAGAAAAGCATATCAATCAAAAATGTGAAGCTCCAAAAAATCCATATATATTTTAATCCTATATTTCCCATTTCATCATGGAGGCACTTTACAATTTATTGTGGGTTTCCTAGGAACCCCAAGGACATAAATACATACTTTCAACAAACTAATTAGTTTATTCAATAGATGTAAAACAAGGTAAATGCTAAAAAAAAACAACAACAAAATGTGATTCAACAAATAACCAAAGAAAAAAATTAATATACCTCCCTACATGAAGTTTGCATCAAAATTGTTTCACAATATGTAGTTTTCAACAATATCAAAAGGTAGGAAATAAATTCTTCATGTTTGACCTTCACAACTATCAACATCAACTTGATGTTCCAAGTTCAATCCAACTCAAACCTCAAAATTAAAATCAAAATATATGTAATCAATTCTTCATTTTCTTCAATTAGGTTGTCTTCAACATCCATATATTCTTGAATTGTCTTGAAACCTTCACCAACAACACAACCTAATTTGGGGTCCTCAAGCCAAATTTTCATAATTAACATAATCTTGTTCAATGCCAAGGTAACACCACCTCAAACCTATGATGACCCCATCCATGTTGTTGATTTCAATTTATGAACCCATAATCCCCATAACTTGATGTGCAAAGGATCCAAGATAAAAAATTGTTTTTCATGTTCTAACCACCATTCCAATGGGCTAAAAACTTTTGATGCTTGAAAAAGTGACATCTCTACTTTGAGAAGCACCATGGCAGTTTTTTTTTATTGGAGCTAGGGATCCAAAGACAACCAATGTTAACAAATTAAAACTTGCAACTTCAACTATGATGGGGGATGGTATTAATCTATTATACATGGTTAATAGTAGAACTAATAAGACTGCATTATCATATTCAATTTCCCTAATCAATTGAAAGCCCACAAAGTTTACTATGACTTACAAGTTTTTGAAATGAAGGTCCACCATAAATACTAGCATGTCATGTGTGTTTAATGGCTAAAATGAAGATGTGAAGACCAAAAAATTAGGCTTAAAAAATTTAATCATTTAGAATCTCATGCGATGACCAAAAGCTTGTAGTTTGGAATCAAAGTCCCCAACCTACAAGCACCCCAAATCAACATAAATTAACTTAATAATTTCACAAAATCTTAAAAACACAAAATTCACATAAACTACAACATGAATTGCATAAATTTTCACAAATTGTTCAATTTACACACCTACATTAAATCCATTGCTATAGAAATGTTGTTGTACATCATACAACACATGGAAATGGTTGTAGGAAGTGCATCATACAACAATTAATTCCCACATGACTAGTTAAAGACACCTTGTGTGACAATTAAAGTAAGAGTGCAATTAATTTGCTTAGCACATGTTTGTGGACTAAGAATCATGCTTTGCAATGTAATTGCCTATTGTGAATAATATAGGTTAATTGTATCCTTGAACTCTAAGCATTGTTCAAATAAGATGACTTTGGAAGCAAATTTGGTGCTCATAAGTGTTTTTAACTTTTGAGGCCACAAAATTACATTTTTGTAAGTTTTAGCCCACTCTTGTAAACCCTTTCCATTTTTTTTGGTCCAAATTATAATCTTTTGCAAAGAAGACTACACATCCTTGATGGAAACCTCCTTCATTCCAACACATCTTTTCAAATCATTAGTGGCATATATTGACATCATTTTGATATTGGATGCCCATAACAACTAGCAACATATGGTTTTGCCAACAACAATGGAGCACATGAAACAATGTTTGTGAAGGCGTTTACATTTGCACCTTCATGTTTTGCATATGCTATTACCTTATCACACAAATCAAAACAAACAAGTAAATCTTTTAATTATAAAGCCATGGTAGCTCTTGATGTTCCATGAAACTTGAAGATGCTTACAATGATATGGCATGGTTCCCACTTGTTGTTGATGTAATTCACCACCAATGCAAATGTATCAAATCTTCCATATGACATCCACAAATCAAGTGTGGTTGTCATTGTAATAACTTTAGCAAGGGTAGGAAGAACATGACATTTCATAGTCTTGTTAACTATGTTAAAGGTTACCTCATTCATGAATTGCCACCTAGTTGGAAAAACAACTTGATCACATTAATGAAGGACTAACCTTCATAAGCAAATGTTTTTAGTGGAATTTAATGGTTGATAACCTTTGGTATGTACAAGGTAAAATCTTTTAAGAAATGATTTTAAACATGGTTCATTTTTTAATAAGGGAGTGTGGAGTCAAAATGATCAGTAATTAAGCTTAATGTGGGCTTTTTTACTCATTGGCTATTAATTATTGGCATGAATAGACACATCTTCAAAGGCATTTTTTTAATTTTGCAAATATTCAATATCATAAAGTGTCTTAAAGATACATGTTGATTCATCATAGTTGTGCATGGTATTTGTTATACACAAGCAAACCTTTTTGATTATGTGTGGAATTGTGTCCATATTCTTGTTGTTGCACACTATGGCACACAACACATCACATCTTTTGAGACTTAGCTAAATTTACAAACAAAAAAATCATTCAATTTGAAAAAAACCCATGTATTTTTAATTTTGTTGAACGGATGTCAAAACTTCTAGCTACATTATAACATTTGAAAGAATTACTATTGTTGCGAAGTAACTTCCTTTTACAAAAGCTCAGCATTGACCATTTCTTCAATTGCTAACTCATTGGGCAAGTTCCCCCCATTTACACCATCGCCTCATTTGACCTCAAAATCTTTAAGATGTTCATAATCAACAACAAACATGGGTGACCCTTGGGATTTTGCTATCATAAAATTGTCATCATGTCCATTATCCACCATTCTACCTAAAACCAAATAAAACACAAAAAACCACCAAACTTTGAAACCCAAGACCTATTACAACAATCTAGGTGCAATTGAAAATGTCCAAGTCACAATAGTGAGGTTAAAACACCAAAAACATGGTGCACCAAAAGCATTAAATACACCATACACATTGAAATGCACCAAAAGCAAAGATAGATGTCTGAAGATTGAAATGCAAATACATTAAAATGCATTGAAACTCAAGTATGTATGTTGGTAGCTTCCATCAATGCATAATGGGTGTCTATGGTGACACTTCATTACCATTGAATCATTATCTTGTGTTAACATTCCATCACGAAGATACAAGCATTTTCAACATGACTAAAGAAAGAAAAACACAATAATGATGGCATTATTGAGTGTTTTCTTTGCTAAACCCTAAATTTCTAGCACCCTACACCCTACTCCTAATACCTTTTGTATGTAATGTAAGCAGAGACCCACCAGGCATGGGCATTTCACAACTTCAGACAATAAAAGCCCATTGAGGTGTGAGGTTTGGATATGTATGACAAACCAAAAATCTTCCCAAGTAGGGTTCCATGTTTTTTTTTATAGAAACTAATGGTTGTGGGTCAAGGCTTGAAATACCCGGATATATGTCCAAGTTGATACCCTTAGACAACCTACATACCCGTCCAACACGGGTAAAAACTCTCCCCCTCCTATGCCTTGCGATCTGTGCTTGTTTAAGTTTATATAACCTATGCCTTGTGCTTTACTGTCGATAAAATCATTGGGTGGGGAACGTTCCCAAAATGCAGGGCTGGACTGGTCTATCACCTTGCCCTAGGCCCCTTATTTTGGGAATGCCCCCCATCTGGGGCTTTACCCTACCCAAAAAAAAAAAGCCTGAATGATCAACAACATCAATACCCATGTTCACTACCTAGAACAAACAACCATTTTCAAGCGAATTGCACTATTTTTATTTTTCAAATCTATTGGGAATATGGGTTTTTGTGGGATTTTAAAAATCATGTGCTTTTGAGGGGAAAAAAAGGGGTTGAGAAAATTAACCCTAGTTACCAGTGTGTTTTTTTTTCAGGGAAATTTTCACAACTTAGCAAAGAAGAAAACAAAAGGAAAGTGCAAAAGATATACTAAGGGGTTTTGTTGAAAAATTTCTAAAATTTTAGGATATTTTCTATTTCCCCCTCTCACCTCTAGCCAATTTTGACTAATCCCTCTTGTGGTGTGGATGATTGCCAACCCACCTACTTCACAAATTTGAAAAAAAGGAAAAAAAAAAAAAAGACTGCTAGTGGACTCCTCCTCTCACTAACTTCCTATCTAATGCATGATAGTGAGACCACATTAATATGACACATGCATTCACACTTAGTGTTAATGACTTTAGTATTATGTCCCCTAACACCAAGCTAGTCAATTAGAACCTAAACCTATCTAGCAGGAAGATTTTATGTTAAGTTAACATTCACTTAATATTACATAATCACCCATCTAACATTGGGTGCCACTTAGATTTTCACTTAACACTGACTTAACATTAGGTGTGAATGTACCTTTATATATGATGATAATTGACAGTGTGTACGATGTAGTTGAGTAATGAGAACCCCATGTGGAGAATGGGGTTGAAGTAGCAAATTGTTGTTTATTCCCTCCACCCCCCAACTTCCCCATTAAGTAGTTGTTGGGTACTTTGTAACTCCATTCGTCCATTCACTTGCTTGTTGCCCCTCCTTCTCTATTGCTCTGTACCTTAGAGAATGGCACCAAAGTAACAACAACGTAGGTACTTGGCAGAAGGGGATTGGGGGGGGGGGGGGGGGGGGGGGGGAGGGGGGGGCCAGCGGCTCATAACCAAATATTCATGAGTTAAAAAAAAAAA
>Ga0116231_10000187_pt1 | contig 88469 bp, 61 predicted proteins | sample S1TSphgellanicum_2_FD_89695 | JGI IMG/M metagenome (GOLD analysis project Ga0116231, IMG submission 89695) | Host-associated microbial communities from peat moss isolated from Minnesota, USA - S1T2_Fd - Sphagnum magellanicum MG | ecosystem: Host-associated > Plants > Peat moss > Unclassified...
GGGGGGGGGGGGGTGGGGGGGAGGTTGCAAAGAAAAAAAAGGTGACGACAACAACTGTTGCCATCACCTTCTTCTTTAATGGTGTTGTAGAGAAGAAGAAGGTGACAACAACAATTATTATTGTCACTTTCTTTTTAGGTGGTGTTGTTGCAACGATGAAAACGACAATAGTTTGTTATCGTCGTCTTTTTCTTTCTGTTTGAGAAAAAGAAGAAGACAACAACAACTTCCATCACCTTCTTTGATGGCTTTGCTACAAAAAGATGTGATGACAACTACCATAACCTTTTTCAGTGGTTTTGTTACGAAGAAGGTGACAGTAGTAATGTCGTCGCCTTTTTCTATGGTGGTGGTGCTGTGAAGAAGCCAATGGTGGCAAGCTGCGTTGCCTTTTTTCCTTTTTTTCTTTTCTAGTCCTTCTGGTTTAGTTAATTAAAATTTCGAATTAATAATGAAAATGGTGGTTTTTTTTAATGTTGAAAGTTGTAATGGCTAGAGGAATTTAAAAAAAAAAAGTTAACGATTTAAAAGCTTAGAAGTTAAATGTTGTTTCATTAGAACAAACAATTGGGAAGCAAAATGTTATTTCATCAAAATTGAAAATTGATGAATCAAACAATTTATGTGGTTTAGAGTTGATAATGGTGACAATCTGCAATTCAAATGATGATATCACTCCTAATACATATTGGGAATTTCAATTGAAAAATGGTGGGTTAGATTATTTTAAAATTTACATACATTAGATTAAATGCAAATAAAAAATTGTACAATTTTTTTAAAGTTTAATTATATTCGTAACTTCCATCATTTGATGGAAGTTGAAGGATTTTTTTTGTCAAATTTTTTTTATCACAATACTTGAAAATAGTTAGAATTTGCAAGAGTTACATTTGATCCTGTGATTTTATGTTTTGCAATACCTACATTTTTTTTTGAACTTTTTATGTGTAAGGTTTTATTGTTATGATTTTTTTATTACAAAGTAATGACTTTTTTTAAATATATTTTATGGTTTAAGCCTAGAACTTGAAATCAATCAGGCCTCTAAGCCACCAGCAACCCCTTGTGCACTTAATTTAGCTTAGAAGGACAAAAAATGGATGAAGGCTGGGTCGAAATGGAAGTGTAAAATTGGCACTTGCATTATTGCATATTGTGGCTCATGGTTGTTAACCAAACATTTGAAAGAGGTGCATGATTTGGTGGCAGAAAAGGCTAAACTTGGGAGGCCTTCAACTTTTGAAGGAGGTCCTTGACCTCAAAACCATGTTAAATTGAATGTTCGCATCTTGGGAAATGCCATGGTCGTGCAAAGGTGGAATGATCAAAGGGTTGATATTTGTGTTCGTGCCAAAGCTGAACGCGAGTGGGATAAGCTGGTAATTGTTATAGAACAATGTCCACCATTACCAAAACCAATTTTGGTTAAATTAACTTTAAAACAATTGTTGCAAGTGTTGGGGCTTGGGGTGTGGGAAACATGCTTCAAGATGCAACATCATAAATGGAGAAGGATGAAGATTTACAAAAGATGTTTCAATCCATTCATTTTGCATATGCACGATGATTGAAGATGACATGGGATGTCAAAAATTGGGATCGAGAGTCCACTAAAGCAAGTCGGACATAAGAGTTAACAGATGTATTAGATTTCCATGAATTTAAAATAATTCATGGAAGGTAATAAACAATAATAATCAATTAATATTATTTTTTATAATTTTGCTTCATCCAAAATGTGTTAGGGTTTAATTTTATGGTTTTTGGATGTTTATAAGGTTTAGGAAACAACAAAGGAAGAATTTGTCATAAATGCAATTTAGGTTGAGATGTAATGCTACCATCTTTACATTATTTGTCATGCAACAAGGGTTGCAAATGTAAAAGTTTTTTACTGAGTTAAACACAAAATTGTAAATAATGATATGGTTTAAGGTTTCCACTTTATATAGTTAGCTAGGTTTTTTCAGCCTTTTAAGTTTTTGGACTACCTAATTTTTGAACTTTGGTCCTTTGATATAATGTTTTTTTTCATTGGATTCTTTAACATTTTTTGATCCACCCATATTTGTACATATTTTATCAATATAATATTTTCCTCTAATCACACTTGTTTGATTGATAGATGGTTAATTATATATGTTTTCTTTTCATAATCTTTTTAGTACTTTATATGTAAAAATCAAAATTTAAATAGGCCCATATGAATAGGTAACATTAATTTGTCTAAGGTTTACAAATATCAAAATGGGAATTGTGTATTACCTACATCCTTTCTATTATAATTTTTATAGGGTCATTTCAAATATGCAATACTTGCATATAAGTCTCATAATGGTTATTGGTTTTTTTACATCCATTGCAATACCTGCATATAGGTCTTGTAATAATTGCTAATTTTTAACATTCATTGCAATATCCACATATAGGTTTCTTAATAGTTGTTGTTTTTCACATCCATTGCAATACTTGCATATAGATCTTGTAATAGTTGTTGTTTTTAAATATTTTTTGCAATACTTGCATATAGGTTTCCATTATAATTTTATAGGACTCATATGACATAAAAATTTAGTCTAAGTATCAACAAATAATGTCATAATTAAGGAATTACTAAAAAAATATTTTAGATAATGTAAATGATTGATTATCATATTTAAACAATAATTTATTTCTTAATATTAATTAATTGACTATTTGGTTGAACATTAAGTATTTAAAGAATTTAAATTTAAATTTAAAATTCAAATCTATAACTTGATATTTAATTTATTATCTTAATTAAAAAATTTATGTCAACAAGTTATTCAAATCATTATTTTAGATACTTATATCATGATAATTAATTATCATAAAAATAATTTAGGTATATAAATAAACATATTTTGGGTACCCAAACCAATTATTTTGAAATGACCTTACATGTGGGTATTGCATTTAGGGTTGATTTTCCACCTAAGGTTTTTTGAATCACCTATGGAATATTTCAAAATGAACTTGCATGCAAGTATTGCATATAGGCTTTGGTTTTCATTGAAAAGGCCATCCAAAGTACATATTGGTTATTTCAAAATGACGTTATGTGTGAGTATTGTATTTAGGGTTGGGTTTGCACCTCAAGTTACCTAAATCACTTATGAATTATATCAAAACGAACTTGAACATGGGTATTACATTTAGGGCTAGGTATTCATATAATTTTGCAATACCTGCACATGTACTTATTTTCACTAATTAAAAAGTTGGCCTTAATTTTTTGAATAATTAAATCAAATTTGTAACAAAACACAAAAGAAAGTATGTTTCTCACCATTTGGTAATATTTCCAAGTTAAGTTCTTTCACTTTTAAAAAATAAAAATAAAATGACATTGCATTGTTTTACGTATGTTTAAACACTAAAAATTTTGCCCAAAATGCACCTTATATTTATTTTAACTATTATAAACTTGAAAAAAATTGTTAATTAATTTATATGTCCCAAACTCTAAACTTAAACCATAATTTTAACATTAAGTAATAAATTTTACATTAAACCCTAACCCCTTTTATCATCAATGTGATCAATTTTGCATTGTGTGCATTTTTATATATGTTAAATCATACTATAAGGTGAATAAATAATTTTGAAAACATGAATTTCATGATGTATTGGTGGGAAATCAAATATTATAATAATATTTTTATGTTTCATGATTAATGAATTATCACAATATGATATCAGTATTGCATTTAAATAATATTGAAATATTAAACTTTAACAACTATGGAACATATGGAAACAAAGGAAATTGATAATTATGTTATAAATTTCAACAAATGATAAGATCAAAAACCAATACAACAAACAAAATCTAGAGTATAAACCTTAAGCTTTGATATATATGAATCAAATTCTTAAACATTAAATCATAAGGCATAACCTAAAAATCCAAATGACATTTTGCCATAAGCCCTATTACAACTTTAACTATACAAACCCCAACAAAAAAAAGTCCTAACGATACATGCCTTAAACCTAAAAAACTATACAAATTATACAAATTATATAATGGAAAAAAAAAACATAGGAAAAAATTTAGAAACCAAATTTTAAAACTTTTAAATTATGAGGATTTATTGATTGGAAAGAAAATTTAATCTTAAAAAAAGATTAAATAAATTTTGTGAAAAATCAAAAGAAAATATATGTTTCTTACCTTTGTGTGATTTCTCCAAATTATTTTTTCCCACTCTTTTTGAAAAAGATATAGAATGAAATTATATTACTTCACATATTTTTAAACCCTAAAATTCTCCCCCCAAATTTAGCCTAGTTTAAGTTAATTACTATAGGTTTGTGAAAAACTTGTTAATTAATTTATGTGTCCCAACCTTAAACCTAAACCATAATCCAATAATACATACTTATAATAATTACATGAAAAGATGTATTATAATGTCCATTCCATAAATAAATTAAGTAAACAAAATTTAATAAAATTTGCATTAACTAAACCAAAATGGTTGTAGTTTTGACATTGTTTCCAATATAAATTGTTTGTAATAATTACATAAGGGGATCTATGTTCATCATCCATGAACTAGGGCGAACTTTAATAATTTGATAGGTAGGATTGGGGGGCTAGGGGGTGGGAAAAGTGAGCAGGTAATTAATTAAGTATTTGATTATGTAAAAAACATAGGTAGGTAGGTGAACATAATGGCAGGTAGGAAAGTGGGTGCATAGGTAGGTAAGTAGGTATAAAAATAAATAATTGAGCTAGTAGGCAAGTTAGTAAGTAGAAAAGAAATTTAAAAAACAAAGTAAATAGGTTACTAAAAGTAGGTAGGCATGTTACCTTATCAAGATGACTAGGTTTGTAAAGTACTTATGTCAATAAGATGATTGTATATATAAGGTTGGTAAATAATAATGTAACTAAGTTAGTACAATAAATAGTTAATACAATGGTTAGACCAGTAGGAAAGTTAAGTTAGTAAGGTATGTAATTACCAAAGCAGCTAGGCTAGTAAGGTAGGTAGTTAGTATAGTAGTTAGGTTAGTACAATAACTAGTTATTATGGTAGCTATGTTAGTAGGGGATAATTAATAAGACACCAAGGTTAGTACAATACTTATGAAAATAGAAAGGTGAGTAGGGTAGCTATGTGTGAGGTCAGGTCCCAAAAAAACAATAAAAAACAAACCCCCAAAATAAAAAAGTACAATGGTCAACAGCCAAAAGAAATGGACTCTGACGAACCTTATATGACTTGGAGTAAAAAAATGCAGCTTGTCCAGTGGACAGTATGGCCAACTGGTGCATTGGTGGCTACTGATTCACTCTGGTCGCAAATTCCCTTTAATTATTAGTATTTTTTTAGCCTAAAAACGACGACAGAAAGCTGTTTTTTTCAGGTTTTCTGGGGGGAGAGTGTCGTCACATTGGTGTCTTCTTGGCTACAGAGTTGCTTGAAGTAAAGTCGCCAGTTTTTTAAGTTCAAATTTGCCAAGAGGGATGGAAGCTGGCCACCCATGCTGGCTCCCTACGAAATTGAAAAAAAAAAAAACAGAAAAAGAAAAACAATGGCCAGTAATAAATATTCAGATCTATTTCTCAGTTGTAACGGTACGAAGCTCCTGGGATGAAAATAATGGCGGTAAGAATGGCGTTGGTGGATGATGATGAGGAGGAGGAGGAGGATTTTATGGGCTAAAGATTTGATCAGAATGATTTTGGAGTATTCATGCCGGCCGCGTGTTGATCAAGGAATTATTACTTCTGATGAAATGTTGCTGTAATTATGAAGCGGATTGGGTCCTGTGGGCACCATTCTGTCCGAAGAGAACGCCACTTTCCTTCGAGGAAGACGGTAGTTTTCTAGAGTCTCTGGAATAATTCGCTTCCTCCTCGCGATGTGTTGCAGATGGACGGAATCTGCTGCAGTCTTATTATTGTCTCTGATTCGCAGGACCATTCCATCCTTCTTCTTCTTCTTCGTCTCTACTTCTCCACCGCTGCACTCATATCTGCACTTGGATCCAATTTCTTTCCCTTTTTGTGCTTGATGATCTTGTTGCAGCAGCAGCCTCATCTTTCGATGAGGCTGCTGCTGCTGCCGCCCACCATCTGCCCCTTGACCACGTCCGTGTTTTCTGTTCTGCTCTATGCTCATACCTGAAAACGGCCCGAGAGAATCCGCCAGCTGCTGCACAGAGCAACTGAATCGGTCGAAATCAATGCATGTTCACTAGACCAACAGACAACCAACACTCAGATTTGGACATTGATTTGGATCGAGAACCTGCGAATTACCTCAGAATCGAAGTGCACCAAGCTCATGCCATGGTCGATGTAGGCGGTCCAGCTCTTCTCAAGCAGCTGCTTCGGAGTTGAGAGTAGTAGTACAACTTGTATCTCTGGTGCCTCTACGTCTACTAATGCTCCATCCAAATGCAACGATCCTGAAATATAGCAGCACATCGATTTCTGAAGTTCAATTAGAGCTGCCTTTTAACAATGAAAGATCTGGATTCCAATCAATAACATGCAAGCTGCGTTTCATTGCACTAGCAAAGAGTGGTTATGCAGGAGGAACTGGTCGCGGAAATATAGACAAGGACAGGATCGAGATTGTGCTCAAAACACGGTCTTTATCTTGATACCCATCACAGTAGAACACAAGTCTACGGTGGGTTGAATCCAAGTGCGCTAGTGCAATAGAGCGATCCGATCAGCTAGTGTTGAAGGGAAATGCAGGTCAAACTCACTCGTTACCTGGTGCAGGTTGGAAGGGATCAGTCCGATTCAGAATCATAACAGCGATCATCAATATTACCAGCAGCAAAACGGATAGACATGCAGAGCTCCAGCAGGTAGTTATCGCCATATATGTAGTATAACGAAAGCTCCAATGATCACGGACATATATGTAGCTAGGAGAAGAGAGTCGATATTGCTGCAGGACTAGATCAACAGATCAAACACGTCTCCTAATCACACTGCTCAGTTGCAGATGAGTTTGATCGAATATCTTTTTGTTCAGTAAATTGGAAAAAGCTTCAGAATTCATGATGCAGATGCAGTTCAAGAGTAGTGCATCATGAAACAAAGCTGTCGACATTGTGCGCTAGTCAATCGTCGATCTCACGCCATCACATCCGCAGCTCAGATCACAGCACGCTGCATCACAATCAGCCTGATATTCATTTATGATCACGCAACAAACAAAAAAACAAACAAACAGCTGCAAACTCAATGCGAGATCATCATCAGTCGATTCTAGAAAAAAACACTATCCAACCGAAGATGATCAAGAACTAGAGATGATTAGTCACATAGCACAAGAACAAGAATATCATAACACGTCCTGGATTGATAAACACATGACCATTCAATCACCAGATCTCTGGAGAGTCGATCGGATCACAAAGAAGTTGGAAAACATTTGGAAATCAGATCAGAATCATCACAAATAACAATATTGATTCCATATCGGGGGGGAAAGCTGAAGAGCACGACAAACAAAAATTCAGCTGGTAAAACACATGAGAAGAAGGAGAAGGAGAAGGAGAAGGAGGAGGATATTCATGAGAGATCCAATTCAAAGATGATCATGATGAAGAAGAAATCATCAGTTCAACGCATGAGCTGGAGCACCTGTCTAAAGATTTTACATTTTTGTTTTTTGGTCTTCACCATAATCTAGTATACAGCTGCTCAGCTCTTTGCAACAAAACCAGCTCTCAGCTCCCTGCAGCTGCAATAGTCTCTACTTCATCATCAGTGAACAGCAGCAGCGGCAGCTGTCAACAGCACAAATTTAGATGGAACAAGCAAAGCTCACCAGTGCCTAATAATTACTCTGCCCCTAGTTTATGGCAGGTTCAAACCCCTGTTGGGAGATTGCCTGGTTTGGTGGGTAAGAATCATCGGTTTCGGTTAGCCAAAACTGAACTGGAAAATTTTAAGAACTGGACCCAGAATCGAATTATTGGTTCTTTATGTCTGGAAACTGAACTGGAATTTTTGAAATTTTTTTTAAAAAAAGAAAGAAAAAAAAGACTAGAAACAAGGGTTAATTGGAGGTTAACTGGTAGTTAACTAATGATTCCAGCCCGGGTTACCTGGAACCAGACCGAAACCCATGTTGATTATTAGAACTGGAATCAAAATCAGAACTAGACCCATAATCAGATTCATTTTTGAGAACCAGAGGTTCTTCATGAGAGTAAAGAACTGCACAACACTGGTTCATAAAACTATAAACTTCCCTAGCCAGATCTAGAACTTCTTTAGATAAATGCATGCACTTCTATGGAACATAGCCCCATCCATCATATCCTTGGAAAGTCATTTTAATTTATTTTTTCAAACAATGTGAAAAATTTGTAAGGTGCAAACAATTCCTTTAGGAAGTAAGTTTTTATAATAAATTTAAATGTAACTAAGGTGTTTAGAATTAATTATGAGGAATATGTTTTAAATAAATTCAAAATATTCTTTATTTTTATTAATATTCTTTGAAGTATTTTATAACATACAAAAGCATAACCCTTTATCTCAGTTGTTTCAAAAAATATACAACAAATGATCTCCTTGAGCATCATGTCATGCATACATAATACTCTAAATGTCATTCACATGTTTAAGTCAAGTTTGAACCAGATTTTTACATCAAATTCCTACACGAATGTGCAACTAGTCTGCTATGAGTTGTGAAATTATTCAGATCATAATTAACCTGTTTTCACCACCTCATCAGGTTCATCATTTCAGTATTCAAAGGATTCTTTAATGATTAAACTGACTAGTGTTTGTTTTCAATTTGTTCTATCAAAAACTTGGCGAAATTTAACAATTTTTTTTTTTAATTAGTCAAATTTACACTAGAAAGACAAAATTTTCCATAGTTCTTTGTCAAAAATTAGCAAAGTTTCACCAGAAACAAAGACATTGGAACTGACCCTTGGGTAAGTTATCATGAGCATGAAGGCTATTTTCAGGGCAAAAATCCTCCTCTTAACCCCAATGCCATGTCAATTGCCACGTCAGTTAATTTCACCCCTTGATTTTAAAAGGTTAAAATACCCCCCCTCATGTTCCCAAGATTCTCTCTTTAACTTGAGACAGCACCTGGAATGGTGGGTTCACATTGAGGATTTTTCGTTGCAAACTGAATAAAGTTTTTCCCAATCTACAGATTTCCCAGATTTTGGGCAGGTGATGGAATTTTTTTGACCTTCATAATCTGCCCGAAATTATTGGGCAACATTTTTTTAAAAGCCTAAACTGCTCAATTTTCTTAGCATCAGCATTTTTCTAGAGTGAAATTTTTTGAGCAGAATTGAAAAATATCTGACCTTTATCATCTGCCCGAAATTTTTGAGCCAAGTACAATTCCCAAAATGCCCACAAATTTTCTAGCATCCAGGAAAAACTTTCTCAGGAGTTCTCCAAAGTGCCCTTTCAAGCAGAATAGAAAAAATTCCTAAACTTCCCCAAGCTGCCCAAACTTTTTGCATAATTTGGAAAGGCCCTCAATATGAAGAAGGTTCAACATAGGGGTTAAATTAACCCCAGTTAGACTATTTTATCTATCTCAATAAATGGAATAAAACTATTCCTGCTAACCCTTGGTGTGAATCCAGCTGTAGAGTTGTCGGTTACCTCACAAAGCCCACATTCCTCACACCTTGCCTTAAAATAAAACAAAACAAAACAAAACAATTATTAGTATACATATTATGTTTTGTCACCTTTTGCAACCTCCTTTTCCTCATGCCTAACTAAGCTCATACCACACGGTGATAATTTGGGAATCCATATGTTGTCATCTTGTGGGATTCATTGTTTTGGGTGACAATTTTTCAGATGAAATAATGATAGGTACTACTCTCTCTACTTCCACATTCAAGAGAGTGCTTTGCTGTAAGGTGAACTGAAGTGAAGTGTGGCATGAAACAGATAAAGGCGAAGAAATGACTATTTTTGTGATATACCTGAAGTGGTGATCATCCATAAGATGATTTAGCCAAATCTGGCTACATACTAGATATGAAATAGAAATATAAACAAAATCCTTGTATATTCTTGAAGTTGACTTTAAAATCTGGCAAAATCTGAGCTATTTTTTTCGCCTTCGCATTCCCAAACACTTTTTGGGTCCATGTCGTGCACAGTTTGGGCAAGTTAGGGGCGTTAGGGAGTATGGAACATGCTACCTGGCATGTAATGTGACCTTTGGTACATGCATGTTGTGGCCCATAACATGAGGAAATTTCTCCAAGTCCTTTACTATAACAATGGAGATAAACTTGAAAGTTAGGGTTTAAGGTATAGAGGCCATGAGAAATCCATAAAATATGAAGGAGGAGTGACCAAGAAATGCAGGTTAAAGGCTCAAAGTGGGGGCACGCCCAAAATAAGGTGCCTAGGATAGCCAAGTCCAGCCCCACATTTTGGGAATGTCCTTCACCTCTGGGCTTTACACTTTGTAAAGCACTGGCAAAGGTTACATGAACCCAATAAGTAGATGGTGACGCATAAGAGGGGGACAAACACCACACCTACTCCTTAACAATGGGAGGGTTCTTACACTTATAAGTAAACGTAAATCCTTTCACTTGTAAGCAACATGTGTAAAATCCCTCCTTTTGTCTTGGAATGATATAAGTTGTTTCAATGTTCTTGAAATACTTTGTAATGACAATGTTGATAGCTTTACAAGGTTATAGTAAAAATTATTGTTCAAGATGATTAAAGAATATCACAAACTTCTCCCTTCCATGTATATATGTTTTTACAACATTTTAACAATGTGTTGAAAGTTAAGTGCTAGTGAAATGTTGATCACTCATTAATATGATGTTATGATAACGTTATAATACAATGATGAATCATCACAATGTATTATAATATCATCACAATATCAAAAGCAATAATTGCATCAACATTTCATTAACACTTAATTTTGAATACATTAAAAAAATTTAGTGATGATATTTTATTGGAAGTGATTCATGTAGGATGAGATTTTGATGATCCATTCCAAAGCCGTTCTAGATTATAATTTGTCACAAATCATATTTCATTTACAAATCATTTCTTGTTGTTTGTCTTGCATCTTTTCAATGTTTTGTCTGTTTGTATCTTGTTGTTTTTTAACATCTTTTCAATTCCTTTTTTTGGTCTATTTGTATTTTATTGTGAATTTATCTAATGAATCAAACTTTTGTTCACATTTTGCTTGTCAAATCAAAAATGAAAAAAAATATTAATGGAACAAAATGACATGTAGTGAAATTTATAAAATTTTATCTTTTGAAAAGACAAAATTAATTACCATAAAATTATATGTCCACAAAAAATAATTTACTCATTTTCACTGGTAATGTGAAGTAACGTGGAACCCAAATATTAAAAAAAACACATATACATGGCAAGAGCAAATTTATGATATAGAGACCATGAGAAACTCATAAAACATGAAAAAAAAAAAAGAACAGGAAAAGAGAGGTATTTCATGATGTGCTGGCAGATTTGGCACATTAATGTCAAATAATTAAAATAATAATTTCTTCTGGAAATTTGACAAGTTACACTCAGAAACTAACTATTAATGTGTGGTTGTTTTAATAGTAAATATATTGAAGCACCTTCCAATATATTTGTTCTAAAGTAAGTCCAAGTTCTGCAAGCCCTAAGTTGTAAAATCCAGACTTGGAAAACAAGGTAGCATCAGATCTGACTTCATGAAAATTTCTGGACTAAGACAAAATTTTCAAAGACTTATGAGAATGTGGACTGATCCAGAACAGTGCATTCAAATGGTTTGGTGCCATGTATGTCCCTTGGCGAAGGCAGACTGGCATGAGCTGCAAACCGTGGCCCCTCCGCTTTGTTTGGGTTGGGAGAAAAGCTCACTCAAATTATGAGATCTTCTGCTGTAGTATGTATTTGTTCTATGATTCTTTTTGTTGTCTTTGTTCAGGAGAAGAATGACTCCAGGTTTCTGAATGAGAGCTTTTGTGATCTGATCTATATATATATATATATATATATATATATATCTATTATTTAGCTGTTGTCAGTTGATTGCAGATATATTGTTGTCTACTGCAGGACACTCTTCCTCTTCCCCCTTGTAGATCAGCTGTCCAGATCGAAACCCACGTATAGTTTGGCGTTGCAGAGCTGGAGAATCGCAAATCTCAGGGTCTGCAAGAAGCAAACTATAACTTAAACTTATTACATAGACCAGATAGCCTGAGGGTTCTGCAACTGGTATAAGAGCAGGTCCGCCCCATAGCAATGAAATTGCCTGTACACTATACTTTGGATGAAGTACAACCTCTCCATAGCCTGAAAATGGGTTTCAACCAGTGTTGTGTGGGTATAGGGTAGACCGGCCCATCATCGATCATCTGCCTATGACTGAACATTTATTTATATCTTCATCATATGTGCTTGATTTTGAGTGATTTAAAATGTTATGGGAGCACTACTTCAAGCTCTAGAAATCATCTTTGAAGTGCAAAGGAAAAGGAGTAATGAAAAAATAACAAGAAAAATAAGCTTTTCAACTTACAAAACATGTGTGTTTTTTTTTTTGGCCTTCTCTTTGGGACCCTCCTACTTTCAAACCTCATAACTTTCTTATTTTTTATTCATTTCAAACGATTTAAAATGCTATAAGAGCACCATCTGAAGTTCTACAAATCATCTTGGAACTCTAATAGCAACAGAGCAACATACAAGGATTTTTTTTGATGTTCGGGAACTAGCTTTGTAGTGTTAGGTGGCTTGTTTTTTTGAGTTCTTGACCCTCTTTATTTTTGGGGGCCATAACTTTCTCATTTCTAAACCGTTTTCAACAATTGTTAGTGTGCCAAATGCGCCAAGAGGAGGGGTTCAAGTTTTGTTTGGACACCAAAAACATTGGAGCCCTCCCCTTGGATCCAGCCTGCCCTGAGTGCTTAAGTGCTTAGTCACCGACCGATCTACCCTCTATATATATATATATATGTTTTATATTTTATTGATCCTGGTATGAAGGATCCCATCTTTTATTTGTAGCAGTGTTATGAATATGAACATTGGTAAAGTATGGCCACTAAAAGATGGAGGGGGAGCAAACTAAATCCCCTCCTTAGCCAATCCTTCTCGACTGGGTAGGGGGAAAATCCTCTCCTTAAATCCCCAACTAAGGGAGGAGCAAATGGAAGAGAAGGGAGAGGGAGGGGTTCCCTTCATTCCTTTCCTTCCACAAATAAACATACCTCATTGAATGTTGGAGGAAAACTAGTTGAGCAACAAGATTGCATTGCAGAAATCTCACATAGCTACTATGAACATTGAGAAAGGAAACAATTGTGTTGTGGGCACTAAATCCTAACACCTTCCCCAAGTGCCCTGAAAGACATAGGCTAACCTAGCTCTATCCACTGGATGCAACCCTAACGACTAGGTTTGGACACAATATAGCCACATGAGAAACCCAAGCTGGTATGGTATTGAGGTTGCGAATGTTAACTTCATATCCACCCCAATAACTATCTTGCTTAAATAAATATGAACTTTGATGCAAGTCAAGTGTGTTCTCTCGTACCATTACTCATAACAATACCATATACCTAGGTTAAGCCAATATACAGGTACAACACTAGTTTGGACCTGCATTGGCTGGATATTGACTTTTGATTTGGGTAACTAGATCTAGAGTAGAATTTTTAAATTTGATGAGAATTAACTAAATATCTTACCTCCGTGGTATTAACTTTGCAAATATCCCTCAAGATCATGTTGCTTTAGTATCACTTTAGTACCCTGCTTATACTCAAGTGTGAAGACTTACTTGCAATTTAGGCAGGTAGGTTATTTTTAAACCCTAAACCCTTTTTGTCACCAATAACAAGAAACCAAAGCCCATAAAAAATACCTAAATCCTAAAACCTACCTTAACATTATACTAATTGGTTTCTAGGTTGGGTATTTACAAAAAGTGACCCTTTTCCATAATGGGTGACTGGGTATTAGGTGGTTCTCAAGTTATTATTCTTAAAATCAACCCCCTATTCATAATAGGTAGGTATTGCAAAAAATAATACCAAAAGAAATTGATAACCAATGTAATATTTACAAACCCAAATTGATATTAGGTGGGCCCATTTGTTTTTCAAAAATTAGGTGTTTGATACCTTGTGCAATAATGAAAGAAATAAATTTGAAAGACTTGCCTAATTAAGTATCAGAATTAAGAATTGGCCAACATTGGTTTGAACTCATAAATTTTCATCCTCACAAGCACCAATCAAAGAAATTTTGACTAATTTGATCGGTTGCCCATAATGATTGGCTCAAGTGGTGTCATTTAAATATCTTATACTATTCTAAATTTCATGTTTATGGGCTGGATTGGTGAGACAATTAATGTTACTTTTTTTTTGTCACAAAAATTTATTAAAAAACTCTATATATATATATATATATATAGTTGTGAATTCCCCCATTTTTTCCAAAACAATCAAGTTTTCAAGAATTGTTTTTGGGAGAGAGTTGCCCCCATTTATGTTTATTACCTATTGTTTTGAGATTTGTTGACAAATGTGTCACCAATTAATGTGAAATTTGTTCTGGGATCCTCATGTTGTTTGCTATATCACAAATTGAAAAAGAAAAGAGCAAAAAAAAAGGCTGATTAGTTACACTTTATGTTGGATGTGAAAATGTTGAAAATTTATAGAGGCCCAAATAGGGGGTGTGGGGTGAACTTGCTCTAAGGATCACTTTAGATGACAATTCAAGATCCAAAATCCTAGGGATTGAACTGAAGCAAATTGAACTTTTGAATTGAACCTTTTTCACATTAGATTTTCTTTTTGAAAAGATACAATGGATGTGTCTAAAGGCATTGGGTCTAATTGAGAAAATTTGTGATTTTTGCATATGAGAAGATTAGGTTGACTTTTGTTTTTCTTTCTTTTCTTTCTTTTCTTTTTTTTCAATTTTTCTCATGTTCTTTCTCTTGCTTCTTGCTACACACACAATGGATGAGCTTATGCACAAGATATTGGTGGTATTAAGTATTAATATGAGCATGAATTTCCTTCAACTTGTGAAAATGGATGTTTAAACCTCTATGATCAAAACTTTTTTATCTTCATTATTGAAACACTTTCATTTTGTGCATTTACAAGAGTTAGAAATGTGTTCCTTTGAGTAACAACCTTTAGTGGATCTACAAATCTGACCATGTCAACACTAAATGTGTTAAAAACTAGAATGAGGATTGTGCATTCAACAATGTCTTCAATTCTCAAAGTGCCTTCCATTCTTTCATAATTTCAACTTCAACAAATGAAAAACAAAACCAATGAAAAACAATTTTAAAAAATGAAAAAAAAACCTTGGACCCTAACTTATATCTTGGTTCTCCAAACCATTTGCTCCCTTCGAGCTCCATTTTTCAGTTTGGACCAATTAAATTTCCCTTCAAAATTGAAATGTCACCTCAAACTGGCTTGAATTAATCTTGGATCCTCATCTAAAGGCCTCTGATCCAATTTATGTGATTGGTCCATTTTGTTGGACTCACATCTAAACTGCCCTTTAAACAATAAAATTGATATCCTACAAACTTGTTGTTTTTCTGATTTACATATGAACTCCTTTCCTCATTATTGTTCAGCTGCTTTTCCAACTCCACACTTCTTAAAAGTCACTATTGGATTTATTTTTTTGTAGTTTTTTTCATTTCCAAACTTGCACATTTCTACATAGTAGACACACAGTGCCTTGAATACTATGCAACCATGCAAGCAGTTTGTGCATTTGAGTAACATTAATCTTCTCCCAATCTAAACACACTAGCTTCAGCCACAAACATGCACTCTAATGCTCTTCTGGGCAATGGAATGCTAACTTGTGACACCTTTGTGAAAAAACTAGACACATTTGTTGTAATGTAGTTAATGAACCATGAAACTTAATGGATGTAGCGCGCACACATGGTTCTACGCAAGGTTTGAATAAAATTGACCAGAGATCTGTAAACATTTAGAACATGGAATTGGGATTTGGGAACTAGGTTAGTGCTAGTTATTGGTTCCTATAACCACAAGGCTCCATACTCACAAATGGGCACCTACAGCAGGACATGTAGAACATGATTTTTTTTCCCTACCAAAACCTGCATATGCAACTATGCAGAACCATGGAGGATGTCGAACCAAAGAGCATCCCATGTCCAGTGTTCTCATCAATGACAAATTATGGCCACTCCATTGTTCATAGCATAAATACATAGTACAATTGAATGTTGTGTGGTTCTTTGATTTTGTTAATAATAACCTTCAGTTCCAGTTTCTTAAAATTTTAGAAATCAAGGAATTTCGGTTTCAGTTTTTTGAGAATTTTCAGAATCATAAAGTCTTCGGTTCTAATGTTTGAAAAAGCTTCTCAGAAAGCTTTTCAAAGAATTAGTGGTTTTTGTGATAAAATTGGGAAAGAACCTGCGGTTTAAGGTAGGTTTTTCAACACAAGTCTTTGATCTTTTAAGACCTTGGTTAAAGGTCAAAACTAAATTCTTTGCTTTTTGAGAATCACCAACCAAGGGTCCATATATATGCCCCCACCCTCACCCATTGTTTCTTTCTTTTGGAAAATAGAGAACCACCCAACACTGGTGCAAACAAGAAGAAGAATGGGAATGCTTCATTCATTTTGTGGTTCCAAAAGGCAGATAGAGATCATCATTGATGCACCATCCATCATTGCACAACCAAGCAAAGTGCAACAGCAAGACTTCAAATTGGTCACCATTCTGTTTACTTCCAAATGCAGCATCTACAAAGACACAATTACTTGTGGACAGACAAATCTAGCACTAATATTTGCATACATACGGTAGGGTAACTATGTTTGCTAGCTGGTAACCAATCACCTGGACAATGTAGAGCTTTGCCAATCAATAGATGCACATCACACCCTTTCGACCATTCAAAAATTTATTTGTTACTGAACACCTAATCATAAAACATCGTGTTTGGTTGTTTTCTCACGGCCTTTCAAAAAGTGAAATTTGTGTTCAATTCTAGGGGTGGATGGCTTGGACCAAATTTTTTTTTTGTTGAAATCACCCTTCTACATGGCTATGTTAGTACCTTGGTAGCTTCGACACTAATTGTATTTGAAATATTCCGAAAAAAAATTCAAAATGCCATTGTAGAAATTTTGAAATGTTGAATGCCAAAATAGATTATGAAAGAAATTGAAGAATTTTTTTTTTGGGGATATGGAATCTTCAAATTATGGTCAAACATCAAACCAAGTCTCCTAAATGCCGTCCAATAAATCTGTATTTAATTGAATATCCATATGGTTAAGGATTACAATCACCACCCACATGAATATGGATAGTTGGAAGTAATGATGTGTTTAAAATGGTGATCTTAAAATTTAAGTCTTCTAAATGTGGATAAATGGCCATACATGAATTTACACTAGTGTTAGGCAATTTTATTTTATTTTTTAAAATTGTTGGGTCTAGGTTTTAGAAGACTTTATGAAACTTGCCTATGAGACTTTATGGACATTTGTACAGTGACTTGTACCTACCATAAATATGGTTACAATCAACCATGTTTGACTTTGTTGGCAACTTGAATTTTAATAACATTTGACAACTACATTACAACTAAGGTATATGTAGCACCCAATCAGTGACTATTTTGCAATTATTGTATAGCTTTGACACATATGATCATGTCACATGTATGCATTTTCTCCGTCCATTAGATATGAGACTTTCAACTCATTTGCAACTAATTGTCAATTATGATCCCCATTGATATAAGTAGTTGTGCCATTAGATTGTCATTATATAAGTGTTATTTTTTCACTATTTTGGGAATGTTGTTCAATTGTTTTATTATTGGTTTTTCATTACATTACAACTCATAACATCATGTCACCTTACATACTTGGTAGACCATAAAATTCATTGAAGGTGAAAGTTTGCTTCTGAAATGAAATTAAAAGCAATGTGTATATTATATTACAAATTTAATTAAAATGTACATATGGATTTTCTTTTATTTACATCAATGCCCTATTTTTTAAAAGTTTAATTACTTCATTGACAAAGGTCGATTCCTTCAAGCTAATCATGGGTCTATGCTTATTATTAAAAAAATTAAGATGAACTATAAAAGATAAATTTTTTATTTAACAACAAGCATCTAATAAACAAGTAACCAAATCAGCCAAATTGACCAAACCTACATGTGGATGACTAATATGCAATCGAATTTTAACTTGAAAATTAAAATTTTTAAATATGAAATTTAGGCCAACAACCCCTAAGCAAATGACACATGGTAGTAAATCAACAAATCTCCCCCTTCGCATCAATAACCCTCATGCACCTATGCCTATTGTCAAGAAATCCAAAATGAATTAGAAAAGAAAAGGTTTTTTCTCTAAACATTTTGTGCATTTTTTAATCTTTTGGTGATGAAATTATCACATCATGTGTTAAATAACTAAGATTTCTTTTTCCCTAGTTTAAAAATAGAGCTAAAAGGTTGTTACAAATGTACTTTTTTATTTAAACAATTTGAAGGTTGAAGGATTTCATGAGATATTTAGTTACATATATTAAAGAAAATACATGTTATTTTTATGCATTTATGATGACTTTTGTTCTTGTTTTATAAGGCCAAACTTTGATCATGTTTGAAGCCATCAAAATTAAAGTTGTGCATACAAGGTAAGGTTTTTCAAAAATAAAATGGTGGTTTTGTTTGAAAAAATAATCTTGAGTAAAAATGCATGCACATGTGATGTTGTATAATTTGGTTAAGTTGCTAATAACCATGTTATAGAATGTGTTATTGTTTGTTGTGTAGTAATTTAAACCAATACATGCAAAAAGACAAATTCCAAAACAACAAAGGTATGGTGAATTCTAACCTCCATACTCCAAGTACATAATGCATTTTATTTTGGAAAACACCATTATATGTAAATGTAGTTGATTGCAATTTAGTTTGTGTCAACATTATGTATGTTTCATTTTAATGATAAATAAATAATGTTACTAGCACTATAGTTGTAAACTAATTTTATTTAATTTGAAAGGATGGAAATTTAAATATCTTTTGCATTATGATGTTATGTATCTTGTATTTTTGTGATAAATAATTTTTGTTCATGGCACTACAATTGTAAACTACTTTATTTATTCTGAAAGGATGAACATCTAGATATCTTTTTGCATTATAATGTTATGTATATGGTATTGATTTCATTTTGCATATGACATTGAATGTCATAATATGGAAAATTTCAAGAAAACAAGATGGAATGAAAAAATGATGGTTCAAACTCCATGTCAACAAAAAAAAAATAAAACAATAATTTATAAAAATGTAGTGTTTTAGATTAAAATATTTGGCAATTGTGGTTCATCATGTTTGTTATAAATAGTTTGGGAAATATGTTTAAATTTATAATCAAATTTTATTTCAATTTTAAAACAATTTTTGATGTGTTTCAGTATGCATTTTCCAACTTTGTATGTCAATGCATACAATTTCAAATCCATTTCATGTTTATAAATAATGATGGAGTGCAATTTACAACTATCTATCATAATTTGGACAATGATAATGTGTGCACAAGGTTTACACATTTGCACTATAAGTTACAATTTATTTGTCCATTATTATTAAAATCAACTCCCATACAATTACATTGGAACCCATAACTAAACACACAATTGCAAAGGACATCAACAAACTTCATTTATCAATGGATAAATGATAAATCATGCAAGCATTAAGTTCATTGATGGATGAATGAAAAATCATGCAACATTAAGTTTATCGATGGATAAATAAAAAATCACACAAGCATTAGTTTCATCAATGGAAGAACTTGCCTAGTAGTTATTCCATAATAGTCACGTAGTTGTGATTTACAAATTGGGTACATTGCAATTACACACAAGTATTAACTTGTGTTGATGTGAGTTGTCACATAGTTGTTAATTAGTTGCAACCATTAATGTGTTTTCCACCACACCCATAATTGCAAAAAAATTGTAATAGAAATCAACAAAGTTCATCATTAATGGATGGATGGATGAATAAAAATCAATGTCAATGTGATGTTACAACGGTAATTGAAAATTTGTTGCATTGGAGTTGCACAATTACAACTGAATGCATGAGTTGCATAGGTATATGGCTCCATATATGGTGAGTTGTGTCCATTGCAACTCATGGAACTTGTCCAATGGCACTCATGCCATAAAAATATCCTATATTGCAACGAAGTTGCAAGACTCGATCATTCCAACTCAAAAACCTAGTTGCAAGGCGAGTTGTAAATCTATAACAGAAAATAATAACATCCTTGAATTGCAAGGCCTCTATGATTTTGTTAGCAAATTTGGAACAAGAATTACACATGCAAGGTTAATATATATATCCAACTAACATAATTGAATAAGAAAGAAGAAAACCTTAAATTGAAAATGTTATTAACTTATAACCAATTAACATAATTGAATAAGTAAGAAAATATTAAAAGATTTGCAAAAGATTAAAAATTCACCTTGGCTTCATTGGAATATTTAACTTTCATGGGTGAATGTTTGAATTCAAACATGCCTTAAGTTCCATTCTCATGGGCCTTTCCCATACTTTTTAGACTAAATTATACATTTTTGCAAATCTGACTACTAAGCAAATTTGATGGAAACAAATTTAAGGTTTTGCAAACCTTTTCATTAGTTGTAACATATTAACAAGCCTTAGAAAAAACATAGGCCAAAACAAATACCTTGAAAACTTTCATCCAAAATTAAGATTTCACATCTCACAATTAATTTCAAAGTAGTTGTCCTCGCATTCAAATTTGACCCCTCATCTTTGACTCATGTAACAGTTTTTTTCTCAATCCATATTGATCAAATAATTCTATTAACTTGTTGGTATTTTGTATTGTTTGAAAACTTTCATTTAGAATTTCATCTTCTATGTTCAATTCATTGATACATATTTGATTTTCACCATTCAACAAACATTACATAACATGGGAGAATAATTAGAAACAAGTATAAGTTTCACCAAAATTGTCGGTTTTTATTTTAGTTGTTTAGTCTATGTTATGAATATGAAAAAAACTATCAAGACATTTACAATCATTTACAAAGCAAAATCAAACTTTTCCCTCCTTTCTCCATCACATACAAGATGTGGAAAAATGTATGCATTTGTTACAATGTATTGTGCAAGTGGGATACTGATCTTGCACATAATAGATACAAGTTCAATGATTAGCAAATATATAATTAAAAATTAAAAATGAAAAAGAAAAGAAAAATTAACAAAAAATATGCACAATGAAAATAAATAAATAAAAATGAAAACTTGCCTTGTCAAAAAAAAGAAACTAAAAATTGCTTCTTCTTCCTTCTCCCACACTTATAGAAAAACAATGGCACAACATACACATTGGAAAAAAAAACTTAAATAAAAAGTAAAGAACATTTTATTAAAAAAATGAAAAAAAGAAGCTAAAAACAAACAAACAAAAAATTTACTTGAAGTTGGGTTGGTAGTTGAAAAAGAGGTTGCAAAAAGATCTTCCACACTTACACCAAAAAAATGGGAAGGGAGTACCAATCTAGAAAAAAACAAAACAAAACTCAAAAAAACACCAACAACACATAGCAAGGAACCAACCAAACACACAACAAAAAGGCAATGAAGCTCACCACACAACAAGAGGTGAAAGAGCTCATAGCAATGAGGTCAAGAAATTCACTAGGAGTGCACAATAAGTAGGCAATAGAACTCATAGCAAGGAGGCAACACACAATAAGGAGGTGATGATGCTCACCAAAAACACACAACAAAAAGGTGACAAAGTTCACCAAATGCACACAACAATGAATCAATAAGCAATGGAAGTTCAACAAACCAAATCAAATAACTAATCAAAACACTAATCCTTATTAACAAACAAAAAAATAAGCACAAAAACTAAACACTAAGAATCCTTTTCATTCTTCAAATATATGCATGAGGAGGAAATCACTACGACAACTTTGCAATGCCTCTTTTAGTAAACCTTTTTTAAATCCTACCTATTTCTCATTAATTAAAACCCTAACCCTATTTTTTTTTAATACCATGATAGGGTGAAAAAAATTTAAATATGTAAAGGTTTCAAGTGAACAATTGTCAACACAAAAATTGGGAAGTGGGTATCAAAAATAACATCACCCTTGGTGATAGGTATTCAAGGTGAGAATTAATTTGAAACTCTAGTTGGTTCACATCTCTTTTTTAATACTCACCCAACATTAGTTTGCACTCTCATGTAAGTGTTACATATTCATTCACATATTGAAGTGTTAAAAATGCATTTTATTCATCGATTTTGCACAAAAAATTAAAATATAAACATTAAACAACCATTTTCTGTTATCTCATTAGCCATAATATTACTTGTTTGATCAAAACCAACCAATTGGAGATGAACATTTTTCCTAGAATTTTATTTTGTTTACCTATTTGAATTTTTGTATCCAATGAGATTGTCTAATTAATGACCTACCAATTGAATGGGGCATTGGTCAATACATTTAATCTCATTATTAAACACCCCTAATAGTGAAATGCAATTATTTACACCAAAAAGAAAATGTTTGGAAGCCACTACAAAGGTTAATGTAATCATTTTGATTTCACAAAAGTGGTGATTTTTTATTGAATTTTACACATTAAAAAAAAACATTTTATTCCATTTTATTTTCAAAAAGTTTTAAATAACAAAAAATGCCACAAAAAAATCATTGCCAAGAGGTTTGTAGTAATATGGAGTGGGTATTTAAATATAACCCATGCCTAGGTTTTTCAAGAGAAAAAAAACCATGAAAGGTTTGGGTTGTTGAAAAAGAATAATTTTTTTAAAAATGCATGGGTTTAGTTGGTTAGAAATTGAAATTTGAAGGTATAGGCTAGGGGTGCATATTTCAAAAATCTTAAGGCAATTATCTTTCATGGTTATTTAACAAATACCTTATAGAGGAACCCTACAAGGTTTTTATCAAAGATTCAGTCTCAATTAACAATTTTCAATTCTTTGAATTGGAAATTAAATGAAACAAAAATTTATAAAAACACTTACATTTTCATACTTAAATCTTGAATTTTGATATTTATGTATAGCATTTACATTGCATGCATTGTCCAAAAATAGAACAAAGATGAACAAAGATGTGTGGTTCATGAAATGGACCCACATTCCACATTCATTACATGACAAAGCTATCACTAAAAGGTTCATTTTAAAGTTTCAAGTTGTAGGTCAAATTTAATTGGAAGATTCACAAAATTTTCATAATTAATATAAAAGGTGCAAAACACATTTCTATTAAAAGGAGAAGTGAATAGATCCCAAATTGAAAATTTTGATAGTATATCAAATATTGTTCCACTTAGTCCCATTATTCCACATCCCCTTGACTCACACAACACATTTTGCAAATCTTTTGTATGCCCAATGTTCCTATCCAACCAACAACATTCACACAAAAGCCCAAAGATAATTTGTGTTTCATCTTTTCATCTACTTATAAACTAGAAAAAACCACATCACCCCAACGTGTTGGAATCCCCACTCCATATGCCCAAAAATGTGCAAATTTTGTCATTGCCCATCCTCTAATATTCCATTCCATTTTAAAGTGTGTCAAATAACAAAACAAAGCCATAACTATTCTCAACAAAAAACCAAACATGTCTTAGACTCACAATTTCAACTTTCAACAAAACCCCAACTCAAAAGTGTCCCCATCAAAAACCAAATGGTCAACTCCCGTTACAAAACACCATTCACACAATCCTTACATGCACCCAAAAACATTGACAATTGTGCATTTCATCATTTTCATGTCACTTGAGGAAATTCACCCATGAGCAACATCGATATCATAAGCAATTACAATGCCAAAAACAAATCAATAATTACATGACCTACAATAGGTCATATATGGGATAACACAACGTCAGACTTGAAGTTTCATGGGTGGTGTCATTGTTGTTCCATAACAATAAACAAAAATGCTAGAAGCATCTATTTGTAGGAAATTATAAACCACCATCACATTTCCACAAATCTACAAACACATGCACATTCCACATCCCATAACACATACCAAATGAATGCAAGTTGGCATACAATAATTTACCCTCAAAAACACATACTTGTGGACAATTATTCATCACCATCATGTTTCCATAAAATGGAATCATCTACATTTAATTTAAAACAACTAAACAAACCCCTAATGAAAATTTAGTACATGCCTTACCATTTATGTAACATTGAGATAGATAATTCATATCTTCCACTTTTAGGAACTCCTCACGTTCCACTCCATTTTCAAATTTAGCCTCTAGTTCATCTATCAAATTAAATTATGCATCACATGTATTAGCCAAATCTACATGCTTCAAGTAACCAATGTGTGTATTTGGAGGCAAGTTCTTATTGAAAAAGATTGTTAGTTTGAAAATGACATTTGTGAAGTGAAGTCAATAATCCAACAATCAAAAAAATATTTTCAATCTTGATTTGGGAAGCTAGAATGCTCAAAATGTGTTTCACCAATTTTTCAACTATAGGAATTTTTTTTTATTCAATGTGCCACCAACTCAATGCATCCTTGTAGTCTATGTCAACAAGATAAAGGTGATATCCATTGAACATTCTTGACAAAAGGTGCCTCAAAGTAATTAGATTTATTCAAGTGGTGTGAAACAAATCTTTAAAATTAATTTCTGATCCTTCCACTAGTTGAGGCTCATCAATTACATTTAACATTAGTGATTTGTATGCCTCCATTAGTGAAAGCAACAATAATTGTGAACCATAATCAACAACAAAATTAGTTGCATTCTCACAATTCACATAACTAATGATTAGACACATGTTTTCAAACCTAAAATTTAGCATCAATGCTAAAATTTTATGATATTTTCTCCTATCAAATCTTTGCAAAAAAAATGAAGGGCAAAAGCACTTCTAGAACTTGACATTTCATGTGAACCCATATTCTTCCGACTCTTCATCAAATTCAAACATCTCCAAATTAATCAAGTTATCAAGGACAATTTGATGTGAAAGCTCATCATGAATCTCATGACAAGTGGAAATGACAAAACGTAAATCATTTCCAAGCAACCAATGACCACAACTCTAGTTCATCACACAACCAATTACTATCAATGACAACATTGTTGTGATAGTGTCACAAACTACCCAAGTTCATGGAAATGGTACATAGTTTTGCTATGTCACTATTTAACAATAGTAACACAATGCAATGGCTAAACAAAACATCAAAACATCTTGGAATAATAACACCTAAAATTTACAAACCTACATGAAAACCCAAGGACACAAGAAGCCAAAACAAGTTGTTAGTTGGAACTTGGAACAATCATCTTCATGCAAGATTTGAAAATTAAACACAACAAATTCAAATAACCACATCCCATTCACACGATTTTCATTAGTGTGTTCAATTTTTTGGGCCCTAATCCAAAATCTATGTAAGCTTTATCCCATGTTTGCTTCCTTTTGCCACTTTTCTTCAATCATGTTATACATTTTTAGAGGTCACCTAAGTAAACTTGAAAAATGCAAAGTTAAAACCCTAGGCAACTTTGTCATCTATAGTAACATATTGACAAGCTTTTGATAATGTGAGCCTCAAGCATGTTCCAAGAAATGGCTCGAATATGCTTGATGCATTATAAGATACAATTGAATTTAACATAGATGCACATGTCTACAAATTGGACCCTTCATCATCTACATATGTCACAATCTTTTGAGTTAGGTTAAACTTGTCAAGTGGTTGCCACAACAGGGTTGTAAGGTGAAAGCATATTAAAGTGTCCATTTTTTTCTATCACATTACAATTTTCACAAGGGGTGAGATTTAGGTTTGTATAACTTTGATACTATGATCAAACATTGGAAAGGTCTCAAATTTTTATAATATGAAACAAATAATTAACATTGCAAAAGACAAAAATAAAGTTATGAAGTCAAAAATGAACTTTCTAAATTAACCAACATCCCAATCACAATCAATAATTTGTCATGTGGACTCATAAATGCATCATGACCTATACCAATGGATACCAAAAAAATGGGGTGGAATTGGTTGTTATTTTGAAATAATTGGTGTTTATTTTACATTATGAAAAAGATAAAATTTGGACCAAATCATTTTATTACACCAAATCATAGTGTGGCCTATGTACATATGCACATATTAACCAAAGTTTTTTCTACTAAAATAGGCAAAAACATTGCAACCAAATGGATTCCATAGTCCTCAATGGCATAAAAGTTCCCTTGATCTCAAACAATATGACATCCTCCACAAAACCCTTGTGTGTAGCATGATTTTTTGGAAATAGATTAATGGTAAAAAAAATTAGAAATGGCACTTGATTTACATTTGGCATTTTAATAAGCAGTTTTCAACCAAATGATAATCTAAAAAGACTTGTTGCTTGGTCTTCATACAATTTAAACAATGTTTACGCTCAACTTCCACATATTTTTTCATTGCAATAGTGTCATTTGTTTTGTGATAAGTAATGAGACCTTTACAACACCTAGTGCATAAGGTTGAAATATTCAAAGTCACACATATGATTGTGGTAGATTATGCATCACATGATCTTATTCACATTCATATTTATTGGTTGGTTGCCATATACCTTTAAAAAAGGTCTGTGTCAACAAGTTGTAATTGTAAGACTTCCAAATAGTTCCCTATTTCTTCAACTTTTCATTTGCCCTTCAAATATGTGTGCCTTATCACCATTAACAACCTCAAAACCTTGTTCTCCAACTCCATCTATTACTACCACATCCTACAAAGACTAATGAAAAAAAATTGATGTTAAAAGCAACATCATACATGTTCCTTGTAAAGCCCATTCTCTTGTTGCCTAACACTTTGAAAATAGTGAGATTTGAAACCCAATAATAAAAACAACAAAAAGTAGGAACAATAATGAAACAAAAGTTTAGCTTGTCAAAGGCCATACCTAGCAACAAAAACCATAGCAAATAGGAGAAGTAATGGTGTGACACATTTTCAACTCACAATGACCTCAAGCAAACAATGACCTCAAAATGCAAAGGTGATCAAAACACAACTAGCCTCAAAAACATTATGTTAGTGGGAGTTTGATTACAAGAAGGTGATGGCATAAATAGATAGCATGTTCAAGATGTGAAACAAACAATGTGTTCAAGATGCAAAACAAACAAGTGCATTGCAAGGCAAATCAAAAGCTCCCTTTGAAGTTTGATATGAGGTCAATTACTAGAGGACATTAGCAGAGCCAAACTTGTTTGGTCAAAATGCAACACAAGCAAGTGTGAGAGCAAGGACATGTTTGTGAGAGCAAGGACAAAACATGTCAAATCACAAGAGCCTACAACAATCAGAAAATTTTCCCTTCTCTCCTTTACCTTTTATTGAAGAAAAGTTGACAAGAGACAACAATCAAGTGTGTGATGTTTCCCTCTAAAATGAAGAAGGTGAAAATTGAAAACAACAAAGAGATAAAAGACGTCACACATGTGAAATGAAATGAATAAACAAAGTTCAAGCACCTACAAGCTGCAAACAAAACTGAACTACAAAAGTGAGAAACTAACTTGGTATTTCTTCTTGCTTTGATCAAGGTTATGAACATTAGGCTTTTATAACACCCAGGTCTGAGGGCAGGGGTGGGTACCATAAATTTCTATTTGGCTGGGTAGGGGTCCAGAGTAGGGATTTGAAATTTTCACCTCCACTCTTATATTTATACCCAAACAAATACCCACCATCAAATGACATATCCACCCCGCACTGATTTGCAGCCCCTTAAAGTATTTCATAATTTCAAAAATACAGAATGAATGTTAATGAGTTTGAAATTCTTTGCTAGTGGGCAAATTTTAACATCACCAGATATCACCAGGGTTTCATCAATTTTAATGATATCACGGTGATTATCCAGCGTCAGAAATGTGGTTCAAATGTTTTTGCCTAATGGGGATCATGACCTTCATGACAGCCTTGGCACACATGGAAATTTGTACTGGTTAAATAGTTAAATAGGTTCATATTTTGATTGGATATCTCGTGTTGATAACTTCAACAAATGCCTTTCGCAATGAAAGTCACCAACATTAACCTTGCCTCCAAACTATTAAAAAATTTGTTGAATTCTTGAAACTTAAGCTCATTACCATATGGTGCCCATGGCTTTAGTGAAAATAATTCCAATATTGGGTTGGAGGAAGGAAAAAGAAAAGGGAACTTTTGGATACTTATGAAAAATTCAATTCACCATCTATTGTATCATGACAACCATGCCGATAGCCACCAGTTCCATGTATTTCAAAGCCATCAAAGAACCATCAGGTTTCATGAAAGAACTGATGGTTTTCTTGGCCATCAATTTGGGTTTTTGAAAGACATTTGAGAATCACACCTATATATCATAGCAAGGTGTTTGATTCTTTATAAACTGAAGTTATACATCACAACTGCGTATTTGATTTTTTGAGAACCATGTTTATCAGCCCTAAGAACGGTCCTGATACTGGGGAGGGCTTTGATTCAGTTTCTAATTTTCAGAGTGCTTACAAAAGACATGTTGCATACCCTCCGGCATACATTTTCTGGCAATTAGTTGCAAATTTCTGCTTCCAGCTTATTGATCCATTGCTTTGGATTCCCACTTGAAGCAACATCAGATCTGAACTTGGAACCAAACCTCTGAACTTATCTCAACCAGTCCAACAATTACCTGTCAGTTTTGCTCTATACTTTTCAGTAACATGATGAGCAAAACATGAATTAATCAAAGGTACCTTTCATAAGTTTGGGTCATGGGAAGAGAGGCAAAAGGAACAGACAGTTAAATCTCTCATGCAAGCAAACTAAAATAAAACCCCAAATCAAAACAAAACTTAAGCTTTAAAAAGAAAAAAAACAATATTCCTGACAGTTTTTTATTATTTCCAAACATTTGGAACTCTTGGTGCAGAAATGGACCTGGACCCAATGGCAAAATTGTCCACTTCAGAGTTCATAAATAGAATATAAAGAATTTGCTGACAAGCACATCTTAATGACAATGATCATTTTTTGCTTGAGAGTCAGCCTGCAAAGAAAAGCTTTAAACAATGGAGGGGAGGTCAGAAGTAGGTTTCCAGAGCTTGCTGTGGGACCTGCCATGTTTTCCAAATCTTCCGTACCCTCTTTTCCAGATCTTGTGGTACTGAAGGGTCAATATATGGTGACATGGCCTGTAATAGCTTCATGAAATTTTCACCCTGATCTTTTGGGCTTTGGCAAACAAAATCATCGAGGTTATGTGGTAGCAAGTGAGCAGGGAGATCAACCCTCAAGGTGAGTAGTCTTTTACTCAAAAGGATTGCACCCTCATCAAGCATCAAGCTTTCTCGGGCACGTTTGAGCACAACTTCACTCCGTCTTTCTAACAGGTTTTCAACTGACCCAAACTCATGAACCAACTTTAAAGCTGTTTTTTCTCCGATCCCAGGAACACCTGGAATGCTGTCAACTTTGTCGCCCATGAGTGCCAAAACATCCAAATACTGTGCTGGTTGAATACTTCCAAACTTTTGAGCAAACTCTTCAAGGCCAAAGGAGACAATGCCTGACCCTTTTGGAGCAAATCTGAGGATACGTAACTGGGCTGATAAAATCTGGAAGAAGTCTTTATCTGGTGATGCAATTCTCACCTTTGTTCCTGCAGCCGCAACTGCTCTCAGGGCAAGAGCTCCAATTACATCATCGGCTTCCACTCCTGGAACTTCGAGTGCAGTAATACCCATGGATAGGATTGCTGGCTTGATGCAATCAAGAGCTTGCAATATGGTGTCAGGAGTTGGGGCCCTCCCACTTTTGTAGCCCCTGAAGATTTGATGTCTGAAGGTCAATCCTCTGTAATCAAATACGACTGCAATATGTGTTGGCCTGGCTTCTAGCAATCGAAGGATTGTTAAGAGTGATGTGAAGACTGTGAGAACCCAATCACCTTCCGAACCCATATCTTTGAGACCTCCATATCCCACTCTAGCCATGATTTTGAAATATGAACGGTAGAGAACAGCATTTCCATCTATGAGAAGCATACGCTGTTCTTCCTCTCCTCCTCCTTCCCCATATCCGTTTGCTGGTGGACTCATATTTCTCAGGCCAGCAGCAGACCTTAGTCCTATGGGTGGCTCATCAGCCATCTGCAACAACAACCGAGTGTCATTGTACTCTCTTGCAGTCTGCTTTCTAATTGCATCACTTCCCCTAGATACAAAGGAGGAGAATGATTGCACTTGAAAGAATGACCTAGAGACATTCAGTTTCTTGGTGAGGTGAGGCTTTTTCAAGGCTGTTGTTTGTCCAAACCAAGGCAGAATCAAAATGCCAGGTTTGCCAAAGATCATCACTGAGGCATGCTGGTGCACTGGGATTGAGAAACCCCAATGCTGCTGTGTCAGGATTCGCAGGCTTGTCATGATTTCTTTCTCAGGCCGCCCTCCAGGTTCATAGCTTCTTGTTGGCAGTGCAGACAATCAGCTCCCAGCTCTGTTCCCATTTCCAGCAAACAAAACCATGTAAGGAAGGAAAATAAAATACAAACCCTAAAATCCTACAACCATAAACACACATGCAATTCTGATCCCTTCACTGCCGAGTAAGCTAATTGGCTCCCAGCTCTATTCCCATTTCCACCAAACAAAACCATGTACTGAAGGGGGGAAAAATACAAATCCTTATTGCAAACCCTAAAATCCTACAACCATAAACACACATGCAACCTCTAATCCCTTCACTGCCGAGTAAGCTAATCGACAGTTTGCAGCTCCTGAATGGAAATCCTAGGTCAAAAAATCCTCCTCTTCACCTCAAAAACACACACTACTCAAAACTGTCAGCCACTGTCACACCCATGACCCTAAACCCAAAAAAATTGAGAAGAGAACCCGGAAGACAGGAGGAGGGGGGAGGAAGAGCACATTTACCGAAGGCTGTAAAGCCAGGATTCTTAAGCTGGAGGTTGGATGCTGCACTAAACCCTAAATGGTCTCAATCCATCATGATCATAATCAAGCCTCAGAATCCTGTGTTCTCCGAACCAAAAAAATCCCCGATAACGGAAGCATTTGTTTTTGTTGGGGGAATTTTTGCAACAACAGAAGATACAAGAAGAAATTCTTCAATCTCCCCAGTTCGCCATCTCCAAAGGGACACAGACTGCCAAATCGTTTGCCAGGAAACACGCGATGGTGCAGAACCGACGACGTTTGTTGTTGTTCTCTAAGCGTTTTCCCTTCAGCACAACTTCCCTTTAAGACGGGGGCAAAAGGGACCCCCTTACTTGGCCTCTGTGTTAGGCAGCAGCACAAGGGGGAAAATAATTGGAAATTAAGTTCAAAATATTGAATATGAGACATTATTGCATGAAACTTGAATTGAATTCAAATTCAATTGAGTTTGGATTCAATAACACTGAATTTAATTAGAATGCATTGAATGAAATTCAATTCCATTTGGAAGTGGATTTGAATTCAATTGATTAAATTGAACTTAATATTCAATTGAATTCATAATCACTTGGGGAAAAAAAATTGGGATGTAAATTGATGTAAAAAATATTGAAATTTTGCTTGTCATTTTCATCATTTGTGATTATGATTTTGGAAAACAAATAATTTTGAAAAAACACACATATCTTTTTTTTTTTTAAAACACATCTCCATTTTATTTAGAGTAGATTCCAAACCAAAATTTATGACAAAATAGTAAATCCCGAAACCTTATATAGTCTTTTCCCCCTAACTAGTTTCCATCTAAACATATCAATGGAACCTTAAGTTATTGACATACTTGCCTCCTTGTGCATACCTACCTACCTACCTACCTAAGATATGTAATTAGGTAGGATGAAAAAGGATTGTCTCATACACTTACCTACCTACCTATCTATCAAACATAAATTTCTCCCCAAAAAAAAAGTAATTATAATTTAATATTTTGAAGATTTGTTTTAACTTTTGTGGGCCAAACTCTACCAATAGGTGTTGGCTCACCATGAGGGATGATGGGTGATAGGTGGGTGTACAAAAGACATTTTTCCATTGGGGTACAATTCACTACTAAACCACTATGGTTAATGCTGAATTTTGTTTTTACTACCTTGTTATTAATAATTCACTACCCTTCAATACTACCTCTTACTTAGCATCTACATGCATCTACTTACCTCATAACCACTATTTATCTATCCTTCCTATCTATCTAATTATCTATCAATTTATGTACTTATTAGTGTTGGTTGGGTACTTGGTTGGGTAGGTACGAACTAGCGATTTTAGATCTGGGCTTTCTTTTTAGAACCAAGAGGAACCAAAACTAAGGGGGTAGGGGTTCGATTTTAGAACCATTCCAAGATTGACCCCTGGTTTCAGAAAATAATTTACTCGAAAGCAAACTTGTGTCCAGTTCCTAAGTGAAAACCTAATCAAAATCAGATCGAATTTGTTTTTAAAACCCAGTTTTTGGTTCTCGATTTAGGGCTTCTCCTTTTCACCTTTTTTTTAGGGTTTAGAGTTCTTTTTATCATTTTTTTTGTTTTGCATTTTGCCCCATCGTCATGTTGAAGTTCCTCTCTTCTCTCTGTTTTGTTTTTCAATTCTCGTTTTTGAATTATTGTGTGCAAAATGTAAAGTGCGGCTCTTGTTTTCCAGTTTCGTCACACAACAATGAACCCACTCTTTCTAGGTATGTTGATTTTTCGCACTCTTTCTAGGTACATTGATTTTTTGCCCTTGTTCATAACTCATTGTTTTGCTCTTGGTCGTCATGTTCTTGATGGTCATGCTTTGATGTTCAACTCCTTGTCATCATGTTTTTGGTGCTCATGTTCTAGCGTTCAATTCTTGTTCGTACTATAATGGGCTGATTTTGTTTTTTGGGTGTTCAATGTGGTCAATGGGGACAATGGTTGATGGTGATGGTGGTCACAATTCACAATGGTGATATGTATTTTTCCTTGTGTTCATGATGTTTTTAATTCACCATGTTTGTTGTGTTTTTGAGCTCCTATTGGGTGTGTTTTCAAACTTGTGCTTGAACTTTTGGTCATCATGTTCTTTGTGTTTTTGTGTTTGAACTCTTGGCCATCCATGCTTCGTGGCTGCCCTACTCTTGTGTTAAACTCATGGTCATCATGTTCTTGGTGTTCTTACTCTAGTGCTCAATACCTTATCATCATGTTTTTTTGTGATTCTACTCTTGTGCTTCCTTTGTCGTCATTGTGTTATTTGCGGTTGTACTCTTGTGCTTGAGCTTTTGGTTGTTGTGTTATTATTGGTCTTACTTGGGTGCTTGAACTCTTAGTCATCATGTTTTTTATGGTCTTGCCTTAATGCTTAGTTCATGATCGTTGTGTTTTTTATGGTCCTATTATTACACAACACCAAAAGGTGGCATATATGACTAGATCCATCATGGGTGTCCTAGTTGTAAAAACCACATACAACTACATGACTATGTAGTCAAATCAGATAGGTCATTCACATCACATGTCACTTATTTGTCTTAATCATATATGGCATTACTATAGTTGTATTTTCCATCCAAGGTTTGTTGATCATGAATTTTGATCCGTTCAATTGAAATAATTAATTAATTAATTTGACACCCTTTTTTTCTTACATATGACATGTGTTTCACTTAGTATACATCAAATGTTTTCTGATTATATGACATACAAGTATTAAATTGTCCACAAGTTGCCACATGGATAATGATCCAACTCTTAATCAATTGACATGTGTCATCACAATATTGGGCTTAAATTTTATATCCATTAAGGTTCCATCCGGGTTTCATTTTAAAAGTTCATCCAATAAGTTTCATCCAAAACAAATTCATCTAATACGTCATCCAAAATTTTCATCCATATTAGCCTACTTTTCATTCAATTATTTCATCTGTGTTTCATCCAATTATTTCATAAATATTTCATCTATGTTTTCATCTACATTTTATTTTAATTTTTCATCCATGCTTCAATTTTTTTTCATCCATATTTCATTTGTTATCTTCATCCATGATTCATGTTAGGTCTGGTAATGTTTAGGAGTAGGAAAGGTTGGTCTAAAGTTCATTGTAGTTTTGGTTAGTGCCAACGTTTGGTTTGGGTTAATTTTAGGTTATGTTTAACTAAGGTTAGGGTTTAGGGGATGATTCCTTATGACCTAATTACATGATCAAAACATTTTTAGTGAAAAAAAATCATACAACACCATATGAACTTGGCCAAAACAAGGTGATTTTTTATAACAAATGGTCATACAAAACTTAATTACACAATCCAAGTGAATATGGTGTACATTGATACCACCAAAAACACCCAGGCAAACATAACAACTACACAACAGTTGCATTATGAACAAGTGCATCACTCACAAGCTTCATGAACTTGCTTGACCAAAGGATCACTACACCCTCTGAGATCTTGGTATTTGTAGGACATTTGTATGTCATCACTCTAGCATATGGTACAACAATGTTAGTTTCAAACACCTCTTGCATTGCAATAGCCACATATCCAATTTCAATTTCCTTCCCACATAACTTGTTGTCGCTTAGCCTAGACACAATAACAATTGCAACCTTCTATTTAACAATTGGGTCCTTCAAGATGACTTCAGAACCAATACAAAGCTACAAATAGTAAACCAATTCTTTAATGTGGCGCATTTCTATCACCTTTAAATCCACACTCTAGATGCATTTATTGGGAAATTATCATTGTCAAAACCACATCAAACTTTTTGTACAAATATGACATCAATTGGCCAAATCTGGAATCCCATCATTAGCTAGTTACATGAGTTCTTGTGGGTTTTGGCAAGCTATGCCCACCACTAACTTGCTTAAACAACTTGGGGCCACCCACAATTGCAATCCCCTACATATTTAAGTGCGCAAGACATTAGGATACAAACAAATACCATATCTTTTTCTATAGTCACTAATATGATTGTAACTCATTGATGACAATCATCACTACTACCACCCAAGAAGTGGTAGAACTTCATGTGCACTTTCATCTAGTTGTCAAGATGGCCATTATATTCATATTCCTAAACTCTTACACATTGGTAATAATAAACTAAACCTATGGTGCACTACATGTAAGATTCGTAAAATTTCATGTTTGTTGTCGTGTTTCACTAGTTCTTAATGTTGTCCTCACAACTCTAATGTTTATGGCACCCAAAACACTAACAATACAAGTAAACATTGTTCCTTGCATTTCCACACCTTCAACCTCATCCCCTTTATTGTTGAAACTATCAATGTGAGCACTTGTCAATGTTGACAATTTAACCCCTTCCTTCAACCCCATATCCACACTACCATTAGTTTTGTCTATACATCTTGCAACATCTTCCAAATGTTTGCCTTCTGCCACTTCATTTTTGGTAGTGTCAACACCCCCTACAACTGAGATACATTTTAATTATTTGATAACTATGTATTATATTTAAATTCAAATTTAATTTATAATATTTAATAATGATAATTTTCAATAATTTACTAACTATTTACTTAATTTTTACAAACTAATAAAGTGGACTAAATAATTAAGTATTAATCTGAATTAATTGGTCAAATTAAAACAATTAGTTAGTTAGTTAATTAATTTAATTAATTAAAATAATTAATTATCTAAATTCATTAACCATGTAATTATTTGAATTAGAATAATTAATTTAATTACTTAATTATCAGATCATCCAAATAATCCACTTTGGGAATCCATATGATTAATTATTTGAATTTTATCTAGATTTAGATAATTAATTATTTAATAATTAACCAAATAATTATTTAAATTGGACTAATTAATTCAAAAAAATTCAAATGACTATTTTAGATAATTAATTCACATATATAATTATCAAACTTGGGCTTTGCACTACTATGTGCTACTAGTGATGATGAAATGACAAAAGAAAATTAAGGATTTACATTTTAAAATTTTGTTATTTTCATATATATATAGGATTCAAATTGTACAAAATATATTGTTCAATTATCATCCAAGGGGAGATCTAATCAGCCACCCCTCTTTTTAATTCAATAAAATTTTGGAAGCAATTAAGGTGGATAAAAATTAAATCAACTAAACAAGTGGGGATTGAATCCTTGAATTAGGTATTTAAGGGATAAGTTTTTATTGGAAACTAACTTAATCTCAAAGAAAAAAAAACATGTTAATCTCTTGAAATAATCTCAACATATTCAAATGAAATAACACATGTTTACATTTGTATGAAATTGGAAAGACACAAAAATTCCAAAAGACATTGAAAAATAAAAAGATTTGTTTCACTTTTGATATCTTAAGATCCATAAAGACATTTTGAAACATTACAAATTGTAGAATGTTTATTTATTTATTTATTTCGGTTTGGAATCAACCCCTAATAAATTTGCAGTTTGGAAAAAAAATTTGTATGACCTATGACTATAGCCCATCCCACCTAAACTAGCTCCAATGAAATCATTGTGACTAGAATAATTACTTATTTAGTTGTATAATTTTAGAAATTAAAAATAAACACAAAGAATGTGGAAAAACTTTTTTTCTAATTGCAACCCAATGTGCAACTAAATGATTTAACCCATAAGTTTTGTCCTTGAATCTCATTTCATAAACTATATAAAAAAACATTCTTTCTTATGTGTTCACATTAAAATACATGTGTCAATTTGAGATGAGCTAAAAAAAGTTCAACCCAAAAAACAAAACATAAAATAAAATAAAAATATTTACATGGTTATTCTTTAATTCACCGATCCTTTTATTTGTCTAGCTAGGTAAGTAAATAGCTAGTCATATTAGGTAGGTGAGTAAGTAAATAGTGTAAGTAAATAAACAAGTAGGTATGTAGTGTAGGTAGGTAGGTATGTAGCTTAGGCATGTTGGTATGTCCTACCTACCTACCTATGCCTATACATTGACGTACCTAACTATTTAAATAGATTTTTTAAAAAAATTTAATTAATTTGTCATGTGACAATTTTTAGTTATATCACATGTCACAATCTAAAACCCTATAAATGAATAATCATAATGGATGGTGGAGATCAATATTTCAAAAAGAAAATAAATTTCACCCAAAAATCCCCATAGTATCACATGTCAAATTTTGATGGATCGATGAAAGATGATGTCAACATGACATTACCATGGAAGTTGCTAACTAATTGCATTAAAATTACATAATAGTTATTCCTACATAGTTATCATTAAGTTGCATCAATAACATATTTATACGATTTCACATAAGGTGAGTTGGATTTGTTGCAGTTCATGTAATTTGTTTGATAACACTCACACTTGTAGAAATACGTTGATTTGCAATGAGTTGCAAATGGTCATTGCAACTCAAAAACTTGGTTGCAAGGCTAGTTGTAAACAACTTTACTTTCTCATAGCGTTAGGTTTTGTATCTAAGACCAAAACCACCTTCAAAAAAATCAAAACCAAAACTAAGTTCCGATTCCTTAGAAGACTTAGAATTGGTAATTCCTTCTAGAACCTAGGAATTGGCCAACACTATTACTTACCTAACCTATTATGTAAAGGATAGGTTACCAAGATGAAACCTAACATCAAGTTAATTATGGTTCAATCACAATGGAATTTGAATAAATTACATTAGTCATTGGTTTCTTTTTCTTGTCCTTTTCTATCTCCTATAAAGTAAAAATTAATGTGACATGTGTTGTTGACCTAAGTGTGAATGTGATTGCTTCAAATGTGAAAAGAACCTTTAAAGTGATAAAACCCAATTATACAAGAATAGTTTAAATTTTTAATTAAATTCCTTGACAAAAATATGCAAAATTTAGTATTTCCCGCTACCTTAGGTCTAAAAGTTACAAAATTGCATCCAAGAAATCCTATTCATCAAAGGATTTTTAGCAACACCAATATCTTGCCCCAATTTCCCTAAAAGTTTTTAATTTGATTTTATTGAATTTTCAATGTCAAAATTGTTCAATACTCAATAATTATTACATTATAAATGTAAACATTATCAAACCACCTTGTGAATCCTTACACATCAAGGGCTTTCCAATGGTAGGAAGAATGTGACAAGGGGCACCATGGTTTGGGAGATCTCAATGTGACAAAACATACAAAACAAACAAACTACCTTCCTTAATTCTAATAATGATGATTCATTAAAGTTGGTTTAGGTAGGACAACTATAGGGTCCCATAATATTTTTTCCTACCCAATTTCAACATGAAATTTTTTTAGCCAATTTTCAAATTAAGAGGTATGGAAAGGTGTTTTTGGATCTATGTTTTTCTTAAGGTTTTGTTTTACAACACGTATTCACAATCAAATTTTTGATACCTTCCTTCACCAATTTGCATCCCATTTCTTTTCAATCAGATTTGAATCCGATTCAAATCAAGGTGCATGCAATGTAATGTAATATATATTTTTAAATGGAACTTAATTTTCACAAAATCATCACTAGTAATGCACAATAACATGAAGCCAAAGTAAATAAATATATAACATAAAATACATCAAAATCCTATTATTTAATTTTTTTGGTGTAAGGTATTTGAAATTTGCCCTTGATGGCAATAATATTTTGGATGCTTTCTAGAAATTATTCTAGAAAACTAACATTTTTATTTTTATCTTTACTTCAAAATCTAGTCAATTATGATCATTTTTTCATAAAAACCCTACCTACCTATTGTCAAAATTTGGAAAATTTGGCCAACAAATTGACCTAGCTTGGTTTTGACATTTGGGACACCTACTTATACCATTCTCACATGCTATGGAGCCATAACTAATCATTTTGGTAGTTTATTTCTTTACAAAAGGAGGATCCAAAGTAGAAAAAGTATGTAGAAGACTTGGTCTTGTTCATTGCCAAAAATTGTATGCCAATTTTTGTTGTTGAAAACCATTGGTTGTGGTGTATGGTTTTACATCAAAGCCTTTGTGTGGTGTTTCCAAATTGAAATCAAGTAGTTGAAGAACTTATTCATAATTTGGTGGCAACAATGATGGAGAAACATGTCTAGTACCTATGTTGGGTTATTGCATTACAATGACTACATTTTTTTATTTATGGATTTTTAGATTTGAACATGACACTTTTGTTTTAGTTATTAATTTTGTCAATAAACAATGGGAGCCTTGTTATATAATAGTGGGGTTGTTTGAAACTACACATACTTCAAGTTCTGCCATGGCAACATAGGTGAAAGATTTGTTAGGCTCATACAACTTGTTGGACAAGGTGGTGGCCTATGTCAAAGATGGGGTGGTAATTTTTCCACCCTTGTAAAAGATGAGGGTAGTAGGTTTTTTTGGCTATTTAAACTATGATCCATGTGGGGTGTTTCTTGGTATTATACACAAGGCCGAATTAGAATGACAACTAATCATTGTGTTATATTCTGGACACATGCAAGGTGAGCTTAAGTCCTCTTTGAATTTCATGGGTTATTTCGGATTATTGCAACTTTTCAAAAACCATTGTTGTTCATCAAATTGAGGGGACATTAGGCAAAAATTAGTTTTTACAATGTTTGAAAATGTTTAAAGTTTTTACCATATTCTCAAAATGTGTTCCTCAATACCATTTGGGTGAAGGTGTACTTGGGTGGTACCACTAAAAACCACCCACCCCAAAATCACAAGAATGTTGGCTTCATTTTAATTAATGAAAGGACAAATTTCAAAAAAAAATTCTCAATTTTTTTATTGGCTCTCAAGAACTGTCACCTTTGATTTCCTAGACCCTAGACCTCTATAGTCAAAATTAATGCAAGATGTTTTTTGTTTTTACTTTGCTCCATGGACCTTGTTTTCAATTTCAAACTTGCTTTGGAATTGCTACAAATTTTGTAAATGGTGTTTTCTTTCTTTCACACATCTAACTTGCAAAGAATTTAGTGTACATGAGGTTGCACACATAAAGCATCTTCCATTCATGAGGATGCAATTTGGTTAGTTTATTTCTTACAAAAGAATTTTGTTGAAAGTCTACGAAGTTTGACAATGCATTTTTTTACATGTTTAGTGTTGCCACAATTTCAACCACGCTTGAGAACTCAATCATTATGGAGAGAACCATAAGAAAATGGCATAGGTATTAAAACTTTGCTAGTAATTTTTAGGGTTTCATTTACTAACTTTTGTATTCACTTGTTGGAGTTTCTTAACATTTTACATTGGTTTTTTTGGTTGTTGCAAGTAAAGTCCAAAGATTTGAAAGAAATAGAGCTACAATATTTTGTTGAAATATACCAAAAAAGAAAACACATTATTTTGATTGCAACAAATTTTGATACTGAAGTTCTTTTTCTAATGAGATCAATAGAGACTATAGTTAGTATCACTTAATAATGTTTTGACTTAGAATCGGCACAAAAAAAAACACTTGCAAAACTGATTTTTAAATTTCAATTGAAAATAAATTATTTCTTCAAATGTTAGCACTTCACCAAAAAAAAAACAGCCATTGTCAAATAGGCCTTCTCTTCCCACCAATAGAAGGTCCATGGACCCTTTGTGTCTCATTCTTTCCCCATCCCAAAGTGACCCTTGGTGCCCCTCCCACCAAAAGTGTTATTGCCTATTTCCATCCCCCACACTCATGGGTTACATCCCCTCACCACTAGCCAATGTTTTTTTGGTGGCAAAAAAATTAAATAAAATGTTGTTATAGATTTCGTGTTAAATGTTTTTTTTATAAAAATCTCAAGTTTTTTTTAAAAAAAATTGGGGGAAAAGGTTGTCATATTTATGGTTACTAGCTATTGTTTTGACAATCCATTTCTCTAGAAACATGTCGCCAATGAATGCAAAATCTGTTTTGGGATGCCCACCATTTTGGCTACATCACAAAATCCATTCAAAAGAACACTACCACTAGGATGAGCCTTTTTCTCTTTATTTTTGAATTTATAGTTTAAAATTTTATTTTAAATACTATAGTTTCAACTTTCAACGTGCCATTTATTCATAATTTTTAAAAAAACTAGTTTGTAAAATATGATAACTCTTTATATATTGATATTAAGGTTGGAGTTTATTGAGGGGATTTGTGGATGCCAATCTTGGCTTCACCAAATGCCCCCTCCCCTACCTATTTAAAATTTAAATAAACAAAAAGAAGTGGTAATGTTAAGGGATTTTGTGAAGGGGGGCCAACCCTTTTGATCCCTTCTGATTTTCTATCCCAAGTTTTAATCTCTTTTGTAGTTTTAAGAAAAATTAAATGTTAAGGTGCATGGGTGTTGTGAGGTGTTTGGGAAACTACAACCATCCATTTTGTGTTATTTTCATTAAATGTAAAATAAATAAATATTCTGTTAACTTTTTCTTGTTGTATATATTTAAAGTTGATAATAATTTTATGTGTAAATATGTTAATGGTGAATGGTGCTTTATATGTAGCCCAAGTTTTTTCCTTTGGAATTTATGAAGGTTTTGGAACTTTGTTTTGGTATACCATCATTAGATTTTATTCATTTTTTCAGTTTTATAATTTTTCATTAGTTGCAAGCATCCAACAAAAATATGAAAATGTGAGGGAAAGTTATTCCAAAATAGAAAAACACATCACAAAATGACAAAATCCTTTTCATGCATCTTTAAATATGACAAATTATTTCTAGAAAAAAAAGGTTATCTTGACATACATAAATTCTCTTTCTATCACATTTGTGCAAAATTTCACACAATAAAAGTTGTTTCTATAACATATTAAGAATAAAAGACCATCCAAATTTCAATTCTTCTCAAAACATCCACATACTGAAGTTATGTTTGAAGTAAAGTCATCTATTTTTGGGCTTTAGTTTGACCCTCTCATCCATGTTTCATTGCCAATTTGAGGGCTTGTCAAGTGAGCAAAATTGGGTATTGTTTCATGACACAATGAGTATTAGTTCATAAGATTTTGTGAATCTTACTTATAGGTTTGATTTAATAAAGAACTAGTGTGGTTTATGCTATTGGCCTATGTGTGAACATAATCATGTGACTACTCCAATTGACAATAGGGCCCAGTTATGAGAAAATATTTTTAAATTTTAATTAATTTCTAGTGACAATTTCTCGCCCCCCCTCCCCCCCCAAGGTCTAAAACTTAGAAAATCTCTTCTACGAAATGCCACTCGTAAAGGGCTTTCCAATATTGCCAAGAATGCACCCAAATTTCCTTAACATTATAAGTTTTGATTATATTGAATTTTTCAATGAAAATTCTGTTCAATATTCAATTATTCCCACATTGTAGGTGCAAACCAGTGTTGGCTAGTTCTTATTTTCTTCAATACTAGATGGGTAGGGTATTTTATATTTTATATTTTTGAAAACTCACATGGTGTTAAATAACTAGATTACCAAAAAAAATATTGGGATCCACCTACTATCGATTTGGATATTTTCGTATCTTACCCAACTCTAATTTGTCTTATTATTATTTTGATGATACCCACCTATTGTGCATAAGGGTCAATTATTAAATAATTGTCTCAAGAATTGCCTATTTTAGAGGCCAAGTAGGTCATGTATGATATTGAAATGTATGCTTGTATTTGTTTTGTCTTTCCAAGGGTCCTTGGAATCTAAGTATCCAATATGTATATACATATGATCCATTTATCATTCGAAGAATGCTATAATTTTTTTGTCAAAAAGCCATCAAGGTTGGAGCAAAACAAATTGCTAAAAAATCAATGAAAAAATCTTGCATTATGGAGGTTTTTGAAAAGCAACAACAGAAGATTTCCAAGGTCAAATCCCAATATATTTTCAGGAACTATGTTCGTCACCTCATTTCTTTGGTGTTAAGCAAATTCTACCAATTGAGAAACTATGATGCCTTTTATTCTTCCCAACATTTCAACACAATTCATGAAATATACTTCAATGACAAATTTAGCCTTCAAAAAATAAAAATGTTGGATTCATAACAATTCCTAAAATTGTATGATATATATGTTAGGCCTCTTACAACTTTGAAAACTTTACATAGTGGATTGCTTCAACATCCAATGATCCCAATGTCCTTGTTGAAAATTAGCATCCACATGCCTAAATAGAACCACCATCAATCATGTTCCTCATCATTGGAACTTAAGTAGAACCACATCGATCTTATTTTTCATCATCAAGCACCTTGATGATGTTAATTTCACAACATTGTTTTCAATCAATGTCCCCTCTTCATTTAATAAATCATTAAAGGACCCCTTTTTTTGGTCAAACTCCATGCTTGCGTTAAAAGGCCAATTCTTTAATATCATGATGAGCTTGTCAAGTTTTCAACTCCTAGCCTACATCTTTGTAGTGATGTCAAAACTTCAACTATGTTGAAATTGTGTTTTATTTCTATTTGTGATCTTGGGATACTAGCATTTGGCATGCAACAAATGCCACATTTGGAAACCGGGCTTTATGAGTCTTCCATCACATTAAAGGCAACTTGCAATCTCTTTGATGCATAGGCAAGTGGCAAAACAAATGGAGTTTAGTTTTGAACAACCCCTACAAATTATTAGCATTTGAAACCACATGTCCAAAGATAAAATCCTCTAAGTCAAAAGATGAAAACTTAGCATCAATAGAAGGAGTAGATCTAGGGTTCAAAAAATGAAAGGCAATAATCAAAAGGGGGCAATAAAGTATTGTTATATTCAAACACCATAGTTGCTAGCTTTGGTCTTCCTACCAAGACCTTCACGATGTTAAGAATTTTAAAATGTGGGCCAAACATGAGTGTAATCATAGTATGAGCCTTTGACACATTATATACATATGCAAAAAATAGAAAATGAACAAGTATAACCATAACTTTTCCCATCATACGAATATGCAAAAACAACAACTCATATTCATCATTTAACATGAGAGCTTGCTTCAAACTCATGAATGCAAGTTTGCATGTTAACAAAAATGGTAAGTGCAACATAGAGTGCATAAGAAATTAACAAGTATCCTTGATTTTGATTGAAGTTACATTGCTTCACAATTGGAAGCATAATTTTAATGAGGGCTTTGCAAATTTCCCAAGTATGTGCATTTGGTACATGGCCTTGCAACTCAAGGGATTTTTGCCATCCATAACATAGATTAATCACATTTTGGTATTCCAAGGTTCTTTGGAAATATGATTTTGTTAGCAAATTTAATATTTATTAAGGCTTTTAGCTTGTGATGTTGAAGGCCAACATCTAAACAAGCTTTCTTCCATTTGTTGAGGCCCTTGTTGGACTTTTTAGTCCAAGTTATTGTTTTTTACAATGTAGCATGTGTATTCTTCAAATTAACCTCTCGAAACCCAACACACACCATAAGGTCATTGCAAACATATTGACATGTTTTGCTAAAAGCATGTCCAAAGAATGTCCAAAGCATGAACCTTCCCATGGAGTTGCAAGTGTCAATGGCACATAGACGAACGAAAAGTTTAAACAACTTTTGTGCAAAGAAACGTTTGTGACAAAAGGTGCACAACAAGGGGAGGACAACTTTGAATGCAACAATGTGCAACAATAGAGAACTAACCAAAACCAAAAAAAACTTGTCAAGGACAAAGAAAAGCAAAGAGCTTGTGTAGCTTGTGAAAGATGGAGCTTCTGTGCATAAAAGTTGTTTAATAAGCACAAATGTGTAGTGAGGTGAGGATAACTTCAAGTGTAGCAAGAGTGCATGGCAAGGGCTATCCTTCATCAACATGAGCGTTACCATGCCAATAACTTTGGGCCAACTCTTGAACATAGGTAGCGTTTTGGTGCTAACCTATCTACTTGCATACAAAAATATCATCACGCTTGAATGGAGATAGGCAAAAAAGTTACAACCTATTAACTTAATGATGATGATTACCTCACACTGACCTAACGCCTAATTTCGGCCTAACTTTTAACTTCAACTTTAACTCTAACTTTAACTTTAGGTCTAAACAAACCTTTAGTAAGAGTAAAAAGTTGTTTGCACTTTGAAATTATTAGGACAATTTTCAAATACAATGGAATTTACTCTTTTTTAAAACCCTAATTATATGGGTATATCTCACATATACTCAACGACATTAATAGGATATAATTTTGTCAGATTTATACATTTGAAGTATGTGCTTCATTAGGGTATATATTTTAGTTTTTAGAAATAAATTAGGGTAAAATATCTACCTTACCCATACCTGGTGGGTATTTCTGGGTAAGAAGAGATACACCTTCACAACACTGGATATATTATATTCCTTCTGATTTTTTTACTCCATGGAACTGGAGGGCCCAAGAAGCCAGCTGGGAGGGCCTACATCCAGTGGGCATGCAACCAACAGAAACCTCAGATTGTCAAGCAATCCAGTTCCAAAAATAAGGTTTAGTTAAGATCCTAGCATGGTATGAACATTGTGAAAACAACCCTTCACAAAATATAGATCCCTTTTGATTTTTTAGAGCTACAACTTAATTGTAAGCATGTGATATCAAGTGACTAAATGCCAAGCTTTTGTAGAAGCTTTGCTTATCCATCATTCACAAAATTCCATGCAACTTGCACAAGTGTATTTGTAGCCACCTAAAACTTTATAATGGCTTACCATCAATGGCTTGTAAGAATGATGAATGTTACTATCAAAGTCCAATGTGATGTGAGAATTTTTGGAGGACCAATGGAATTGTCAGAAAGAAACCATTTTATTTTTTTCAATGTTCAATAGAATAGGGTTGTGTGATTTATTTCTTTAGTAAAATGATTATTTTTTTAACTTTCCTATTTACATTTAATTCAAAATGTCTTTTACTTTCAAATTAAAAAATTAGTTAAATCATTTTGAAATATTAATTTCAAAAATCAAGAAGTAGATTTTAAATATTTTAATTGGGTTATAAATTCAAATCTAATGTTTATAGTATAATAATCTTAAAATATATATCATAATGAAATGAATTACACTTCACTTATCTTTAATTTTAGTTAACTTGTTCATGTTTTTATTTCAAATTTAAAGACACTACATTGATTCAAAAAATATATTCCAAAAATCTCAAAAAGACAAATTGATCTAAAGAAAATTATTGTAATGTCTTTTATTATAATAGTGTAACTATGTAATGATATTTCATAATTATAAATTGATTCTACACATAGGTTTTTGAAATTACTTTTCTAAGAATATGAAAACCATTTTATTATTAAAAAAATTTAGTAATTTATTTCAAAATAGTAATTACATGATTATTATTTTTTAATGCACATAAATATTAAGTAGCATGAAAAGTGGCATTACAATCACATATGAAATCCAAAACTACCATTTTGGTTTTATTAAGCACTAAAGGGTCATAATCCACTTTTCAAAGTTGACGGTAATTTGATGTGGTTCTAAATAAAACCCACCAAAGGGTTTCTTAGAATAAGTATTTTTTTGTGGTGGTAGATTATTTTACAAAATGCTTTAGGATTTCCTTGTGTTGAAGTTTTTAGTTGTTTGGGTCTTCACCAATGTTACTTGTTAATGAATTTTAATTTAAAAAAAGATTGGTTGATAAATTTTCTCTATTGCCCATTTTATTACCTTACACAATAAATATATAATATGTATTTGAAATTACATACTAAAGTATAAGATAAGAAGTGTGTTTTCTGGAACTAATTGGGGTTTCATAAATGCAAGAGCATAAGAAATTTTTTTTTTTTTTAATTTCTTAAATTAATTAGGGTTTTAGAAATGTAAAAGCAGAAGACAAGAAATCTGTTTCCTGGAACTAATTAGAATTTTCCAGATGTTCCTGCCAGTGGCAGAGCTCCAAACAATGTAGCTCATAAACCCTAAACCCTAAACCCAAGCCAATACAAAACTGACCCAGAGAAACAAAACTGATTGATTTAGTGACCATCATAGACAAAGGGGGGTAGACTGTGAATGCTTTATCAAGATAAAGAGGTTTCTTGCTTGCATTTGTGGATATAGAATCGCGCCTCATTACCTGTCCAAATCTCAGCATCACCATTTTGGGTTGAGTTCAATGAAGCCGCAGCTGCAAAGCTTGTAAGGCTGTCAAGACTTCCACTTTGTTTCAATCTTCAATCTTCAATCTTACTCCTGTGGCACTCTGTGGGTCTCTGCTGTCAAGTTGCTGTCAAGTCATAAGGGAACCAGACCTAATTTTTCATGCTGATGGGGTTGGGTGGATCTAGTTCAGAACTGCTAACTGCAAAAGGTGGGTACATGAGGAAACATTTTCCCAAAACTCTAGAACTTACAAATGTTACATATTGAGGGCAAGAGAGATAGAATTGCTGAACTAACCTCTTCAAGACGGTTAGTGACTCGATCTGTTGCATTCGTTGAGAATGACCTCAAGCAGCCTTGCCTGCAAAACAATCCACACAACAATGCACAAGACAAGAATGAACTGTTTTGCAACTAAATGTGAAAAGGACACGAAGTGATTTTTTTATCAAGAACACAAATGAAAACTGCAAGCATGTTCTTTTTTACTTATAGAAATGTCAAGAACACAAACTTGTACTTTGGGTTCTTGAAGCTTGATCTTGATTTAGAATAGCGACACACCTGTTTGCTGAGGTTTTGAAGGTGAAGATGAAGAGCTATGATAATCTCTTCCCGGGTTTTTATTCTTTTCCAAGTAGGTCAATGCATTTGTGGCCAAATCCTGGCATACTGTACAAGCCTTCTTATTGTCTAGGGCAGCTTCCACGGCAGTAGCAGTGCAAAGCATCGTTGGCACATTGCTAGCCATATTCTCACACTGCAACAACCAAAGGCAAAAAAGAGAACACTTACGAGGCCTTATACCTTTTAAACAAAGATGACACTATAAAATCCACATACAGAATATTCCACATCCTCTTCTCCCTTTTAAGACACGGACAAGTGTTGACCTTGGTTTGGAGGCCTGGTGGAAGGAGCCTGCACAGATGGTCCTCCAGTCTGCCAAGCTGATTGCATCTCTGTGATGTGGGTTGCAGCAACTAGTTTTCTCCAACATATCAATACCTGCACCTAGCATTGGTACAAGAGGAGAATTGTCAAAAGTATATGGAATGGATTATGGTGGAAAAAGTCAAGGTGCTCTCAGATGCTTGGGAAAAGCACATGCAAAAATGAAGGGGAGAAAAGAAAAGAAATTTAGTCTTTTCATGCTAAATAATGGGACCCCAAAAACAAAGTGTCAGATTATTCTCGGCTCAAGCATAAGCCATAAAAGGCAACAAAAAAGTGGGCCCATGTAATGGTTTTGCTTAAGTAAAGTTACTCAAATTGGAGGGCTAGGTGGAAATTAGGTCACTTATTTCTTGTTTTCTATTTGATTAAGAGGTCATTATAATGATATAAAGTTTACTAGGTGTCGACAAACATTTAGTAATTTTGAAGTAATAGACTTGCCTGGCCACTTACCCAACATAATGGGCAATGGCCACACCATTCCACATTCCACGACATTATTATAGTCTAAGGTGGCAGATTCAACAATTCGAAAAAAAAATTCATGTTCAACAGAGATTTTACAAGTGTATGATCATGACCAGAATTCTGTCATATAATATGGGCAAGAAAATGACATAATCTGCCACACCACAGCTTGATGTTCTCATTTTGTGCTTGTCCCTCCATAAAACTTCTCTTGCATAGATTGCAAACTCAATTTCATATAGCGGCCCATGAAATTCACTCAAATCTATATATTTTTGCAGTTTGTGCAGTGCGGTGTATGGCATTTGATAATAGACTTATGTTGTTTTTTTCTGGTTCACATTCAAGCTTTTGAGCACCCATGAATAGAGAGGACTTCACTGTTGAATCAATCTCTCCTGCAGGATCATTTCTTCAACAAATTGTCAGATGATAACATCTCAACGGTTGAGATCCACCTTCACCAATCATGAAAGAATTGATCAGTGTGGTTGCCATCCAACAGTCATCGAACAAATTCCTTGCAACAAAGATATCCGAGCATACAATATGCAAAATCATTATCCATAGACTGAAGACAAAGTACAGTGATCAAGATGCATATTGGTTGCCACTTTGCCTGGTGGGATGTCATGTAAATTCATCTTGAAGAAAAGGCAAAAAAGTCCAGCAACAATTGAAGGACTAACTCCTACTCCATAATATTCTTCAGCCGCGTGTCAAACACACATCTTCCTTCTGCTGCTCCGTCGCAGTAGTATGAAAGGGCTGCTTCTTAGATTCTTCATCTCCTTGATTCGCTGATGCAATGTTCGGCTGCAGCTCGCAGAGCACGTAGCCGCTCTCTGCACTCGGCGATCGGATCCGACTCCGCCTGCACCGTCGCTTCCGTTACGTAAGTTTCCTCAATTCGCCAGTGATGACACAAAACCCTAGAATACCCTAAACCCATTTATCGTACTTACACATCTTGAGGTCTTAAAATCTCATTTGAGATCTCAAATGAGGACAGGGCGACGTGGCCTCACGAGCGTCCAGTACTTGAGGGCAAAGAAATGGCTTAGAAGAAAGGTTGTCAAATGGATGAGAGATGATATGGATGAAATAGTTCATAGAAGACATTGTCGATGCAAATGGTCTATACACATGGATGAAATGTGACCACTTTGATGAATATCACCTTTTGGATGAAATTAGAATGGTTTAAATTCACAAATACAAACATATTGTACGTTCCTTCCATCTTGGATAACATTATTGTCCATGTATGGAATTGATCTTCAATGATGAAATTTTCCATGTGAACTCATGAGAGCCACACACACATGGATCAAAATTGAGCACATCTGAATTTGTAGCACATAATTGTTTACATGCGAATGGAATCCACTACATGGATGCAAATTCGAATGAAGTTTGTCAACATGGATGAGTTTACATTTGGATGAAAATTGTCATATGAATGAAATGTGACATGGATGAAATATGACAAGTGTGAATATGATCACATAAATGTAATTGGCAATGTGAATGACATAAATTATCATTTTTGTTGTCAATTTCATCCATATTGAAAAGTTTCCTTCATTTGTTCCAATTTCATCCAACACATGAAATTGTTTAAATTGTCATCAATATAACCAAATGTCATCAATTACATACATTTGATGCTTTTCAACAATATGGTCCAAATTCCATCCATGTGGTCAATTTTATTCCTATCACCAAATTCATGTATCTTCTTTTGTTCATGTTGTCAATTTCATTGAAATAACAAAATTTCATCCATGTCATTTGATTTGTCATTCCATGTTCCTAATTTGATCATTATGGTCCAATTTCCATGTGGTGAGTCTTCCACGCTCAATTTCATCATTTTTATCAAGTTCACACCAATTCATAATTCATCTTCAATTTTTTTCATACTATCAATTTTTTTCTACTCTGAAGGTTTGATATTTGACATAAATTTCATTGATTTTTTAATGTTCATCCATGTTTTGAATTTGATCCATCCATATCTATTCTATTGACAAGATCCAATTTCACACATAACATCTCACTTTCATCCATGTGTGAATTTCATTCATGCAAATCAATTTTATTTCCTAGTGTCATCAATTTTAGCGATTTTCAATTTTCCTTGGTGGCTTCACATTATAGTACCTAATCATATATGGATAACCCTAGCCAATATGGTTGAAAGGTTTCCCATGTAACTTGGGGGCGGTGGGATTCATGTCAAGTTCAAGGAAGGCTAGTGTGAGAAACATTATCTAGTTTCTAGACTTTCAAAATGTTCATGAAACATTGAAGGGTTCACTCATCATCAATGGTCAAAAGTTCATAAGGTTCACATCAAATGCCACCTACCTAGCCAAAAAGCCATTCAAAAGTGTTTTTTTGTCACTATAACTTTTTCAAAGCTACATTTGGGAAATGTGATAAGTTCGAGAAGATTGAGAAGGAATAACTATGTGTATGTGTGAACATCCCCCAACTATTGTTGGTTCAAGAAGTTGTTCATTTTAGAGATGGGTCCATGGGCTCAATTTTGTACATTTCTTTGGATTCCTCATGCATTCAGAGGGATTCCTTGCTTGAATTCTTTTGGCAATATCTTATTCATTATCATCAAAGTTCAATTTTTTTAAGGCATTCCTAGTTTAGGTTCAAAACTTTAATTATAAATATCTTGAATGGATTGGGTGGTGTTCAATATTGTTGGTAAAAAAAAAATGGATACCTAAATTTGTATCTTCGATATTCTTGGCTTGTGCTTCATGAACTAGAGAATATGTTTTGCAAAACACCGTGTTTTGAACCAAAATGCACATATGCACGTGTTTTATCCTTGTTTGGTCGTCCCAAAATTCATGGTCATGTGGAAAAGGCAATCACAAAACATTTTTTAAATAGAAATTGAATATCTTCATCTTCCTTCTTCTCTATGTTTTCCACTCAAATGAACCTTATTAGCTTTCACATAAGCATTATGTATAAGTGTCTAAGTGCATACATTTTGTGATGTGTGTATGCATTTATAAACTTGGGCTTCACATTATTTTGCATTTTTAATGACAATCAATTGACATAAGGTCAAAATATTAATATATTTGAATTTTATTTAAATACATCATTTTAAAGATAACTAGTTACTAAACATTAATATTCTGTGATCACATAGTTTGTCCCTGAAATCATTTCCACTTCCATTAATTCTAAAATATGAAATTTAATTTTCACCTATTGAAACATTAAGATTTCTATCATCAATGATGTTTTTTTTGGTGCTCCTTGTTGCCTCAAAATAAAATTTGGGGCCTTTCCAACACCCTCTCTAATGTCCTTCCTACCATGCTTCCCAACAACCCTTGGGTTGAAAAATATATAAAATATAAAATATTTTTGACCTTAATGCACAACATCCCTTATAAATTTCTAAATGTCCTTCAACATTTTATCCAACACCGTTAATTTTCAATGTATTAATGCCCCCTATTGTTTAAAATTTTAATTTTAATGTCCAACCTAACACCCTTGGTGTTTTCAACATGCCTTTTCGACACTCATGCTATTGCTTATTGTTATTTTGTCATTCCTTATCCATATTTTTGTTTTTTTTTGTTGTTCCCCATCTTTTGTCAACCTTTTTGTTGTCTAGGTGTGTTTTTTATGTTCACCAAACTTAGGTTGTTCCCAATCCAAAACATTCCGTTGATTTAAATTTTTACTATCGATTTGAAAAAGTTTGATAGGTCGACATCCTATCTTAGGAATTCATTTCAAAACCTTGACCTAACAACAATCATAAAGGTTTAAAGGTAAATTTTTTTGGAAATGTTAGACAAGTCAAGTCTCCATTAATTCTAAAAGAAATCAAAGTTGAAGGGAAATTTTATTCTATTGATTCAAAGAGAAATTCAATTAGAAGGAGGAATTTTTTTTTCCATTCTAAGGAGAGGGTGTTAAAAAATGGAAATTAAAATTTTCACCCCCAAATTATGTGTGGAGGTAATATCAAAAGTTTGTTAAATATCACTTTCCACTAAATTTTAATGAATAAATTTGATGTTCAGAATGAGTTTATTAAATCTAACTAGTTTCATAAACATAACATTCATAAAAATATTATAGATTGGTCAACTTTGATAAAATGTTTTCATGGATATGTCATTTTCAATATTCATTTCAATATGTTTCTAATTTTGATTAAAATGTGTCCACTAAAATATTTCAAAAAATTAAGTTGAAATTTTCATTTTTTAATATTTGATCTAATGAATAAAATAAGTTTAATGTAAAATTATTATGTTATTTTTAGAATTAAAACCATTATTAAAATACCCAAAAATAATTATTAAAATTTTTCAGTAATTTATTTTTAAATATTAATTATAATGAAATTTAATATTATTTTATTTGTAATTTTGATTTTCAATTCAAACCAAACGATACCATGTTTAATTTAATTTTACCACTTGTTTGAATTGTTAACATTATGAAAAGTAATCAATATCAAATTTATTACAAAATGTATGGAATTTGGATATAATTGTGGTTTAATGGTTTAAATACACCAAGACATATTTCCTTTCGTATGAAATACATGTTGAAATTTAGGACATCTAAAAAAATTTGTAATCATGGTGTGTGAGTCAAAAACTTCAATAATAATATAATATTCATGTTTTGAAACATGAATAATGTATTATTTAATAAACCATTAAGTTTTAAAATGTAATTGTTGAATGAAAAAGTGAAACACAAATGCATTTGAATGTGAATATTGCACTATTAAATAACAATATGCACAAGTAAATCTCAAGGTTTTCAATACCTTGATGTGGTACATAGTGATAATAGTTCGAAAAAATGTGATTTATATTTAACATGCAATTCATTTAATCAAAATATTAAATCTTTGAGTAATGTAAAATTTGAAATCAAAAGCCAAACATTTGATCTCATCAAATCATGTTTTGTTTTATGGTAGCATTTTTATCTTTTATCTTCTTTTGCAATGTCAATAATAGTTTTAAGAGTTTTCATAAGTTGCAAGGATATTTTTATTTCATATAATAGGAAATTGTTAAATTTCATATTGTCAATTTATTAGGAATTATCATTAAGCAATGACATATATAATGAGAAGAATGTTGGTCATCTACCTTTATAATTAATAATGTTTGGAATTGAGTTTATAATTAATGTATTTTTTAAAAAATAATGAAAAAATCACAAAATTAATTGATCATGAATATGTAAAAGGATCCTTTTTATTTAGTAAAAGATTCATGCAAATGTCTTTTTACAAATCCATTATAGGAAATTTTAAATCATCAAACATCAAATATATTCTTAGTAATTATTGACTTTGTTACAAGACATGCACAAAGTTATTTTAGTTTATGTATTCATATTATATACACAATCTTGTAACAATGATCACATGACATCTTGCATTTATAATTTCTTATAAACATTCATAAATCCCTATTTAATTTTGTTGAAGATTGATTTTATGAAACAAAAAAATGTCAAATGTGGTTTTTCTAAATAATATTATTCTCAAATATACCTTTTTAGTCATTATTTAATCCTTTTTATATACCTTTTGTATTATTATTATTATTTTTAAAATCTTTTGCTTCATCTTGTTTAAATAATTGGACAAATATGTAAACAAAATGTTGTGTAACACCTTAAGTGAGTGCAAATCACAATACAAGGGAAAAAATGTGTGTATCCAAGCATAAAAATTTCATGACAAAAAATGGTCCATCAAAAATCACAATTTGAACAATAAAAACATAATTCTACACAATTCTAACATTTGTAATTATATGGTCAACCTTCATTTTTGTTTTTCGTTCAAAACACATTTTCATTGGATTATTATCGAATTCATAACATGCTTTCACATTTGTTCGTTCTTTCCTTTTGTGCATATAACTCTCACATGATATATATTTACATAATTGCAAAAAACCACACAAATTTACACAATTTGTGATCTATGAAACAAATAAATAAATAAAAAGGAGATTGAATACCAAGCATAATATAGAAATGACTCTATCATGGTTATTTCCACATGTTAAATACAAAAGTCATTTCTCCATTCTCACCTTTTGTATTGACATCTATTATTTTGTTATCAATCTCTTAAATAATGTTAACATATCAACATGAAGCCTAATTAGACAACACATTTTCAAATGTCAATGACATGACATGAAATGTTGAAATAACCTAATATAAATGAATTTCAGTCAAAGGATAAATTGATATGATTTACAATTTGTAACATGTCATAAATCTTCTTTATTTGCATCAAGATTAAGATCATTGGAAAAATAAGGAAATAACAAACAACCTTGTGGAGTAAGAATTTTTTTGAATGTTCTTGAAATGAAACACATCAATTCATTGCTATATGAAATTGAGGCATGAACAACATTGCGATGCAACTTGAATTGAATTTGACTTGAATTTAGAATTAATTGTATTGAATTCAAATTCAATTGAAGACAAATGGGATGGAAAAGGTATTGAAAATCTTCTAATAAGTGAGCTGTTGGAAAAAAACTTTTAAAATACAAAAAGACACCTTTTCATGCCTTTTCATGGGCTCAACATATTCAAGTTTAGAATTATTAAATCTATCACCAACAACTTATGAAACCTAAAATGATTATACCTAAACCAACTAATAATCATCATCATTGGAATTATATGTTTATTGATAAATGTTTGTATTATTGATCTGGACATTGCAGCTAATGAGAATCCATATTTCTTTATGAAAAAGGTAAAATTTCTAGGATTATAATGTCAAAAGTCAATTTTTTCAAAAATTGAATGAACTTGAAAATCTTATTATTTTGAATTGGTCCCAAAGATGTTGAATTCAAACAATATTATTGGATGAATCCACAAAATGACTCAAATTGGCATATTATTAAATTTTAGTTCTAAAGAATTGAAATAAATGGTGATGAAATTATGTCTTGGGCATTATCAAGGCAATCCTATCTTTTTTTCCCACCAACTCCAAAAAAGTGGGTAATCACCAATTTGTGAAAAAAACTAAACAAACTCCTTGCTTAAAAAGGAAATAAAAACTCACTAAATTTATTTATAATTGAAGGCCATTTTTAAAAAATGAATCTTAAGACTTTTTGAAGGTTGTGGTCCATGCTTCACCCTTTCGTTTGGAATCAAAAGTACAAGTTAAATAGATGAAATAAAGGAAGATTTTATTTGATGGGTCCTAAAAATTAGAGGAATAAAAGGTCCAAACACAATAATACAAGCCACACATGTTCATTTAAGTATTCATTATGTTAGCTTTTAAGATTGATTCAACATATTGAGGTTGCAATGTTGAAATTGTTCACATTACTTAAACAATGTTTTTGGTTAAATTAAAAAAAAATAAAATTGGATATTTTATTCTCATTACATTCATTTAAAATTTATCAAAATATTAAATTGACATGTGAAATCACACATCTTCAACTTGAATTTAATTTGGTCACATAAAACATGTAAAGATAAATCATACTACATTTGCAATGGATCATATTCTTGTGTTTATACCTTAATGCCATTTTTGTTTCAATGTGAAATGGTGTAGAACCCCATTGGTTTCTACACCATTAGATTAAATATCACAACACGTTGATATGAACAACATTTACATTTGATAGAGGGGAGGAAGAAAATCTTTGGGATGTGATCAATTTATTGCAACTTTTCTTACTCATAAATGGTTTGGAGATTAATTGGGAGAAATTTATTACATACTGTTGATATAGAAAGAGATAAAAGAACCAAAATATATTAAATCCATTAAATGGAAATACTAATGAAAGAAACATATTCAAGTTTTGAAGTATCTCATTTGGCCTAATCATTTGGCCTAATTGATTTAGATGTCAAAGAAGTTGATGAATTCTTAATGAAGAAAATTTGTAAGAAGCTCAAACACTTGAGCATGAGACATCTACCATTAGTTGGATGGGCGGTGATATTTAATTTTGTGTTGGCATCCATTTTTTGGTTTTTTATTAGCATTTGGTGTGACATTAAAAAAATAGCGAAATCCTTTTCATCATAAGCGTTGGGCTTTTTGAATTAAATTGGGTTTTAATCAAAGGTTATGTTTCTTCATTTAACTTCATAATATGGGGTGATTAATGAAAGCCTTAAAAGCATATGGTGGATAAGCCACAATTCACACCTCTTCATTTGATAAAATTCACAAAACGTGTAAAATGTATGGTGGGGTTTTTATTTAAGGGGAGGTGGGTTTGGAACTTCCATTCTTTAAGTTCATGATTCCATAAGTCAATATTACATTGTGTGGGTGATCTACCATTACACCAAAATGTGTCCTAGTTCACTCCAGGTTTCATTAAATTTTGAATGAATTTAGACATTTTTTCTTAATGAAATTGGTTAACCCCCTAATGAACGGGGACTAGTTGCTATGGACAATGAATTGTTTCACTAATACTGAATGAAACAAGGTTACTCTCAAGTGAAATACAAATTTATCAAACCATTCACTTGTTAGTTAATTACTAACTAACATGGAAATCAATTAAAATTAAATTATTTAATATATAATTTCATTGATAATTTCATGATTTTCAACCTATGATTTATTAACATGTGTCAATACCTAGGCTAGGTTTAAAACCTAACCTATGTAAATAAGACACAATATCAATTTAGGCACTTGTTCTAAGGAATTAAATAAAAAAATATTCGATCAACTTACCATTGTTGACCACACATAACACCACCTATGAGGTTTGATCCCTTGACCTTTAAAACAAAAACAAACACCCCTACCATCAAGCCACCCCACTTGTTGTGATAATATGTTACATTACATTCTATTTATCAAATACTTCATTTTAAACATTACAAAAATATAAACTTTGAAAATTCATATTTTATTGAGATTTTATTCAAATGAAATGATTCGATTTTTTTATAAAATTCAATAATGTACATAATTACATTTATTTCCTTTGAAAATGTAAAATCATTTGAACAAAAAAAAAGTTGAATATCATTATTCAATAACATTTCAATGACCATTCTATTGAAAAAAAAATGTTTAATAAATGGATAAGATTTTTGTTAATATAATAATATTACCTATGTTAAACTGCTTTCAATTATTATAAAGTTATTTTTCATTAATTTAAATTATTTCACTTTACATTATTTATAACTATTTACGGCTATTTAAAATTATTTTAAGCTATTTTTGGCTATTTCACCTTATGCTACTTTTGGTTATTTTTGTTTATTTCACCTTAAGCTATTTTCAGCTATTGTAATTTTTTTTGGTTATTCTATGTTATTTTTTGGTATTGTAAATTATTTCACTTTAGGCTATTTGTAGTTATTATAAATTATTTTTGGTTATTTTAATTTATTTCATCTTAAGTTATTTTCGATTATGTGAAGTTATTATTGGTAATTCTAGGTTATTTTAAGTTATTTCACCTTAAGTTATTTTTGTCTATTATAGATTATTTCATTTTAGATTATTTTTGATAATCCCAAGCAATTTTAATATATGGCTATTGGTTGTTCTTTTATTGGGGCTATTGGTGGTTATTAATGGTCATTGGTACCTATTCTATTGGCGAATATTAATGGTTATTTTACTGGTGTGTATTAATGGCTATTAGTGGTTATTTTATTAATGGTTATTGGTGGTTATTTTATTAATGGTTATTGGTGGTTATTTTATTAATGGTTATTAATAGTTATTTTTATTGGTTGCTATTGATGGCTATTCTATTAATGGTTATTGGTGGTTATTATATTAATGGCTATTGGTGGTTATTATATTACTGGCTATTGGTGGTTATTATATTAATGGCTATTGGTGGTTATTATATTAATGGTTATTGGTGGTTATTATATTAATGGCTATTGGTGGTTATTTTATTATTAGCTATTGGTAGTTATTATATTAATGAAAAGTCATGCTAGGTAAATCCATAAAAATAGGACATTATTTGAATAAGGGCCCATATGAAGTCAAGCTAAACATTGTTTTGGTTTTAGCAATGCCCTCCCTTGAAGGCCTTATTTCACACAAAAATTAGAGCAAGTTTATTTTCTTTTTTCCTTGTCATATCCAACATGTATCATGGGAAAACAAGAAAAAGAAAAACCGTGCATTTCAATTTTTGAAATGCTTTCCATTCAATGCATGTATGATTGTTATTAATAATAATGTGTCCAATTATACTTAAAAGCAACACTAGGATATTATGAGGAAAAAATATGTTTCTCAAATTGTTCGAGTCCAAAATATTCACAAATAAGAAAAATCATAATTATGCCATCAAATTTGAAATATTGATTTTGTTGATAAATAAAACATACACTTCTAAAAAAACATGTACATAATAATCTCGTTATTTTTTGTGCATAAATGTTTAAACTAGACATAATGTATAGATTCAAATTCAAAAGTTAACAAGACAAACTTTCATGCATGTATTACAAATGAATAGTAATAACAAAAGACTCAAACTCACCTCCTTATATAAACTAGGTGGTTCTTACTAGTAACTAAACTAATTACATAACACTAAGTAGGAACTAATTCAAATATTAACTACTAACTAATAATATAACAATCAAGGTAATTAACAACTAATTAGTTAATATTGATAAAGATTTTAGCTTAATATTTTTAGCATTTTTATTTAATACATGGTTATCATTACCCCCTTTCTAATTTGGATTATGTCTTCATAATTCCTTGAAAAATAAGAAATTTTAATTTTTTTCAAAGAACCACTGATGTTGATGTATTCATCCAATATTGGTTTTGGGTTTGGCAAATCCATCCAAGTGAATGTAGACACAAAAATGTTAGGTTTGTGGATGTGATTCATCTTATGAAAGTACTTAACATTGTGAAAATTACAAATGATTGGAACAAGTTAATATCCAATGGATTTTTTTGTGGTTTCATTATAGTTTTTCTGTGATTTGTCACTAGTATTCCAAGCATGTAATGGATAAAATATTGGAACATCAAGTATGGTTTTACATGCATTTTAATTGATAAATGGTGTATCATGGATGTGGTTGTGTAAACAAGTTCAAAAATCACAAGTTCATGAATAGGTTTAGTTTCAATGATCTACTATAGTTCAACAAGTTTTGGTTTTGTGAATATGTGGTTTTAGGATTCTATGGTTTTATGTGTGTACTAATTTAAACATCAGATGCACTATAAATACAATGCAAATATAATCTTGATTATGTACTTTTAATTCTTTTGTTGTTGAATCCATAGAACATACTATTTGGATGTTTGATACATCATCTTGTGGTAAAATTATCACTGAAGACTAGAACATCTAAAACATGTGCTAGGTTAACATTCATGATTTTCTTCTTGCAACATTCTATAACCTCGGTGAGAAGGTAATCAACAAGTTTAATGGCACCATATGTGCTTTGCAACTACCATTTTCATGTGGTAGCGAAACTAGAACACTTTACTTCAATAGTGCTTCAATCTAAAACTCCTCCTCAAGTTGTTATTGTGCAACATGTACATTGCAATTGAGTTTTTGTAAAAATGTTAGCACCTATTGATGCACTTTTTGCACACATAGTTGGTACTGACCATTCAACTAATACATTGTTTTCACAACTTGTGGGACGACTAAAATTGTTGTAACTGGTTGTGTTGTAACCATTGAAACTTCTAATAAACATTATTATTTGTTAATTCAAGTGTTGAATCAAGAATTAGTTCAAATATCAAATCAAGCATTGAATCAAGTTGCACCATTTGGTTAATCATCAAGGACTTGTTTATTGTTTATGAATATGGCACATATGGTTGTTCTTCAAACATTTGTCATCAATTGGGTACATCTCGACAATTACATGTATATTCATAGTGGATTTTTTTTTGTTAATGTTCAATGTTGCATGGTGCAAACATAGTCATTATCATGTTGCATTCCCGTGATGATTTTCATATTTGCAATTGATCCTTGTGCTTTAAGATGTGATGAATTCACAAATTGTGACATATTTTGTTGTAGGAAATCAAAGAAACTTGAATCAACATTGAAAATATGCTTGTTACATAATATGTATTGTTTGTTGCAATGTTTGCATAGGTGTTGCTTTCAAATTAAATTCAAATTCAAAAGTTAATTAAAAAAAACCTAAATAATTAAATAACACCTAGCAAGGGAACAAAAGAAGAAAGAAAAAAAGGACCAAAGTCCAAACAAAGGACCACACTAGAAAGTGCAAAAGGCACAATGGGAAACCCTAAGTTCTAATAGGAAAAAACTTGAAACCTAGGACTTAAACCCATCACTAGTAGCATGAAGCAAATCATGCAGGGAGATGGGTGAAAAACCTAGAAGGACACCAAGCCTAGAAAAGGCCTTTCCTATTGCCACATTCACTCAATAAAATATAGTGGTAGCTTGAATTCTCTAAAGAACCATTCATACCTTCTACCTATAGTGTGAATGTATAATCAAAAGAAGAGGACCTCCAAAACCCTTCACTAACCATGAATGTTAGCACATTAGTGAAAGAAGTCATCTGCTTGTTGGTATAAACATCCAATATTTCTACTTTTAGAGGGATGAAATCATCCTCATGGTGTTGGTCGCAATATGACACAACCTTTGTTTGACTTGTAACCATCATAACCATTCCCCAAGAAGAAGCGGCTTGTGAAATAAGATCCACATGAATCAAGTTAATAATGAATATATCTGCCAAAATGCAAATACCATCTACTGTAAACACAATATCCACTCATTGTCATGATGTTTAAAAAGATGGCATAGGAGAACTTGTGTTTACTTGCACAAAACGTGGAATCCAACATCCCTAGTAATGGAGGTGAAAGAATTTCAAACTGCATCTTGTGTGGTCGTGCACTTTCCCCCATGAGCACAACAAAGTAGGTGTATCCTTGTTGGATCTATTGCTTGGTCGCGTATGCATCAAGAAATACCACAAGCCCCGAGGATGGGGGAGGCCCAATTTGGTGTGTAGTGGTGAGGAGAAAATGTTAGAGGCCATCCTAAAAATGGGATGATTGGGCATGAAAAAAACCAAGCATTTGAGCTTGGGCCTACACAAGATTTCAGCTGAGTGTAATGATAATCTAATGACAACTTTTAAATGTTGTTGGAAAATGAGTGCTTGTGCACACTTTTTGAGATGTTTTCTTGAAGATGATCCACTTTTTTTTAAAAATAGTTGTTCAAAAGGTGGGATGGAACTTGAGCAATTAGAGGTAGAAGATCACGAGCCCACTTAAGGTGAACCTAGAATGGAAATGGACCTAAATTTTTGGCCCTTATAGCCCTTAATAAAAATTGATGACCATCCAACAAAAATCTAGATGCAATGATTGGGACGATAAGTCCCTTGCTCCCTAAGTGTGCTATTGGTGCAATAACTGCCACAAAGATAAGACCTAACCCACCTTTAAAGATGGGAAAATAGGCTTGTTGACGAACGAAGGGAGCCTCCAAACACTCCAAAGAACTTGGCCTTAAAAGTTTCCCAAATATGCAAATGAGGCTCAAACCAAAAGAGGTTATATATTTAGTGCTGAAAATTTAGGAATGGGGGGAAGAAACAAAGAAAGTAATAAAGCCTATGTGCGAAACAACGAGTGAAAATTTCAAATGTCACCTTCACATCCCCAACTTAAGAAGGGCATTTACATGTTGAACATTGTAGTCCAAAACCTCTTGGAAAAAATAAGAGTGAAGGAAAAGGACCCCAAAGCAATGCCCAAAACCTTAATGCCCTTAGCATGGGTACAAAAACTTGATGGAAGTGAAAACCTTGAAGGCAATTTTGAAGGAGACCAGGTAGCACCTTTACGGGGCTAAACCATAAAACCTACCAAATTTAACTAAGAAGAAAAATGATGGAAAGCTTAAAAGACAATTGAAGTAGGCCCAATGATGTGGGTGTCATCTACAATGAAAGGGAATAAGATGGGAAAAGGGTAGTTGAACTACAAAGTGTGCGGAAATGAATTAAGCAAAAAGAGGACCACCCAAAAGATCCTCCTCACGGGTACCAATGGAGGACTAAATAACAAATAGATTGCCCTAAGGGGAGTGGTGATTAAAGAAAAACAAGAATTGAAAAGCATAAAAGGAACATATAAAAAAGTATGAATTGGAATAACTACCCACATGTAGCACGTAACTCCTAGAATGTAATGTTGAAAGCATTTGCAACTTCTACTTATAACACCACCCAATCAAGATGATCATCTAAGGCTACCCAAATCCTCTACAACATTATTTCACAACTTCCCCTAACTATGACCCCAAATTGGTGGGGGGGATAAGTGAGTGGCAAATGCATTTCAAAACTTGAGGTAAAAGGGTCCTATTCACCAATCAATAAAAAACCTTGTTTATTGCAATTGGACGAATGCCACTTGAAGGCTTGGCCAAAATCAATAGCTTGACAACACCAAAGGCCCTGGTTATATTCTCAAAGATACACCTTGGTGCAATAATGTAAGAACGCACCAAGAATAATTGGGAAAAGCAACTAGCTGAGTCTTTTGGGCCAAATATATCTTGAAGGTGTTCAAAAACCATGCCTAAAGGTCCTCCAATTGAAAGGTGAGCTGAATGGATGAATGTCGACATGAACATGTTTAAAGAAAAATCCAAATCTATGTTTAATTGGAACTCCATCAAAAAATATAAACAAAATAAGGACAAATCCAAAGGATGAAAAACTTGTAAAATAATAATGGTTTCTAAAAAGGTTGAAACTGGCATTGAGGAAGTAAGGGCTTTCATAGCATGAACATACTCCCCAACTTGCCTCAATGCTAGATTCCAACAAAGATGATGGGGCCCCAAATGAGAAAAAAAATATGACTCCTCTAGGGGAAGGGCACCATTTGAATAGGGGGTGATTGAAGGTAAAATAGTTGTTGTTAAAACCTATGCACACAAAAAATGTTCCACCTAAAGCTTTTCCTAATCACCAAGAAAGAACCCTCATAATCAAATCCTAGTCTCCTAATGCTTAGCCTTCCCATATTGAGTAGGCAAAAGAAGGCACCATTGGGGGAAAAGTAAAAAAATGTGTTAAATAACAACATCACTAAAGTCTCACACTATGCAGTCTAAAGGAAATCTAAATGCTAACTACACCTCTTGCTTTAAATCAACTAAGATGTAATAATACAATCGAAGCTTGGGGAACCCCAACAAAAAAACTCTAAGGGGATTCAAATTCAATATCCATGCCCAAGTTATTGGAGGGGGTCATGGGGTTTAAAGGGTTGGGGTACCATTATCATCCCCCAAGGAGCTAACCTAAAAAGGTTAACATTGCTTCTAATGGTGTGCTAAATCAAAACACATAAATAAGGCCTCACAATCGAAACACGAGATATTGTGCTAAAAGGGGGTTGATTCGTACTCTCTACATGCACTGAAATACAATCAGCTTATAAGTTCAAAATGCTTTTATTGGATGAGTTTAGATCGAAACGTAAGTTGTAATGACACAAGGGAAATAGGGAAGGGCCATAATTACAAAATGAGGCCCCTATGAAGGACAATAGGTTGAAGGGCTTCTGTTAATGGCATGGGTGGGGGAAAGGAGCTAGGGGACACATCTCCCATAGGGGGGAGCCTACATAAAATAAATTGACACCCACATGACCCAAATTAAAAGAGGAGGAAGGCCCAAGGAATCCTACCACACAAAGGCATACCGATTAAAGGGAAATTGAACAACCTCCAAAATTTATGTTTCCAACACCACTCAAATTTGTGGATGACCAAATGATGATGCTTTATAATGTATGTCGATGTTTTTAAAAGCTCCAATGATGTGTTTTTAAATGTTCCATTGACATTCCTTAATGTTCCACTAACATTCTTAATTATTCCATCAATGTTAATCCATGTTCCATCGACGGTTTCAAAAAATTCACAAACATTCGATGACGCTTCACTTGCAAGGCCTATAAGGTTATTTAAAAAGGTAGGTCTTATTAAGACCACCTCAAAGGGATCTACCTACCTACCTGTGAAAGTTTTATAAATAAGCTTAGAGTTCAAAGGGTTTGAACTCAAGTACGCTTTAGGGCTATGAAAGAAGCCTTTACGTCTCTCTCGAAATAAGGGAATGGTAAGGTAAGATTATTGTCTACAGTAAACAAGATAACCAAATAGAAAAGAACCAAACAGAAAAAAATAAGTAGAATGAAGGGATTCTAACTAATAGAGATTAGATTCAAACCATGGCATTACAAAATGCTAGTGGGAAGGGGTTGGTTTACGAGTTAAAGATGCCTGCTTAGGGTAGAAGATTAAAAGCCAGGGGGTGGGGTAAGTAACAAATTGTGATGCCCCCCTTTGAAAATCTCTAATGGGGCAAGGAGGAGTGACTCAAGTCAAGGTGTTAGGGGGTGCATTAAAATTGTGCCTAACATAAACCTTAAAAACCTTGACTTTTGCTCGAAATTTTAACCTTGCCCCATTTACCCTCCAATTATTCCTAGTGGCCAGCAACTGAATAGTTGTTGTAATGTTATGTGCAAGGTTGAATGCAAGGGAACAAGTGACCCATCAAAACGGTGGGTGGAAAGTGGAAACCCATTTCCCACCCAACAAAAAAAAGGTGGTTGGAAACTAGACCGTAAACCTTTATCCACAATGATACTAGAAAAAGGGGAAGGAAGGGAAAGAAAAAAATGAAAGAAAAGGAAAGGAAAGAAGAGGCAACAAGGAAGAAGAAAAGAGTTTGAAAAAAACCATGTGAAACAAGGCTTTTGTTCTTTTCACATTTTTCATACCCTCTTTTTCTTTCTTTATCTGTAATCAACCCATCTCCAGTTTCAATTCATGTTGCAATGAACTTTTGAAAGCTAGTACAAAGCTCTTCCATCACTTAAGATGCCAAACTATTGAACTTCATTAGTACCTCAAATTTTAGTGGTTTCTACAATCAAAATCCATCAACAGTGATGAAAGTCTAATATGTCATTCCACAAATCTTGTGTTTTCTTCTTTTGTTTGTCCCAATTAACAACAACATGGAAGAAAAATTCTTGGATTTGTAATTTCCTTTTCATTGCTCTTGCATGCTTTGTTGTTGTTGCATTCGTGCATTTCCTTTTGGCAATGCTCATCACACACTTGCACAAATATCCTGCTCTCCTATGTATTGATACATGATTTCATCACCATACATAAATAATTTTCGACATTTAATTCCTAAAATAAAACTTTTATCTAACATAATAGTGATCCATGCTTGTATTATTGCAAATGAATAGGAATCACAATAGATTCAAACTCATTTCATTATATAAGTTAAGTAATTCTTATTAGTAACTAAACTAGTTATTTAACATTAAGTAAAAATTGATTCAAACATAAATTACGAACTAGTAATATAACTAACAAGGTAATTAATAATTAATTAATTAACATTTATAAAAAATTAACTTAACATTTACAAAGATCAAATTTGTACTTAATACATGATTAAGATTATTTCAAACTATGTATCACTAATTATAACTAGAAAAAAAACTAATAATTAATTAATTAATACTTACAAAACTTTTGACTTAACATTTACAAAAGTCCAATCTTTACTTAATACATGGTTAATAGACTTATTCAACTATTGATTTCACTTGCGCATTTACTCAAATTTATTTTGAGAAAAGTCACATAATTGAGATAAAAGATTGATCATTTTAAAATGGGAGGGCACATTTTGTTTCAAGGTTTGGCGATGAACCACTTCTTGCTTTTGAGTGCATATGTCATGAAATAAAATATATATGGTTTTGGGAGGGGTTGGAAAGTTGCAGCTACATTTTTAAATCTTTGGGATTGTCCCACATCTCTAGGATGTTCAAAAGGTCTCCCAAATCAAGGGATGGAGGCCAAAGCATGAAACATGTGTGGGTTACATGAGTGTTGCATGTGGAAAGGCAAAGTGAGAGTGGCAGGGATTGGGTTGGTGTGTAATGTGCAATTTGGTGAGGCAGTTATGACCCTAGGGGAGAAGCTTTCATTTGAGCTTTGTGAAAGCTTATGTCACCCATTGATGAGGATAAGGTTGGGTCAAGAAGTGCTCTTCCACACATACTTGAAAAGTTTAGAACATGCAAGCTACAATGTTCCCTTGTGTTCCCATTACACATCCTTAATTCTCATATGAGTAAAATAAATTATAATCAAAGTTTATAAGGATTGTTCATTAGGATCCATTGTTTCTGTAATGGCAAAGGCAAAATCCTCATGCCACACTTCTCCATTTGACATGTAAAGCCATCACTCTTTCACATATCAAAATTTCAGCCTATATGGATCTTTAACCAAGGTGGTTGGTTACCTTTGTGCTCCAACCCAAGAAAACAATATGAATTAGTTGAAAAAAAGTTATAAATTTATTTAGTTTTCAAGATCAAAAGATATTTCAAAGTGAAGTTTGGTTGTGACTCATTTTGGGCCTATGAAATGAACAAAGGTCAAATGCCATTTTCATTGACTAAGTTAGCTACAAACCCATTGGCCCAATGTTGATGTGATTTTTTTCAAGTGGGACCATAGATTGTTCCCTCATTTTGGCCATTAGGTTGGCTCCAAGGTGAACAAAAGTCGGTGGCGTATTTCCTTGCTTGAGTCACATCATCATGAAATCTTTTGATTCTAAAGGTTGCATCATTTACATCACCTTTAAATATAAAGTTATATAATGTATCATGCAACATGAGACATTCCCTCTTTGGGATATCAAAAAATGTTCTAGGATGTTTATTATCCCAAAATAAACATCCCAAAATTAATATTATTGTTACAAGTTTGTGAGTGTATATAATATATATGTTTTTTGACCTTTAGAGGTCCAAATCAGCTTCTTCAGCAAACATGGCAATGAGTAAGAACAATCAAAGCCTACCCAACTAGGGATTTGATTTTTCAATTTGGTGAGATTAAAAAAAAAAAAAAAGCAATTAATGCCAAAAAACAAAAATTTACAAAATGACTGAAAAAACAGATTTGTCCATTTTTTTCTCAAAGTAAATTCACTAAAGTGCAAACATTTACCCCAAAAGAAAATATTATAACCAACATGTCAACTTTGGCCAAGGTTTCATAATAGTTGCCATGGCCTTTACAATGTGTTTTTGTTGTGTGAATATAATGCCTACCTTATGTGTCCCAACAACCCCAACAAAGGGCACAAGGTTGACACTAGACACCAAAAAATTATTCCTTGGCAAAACCTATGATCAAGGTCCATAGGAGTCATCCCCATGTCCCAAGGAGCCTTGTCCACAAGAGTGAAATATTGGGTGTCTCTCCAAATAGAGCAAATAGGGAGAGACCCTCCAACAACAAGAGGAACCATGGTTGTGGAATTTTGGAACCAAAAAGAAAATATGATTGCTAACCTTATTTACTTATTCCTAAACATGTGCTCCTTGACCACAAGGTTCATGCTTTGGCAAAACCATTTTTATCTCATATAGGTGTGTAGATATGATGTATAGGGGAGGGGGTGTACATTGTGCACATTTTTATACACAATAAATATGACCGTGATCTTTAACAAATATCTCAACCATAGCTAGGTATATATATGTTTGGGGCACCCTTTCCTACTTTAGCCATGTGTCCATTAAACATTTCTATGCCACATAATTTTTTTCTAGGCCTTTTTATATGGATGAACTTTCAATCATGGCAAGTGGTCATCTACCATCAAAGAGGGAATCATGTAATTTAAATCAAGCTTTTCATAGCATTAAGGACTCCCCCACAAATTATTCGTTACATAACCTTACAAGTTTAATCATACATGTTAGAATCTCATGTACCAACCTACATAGAACATATAATTTTTTTCAAATATGTATTAAAAAAATGTAAGGCCTTGGAGTGGGACATTCTTGAAATAAGTGCATTTTTTTTTAAGGCAAAGCCAATGGGGCCCTTATCTAAGGGTGTTACCCAATGTAAAGACCTATCATAAGATGATTTGTTTTTTTTTTCCTCATGATACTTATCAAGTATGACAACAAGAAGAAGGTGGGCATTTAATCTATCAAACCCCCTGCCTTTTGTGGATGCAAACATATGCTTTAAAATGTATTCTTCAAATGCACTACAAAATTTCTTGTAGGTCTTTATGGTCCATACAAGTGTCCATCCCACACATGTGATGTAAAATGACTTGTGAGATTAAATTACAAAACCCATCACAAATCCAAAAATCATAGGCATCTTGGAGGAGGTTTATTATAATTGATCTTAAAATTAAGGCTTCACCATCCTTGTAAAAGGGTAATACGACATGAACTGTAAGATGGGGAAATTTAGTAAAATATAATTATCTACAATTAAAACAAGCACCCATTTCATGTGACATGATATATATCAAAGTTTTCTACAAGATGGCAACAATTAAATTTGTTTCAATACGATTAACAATGATAACATCAACTAAAGTGTAAACCCCATTTAAAATGAGCACAATATCAACTTGTTCACACAAAGATTAAAGGAAGGCTAATTGAATAACATGTGTCCACTCATTGAAACATGAAATCCAACATCTTTAGCAATGAAAGAAAAAACATCTCAAACGACATCATGAGTAACAATGTGTTCTTTTGATAGGAACATTGCAAAAAGTGTATCCCCATTGAATTTATAGACTAACCACAAATGCATGGGCCAAGCCATGAATTGGGGGAGTAGAGAAGCCCAACTTGGTGCATAATGTTAAATTGAATATGTTTCAAATGATACTAAATAATGGGATGATTGGGCAAGTAAAAAGTTAAGCACTTGAACCCAAGATTGCATAGGTTTTGAGGCAGGCACAATGAATATTAGAAAACATGTCAAAAATGATGCTAAAAGATGAATGTTCATGCAAACTTTTTGAAATGTTTTTTTGAAAATGATCAAATCTTTTTTTTAAAAAAATTTCTTGAAATGAAAGATGCTACTAGATGAAAAAGGTTGCATGCCAACCTCACATGGGTTTAAAATGAAAGTAGATTCAAATTACTAGATTTAAATATTTTAATAAAAAAAGGGTGATGATCCTACCATAATTTGGAAATAATTATTGGGGCCGCAAACCCTCAATTCTATAAATAATCCATCAAGGTAATATTGAGAACATGACAAATATATAATTTGGAGAAGACTACATAACTTACCAAATAAAAAATTTGATAATCAACAAGAATTAAATAATTTTAAATTTTAAATAAGGCATGATGCAAGTTAAAAATGAAATGGACTAAGAGTACAAATGACATAAGTTGCATTGGTGAGATTGAGGGGTGGTGTCTTTTGGATCTTTAATTATACTATTTAGTGGAACTTTGTACAAATTTATCAACCTTCTAAAAAGTTTTGCTAACGAAACATTTTATAAGCTTGTTCTAGATAACATTATAAAAACTTTCATAATCCACATTAAAATTTTTTTTTAAAAATTTCATTTCTTAAAAGCTTTCACTAATTAGCTTTAATTTTTTAAAATCAATGACTAGAAATCTTTAAACCTATATTGTTTCAAAATCTTTTTAGAAAAAATTATGCATATTTTCCAAGGATTTTTTTGGAAACTTTCTTTTTTGTTTAATATCCAGATAAGTAATGGCTTCAATCAAAAAAAAAGAAAATCCTCGTCTTAGAGATGGGAAAATGGCACGCCAACAAATTAGGGGAACCTATAGACATTAAAAAAAACCTAGTCCCAAAAGCTTCTAACAAATTTGGTTGAAAATCAAATTAAAAAAAGGTAAGCTAGTCTGAAACTTTGGGAGTGGGGAGAAAGAATGGAGAAAATAAGATGGCCTTTGGACAAAATGTTAAAAAAAATCTGGACAAGATGGCCACTTGATCATCCCTTAACATTGATAAGGTTTTTACATGATCCACATTCTTGTCAAAGGCCATCTATGAAAAAAAAGATGAAAGAAAAGAAGTGGAGCCAAATGAAATGTCCATGAAAACCTAGATGCCATTTAAAGGGGTGCAAAAATCAATAGATGAGGAAGAGCCAACATGTAAATTCAAAGGGGATTAAATGGTGCATTTGTTTGGCCAAACCATCAACCTCACCAAACCCAATTGGGAAACAAAATGATTGAAAGCTTGCCGGACAACAAAGATGAGGTTGATGATGTGGGTGAATACTAAGGATAGTATGAATATTTTATGTTTGCAACATCTTATTGCAATATTACCCACTCAGAATGAATGCCCAAGGTAGTTCAAATATCATGCATCATTACTTGTTGCCTTCCCCTAATTACAACTAATTGGGAAATAAATAAGTCAAAAATGAATCATGAAAATGAAGACATACATCCTTGTTAACTAGCCAATATAAACCTTGTCCATTATGATCGATTGAATGCTTCTAAAAGGCTTGGCCAATGCCAAAAATCGCACACAACACCCGAGGTTCAAATTATGCACCCCAGGATACAATGTGTAACAATATAATAACATACAAATAACAAATGAAGAAATTTGTCAAGTGGATCTTTGAGATTTAATAAAATTTCGAAGGTGTTCAAATACTATAAGTGAGGACTCCTCACCAACTAAGAAATGAAACATGTAGATGGATGTCAAACTAAAAAATCCTTTAAGAAATCCAACTTTACATTTGATTGAAGTTTCATCAAGGTATTTAAACAAAACAAGGAAAGATCCGGGGTGGATTTGTGCAACATGATGACAATCTCTCACAAGGTTGAGCAAAAGGGAACAAGGGTTCTAGTAGTGCAAGCATATTCTCAAGCATGCCCCAAAGCTAAACTTTGCAGAAGATCACAAAAAGGAAAGGCAGAAAGTGGTATGCCTGGAAAGGGAGGTGACATCAAAAGGGGGTTAGTGCAAAGGTAATGTCACAGCTGCCACAATTTAGTTCCATTTTGAAGACAATCAAGAGGACACATGTTCATGCCATGAACTTGGAAATGATTCACACATGGAATCCTCCTACAAGAAATCCATGGTCAATATTTGCTATTTTGCCAAAGAGCTTGGGGTACCTATTTGTTTGTTGTATTGATTAGTTGTGGGGGTGTGTCCAAAATCTTTTTTCTTTTTAACAATAGTGCCAGGCCTCTTAGATTTGCCCATCACCAAAACAAAAACCACTCACACTATGTACACCACCAAAAAAAATTAAAAATTATTATGAAGCTTTTCCCTTTGATGTAGCCTAAGTAGGTTAAAGGGTAGTATAGAAAGTGTAGTGCTATTAGCAACAGCTTGGGGAACATGTGAGAACTTGGGGAACATAATTGTGAACCATTGAAAACCTGATGAGAACACATTGGAAACCTCCACAAAATAAAATTTAAAAATCTCACCTACCCATATAACCCACCCATGTAAACTAACTAGTTATAAATTGTAATGTAGGGATCTATATGAAAATATTGTCAGATTCTTCCACTATGGAAGGGCCCACGGTAGCTATTTTGAAAAAAGGTGTTGGAATGGGGAAAGGGCCAATAAAAAAACAAGGGAGTTGCTACTCTACGGAGACCAAAGTGGTACAAAATATCTGGAAGACAAAGAAGTGGTGGAGACAACTTGATAGGTTGCATTATGAGGGAAAAAGTTGTGAATACGAGAAGATTTCATATGCAAGAATCACTATAGGTGGATCCAGCTGAAACCCAATTGAAATTACTTACAGCAAAGGCGCCTTTGCCGCAAGAAAGGAAAGTCTTGTGGAATCCTCTTCCAGAAAATTCCAGTTGCTGGGGATAGTTCGATTTCCTGTCTTCCAAAAGCACATATTATCAACTAAAAAATTATTACCTAGTATGCATTTTCTTCCTACAACCGCGTATACAGGCCTTCTTCTTCTTCTCGGGCCAGAGTAAACTAGCACCCATTGTTCATACCCTCACTTTTTGGAGCAAGGCCACTTGGTGGCCATGTTAATTAAGCCCTAAAAATGTTAGATTTCAAACTCAAAGACCCCAATTTAGTAGTGGAAACAATGGATATATTTCTAATGTTTAGAATTTAAATGAAACTTGGGGATTTTGAACCATGGTATGTAGTATGTACATTGGTGTGTGTTGGTTGTTGGTCTACCCAAGGCTTCTTCTCCTACAGCACTTTAGAAAAAATCCAACTCCCTAGTGGAATGGATGGGACAGGGACAAATCAGTGCGCTAGCTAGTTTCAACAACCAATGTGCACTCTGCACTGGATTCAACATGGCCTATGAACATTTTGTCATGTTCCATGGCCAATGGTTACTTACTCCACACTGGATTTCAACACGTCTTATGTACATTATGTTCAATGACCTACTTGCACTAGATATGCGCCAAATTCATTCAACACAGCCTTATGTGCATTATTATGTTCAATGACCTTCTTGCACTAGATATGCTCAGACCACTCCTTTGTTGTAAGTAGTGACAATTTACCCCAATCCACCCGCCAAATTCTTGGTTGGGCAACAAAGTACACACATGGTCAACAACTACTGGGCTTCGATTATTGTGCATCTGACATTCTTGTGTGGATAGTAGATACACTTTTCCAAACAGACAATTGGGTGTGTAAAATATCTGTCTTAAATGAATTAAATGTGCATCCATCTCAAAGATATGTACAAAATTCAGAGTGTTGATCAATATTCTTTCACTTCTGATTTCACCCAGGAATTTCTTTCTAGGCGAAAAAGCAAGCAAGCAAGCAACAAGGAAGAAAGGGAGAGAGTGTTTTGGTAGCACAAACTCTGAGCTTCAAGAAAGCAAACAGGGAGAGTGTTTTGGTGACACAAACTCTGAGCTTCATGAAAGCAAAAGAAGAGAGAAGCTGGCAAATGCATGCTTCTCCAAGCCAAATGTCAGGGCAAAGATTACTGTACCTAGATCACCGTAACTATGAATAATAATCGGCAGATCTTGTCTAAAATTTCAAAGGATGAAGTCCAGCTTGCTCCAATCTGACTATTTCAGAATTTCAACAGCAACGAATAATTATGTTAAAGTCCCTGAATTGTTTATGAAAATGTTGAGCATCTTGTATACCGTATACATCAAATGCTTCTTCTTATTCTTCTCCTATTAAATTTCTTAAAAAATAGATCAGTACCCAACCCTTCTTTTTCTTTTGTGAATTGTGTACCATTTCTATTTTTTAATTTAAAAAGGAAGCATAATGCACTTCTCCCACTACTACTACCCAAGCACACACATGTCCAAGAGCCCAACTGTGTACTGAAACTGTCATCCCCTTCCCCAGCTGGAGCCCTTTCCAGAATCTTGCAATTGCCTCCTCCAATCCCCTGCCCTCCCCTCCCCCAGTCACTCTTTCCAGAATCTTTCAAATAAACTTTGGTTTTTCCCACTAGGGCACAGACAAGAAGGTGAGTGAATAACTAACCATAACTGGAATTTAGGGATTTGATTGTTGTTTTGTGTTTTGGTGTGTCTCCCTACATCCATGCTATTCTTCTCCCTGTCATCCCACAACAAATATATATATATATATAAAATTAAAAAATCACCTTCCTCTAAGTCTTTTGGTGCCAAAAAAGTCAATAATATAATAAAAAAATCACCTTCAGCATTTTTTAACCTCACAATAATCCATTTTTGCAATATACACAGTTCCAGCATTTGCCTCAACTTTTTGTAAGGACCAAAAAATTCTGGTGTTTCTTTCTTTGTCACATAACTAATTTGATTTCAAGTTTCAAAAACCCCCCTAAACTAATAACAATTTTTTCTAAAGAAACCACATGGGGCTCATTAGGATTCACATACATTAACATCCAACTTGAGCTTTGGGCTGCATGTGATGATCAACTGACATACTAACATCAAAATATTAAAATGATGTTGAAGAAATGATTGATTACCAAACATTGGGAATTAATTAATTAATTATATATATATATGAAATCATTTCCACTTCCATTAATTTTAGGACATGAATTTGAATTTTTCACCTATTGAAAACATGAACTTTTAGACCAACCCTGATTCAAAAACGTTTTGGAAATATTAGACTTGTTTGGTTTGAAAATAGCTATTTTCAATGAAAGTCAAGTTCAAAATTTTTTTTTTTGGGGGGATTATTTTAAAACATGTGTATTATTAATTTATTATTATTTAATCTTACATGTAAAAATGGGCCCACTAGGATATTAGTTACAATAACAATCTCACTTTGCTCAAATACAAATGTCACTCAAGAGTTGGGTAACAGAGATTCCTAAGAAGGAAATAGTAGTGCCTCTTAGTTACTACTACTCATCAGAATCAGAAACAAGTTGTAAACCTTCAGTGACTACAAAGGAGAGGAGGAAAGAAGAGCTTATCAGTTGATGGTTGTTTTCTTCTTCATCAAACTCCAAACTTGTGCTGCAGATCTCTCCAACATCCAGCTTGAAGACTTGTCAAAACCAAAACTTTGCTGCTTTCTCTGTCTCTGTGTCTCTGTCTCTCTCTCTCTGTGAGGTTAGTGGCAATTTTCCAACCAACAATAAGCTTTCTATAAATCACTGAGAAGCATCAGCAGTTTGTCTTTTGTATTGTTGTTTCAAGTTGAGTTTCAATCTGCTGCTCATCATGTGTGGGAAAATGTTTTGGATTTGTGAGAGCAAGTCTGTTGATTGACCCAATTGACTCTAATGGGTTTTGGTTCTTGTTGTCTGGAGAAGTTTTGCAGGTGAGCTGCAAGTGGTGGCAGCTTGGATTTTCAAACTAGCTGTTTTAGTAGTAGGAGTACTAGTAGAAGAGGAGGAACAAAAAAGCTTCACAACTAGTTTCAGTTGCAAATGTCAAGAGCAGTTGTCAGCAGCACCACAATCAAGCACTGCTTCTCTTTGTGTCCTCTTCTCACTTGACTCGAAAGGTCAGATTCTTTAACCACAGCTCAAGAAATTGCACTTAAAAAATTTATGTTCTCAGGTCAGATTCTTAATCACAGCTCAAGAATCTGCACAGAATCTCTAACCCATGTTTTCTTTTTCAAGGATGTAGGATTCGGCATCTTTTTGCAAAGTTTGGAATCAGTTACGAGTAGAGGTTCTGGAGAATATTAGTACTAGTACTAGTACTAGAAACTCCTGTCAGTTGTCACTGAACATGATGATCCTTAGAGCTTGAGGGTTGCAGAAAACAAAAATAAATAAAAAATTGCTCTGGAAATAATTTGCAGAAAACAAAAACTACTTGCTCTGGAAAAAAATTGCAAGGAAAAAAAAAAAACCACTTGCTCTGGAAATAATTTGCAGAAACCAAGAAAAAAACTTGCTCTGGAAATTTGCAGAAAACAGAAAACCTTGCTCTGGAGTTTTTTTGCAGAAAAAAGAAATAAATCTTGCTCTGGAAATTTGCAGAAAGCAAAAAACTTGGTCTGAAAGTTTGCAGAAAACAGGAAACTTGGTCTCGAAACTTGCTTTCATGATCTGATGATGGAGGTGGAAAAACCTTGGGGGGTTTGCTGGGGGTGCAGTGCACAGCTGCGGCAGGGCGGGGGGATCTCTCTCTCTCTCTCTCCGACAGAGCTGGTGTGTGATACAGAGAGTGATCACATGACAGGTGTTGTTGCCGTATTCCACACTGACTGCTGCTGCTCCTCCTCCTCCTTCGCCGGCTTCAATCCACAGCTATTCACCAGGCCGTGCAACACCAGTGCATCTTCTGTGATGCAAACTTTGGTTGCAAGTGCGGGAAAAACATCATTCATTACCGGGGGAGTCGATGCTCGAAGGACTGTGCGCAAGACTAGCAGCAGCACATGTACCGACAGTTTGCGTCTACACTCGATCATTCCTTCGTCTCCAGAATGTCAGCTGCTCGTCAGTAGCTCCAAGCTCTCGGAACCCAAGACGACCAAAGATCACAGAAGCTTACCTCACAAGAGCCTTGTGAATTCAGCTCCGGTACTGCTCACGGATCATCCAGCACCCACAAGCGAGTTTTCAGCTGAAGAAGAAGAAGAAGAAGAAGCGACCAGCAGCTCAACATCCAGAGGAGATTTGGATTCAGATCCTGCCGCAGGTCTGTTATCTCCAGTTTTGATCAGGCAGCAGCAGAAGAAGAAGAAGAAGAAGGATGCAGCTGTCAACAACAACAAGAGTACAGTCAAAAGCCCTTCCATCCAGGATGCAGCAGCAGCAGCTGGGAAGGGACAAAGTCTTCTTCCTGTGGATCAAATGGGTTCTCCCACGAAAGAAGGCAGCAACAGCAGGGGAAAGAAGAAGACCCAACAACAACAAAAAGTTCCGGTCGATCAAATGCGTTCTCTCACAAAAGAAGGCATCCGCAGGGGAAAGAAGAAGACCCGGCAACAACAAAGTCTTCCAGTCGATCAAATGGGTTCTCTCACAAAAGATGGCAGCAGCAGCAGGGGAAAGAAGAAGGCCCAACAACAGCAACATAATGTTGAGCTGTTCTCAAACTCTTCTGATGAATATGAGAGAATGCTCATGAACTTGATCGATCAGCTTCAAGGGATTCGCTTGCATGCCTTGGCACTAGAACGATGGCATGCTCCTCAGTTAAAGAAGGTGCACAGGTGTGTAACCAGATCAATTTTTCATTTTTGAAGAAGCTCAAGTTCTTGTGTCCAAATTTTTCAAGGTGTACCAAAAATGTTGTCACATCACCATCCTTTTGTACTTCTTTTTATATTCAATGTCAATCATGTTTTATCATAAACATGGTCACAAATGATATTCATGTTTCTAGATATATTGTGATCTTCACTATCATACTTCAAACCAACCAGAGAGATCGAAATTTGGGTTTGTGGATTTGGTCCTCAAGCATCCGTCTAATTTTTCTTCCCCTCTCCACATCCATGATGTGGGTGCCTGCAGCCGCTACCAAGAGAGTGCAAGAAACCTGCTGCACTATGTGGCATTCAGATCACTGGACATAGCTGGATTGCAAGAGACTCTCACCTCTCTTGGGTTGTCCAGCTTAGAAAGCTGTGAAGCTTGCACACTTGCAAGCGTGAATTCTGTCATCTCTTCACTCCGATCTTTGCTCTATTCAGCTCAAGTGGATTCTTCTCGCTGCATTGGTGAACTTCCTACTACTGGCTTAGGAATGTTGCTTCCTTCTCCAGCATTGAGAAAGGATTTGGGACTACCACTAGCATCAAGTCTACCACCAGCAAGCAATGCAGAATGGACATCCAAGCTTTCATCAGAGATGTTACAGTGTGCCACTCAGGAGATTTCACGTCAGATCGGTCAGGGAAACCTGAGCAGCAATTCACAAGAGTTGCTGGGTCCATTGTCTTCAGAGAGAGGGACCCACATCATGGTAACTCTGCCCTCAGAGTCAGCTTTAGAAGAAGATACTCTGATCCAAACCTTGCTCAAAGCTGGCATGAATGTTGCCAGGGTGAACTGTGCACATGATGGACCTGAGACTTGGTCCAAGATGATACACAAAGTGCGCTACTTCTCACAGCTGTTGGAAACACCATGTCGAGTGATGATGGATCTTGCGGGACCCAAGCTTCGCACAGGCCCCATGAGACCGGGTCCATCAGTCTTGAAGCTGAAACCATTCAAAGATGATGCTGGAGAGGTCACCTCTCCTGCATGTGTGTGGCTTGCAAGTCAGGAGGATGTGATGAAGCCTGCAGCTTCAGAAAACAGAGTTGCAGATGCAAGCATCCCAATCATGGAAGACATTTCACGATGGCATAAGAAGATTGCAGTCGGTGACATCTTCAAATTCAAGGATAGAAAAGGCAGATCTCGTGAGCTTCTTGTAGTGGCTAAAGCTGCAACTGGAGCATGGGCCGAATGCAAGAACAGTGCATATATCGAGTCAGGGACAGAGTTTACTATCATAGGAGGCAAAGGTGCAAAAAAATGTCGAGTGACAGTGGGTGAATTACCTCAGGTTGAGCAAGCAATTGTGTTGCGAGCAGGTGACAAGCTCATGCTCACCAGGGAGAGCATCCTCGGGAGTCCTGCTGTCTTGGACAAAGCAGGCAACATCATTGCACCTGCTAGAGTTTCATGCACTCTGGAGCAAGTGTTTGATGCCGCAAAGATTGGTGACCCAATCAAGTTCGATGAGGGCAAAATCACAGGTGTAATTTCAGCAGTTTCAAGCTCTGAAATCTGTGTTGAAATCACAGATGCTGGGGACCACAAAGGACGCAAGTTGAGGGGAGAGAAGGCCATCAACTTGCCTCAAACAGATCTTGCAATCTGTGGATTAACACCCAAGGATACAGGCGACCTTGACTTTGTTGCCACAAATGGAGACATAGTAGCTCTCTCGTTTGTCAATGGACCTTCTGATGTGCACTGCCTGCAAACTGAGCTCCGAAACAGAGGAGCACCAGAAAGTCTTGGAATTGTTCTGAAGATTGAAACTGAGTTGGGATTTCAGAGATTACCAGCAGTGTTGTTGCAAGCAATGGAGACAAGGAATAGTGTGGGTGTGATGGTGGCTCGAGGAGACATGGCAGTGGAGTGTGGGTGGCAGCGGCTCGCTGAAATGCAAGACCAGATCTTAGTCACTTGTGAAGCTTCACATGTGCCAACAATATGGGCTACTCAGGTACTTGAAGGCATGGCAAAATCAGGCATTCCTTCTCGAGCTGAAATCACTGATGCAGCATCTGGATCCAGGTACTGCTCTTGCACACACCTCACTCCTGAACTGAAACAAATTGACCTGGCTTTTTTCTGTTTTAATTCTAAGAGTTCAGGACAGGTTTGCATCATTTCATGTTGATTGAAACTGAAGTTACAAACCCCTTATATAAATATAGAAAATCTTCTGCAGCAGCCATAATCTTGAAGCAGACTTGTTCTATTTGCATATGGCATGTTTCCAGCTTTCTCATCAGGGAGATTTACAAGCTGGTAAAGCTACTCAGACTGAGAATTGATGTGCTCACAATCTCATTTGTTGCAACAGGGCTGAATGTGTAATGCTCAACAAAGGGCCCCACATAATGGAAGCTGTGAGCAGCTTGGATGATATCCTGCGCCGAGAAGCCTGCCATCGGCGGAAGAACCATGCAATCATGCACCCACTTTCCCACTTCCAAAATTTTCAATGATCACCTTCAAAGGTCCTGTAGCATGTGACTCCCACCCACCATCTCCTGTATTCTGGTTGAAATTTTTTGTATGATATAAACTGTTCAATCTACTGAAACTGTACAGTAAGTAATTTTGAGATCAGTATTGTGGAAATCTGAACATCCCACCATGTATACTACTGCAACCAATACATCAATCAGATTCCAGAGAAAAGCTCCAGAAAAATGCTTTGAAGGTTACTGTTGTGTCAGTTCCAGCAAAACTAATGCAAATATGACAAGTGAGCTAATAACCTCGAGTGTCAATCACGGAGTATCAGACCATCACCTTCATCATGTTTGGCGGTGACTAGCACCCAACTGACTTCATCAGCTTCCAATATTACTCCTCTCTGATTTCATCAACTCCCAACAGTGGATGAACATGGGCATATAGTAATCTGCACAAAACTTAGGGCGAACAATTGTACAGAAAGTCCAAATCCTGAGTTTCTGTCACCTTTCTGGATGGAACAGCAAGACTCGGTTATGATGTCAGCTAGCACTCAAGAGGCACAGTTAATCAACAAAATCAGCAGGATCCTTGTTCAAGCTGCAACAAACATTTGAGGATCAGCTTCATTTTGTTTCACCTTGTCCCTATACAAGCACACATCCACGCCTGCTAAGGCACAGAGAAGCCTATGCAGAGAATATGGGTTGGGATGTCGTGCACCCTGCACATATCCATTAAGCAGGAGTCCCACATGCATTCAATTTGAAACAACTTATGTATATAGGTATGATGATGTGGGAAGATCATATATGTGCACTTGTATATACCAGTTGACATACAATGCTGACAATTGCAGAGTCAAGAACAGAATTTGATAATGATCTTGAGCATCCTTAGTACACCTTGGTGAGACTGCTCACACTGAAATGTGGACATCAATTTAGTTCTAACACACATCCACAGTAAAGAGAAACAATGAATTGAATCAAAATGACTATAACTGGACACCTAAATTGCAGCAAGGAATGATGAAAATCAAAAAGCTTTTAGTATTCCAGTTGCTTGAAGGTTTCTGTGGCACGCAAGAGCTCATCCATAATACCCTGCTCATACATTGAGTGGCCTGCATTTGGCACTGGTAAAAACAAATGCACCTCATGAACAAGGGCAATCCTATGCAAGCTGAAGAAATTTATTGACAATAGCCCACTGTTTCAAATGTATCTAAGAAGCAAAGTAGTGAAACTTGACAGATGGTGATAAAAGCAGTCTGTTGTCAAAAGCACATACCTATTCGAAGCTGTGCTTCTGGCCATGCTCGGTGCAAATCAAATGCATTCTGTTACACAAATCCTCACAACAGTCAGATCTCATTTCAACCTCAAGCTTGAACATGATCTAATCACATGCCCTAGAATGCATTTACAACCACTGCGTACCCAGATTCATTAATGCAAAACTGAGAAGATCCTATCCAATGACAAATGCAACTTTAAGGTCAGTGTCCATAAGCTCAACTGACAGGTTTGGATCCAAGAGACTTACCACTAGTGGACATACAAAATCATAACGACCTTGCACAATTATTCCAGGGATGCTTTGCATCTTTGGTATGCCTAGTAGTAATTGATTGTCTTCCAGAAACCCACCATTTACCTGACCCCCACATCACCAAGAATTTTTTTTAATTGGTTATAACCAAACCACAAGCAGTCATGTAAGTGGACCATGGAAGACTTTCTCTACAATTCTGGAAATTAATATATAAAAAAATTAATCAAAGAAGAATCAGCCAAACACGGCAACTCAAGAGATTTCCCTTCTCATGGAGTACAGTTGTGTTTCTGTTCTGTCCTTAGTTAGTAGTGATACATCGAACTGAAATGAACCAGGAAAGGATTTCAAGACAAAGGTGGAAGCAATTGACATACAAAATAATGACATTCCAAACGGGCTTGTGCAAGCTGTGACGACATGTTACTTTTGTTGCTTTGTGACTGGTTGATTGAAGGTTGAGCCCTTGAAGATGTTCCTGATGATGAGGAAGATGAAGGAGCTGTTTGTGTTTCTGTTTGAGAAGGTGAAGATGATGACCCTGCAACTTTGACAACTATGAGTAGTGACATCATCAGGTAAAGACAGAACAGAATCTATTCAAATAGTCATTGTTCAACTAGGCATAGGATGCACTGGTATGTCTGTAGGGAGTTAGAGGTGAGAGAGACAACCCCACCTGTAAGTCTTCCTTGAGACTTCCCATTCCTGGTTTGATTACTAGATTCCTGAGTCACTTCTGGAGCAACCTACCACAGGAGCAGAGACAGATCACTTCAGAAAGCACACAACCATTCATCAGTTACAATGGTGACAATTATATATCCCACCAAAAAGTCACAATATGCAGGCTGAAGGTTTGACAACCTGCAGCTGAGGTATTACCAACTTGTCTCTTGGATTAAGCAAGCGTCTTATTCTTGAGATGATCTCACACAGCAGAAATGTAATACGGGCTTGAGCATGAAGTGGCCAAAAATTGCCCCCAGCCAACCAGCCCCATCCCATCTACCAAAAGAAAACGACAGGTCACATCTGTAGTGTACAACCTGTATTATCCTAAATGTGAATATGCATCTGGAGACAACTCAAGTTTTCCTGGATCAGAGACTGAGGAAGATTTTCCATACCAGGGGAGATGGAATAGTGAGATACTGCTGACCATCCCAGGAAACGACAAAAGGTGATGTTGAAAAGAAGCTCAGGCCCATTTCCCATCTTAACCATGCCTGTGCCTGCATTCCAGTATCACATTCCATACCAGTATGCTGGAGGTGATGAGAAATCTTTACAAAAACATACACTCCCAGTGCATGACTTACCCAGAAATTCAACCCCAGTCAACCCCCGCACACCTAGGGTGTTATGCCCAGGCTTGAGACTTAAATGCCTGGATTGCAAAAGTGGGGGATACTGTCCATAAGAATTGAGAACATCTCAAGACTTAAAATTGAAATTCGCCTGATCAGAAACAATGAAATGACCTGAAAAGCAAGTTAGACAAAATTTCTGATCAAACATCAAGAGAATACTGCAGAATCACAGAATACTTCAGCAGGGAAAGAGGAAAATCCCCTGACTAGAAGACAGAAACAGAGAACTTCTCAAACAGCAGTATAAACCATTGGAATGGTTTCCTAGAGGATAAATGACCATCAATAGCAGCATGTGCAGCCGTGACTAGTTACTGCAACATTCGTGCTGACTTCATCAGCTTCCAGCAATGGTTATAGGTCAATGTCAGATATGAACAAATGTCATGAGTTTCTGTTACAATTCTGGAGGTAACAGAAAGACCCAGCATGATGCTAGCCAGCTCAATGAACAAGGAGATTATAAAGGGTAAACAGGAAAAATTTAGCAAAATAGGAACAAGCAAGAGAAAGAGGGTGAACACACTCAGATTTATGGGGCTATAGCAATGAGGGCAAAGTGGGGTCTGAAAAGCTCCCCACTCAGAATCAAGAAGCCTGTGAAAGAATTATTCTCAGAATTTCAAAAACTGCAACATGTTGCTACCTACATATTCTGGTGGAGAATGTTTGTGGATACAAAGGGAACTGCATACAAAGGTAGGCCTTTTCAATAGCAACAGAAGACCTTGCTTCGTTAGTGACAAGGGTAGGAAGGCATTTTGGGTCACTTATTAAGTCCTCTTCCTCACCTATGTCTTCAACTGGAAAGAAATTTAGTTTAGGGGACAGAGGAGACAGAGAAAAAGAACAAGAAAGACCCAGAGAGAGCTGTTGTGGAGCATACTGCCTGTTGTTGAATGGAAGTGTCACTGGATGTTAGGCGCCGGTAGTATGAGGACAAGATGTTATTGCGCTCAGATGATTCCAGAACAGACAGCAACTCCTCCCATCCAAAAGGAAACAATGCATTTGCACCCTGCAAGAAAGCACCTTAGTCATGGTCACATTCTAACACTGAGACATATAAACAATGCTGAACAGCGACCAAATGGTAGTCAACCATCTCCACTGTCATCCCAAAGTTAAACCAAACAGCAACTCTCAACTTTCATCTCATGAGATGGAGGATGGATTTATCACCTGCTTGTAAAACCAATCAATCTCTTGTGGTCGCAGCAAGCAAACACCTCGTAGAATGAGGGCAGCCACTGATTTTGGGTGAGATTGAGCATAGGCAAGTGCCAGTGTCACACCCCAAGATCCCCCCATGACCATCCACCTGCTTTCAATGAATATCTCCTCTTGAGAATGTCATCTCCGCATCTGAACTTTGCTTAAGATCCATATTTGTTGGGGATTTGGAGCTCATTTTGAGAATCTCTCTCCTCCTGATTTCTCAATTCAAGATTTTGCAATAAAGTCACATCTGCTACTCTGGTTGTTCAATGGACTCAGATAATTTTTCTAGGCATAGACCCTGCAGGCTGTGCTGAGCAGAGAGAGGAAAAAAAAGAGAGGAGAGAGCACCTGGTTACACCAAGTTCCAGTCTGAGTTTCTCAATATCAGCCACAAGATCCCATGTTGTATTCTTCTCTAAGGATCCACGTGGACTGGATTTGCCACAGCCCCTCTGGTCAAAAAGCACAATCCGGTAATATTGTGGGTCGAAAAAGCGGGCATGTCTTTCTGAGCATCCAGCACCTGGACCTCCATGAAGGACTACAAAACAACAGAACCTGCATTCATTGGAAACCACTTGACCATCCTCCTCCTAGAAACTCACACTCACAATATAAAATCCCCTGAACAACAACTCCCTTGCAAGTTGGAGAGGGTTTGAGAAATGGTGAAGAAGCAAACAGAACTCACAGACAACAGGCCTGCCTTTTGGATTCCCAAAAACTTCATAGTAGATAGTATGCAGGCTTGAGACTTCCAGATATCCTTTCTTATGTGACACAGATGGTGGATAGAGAGTCCCTGATGTACTTGCTTCAGCTTCTTGCACAGGCATTGCCTTTTCCCCTGCACCAGCTACATGATCAGTTTCATCAGTATGTGAGGCAGCCCACTTCAAGCTAGCTCTAGGAAAAAAAAATTTGGTCAATCATTTGTCTTTCTTGACCATCACAATAATCAACGTCCATAGATCACAGTCTGTTACATTGCAGATAACTCTCATGACACTGGCCTCCAGTTTTCTTCAAATATAAACATGAATGAGGAGATTTTAGGTCTTTGGAGCTTGCACCCTGTCTACGGGAAGAGTTAGCCAAAAAAACCAGGGGTGTTTTCTTTGCCACTGACAGAATAGGGATGCATAAACTGGTAGGCACTGTCACAAAAGATTGTAAAGGGATTAAAGGCTAAAAAATTCCTTACAGCAGTAGATCACAATGCTTCCTATAAAACCCTAGACCCTAAAACCCTGAACACCACAGCAGCAGATCACAATGCTTTCTTTCTCCAGGATTTCCCAAAAGATTGTAAAGGGATTACAGGCTAACCCATTGCTTACAGAGCAAATCACAATGCTTTCTTTCTCTGGGATTTTTCTGAAAGATTGTAAAGGAATTACAGGCTAAACCATTGCTTACAGCAGCAGATCACAACGCTTTCTTTCTCTGGGATTTTTCCAAACTTTCCGAATCTGCAGAACAGAGTTTAATCTTATCAAACAGGAATGTTCAAATTCATTCCATTTTTTATTGCCTCTTTCCAGAACTTTCCTCAGTTGATGAAAGTCTCCATCTTCGAAAAGCCTTAGTAAACTCTGTTCGTAAAACGTTTCTGGACCTCTATGTCCTACTCACAGAATTGAGGCGCAAGCAAGCATTGCCGGAAAGAAAGGGAAGTGACGACGGTACGTACCAGAAGCAATAGTGCTGCTGCTGCTGCTTTTTTTTTCACCGGCTTGATTCTTCTTCGCCTCCAGTGACGATGACATCCCTCCTGCTTCGTCGAGATAACATCTCGTGCATAGCAATTGCTTCCTCCTACTGCTGCTGTCTCTCCATTGCCCCCGATTATGAACTCTAGTCAAAGGCAGCATCATCGCTGGCGAGGAGGAGAAATCGCGCGAACATTTCCGCCATTTCATCGAACCGCGAACTCTCACGTATTCACTAGATACATACAGACGAAGAAGGATAAGAACCAAAAACAAGAACAAGCGACAAGCGACAAGCGACAAGAATTTGCTCCAATCTGTGTAATCTGGACGGAATTGGCTCGGGGAAAAAAACACCAGAAAGCCGGTAGCCGCCATCTTTTGCCGGAGTGCGGGAGTGTGGCATGCGAGGGGAATACGGGGGAAGACGGGACGAGGAAAGAACAGGAGTTCGCCATCGCTGAAGAAAAGCCTTAAGAGAGAAGCAGCTACGCGAGTACGAAGGAGTGGCACCTCGCAAGCGCCTGCACTCACTCACTCACGATCTCTCTCTCTCTCTGCTTCCCAAAAGAGACGAGACGCAAAAGGCCGATTATACGTTGTGGGAGTTCACTCCATGGATGAAAAATGAACCTACGTTCTCGTGGATGAAACATAATGTAGATTATAGTTTGTGGGAGTTCCTTCCGTGGATGGAAAAAAAAAATCCTATATGTTCATTTCTCATGGATGAAACATAAGGTGGATTATAGTTTTGTTGTGGAGTTCCTTTCATGGACGAAAAATGGATCCTCATGTTCACATAGATGAAACATAGGACAACAAATTATAGGTTGTGGGAGTCCCCTCCAATGGATGAAAAAAGATTCCCAGGGTTTTCGTCCATGGATGAAACATTCACTCAAATCCTTGGATGGATCAGTGTTGTAGATGAACATAAAGTAGATGAACCTTGAATGCACACCCAATTTTGCTTCTTAAATCATTCGATTTGTCACATAAAGCAATCGAATTAACTATCTAACCATAATTGTGCATGTTAATGACATATTTAGGGTTTAAGCTTTAGGGTTTAGGGTTTAAGCTTGTATACCAAACTGATTATAACTATTTGGATTGGAAGGTAAAAATGAGAGAAAGAATGTCGATGGTTTGAGATTATAGACTCAACTTATTTGCTAATTTAATAATTTATTACAAATTTTATCTTTTAATTCATTTTCAAATAATCTTAGTTGATTTGCTTGAACTAATTAGTGATTTTTCAAGGCTGAATTAAATCAATCAAAATAGACATTCAATTATGAATAAAAAGAATACCTAACCATTTCAAATATGTTTATTGATTTTATTGCAAGGGTGGTGAATGTTGTCGTGACGTGTAGTGTCGTGACGTACGGTGTCGTAAGGATGTAAATACGTAGTAAATCTTACTAAACAAAAAGATTAAAGCCAGTCAAATGTATAAACTAATCAACTAAAAAGAAATGCATGCACACATATATATACAATGCACAAGTGAGATTGAGATGAAATTCTCATGTATATTAAAATGCAAAGTAAGAAAGAAATGAAGTGTATGTAAACAGTGACCGTGCAATGGTCATCATGAGCATTTAGAAAATCCTAGTTTATGATGGAGGAAACTCCTAACAAAGGAATTCTAGAAAAACTAAAGGAGAAAGAAAGGTTTGGACCTTTTATATCGTTGTTAACAAACCCTAAGTATTTAATAGCGTACAGTCACCTAAGACCGTACATCAACCCTAAAACACACATGGGCATGCCCGTAACTGGCCATCATGTATGAGGCCATGTACGGGCATGACAACTGTCATGACGTGTAGTGTCGTGACATACGGTGTCGTAAGGATGTAAATACATATTAAATCTTACTAAACAAAAAGATTAAAGCCAGTCAAATGTATAAACTAATCAACTAAAAAGAAATGCATACACACATATATATACAATGCACAAATGAGACTGAAATGAAATTCTCATGTATCCCCCCCCAGACCTGAGCCAGGAAAAGCACGGCATGGTCTGAGTAGGAATCAAGGTGATGTAGGAGAACATGATGAACAATACCAATCGCCGACAGGAACTTGAGTGAGCTTCGGCTTGAGACAGAAAGAGATGGTATCCACCACTACAATTATCACAAAGCAGCATCTAATCAACATCGTCTATCCTCTGACATACCTGACATGGATAATCAAATGGAGGAATCCAAGTTGACGTGATGATGGTAGGGTCCAAGTTTGGCAGGTGGCAGGGCGCACAATTTTTGGAATGATCCCGAATTGTGCGTCAGGCCTGATCGCCTTAATCCTCAAGATAGTGCGACCGGAAGAAGTGTCTAAAGTATCATTAGGTTGTTGCTGAAGATACACAAAATCACCAACATCAAATTGTCTCACCTTAGGTTTATAACTGCCACCTTGTGTGTGTGCATACCGTAAGGTGTCTCGATGTTGTACAATGAACAGGTTTTCCATGGCCATGGGCATAACCCTCCTGAATACAACAGCCCTTTCTGCAATGACCCTAGCCCAAGTGGCTGGGGAATCCAAGTCCACAACCTGGTCCATTTGAGCAGTAATGGAAGAAGGTGGAATGGGGTGTCTCCCAAAAAGTAAAAAGTAAAGAGAAAAATGAGATAAAGAGGCGTGTTTGGACATCCTATAACCCATGGCGATGTAAGGGAGGGCCAGGTCCCAATCCTCTTTGTTCTTAGTGAGGCAAATCTTCCGAAGTCCTTTCTTGCACGTTTGAACCATCCTTTCTACAAGGCCATCAGCTTGGGGA
>Ga0116231_10000188_pt1 | contig 88454 bp, 82 predicted proteins | sample S1TSphgellanicum_2_FD_89695 | JGI IMG/M metagenome (GOLD analysis project Ga0116231, IMG submission 89695) | Host-associated microbial communities from peat moss isolated from Minnesota, USA - S1T2_Fd - Sphagnum magellanicum MG | ecosystem: Host-associated > Plants > Peat moss > Unclassified...
AAAAAAAAAAAAATTTTTTTTTTTTTTTTTTTTTTTTTTTTTTTTTTTTTTTTTTTTTTTTTTTTTTTTTCTCATTTATGATATTTTTTATTTTTTTTTTTTTTTTTTTTTTTCCCCCCAATTTTTGAAGTTGAGAAATATGGATTTTTTTTTACAAAAGTAAAAAAATTAATCTAGTTTGCACTTGAAAAACACAAACTTCTAAAGCTTTCCTGATTTTTTGGTAAATAGACAGGCGACAAATTTTTGTTGAAAAAACCCTATGCTCCATATAGGTCACTTACTGGATATAAGGTGAAGAACCACTTGGTACACTTAATCAGCAAACTAGGGTTTTAGGTAACACTAAACCCTAAACACCTCTTTTCATTGTAAATTATTTGTTTGTTCAACATTGTTGTTGATCCCCATGTTCATTTCATTGTGTCTTTGTCAATTTGTTTTGTGGCTTATAACCCATTCTATAGGCAGCCTAGGCCTTCAACCAATTTTTTTATCACTTTTTGTTTCCATGGGTTTCATGACCCATTGAGAATCTGGCTTAAAATATTTAAAATTATGTATGCATATTTTATTTTGCCTCATTTTAAACACAATAAATCAAACATTTCGTATTCATGTCTCTTTATGATTGTTAAAGTTTGCCCAACATTTTCCATGAATGAATGGAGCATATGAATGTGAATTCATAGTAAGGGATTTGTTGTTACGTATTGGTGAGAAACTAATATGAATAATATAATTGTTAATTAAAAGGGAGAGTAAGACCTAACAGCTATCAAGATAGTGGAAACCCTAAAATGGAAGTAATTTATTAAAAAAAAAGTTCATTAAAAAAAAAAGAACAAATCAGAGTGTTTTTTTGGGATATTTAATTGTCGGACAGAAGAATTGGGAAATTCTTGTAAAACAATGTTTTTTTCTGTGCAAATTCGACTAGTTTTGCTATTTTGTTGGAAAAATTTGCCAAACTTTCGATACCACAAATTTGAAATAAATAAATAAAACAAACTTCTGGGAACAAACACATAAATTTTAAAAATAAAATAAAATAATAATAATATATATTAAAGATTTTCTTACTTCTCTGGTCTTTATCTGCTGAGTGTTCTTGTGTTGGTGTGGAGCTCAGTGCAGTCTGTGAGAGCTTTGAGCGATGGCTGGCTTCATTGCTTTGCAGTAATTTTGTGCAGTTGGCAACAGTAATGAAGGCTTTGGAGTTGGCTGTGCAGAGAAAAGCTTGAGACCAGTTGCGTCTTCGCAGATTTCTTAAAGAAAATTTTGGTCTAGGGTTTGGAGTTTTTCTGAGTTTCGGGGGAAGGAAGGAAGAAAGGAGGGGGGGAAGAGAGGCAGGGCAAAGGGGAGGGGGAGATGGCGGGGAGGGCAGGAATAGCGGAAAGGAGACTGAAGCCTCTTTGGGATGCCATCGATCATCGCCAATATAAGCCGGCGCTGAAGCTGGCCACAGGCCTCATCGCTAAGCATCCAGATTCTGCTTATCTCCTTGTAAGAGTCTTGCTGCTGTTTTGGTCCGTTCTCTGGTTCATTTTCAGTCAGTATGGAAGCTCTCCGCCAGCTAGGGCTTGCATAACGACACAGAGTAGTTGCACATGGGAAGCTGGTAGCCTTAACTGTTGTAGAGCTTTTTTTTATGGCTACACTTTGTCGTGTAGTCTGTGTGTCGGAATCCCCCTCTATGGTCCATGGATTGTTCTCAACCGCCTTGTCCAAACGCTAAACATTGAAGTTTTGGAATGTCATTGTGACACATGAGACAGTTGTACATCAGCTTGGTCCATAACACATCAATGGATAACCCGTGTTTTGCTCTGAACTCTCTCTCCCACAACGTGAACTCGAAACTTGAAACAAATAGTAACCACCATAACCCTAGCTTTCCTTTCATACTCTAGACCTGCCATTGTTGGAAGCCATGCAATTTGCATTGGGGATGCATTGAGTTTAAATGGCATATAAATCAATACTGGTTCAACATCATGTCCTTAATGTAGGTGTCTGTCTGTCTGTCTGTCTGTCTGTCTGACTTGGGAAAAAGGAAATAATCCATGAACATTTTATAGTTTTTTCTTTCCTCAGAAGGGATTGGGTAAACATGGCCCATCTTTGAGATATAAGAGACAACCCAAAGCCAGCTTCAGGGAGAGCTAGCTACGTAGTCAGGGAGGCTTCAAGGAGAGTCCCTCTCTAGTGTGACCTTTTTGGTTGGGTTAGGTTATGCAACTCTTTGTCTTCACTTCTGAGATACATGATCTACTAAGTTACTTTGAGATGAGCACACAAGTGGTAATGACTGTGGGCAGGCTTTAGGGTTTGATGGTATTGACAAACAGATAGCTTTTTGTTTGCACTTTCAATACTGCTGTTAAAGGATGCCTCCCAATAGAGAAACTTGAACACAACAGAAGAAAGAAGGGTTTGGGGTCTCTGGATGTCTTTGTGAAGTATTTTACTGTCATGATGATGATTGTCTATCAGCTAGACAATTTGTTGTTTCCCTTTTCCCTTGTACTACTGTGCATGATGGACCATGAGATGCATGTGTGCAATCTAAGTGATCTAATTTTGATGAGCAAACGGATATGAAATTGCAGGCACTGAAGGCACTGGTTTTGGAGAGGCTGGGCAAAGATGAGGAAGCTGCTGATCTTTGTGATCAAGCCAAAGCATCAGGTCCTGTGGATGAATTTACACTGACCACTCTTCAGCTGGTGTTCCAACGCCTACACAAGTGTATGTCCCAATATCCTCAAATTTACACTCTATTCACATGTTTCAAAACAGAAGTTTGAAGCATGTTTCTTGTGTTGCAAATGCGGGCTTTGAACATTTTGGGTGGCATTTTACCGAAGGACAGTGTGAAGGCAGGCTTCAAACAAAGAAGTAACAGAGAGATGTCTCGATATCTTTTTAGATTAAGTGCAAACAGTAGATGCTTGGTCGTATGTATGATGTTGGTCATGGGCAGTGGAGGAAGCAACAGGCTGTTATGAACATGCATGTTTGAAGAACCCCAACAATGTGGAGCTCTTGACAGCTCTATTCAATTGCTATGTGCGCCAATATGTTTATATCAAGCAACAGCAGGTCTGACTCCCAAGTGCCTTTATCAGGACTGTGCTTGTCATACTTAGCACTTCTTTGTTGAGGATACTTTCTGAGAAGGATCAAACTGATGCCTGTCACTGTCCTTGCAACATGAATGATTGTAGATATCAACACATAATTTTGTGTCTTTGCCCTTGACAGACTGCTATGAAGTTGTACAAGTTGATGGGTGAGGAGAGGTTTCTTCTGTGGGCCATCTGCAGCATCATGCTGCAGGTTTAATTTCTCTCCCTTTCCTTCTCTGGTCATAATCAGTTCATGCAGTTGAGCACTTACGTAGGAGTCAAGGTGGAAAGGACCACCCCTACTGTTTTCTTATATCAAATTGTCCACACACAGTGTACAAGAGCTTGAAGATATGAAGTGAAAGGTGTAGGGCTCCATAATGTAGTGCAGCACTAGAGCATCTGGCTTTCTCAAGCTGCCCAAATCCTTTGAAAGGTTGACCTATTTGTTAGATCCTGGAAACCCTATGCAAGTAGTGCCTCGGTGTACCAAGTAGTAGTTAAGCATGGGTAATTAAACCAGTTGCAGAACTGGACATTGTCGTCCTATCAATTTCTGAGAACATTTTGTGTGCAGGTTAGTGATGGCAATGCCAAATTATTGCCACTTGCAGAAGCTTTACTGAAGAAGCATGTGGAGTCTCATAGTTTGCAGGAGCTTGAAGGTACACATTGTGTGTTCCACTTGTTTGTTGTTGATGTACACCTGACACCTTTCAATTAGGGACCTTGAGATGGAGTGCATCTGAATCTGGTGCAAGGTTACAAATAGTGCAATATATTCATTGAATTCTTGCTTTTACTGCTATTGGGTGGTGGATTTCAGGGCTACTTGTGTACCTGAAGGTGCTACAGCAACAACAAAAGCATGATACAGCACTAGCAGTGCTGCAGGGCCCACTGGGAAATCTCTTCACTATTACTACAGACCGTCTGCGGTTGCAGGTATCCCAGTCTTTCACCACTTGATTAATTTAATGTGCAGTGAGAACTGGACAGGGCTTGGTATTTGAAGAAGTTAATGGGATTTGCTTGAAAGAAGGATAGACAAAGTTTTATGTAAACATAGTTTGGTCATGGAAATTGTGGACTGCAAGTTTTGATGCATCTGTGGTACACAACATATCTGTGTTGCATTTGTGAATGGAGATGATAAGTCTGGAGGTGGTTTGTTGGTTTGGTGGGGGCGGGGTGTGGGTGCATGTGGGATATGGCATGTTGACAGGGAGAGCTGCTGATGCATTCACATCAGTATGAGCATGCAGTTGAAGTTTTCCAAGAAATACTGAGATTGAGGTCTGCATTCCTTCGCTTGGGTGTCTTACTATCATGTTTGTGAAATTTGGCCATGTGACAGTACTTGATACTGTGCTCCAAGTTCTCTGTTATCAAGCCATGTTGCAATTCTGTGAGAGTTTTAAACTGTTGCCATGTATGCTTCTGTCACAAGTCTTAAGGCCAGCCTTAAGGATACAACTCCCACGGAGATAATATGACAGAGAATTCATTCTTCTGTGTGTACAAGAATACTGTTAAGGGAATGAGCATTATATTGTTGCCTTCTACTTCTCTTCACAATACATCTTGCCTTGTCCAAACCGGTAGTGGGCTTTTATATTGTCATCCATCAGCTGGTGTGTTAGCTCTGTAAAGAGAGGATGGGGATGTGGCATGTGTGCAGCTCAGATGACTGGGCAGCTTTCCAGATGTACATTGATGCTGTGTTGACCTTACCAATAGTAGCAGAGAATTTGCAGGACCATCCCTTTTCACAATTTTCAGAGGAAGAGGTAGGTTTCCCTTCTATCTGGTGCATGACTTCATGTGGAATCAAAACATGTTCCTTATCAACATTGCATGATGGTCCTTATATTGGTGTTTGTAATGGACCCTGTGGGCTGCATACTAAATGGAAAAAGAAATAAACTACATATGAAGTTTATCCAGCTGTGTGGTGGTGTGCTCCTGCAACTGTGGAGTATCTGAGTCATAATGCTGCTTGTATTGGTGGCACTGGCAGATGGGTGTAAAATTTGAACAAGTGAATGCATTTATACTTGAACTGCAAGCTATGGATACACCTGATCTGCGCCGAGGACCTTTCTTAGCTGTTTTGGAGGTTGAGAAGAGGCGCTTGTTCTGGAAAGCACACAATGCAAAAGATCAGCAAGAAAGCCCTGATTCAGCTTCAGTCCATTTGGCTCAATCCATTTTGAGATATTTTGAAAGGTAACACCTCTCTGCAAGTCTATTGCTAATTGGCACTGGATACCAGCCTCTGAAGAAAATACTGGGTTTGATGCAAGTTATTGTTACTAGTTCTAGAGTAAAGTTCTATGCTTGTGAACCAGAGCCAGACGTGAATTTGAATACTCAACACTTGTTGGTGACAGCACTGATCTGCAGCCTTCAGTTGGGGCAACTGAGGTCCATCAGACAAGTTCTTGGAGACACACACTAATGTAGAGTACCTGTGTCAGGGCAGGTTTGGGTTTATGGTGAGTTTTGCATCAGATGTGAAGGAGTTTTTAAAACACATTCATGGAGCACAAAAACTTTGGTTGGCAAAGGCATTGCATCAAGCATGCCCAGAACTCACACCTGCTATCTCCCCTGTGAAAGCTTTGAGGTATCGAGTCAGTGCATTTCAGGTGGAATATCAGCTGGGTGTTCAGGCACATGTCACAGATTCTGGTACTCTTCCTCTCTTTCACTTGCTTCTCTGGGCTCATCTTTGGTCTGCCTTATCTTTTCAAGCTGGGAATTGATGTGCCTGTTGACACAGAAGCAGTTGCCATGGCAGGCAAGGCTGATAAGGGTTTAGGGTTTAACGGGTCTGCAGGGTTTTGGGGTTAACAAGGTTTTGGGGGTTTCATGCAGATGTTGTGGCACAAGCTGTAGAAATTATGCACCTCTATTTAAGGAGTATTCAGCTTTCTGTGGATCTTGACCCTCAAGAGAATATGCCAGGGGAAGAGCTTTTGACCTTGATCACTGATCTTTTGATACAGGTATTTGCATGATCAGAAGACCTGCATGTATGATTGTACAAATCCTGTATGAGTCTCATTTCTGTCATGCATTTTAGTCATTTCAGTACCACTTTAAGCTTCTGAAATGATTGGTGACATCCTGCAGCTTTACTTGCGGACACAACAACTTGGCTACATCTTGGAGGCAATTTTGGTGCTTGAGTTTGGGCTAGCAATGCGAAGGTCCACACATTATCTGAGATTGATAGTATGACTGAGAGTCAAGTATGGATCTCCTAGTCAAATATTTCTTTTGGAATTCAGGAAGAAAGCTTCTGCTGGTAGTAAGTCCCTTAGACATCGGATCTGTCTTGGTTTGGTGCTATATGGAAGCTAGTGGTCATTGTGTTTTGCAGATATAATGCACAATACAAGCTCCTTCTTGTCAACCTTTACCTGTTTTTGTCAGCATTCAAGCCTGCATGGGACAGGTGAAGCTCCAAGCAGACAGATTCGTATCTTGTCTACATTATTGATGTTATGAATATCTTTGTAACATTCAGAAAACTCTCTATTTCATGCTCTGTTCGAAACTCTCAGGTTTCCTTTAATAGGGCTTGATTGTCAAGAGTCTTGCAGTATTTTGTTGTTCAAAGCAGTTGGGTGCTGGCTTTTCTTCTGAGAAGATTTATTGTGCATGAGGACACAGGTATAGGAGCGTGGATGTAAAATACATTCTTTTGGAGTCAATGTCACACCACATGTTTCCAGGCTTGGTTGCATCAATGGATTGGGACAATCTTGACAATATGTTGCAAGAAATCTCCAAGTTTCATGGGGACTATCAGCGAGAAGCTGCTGACCTTATCATCCTTGCTTATCGCCACAACACCTATTCAAAAGTAGGGCTCTCTTCTTCATTGGTGTACATTAGTCCTCATGAAGTTAGTCATTACTGGGAGGCAGTCTGAGGAACTGACAAGATGGGTCCTGAATATAATTCTGATCAGAGCTGGCTTAGCTGCACGCTCGGGGACAGGTATCAGTTTCAGGGCTTGCAAATGGTGTCTGATAGGATGTGCATGGACACCTGTGATGGCAGGTCTTGGAGTTTGTGGCTTTCAAGGGACGGCTGGAGAGGTCTTTTCAACATCTGGTGGTGCGGATTGAGTCCATAATGTTGTCTCTGAAACGGAAGGCTAACAAACTTGAGGAGTTTGAGGTATGATCTTGTTCACTACCTTTGCACCCACTACAAGTGACATCTGGTGAGCAGCAATTTCAGTTTGTTTACTTTTGTGGAGTCACAGCACATATGACATGCCAAACTTGATTAGCTGCCTCTTGTTTAGGAGCAGTAGATCTTTTTCAATCTCTTGTTGTTTTAGTTATCTCTTTCAGGGCAACTGGCAGCAAGTGCTTTGTTTTCTTACTTAAAATGGGGCTTTGGCTTTCAGAGTGCCCTATCAAGTTTGAAAGGGGGACAGGTTGCTCTGGAGTGGGTAACTGACTCCCAACTTGGGGCTGTGTCATTCAATGAGGATTTGCAAACGCGGCCTTGGTGGTCTCCTGCTCCAGATGAATGTCTCTTGACAGGTGCCCCATTGCTTCCTCAACTTCCTCAACTGAAAAGACTGGGGTAGTACATTATCATGGGTTCTGAAAATACTCTCCTGGTGGTTGGTGCTAATCCAGGCTCATCAAACACTTTCAGTGAAGATGGAGACCAAAGGCATGAAAGAAGTGAGGTATGTGGCATCTCTTCTGAGTTCCAACTTTTGAAACAGATGGATGGATATAGACATGGATGGAGGAACGTTTCAGGTGGACATGTGAATTTCTCAATGTACTCCGTATTCTCAACGATGATCCGTGAGTCAGTTACAGATTAGTTCATGCTTGAATGCACTGTGTTTATGTGCAGGAAGATCAGCTGAGGCGAGAGGTTCGATGGAAGAAGGCACTCAAGGTGAGGTGTCTTCTTCCCAGGCTCCTGCAGCTTGCAATCACAGTTGTCACCCCTGGTAGAGAAGCTGACCATGTTGTGCTTAGGGAGTTGAAGCAGCTCCTTGGAAACTACATGAAATCTCTTGGAATATTTGAAGAGAATATTGGCAACTGGCTCTCCAACAGGGCAGCCTCACTGAATCTCAAGGTCATATGCTCTTGACAGCCCATTTTAGTGCAGATTGTATGATGATGTTCTTGATCTATGTAGTGTTTAAGCTGATGTGCATTTTGTTTCTCTCTGGGTAAAGATGTGCTTTTGAACAGTAAGTTTTGAATATTGTAAACAACATTGCAGGAGAATGAGCGGCATGTGGAAACAGGGGATATTCTCACACTAGCTATCTTCTGGACAGCAACACAGCTATCTTTAAGGCTGCCACCTGCATCTCACTCTTCGGAGACTGGATTTTCTGATGCACTAGCAGTAGTTAACAAACTTCTGGAGGCTGCCCTTGATGAAGTAGGCACTGCCTGGACTGTGAGCACAGCTGTACTTGCACCAAATATGGCACTATCTAAACTGGTGAAGCTGAGCAGTGAGGTGTTTGCTTGGTTTGGGTTGTGCTTACAAGTATGGGCCAAGCGGCTGCAGCCTGTGAGCAAGAAGAAGAAGCAACCTGAGCAGCACATTGATTTTGATTTGATGCATATAATTGAGGCACTTCATGGTGCTATAATCTCTTTTTGCTCTCAATTGGAGAAGTGTCACTCACTAGTGACTGCATACCTTGACAGACCGGAGAAGGGTCAAGTTGCTGCACTGCTTTCATGTGTGGAGACTGATGAGGCCCATGGACCTGGTCATGTAGTCAGTGCTTTGGCTAATGGTATAGATAGGACAGTGATGACATCACCACTGATGTGGGATCGGGAGGTGTTAGTGAGTGGTATTGTGAGGAGCCAGCGAGAGAGTCTAGTTGGTATCAAGGACTGTTGCAATTCAATATTACTTAGCATGAAGTCCATCAAATTTTGATCTTTCCTGCTTGTACCCCACAGCTCTGATTTGTTTTGCACACCTTTATTCTATTGTTTGAAGCTTTTAGCAATTCAGAATACGGCTTCTCTTTTTGGAAAACCATGAACATGGGATGGCTCCAGTATTTTTGGGAGTAGTGCAGAATCTGGATGTTTTGTTTTTTTTTCCTGGGTGAATGACATGGCTACTGTGCTCTTCAATTAGCAATTAAATGGTGAGCTGGTTGGAAATTGGGGGGCAAAGCAATGGCAACTAGCTCCACTTCCCACTCCCATAGAAAGAAATTCCATCTTCAAATGTTGCCCACTCTCTTCAAGAACCAAATTCAAGCAGAGAAAATCCTAATGTAGAAGAACTATAATGACGTGTGTACATGCAGGTGTAGCCATCAACTCCCTACTGTAGAAGTGTTGTGGCTGTCAATTGATGGTTGCAAGCTATCTGAATGGTTCCTCTAGATGTGGCAACATCAACTGTGTTGAAGTGCTCTTTGGCAAACCCCTAATCCTTAATCATGCTCTCTAGTAAACCCATCTGACCCCTGCAGGAAAATTGCAAGCAGCTACCTCCACAGGTTGGGCATGATTTGGCCTTGTTCACAAATTTTGCAATTGAAACTTGGCTTGAGAACAACATTTTCCTAACAAAATTAACATTAGCCATGTTGCCTATTGGAAAAATAAATTGTTATTTGGCTTTTGATAGCCCGAAAGGGCAGTGGTGATTTAGAAGAAGATAAAGATTGGAGGAGCATAGTTTGAAGCTTTGGCAATCTAGACCAATGGTTGAAAACTGAAGCAAAATAGAAGCAAAACCAACTGACTTTCCTTCCTGCACGTGCAAACAAATGAAAGTGGCATTATCTATACCACCCACAGAATCATGGAACACCTCTTGTAGCCCTTCATACATATATGTGAAATTTTTCATAAAACCAAACACGCAAGATTTGTTGACAGATTGAGAACTCAAGTCAAAATAACGATATGCAAGAACACAAAACTATATTTTTTATTCAACAAATTCAGACACATTTGAAGAAGTTTTAAAGAAGAATATATCTATAAACACATTAGTATATACCATTTTAAGGTGGTCAACATATTATTGATGATGATAGTAAATCATTGACATTCTCACCGAGGGAAGGATTTTGACCTTTGGGATTATTTTGTGATACATATTTTTAAAAAATTATAATTTCCAACATTTTTTTCTAGACATTCAAGACTATTGTTTACATGTTATTACAAAAAATTGTACAAGTAGAACTAACTAATGTTAACAATTATTTTTTGTTTATTGCAAAACTAAAATATTTTTCAAAACAATTAAATTCTTGATTCATTTTATATGATCTCCAACATGGATTTGCATTTAAAAAGCAAAACTATTAGGTCATGTTTTAATAACTAATGATATGTTCAAAAATGTTAATTTGGACAAAATATTGGAATCTAATTTAGATTATAAGGAACTTGGATGTATAAGAACATTTTCATATTGTTTAAATCACCTTTGCAAAATGTTTTTGCAATAGTTCAACAATTAGGACCATTGATTTTTAAAAAACATTCACAACATGTGTTAGCAATTAGTTTACTCTTACAAAAACATTAGATTTATTACAAAATCAACATGTTTTAATGAAAACATAATAATAGTGAACAACAATTTATTAAACATTAGAAAACTTGTTTTAAACCATTCTAGTGATTGTGTATGTTATTATAAACATAGGATGAGCAATTTTCACAAGTTCCCTTAGAACACATATATTTTATTCAATAAAATTGAGGATTATTTTTTCATTACTGAATTTCAATTGGAAAGATTAGCTCACAATCATGGACTATCACGATAAAATAAAAGTCTCACAATTTGGTATTTTTTCAAATGATGACATCAAAATTTTTGTTGATAAATATTTGACAACATATCAAACAATTAAAAAAAGTGAGTTTCATAATGTACAAATACATCAACATAAATGAACATGTAAAAATTAAACAATTTTTTGATTTCAATTTCCCAAGCTTCTAATGAATTGCACAAAATATTATAACTTTTAGATGAACATGATCATACATTAACTTGTTGTGAACTAAGAACTCAAATATTTAAAAAACTCAATGTGAATTTAGGCAACAAATAATCTTATGATCAATTTCTCATACATTTACAAATTAATAAATATACATGTATATTTGCATTACAATGGACATTACATCTTATATCAATATGTAGTTACAACTTATTGTACTTAATAATTAACAAAAGTAAACAAGTATGTGAAATTATGAAAGGACTAGGTCCAAAAAATTATGAAATTAACATATTAAAAAAAAACATTTAACATTAATGGTATGAAAATATATTTTGCACTAGCAATCCCATTAAACGAGAATTTCAATGCATTAAAAGCATTACGGTATTTAGCCAGTAGTCAGGCTGGTGGCTGGGTTTTCTTATTGTGATTGGGCCCACTTGATTCTGCAGAGGTTCCAAAGTAACGAACGGAGTTCCTCTGATCCATGATTTACAGGTTGAGCACATGACTGAAGGTTTGAAGACGCACTAGCCTAGAACATCAGATATCAGGACTTTTTTGGTCACAACTTCTAAAGATAAAGTTTCTACTTGTGGTTGGAAAGGCTAAATTTGAAGAAAACAAATCTTTATGGAGATGTGGGAGACTGCAGATCCTCAAAATGAATGCATATATGTGTACAAACGTTTTTTGCGAGATGGCATTTCATGCATGTATCTTCATGTGCCTGCAACCAAAGAACATTATGTGGGATCTTACATGTGGAGTGATCTTTTACTCAGAAGTTTTCACTAGCTGCTTGATATGTGGTTCACATTATGCAAACATGTGCAATGACTAGAAACATAAGCAACAGTACCTTTGAAATTCGAGAAATATCTATCTTGGGAGTCCCAATTGCTGCCAGACCAGGAAAGACGTAGGAGGGCAAAGCTAGAGGAGGAGTTATCCTTTTGAACAGTTGTGTTTGGTTTAGGTTATAAGTGAACATTGCAATTGAAGATCAGTTCACATTCATGTGGGGTGGTTTGAATCATTTCAAACATAATGTTGGACTGATGTTTGATCATTTGTGTGTTGTTATCCTTTTTCATGGTTGGCTCCTTTTTCTGTTTTTTTTCCTTGGTCACTGATATGTTGTTGCATATGAAATCTCTATTGTTGAGCCATCTCTGAATTTTATTCAGGTTGAATTCAATTTTAATATGGAGAAGTTCATAATGCTCAAGAAGATAATTTCTCATCTCAAAATGTTGTCAGAAGTTTCAATAGCTGAATTAAGCTTTACAAGTTATAAATCATCCACCACCATCTACCTTATGACAATCTGTCTACACTTCAGTAAATATTTATAACTGGGTCTGTCACTTGTAAATGTTGCCACAAGGTTGACAGAAGGTGCTCTAGAGTAATGAGGTGTGCCCCAATCTAATTACAAATTGGTGATTTATCCAAAACCTAGCCAAAACTGAACACCCTAGCTTATGTTCAAAGCACATAGGAGCCATGGGTTAGGTCTTGTCTGTTATTCATGCCAGTGTTGTTGAAAATTTGAGTAAAGAATTCCTGTTTTATCCCAAGTATGAAGCTGCCAAATATCCTTGTCCCCAATAGGCCTCTTATAGCCTAATCTCATCAATGGGGTCTTCCAGTCAAACAACAAAAAGGAAATAATATTGCTCTTGCGCTCTGGGCAAACCTCTTGTTTTCCAGCCAGAGGTTCATAATCTGAAAAAGTTTTTTCCTGGGTATCATCAATGGGAATGGGTGTGTTGTCTGTGCAAGGCACCAAGACTAGGAGATAGAATAGGTAAAAGATGCAAAAAATAGCAAAAGAGGCATTTCCAGCTACCACTACCCTGATCACAATCTGTGAGTAGTAGTTTTTGAGAGATAGTACATATTCAACCATTGTCATTTGTGCCACAGTGACACAGAAGACTCTGAATCGCCCTGTACCATATGAAATCCTTTGTGTAGCATTTGAGTTAGACTACACAAAGCATGACCACTATTGCCATCCACGTTGCATTGGACAACACCATATTGGAGGATGTGAAGTAACTTTATTCGTGATAATTTGCATGGTGAGTTTTCTGGTAATTCTCTCGGATATAATCTACACGGTGATATAATCTACATAGTGATATTCACGTTTCATAGTTTTTGAATTTTAATTTTCCAGCTTATTAGTTTCTTACACGAACATATTTTAAGCACTGGTTCACAATGTTGTTCTGATGATTTTGTACGCTTGTATTCTCTGCAATGAATATGCTGGTTAATGCTGCTATGATACCATATGATTGCTGATTTCTACATGTTTCAAAGCTTTTAAATACATGTTTGAGTTATTGAAATCATAATGTTTGTCACTTATTTGTTTCGGGATTGCATAAATCCAATAGGTTATGGACCCACGATCGCTATAGCCGCAGTGTAGAATTTTTTTGCAAGGCAAAATGGAATTGCATTCTGATTCTTTGAAAGATTTAGTACAGTTCCGAAAGCTCACGAGTGCTAATTTTTCCATATGGAAATTTCAAATGGTCTACTACTTCAAAGCGAAGGAATGTTGGCCAATCATTAATGGTTCAGAAAAAGAACCAGAAGAAGAAGTTGCCAAAACTTCTTGGCAGAAAAGAACTGACATCACTTGTTATAACATTTTGCAGTCAGTTGATGAAGAACACGTTGCACAACTTGTAAGTTGTATGTTAGCTATTGACATGTGGTTTCATTTAATCATGTTACATGAACAAACAACAGAAGAAAATGTTGTTCGTGTTCAAGAAAAGTTTTACAGTTGCCGAATGCAAGAAAATGAGACTGCAATCGCTTTTACCATGCAGATATTTGCGGTCCAATTTCTATTCCTCCGTTAGGAGGATCCAGATCTTTCTTGCTTTTTAAAGATGATTACAGTTCTTATCGAATTGTTGATCGCATCAAGGCTAAGAGTGAAGCCTATTCATATTTTCGATGCATGTAGCAAGAATCTGAACGAGAAACTAAGAATAAGATTCTTAAGTTTCGATCAGATCGTGGTGGTGAATTTATACCTAAAGAATTCATAGCTTATCTGGATCGTGAAGGTATTCATCACGAGATGACTGATCCATATACCCTGAGCAAAATGCTGTTGCAAAACGCGAAAATCGAACAATTATTGAGAGCATACGATCGATGCTTCATGCAAAGTCCATTCCGCAAGAATTTTGGGCCGAAGTAATTTCCATTGCTGTTTACACTCTTAACATAGTTGGTACACGCACTCTTGATAACATTACACCGTCACAAGCTTGGTGTGGACGGAAACCAGATGTTTCGCATTTTCACATATTTGGTTCTTCAGCATACTTGCATATTCCAAAAACTTTGCGCACCAAATTGGATGCCAAAGGTAAGCTGTGCGTGTTCATCGGTTATTGCACTGATTCTAAAGCCTATAGGCTCTGGGATTTTTAAGGCAGGCGTGTTGTCATTAGCCAAGATGTTCTTTTCAATGAAGATGATTTTCCAACTATTTCAAGTTTTTCTTCAAAAAATCTTTCTTATCCATTACCAGGTGCATCCTATTTGGATTTTTCTATTCCTCCATCAGTTGGAATGTTTCCTCAACAAGAAGAAGTGATGGAGAGCGCAATCAGAGAACCACAAGTGGCAACAGTTCTTCTACAACATGAAGCACTTGAAGAACCAATGACAGCAGTCGCGGGAATACCTCTACAACAAGAAGCAGTCGATGTTACACAACAAGAAGAGATTTATATGGAGCAGCCACGCGGATTTCAAGTTCCTGAATCTATGAATAAAGTCTGTAAACTACTCAAGAGTTTATATGGCTTGTGGCAAGCTTCTCGAGCATGGAATCCTCGCTTTCACAAGCTTTTGACAGATCATAATCTTGAGGTTTCTGAAGCCGATCCTTGCTTGTGTTGTGATCATTCTTCTCCCCAAATTGATGATTCTTATTTTTGCTGATGATGGTCTTGGAGGTTGCACAAATCCTTCCAAATTCATGAACATAATTTCAGATCTTCAAAAGGAGTTTGATATCACTTTTGGTGAAGCAGGATGCTATGTTGGTTTGCGGATTACTCGAGATCGAGTCAATCGTACTTTGTATCTTGATCAAACAAGATATATTTTTCATATTGTCCATCGTTTTGGCTATGATCATTGTCATCCAGTATCAACTCGAGCAGATCCCAATGTTCAGCTACATTCAACATTTAATGCAGATCAAGAAGTTGAAGCTGATTTCCCATACCAAGAGATGGTGGATTGCTTGATGTTTGCCATGGTTGGTACTCGTCCTGATATTTCTTATGCTGTTGGGATTGTTTCAAAATATTCACAGAGCCCGAAACGGATTCATTGTACTGTTGTTCGTCGAATCATGCGATATCTTAAGGGGACCGCAACATATCAGCTTTATTTTTCAAGCACTGATGGAGTAAACAAGCTTTTTGCATATTCAGATGCAAACTATGCTATGACAGAAAATCCCGTAGTGGGTGTCTTGTTCTATTTAACAATGGCCCCATTACATGGTTGAGTCGTAAGGAAACTTGCACATCTAGCAGCACAACAGAATCTGAGTACATTGATGCCTGTCTCACAACAAAAGAAGTTGTTTGGCTTTGTCCTGTACTAAAAGACTTGGAGATTCCTCAACACGTTCCTATATTTCTTTTCTATGACAATCAAGCTGCCATTCGCATGGTAAAAGATCCAGAGTTCCATAAGCGGACAAAGCATGTCGATGTGCAGTTCCATTTCCTTCGAGAGTTTCAGTCCAATCACAAGATTCTTATTACTTATGTACCTAGTCAAGATCAGTATGTTGATATTATGACGAAGCCCTTTCCAACAGAAAAGTTTCAGCGCTTTCGTATCTTCTTGGTCTTGTTCCAAGTGCTCAATAAGTGGGAGTAATTCTTTGTGTATTGAGTACTTTACATGTTCAATGAATGGGAGTATCGGAATATTGAAGGTTTAGGATAGTTACATTGAACATGTGAAATAACTTTATTCATGATAATTTGCATTGTGAGTTTTGTAGTAATTCTACCGGATATAATCTACACAACGATATAATTTACACAGTGATATTCACATTTCAAGGTGATTTACAGACTAAGGTGGACCAAAAGTTGCAAATTTTGTAGTTCAAAGTATTTTTTTTCATAATTTTTAATGCAAATATTTGATGTTTTGCAAATGTAAATTAGTCAAAAAGAATACCTCAACCCTAAACTTACAAGTTTTCAAATTATGACATGTGCTTCAATTTGATCAACTAGGAGAAAAGTTGAAAACAAAAACATGAATTTTTAAAATTTTATAATTGGTAGATATTATGTTGGGTAGTGATGTCACTTTTTACAAAACAACATTTATTAATTTTTTCATTTCAATAAGTTATGAACTTTTTAAACTATTGGTAATCTTGTAGAATCTTAATAAATTAAAATATTAGATTTGATTAAAAAAATTTATTTTAAGATTATAATAGCTTCACAATCATACTTGGAAAAAAAAAACAACAATTAAAAAATATTTATTATATAATAAAAGTTCATAACACTTTTTATGGACTATGATCATCGCATCTTATATCATTTGAAAAGTTCACCTTGTAATAAAATGATAACATTTTATCTTCAATTTTTTTAATTTGATTATTCAAGTGTTATAGTTTAATTAAATGAGTCCTTTTAAAGTTTCAATCAAACTTCAACACATATTAAACCAAATTTAAAGGTACCCCCATAAAAATTGCCCTTGTTTGTCCATAAAATGGATTATTTCTGTAATTATCCTTCATAGTTTTTGAATTAAAATTTTCCCACTTATAAGTTTTTTACATGAACATATTTTAAACATTGATTTAGTGTTGTTTTGATGATTTTGTATGCTTGTATTCTCTATAATGAAAATGTTGGTTAATGCTATGATACCATATGATTGTTAATTTCTACATTTTGCAAAGCTTTTAAAGACATGTTCGAGTTATTGAAAACATAATGTTTGTTACTTATTTGTTTCGGGATTACATAATTCTTTCCTAGCAAGATCTCATGTAGATGGTTGGTTGTTGTAGATGGTTATCGTTAGTGAAGTTTTTCAAGCAAAATGATTGGATTGGTCAGTTGGGGTTGAAGAATTGTGGCATTTCAAGTCACTGTGGCAGTTAGTAGATGTGAGTTGAAGATGTGCATGAAATTAAGGCACACACAAAGAACATCAAAGAGGAACTCAAGCAAGTTTTGTGTTTTTTGCTTTTAGCAAAAAAATCATAAATGTTTTTTGAACAATAGAGGCAAATGAGCACTATGGTGCCATTACTCAGCATCAATTTTCTCTTTTGTGGGTACCTTGTTTTACTCTCATAGTTTTTCTTTGCCATAGATTTTGTATATGTTGAACTTAACATGCATGTTGTAGAGTATCAAGAGGAAGAGGAGGAGGGGGTAGAGATGGTTATGGTGTGAGCAATCTTGGGATTCAAGGAGTTACAATGTTGCAATAAGAGCAATTTTAGGTAGTTTCCAAGTTTTTTTTTTTCCATAAAGTCATCTTGTCTTCACCCTACCTTTGGACCTCCTTTCACCCACTAAGCCCTCTTTTAATGATATTCGCAAAATAAGGAAATTTTATTAAATCTTAGTATGAAATGCTTAGATACCTTGCTGAACACTTTCATGTACAAATTTTAGTTTTAAAGAGAGAAGAGGATGGCCTACCCAGCTATAAATAAAAACATCTTTTTTGCCATGTAACTACTGGACCATGATAAATATGAGTTTTGTAGCCTTCTTTAATAAGATTACCTTGTATGCTTGTAGTTTTCAGAGGCCTAGGATGATGAAAACACATTTCATCTGGGTTTGTTGACAAAGCACCCAACAAACTTAGTCACGCTGAAACTCACATCCACCCCCTTCCCTAGAAATAAGAATTAAAAAGGAGAAGAACTAGTGGTAGTGAGGGTTTAGGTCTCCAAAACTTTCTAGATTTTCTTAACATGATGGGACATATGAGAACACCCACTTTTTGGAGCAAAGGAGGCGGATAGTGATGATAGCAACACCAACATCAATAGACAACAAGACAACAAAGGTAAAAAAGCTAAGGGAAGATAGCTTTTGTGTTTTGTTTTTTGCTTTTATTTTGTCTAGGTTTTGTTTTGTGGAGGGTTCCTTTTTTGTATACTTTCGTCAAGCCTAGAAAGTTTTTTATCTCCAAGATTTAGTCATTATATTCAAACTAAACATAATATAGAGTTTCTACTACACACAAAGAGTCTTCGCCACAATCTTGGTTTTTTTTGGTTCTTGTCAGAATCTTAGAGAAATAGTAAAGGAATAACAAACATAAATAAATATGAATAGAAATGCGTTGTAAATTGTGAATGTGTTAATACTTAATGGCTAGTCATTCACCAATAATATGATTTCTAAATTGTTTTTTTTAAAGCAAAAGATTAAATTTAGGGAGTTTTTCTAATATTAAAGTTGGGTGTCACATTAGTTGGGTGGTAGAATAGAAGATTAGAACTTTTTGGGCCCTTAATTCTTGCATAATAGTTCTTTTAAAAGTATATAGGTTGTGTCGAACCTAGTAGAGTAAGGATGAGGATGTTGAAGGTTATGTCAAAATTAAAATTTAGCTATCTTTTGAAATAAAATTTGCTTGTTTGTAACGATTCATTATATTTTTCCATTTGATATGTCCATTCTTATGCAGTTGGCTCTATAGGTTCAAAATTACCGTGTTGAAATAGGTAATCTTTCAAACTTGGGACCTATTTATAATTACGCAAATAAGTCCCAATTTAATATTTGGGTATTAGAGTTTTTAGGTTTGTTGAATCCAATAGCTTAGTGATTGTGACACATATGCCCATAATGAAGTTAGGGTTTGGCCTTGGCATAATGCCTTAGCAAAGGATTTCTTGGAAATTTTTTTACCATTTTTCTTTCGTTTCATTTAGTATTGCGTGATTAACTTTGTAGATTTAAGATTGTTTTATAACAATAATTTTTTAAAAGAAAATGGGACCTATGTTCATAGTAGACCTCCTACCACGTGGGCACCAAACATCCCATGTCCCCTAACTCATCTCGTTTCATCGAACCTCGTAATTCCCATCACCCATTCGCCTCATCATGTGACACCACCGACCTATCCTCCACCTCATCCCCCATGCAAGCCACAAACCACCCATTTAATTACCCTTTTGATTTTAACAAATCATACACCACCTACTTGTAACCCCCTATTAGCCCCTAACCCTTCATGTGAATGAGGGGCTCCAACTTTACACTTTCCCAAACCCCTTCAATCATGCATAATTAAGACATTTTCCCCCTCCCACTCTTTTAGTCCCTACAATTGGCCTTGATCATACCCCCCAACCTACCCCCATTTTTCAACATGGCCTTAACCTCCACCTAAAGTATTGTGTCCCACCTGTGGGCGCCGATTTACTAGTCGAAGGTTAGCTCGTCATCAGTGTTCCTGTCAGACACTTAATTCATCTAATCCAAACCCTTGTGATCATCATAACCCAATACCTTCTTCTAATCCCACTCCATCTACATTAGCTTGGACTTGGGTTTCAACATTAGATGTCTTTGGGTCCTTTCACTTAGGCTTTTGTCATCTTCATTTATATAATTGTATCCCCATTGCTTTACGACGTGGTATACAAATGACATTTTGTTTCCACTGGATAAGCTAATGTAAGACTCATACAATGTGGCAATTTGGCACTTGCTCTTCCTATTACCGCAATGGTGTCTCACTTTGCCTTCTCGTGGTGAGGCAACAAGCCATAATGAAATGTGGATTTGATTCAAACACTTTTTAGTAGGTGATTGGGAAAACTTGCAGGAGGAGTTTTTTTTATGGGTCCAAGTTTTGTTAGCTAGTTCAAGCTCCATCCTTTTTCCCCAACATGATCCTCCAACTCACAAACATTTGTTCCATAGTTTAACTTTTGGCTGTGTAAGGGAATACTTTCGGGCAACTTGTGCTTTCGCACCATTTTTTCTCACACCCACATCCTTTGACACCACTTTAGCTCTCACACATTACACCTCGAATCAAATGGCTACTTGTCATTTTTCCTTAAAGACTATGAGCCAAATTAGGACTTCAAACTTTCTTCCAATTCCTTCAAATTGTTGTTCCAACAAATGCCACATTTATTAGCAAGTGGTCCTTTTGGGATGGTTTTTGAACACCTTCAGAACTGTTTTCACCTTGAAGATTTAGCAAGTGGATTCCTTTAATTGTTCCAACTTTGTTTTCATATTGCACAGGGCCACATTCCACCCCAAATTGCACATGTCCTTGGAGTGGCCCGCCTTTTAACCATGACCAAGCCTTCAAGTGTAGTTCGTCCCATTGTGGTGGGGGAAACATTGTATCAACTCACAAGCTGTGTTTTATGTTTTCAATTCTGTGAAGCTTTTGTAACACATTTTTCCCCACACCAATTTAGAGTTACAACTAAAGGTGGCTATGAATAAGTAATCCATGGCACTAGATGCACCCTGAACCTTCACCCCAATTAGGTTGTTCTTCAACTAGACATAACAAATGCCTTCAATTAAGTATCAAGAGGGGTCATATTTTTAAAACTTCTTATAATAGGTGGGGACATCATATAACTCATCCCTTTTGTTTGTGCAATTTATGCATTTGAGTCTCCTTTGTTTTATAGTCATTGTAATCATGAAGGTGATGTCATAATCATCCCATTTGCCATGGGAATTTGTTAAGGTGATCTTTTGGGGTGGGGGGGGCATTATTCGCTTTAATCCATTTTAAGGCTTTATGTTTTATAGCTAGTCATTTCTCATCTTGTTAATTTTCATCCAGTGTAAACGACATTCACATCATAGGTCTTTTTCCAATTGTATCATATGCTTATGAACATTTCCAAATCGAACTTCATGCAATAAGTTTTTCCATCCAACCTCAAAAATGTGTTGCATGGTCACCCTCTGGCATGCCACCAAACTTCAACACCCCATCCCAGTTTACCACCCCATCCAAAGGAATTAGAAGCCTAGGGGTTCCACTAGGCATCATAACTTTCACATCATCCTTCATAAAAGAAGCCTTGCAAAAGGATTGACATGTGGACCTTTTCCTTAGAATGCGTGATGTTCAAGTGGCCCTTGGAATTATAATTCGTTGTTTTGTGCAACATCCATCATATTTTTTATGATACACACCTCCATCTTCCACCTTCATAAAGTTCTTTTTTTCCTTTGTCTCCTTTGTCCATAAAATGTTTGAATGGCTTTTGGGTCCAAGATCCTTTGATAACCTAAAAAGACCGTTAGCTTGTAAACAAGCCTCCTTTCTAGTAACTTTCGGTGGCGTTGGGTTCATATTGACATCCATCATCATCCCAATAGCCTATTTATGGAGTCGGGCCCTTGTGTTGTTTCAGTCATAGTTGCTAGGTTTATGGTTGATCAACGTCCCTTCCTTCTTGAAGCCTTAACACAAGTCAACCACAACACATTTCCTTTTCCAACAACACCTTAAGGTGGCATGTGATCTTCTATCACCCCTTGCCCATGCATGTTTTTTTTCATTTGAACAATTCATTAGACAACAAATTGTTCAACTTTAGGATTCCATTTCAAAGTGTCTACACCATCATACCCTTTCCAACATGTTCTTTGACGTGACATTTGAGGCCCATCGTGCCCGAATTTTATCATGTTCTGGCCCAAGGGCAAGCACTTGGTTTATAGCTTGACCATTCTTCCCAACCTTTCGAAATAAAATTGGTTTTTGTATTGTGTAATGTAATCTAAGAAGATATGTTTCTTCATCTATTTTCCAATTTAATAAAAATTGTTTAAAAGAAATATCTTCATTTAATCCCATGTCAATAAGCTTTTTATAAATTTGAATATTAATTTCACCATGGTTTGGCATATGATCTTGTTCATGTAAAGGCAATAATAGTTTTGTATGTTTCATTGATGGTTTTAGATATTGAAATCGACAAATTGGTTGACATTTTTTTTTGCATGTTCTTTTATGTTGATGTATTTGCATATTACAAATTTCAATTGAAAGCATTGTTTAATTAGTTGTTAAATATTTATCTACAAAACATTCAATTTCTTCATTTTTTGAAACACCAAATGTAGGGCCATTTTGTACCCACAATAATCCATGATCATGAGGCAAACGTCTTGATTGGAATTTGGTTAGGAAAAAACAATCTTTCATTTTACCAAATATCGAATCACTATTTCGGATAAGTTCACAAAAACTATTCATTATATGTTCATAGTAACGTGCACAAGTGATAGGATCATTTCTAACAAGTTCCTTAATACTTAATGAATCATCTTTTTTATTCCTAAATTTTCACCAATGTATTGATCATATAATTCTTTTAATGTTTTTATAAGAATCTTCAATTGTTTACACATGTTGTGAATTTCACAAAGAATGTTCATGGGCCAAGTTGCCTAAACATTGCAAACACATCTTTACAAAAATAATCCAAATAATATGGAAATGTTCTTATGCGACTCAATTCTTTATGTCCTAAATTTGATTTCAATATTTTATTTAAATTTACATTAGTTGAAACATGATTAGCTTTTAAACCATGATTTAACAATTTTGCTTTACAAATATGAATCCATGCACAAGATAATATAAAATGAATTAGAACTTTGATTGTTTAAAAAAAAATTACTTATATGATATGCAAACTTTCTATTTATACTAATTAAATCTACTTGCACAATCTTTTGATAAAAACATGCAAGTGATGGTCTTGGATGCCAATAAAATAATGTTGGAAAATTATATTTTTTAGAATGTGCATCATGAAATAATCCAAGAGGCTAAAAACCTTTTCTAGGAGCTATTGTTAGTGATTTGTCATTATCATCAATAACATGTTCAAGATTTAAAATATTTTGCATTAATGTGTCTGTGCAATTTTCATCAACTACTTTTTCAAATGTGTCTAGTTTTTTTATTTTTAGATTTGCATCAATTGTGTATTATTCTAACTTTGTAGTTTCATTTGTATTTGTTAATTCACTAAATCTTGCTAGTTTGGTCTAATTGAAATTTTTGCACTTTAATATATTGGAGTTTGGCAAAGTTCTTGTAAAGTTTTTATCACTATTTTAAGACGAACATAACTTGACATGTATATGAATTTGTATTCTAATTTTCTTTTCAAAAATATTGCAATTGAATTATCATCATATGCCAATCGAAAGTAATACAGTTTGTACCAAATCTAAATTTGTTGGAACATTAACAATGCTTCCATGCATTCCATATTGTCCATACCTTTTTAGTTGGAATATTTATGCGGATGCAAGACGTGGTGCAATTAAACCTTCTTCAATTTTATTTAAAATTGGAACAAATTTAAAGTTCGATTGATTATTTGTCATATGTTCACGTAAAATCATGTTCAATTGTTTGCCACAATCAATTTTCTTTCAATAAGAATTGCATATAAATATAGGATCTTATATTTTTCATTTTTTAAATCGTTAGGTAATTTGTTAAAATATAATTAAAAAACAAGACAAATTTGAAATGTGAAACACAATGTTTTACAACAATAACATGCATGTTTAGTAATGTCTTCAATATCTTTTTTATATTTAATAATATTTTTGTCATCATTCTTTTGGTCAAGGTTTTTTTCTGTTTTTGTTGAAGTTGGATTTTCTTTTATTAATTGGACAAAATTATTAAAATGTTCATTTCAACTAATCCCATTGAATGGTTTTGAAACAACCCATATTTGTTTCTTTTTTTATTGAAAACATGATGTGGAATATTTTTACTTGAAGGACCAATGACATTATCTTTAATATTGTTATTATTTTGTATGTTTTCAATTGGATTCATTTTTTCTTTAATTAAAATAGGATTTGAAGAATTTTTATTTGTTAAATCAATAATATTTTCTTTAACAATGTTATCACATTTGACATCACATTTGATTGACATCATTTTTAATTTTTTTTTACATTTTTCTAATTTCACACATTGAATAGTAGGTGGAACAACTAGTGAATTAAATGAAACATTTGGGAGAAAATATTTTCAAGGATTTTTGGCTTTTTTGGTTGAAAAAGATGAATTTCATGATCATTATTTCCTAGGATGTGAATTTTAGATGTTTAAGATGTTTAATTTATTATTTGTTTAAACTCAAATATGGATATTTTTTAATGAAAACTAATGCAATATTTTGTGGCAACCATTAAGGATGAATTTATATTATTTTAAATTTTAAAAATAATTAATTCAAGATTCCAATTAAACCTTTTTCATTTATTTTGAACTTCATTAATTTCGTTATTGATATTACAATTTTTTAATTTGGTGTCATATGCATCATAAGTGTGAATATTTGAAAAACTTATCATGGGATCACATGTAATAATAGGTTCAAAATGGTTGTTTGAATATAACATGTTTAACACATGGCTTGCATTTGCATTTCCTACTTTCATCATAATTTGACAATTATTTTTGTTTCAAATGTGAATTGGAAGTTGTAAATATTCTAATATCTAGTGTATTGAAGTGAAATCACCCCACAATCCTCCATTTAAAGTAGGTAATGACAATTTTTGCATATAAGTGATTTCATTTGTTGCTTCTCCATGATGTAAATCAAGCAAAATTTTTGGATTTAATTCATGTTGACAACACTCCAATGCTTGAGGTGTACCAATTGTTACACATTCTTGTAAATAACACATGCTATTTTTTCAGATTAATTCCGAACTTATTGAATAATTGAATAAATATGTTATTAAATCAAATAAAAAATCTCCTACTTTGTATATTCAAAATTTTGAACTTGTTGCAAACCATGTTTGGTTAATTCAATATCTATATTCATTATGTGTTATTTCCAAATTCCAAATTGATTATCTTTGACTTTGAGTTTTGAAAATTATGTGAAATTTATCTTTGCAAATTGATATAAAACCAAATGAGAATTGAAATCAATCAAAACTGTCCAAAAAGAAATAGTTAAAATTTGACATAATTTTGCTTTAAGGTTTTTAGTCCACCTAATTTTTTCAATTAAAATTAATTTTTGAGATCAATTTAAAAAGTCTAGTTCAAAATATTAAAATCTTCATTTGAAGTTTTTTAAATTTAAATTTATTTTATGTATGTCAATTCAATTTTAAAATTTAATTTCAGAATATATTTTATAAATTAAATTTTCCTAATATTTTATTTTATTTTCACTATTGTCATTAATTAATTAATTAATTAATTAATTTATAGATTTTTTTTTTCCAATTTTAGTTCAATTCTTTTCTTTTAATGTTACCAAAAGAATTCAAATATTATCTTTAAAAGTTTAATTCTATAGATTATTTGTTTATCAACTTTTCTGAATTTTTATGATATTTGATATTTCAAAATATTAATATTTTGAAAATTTACTATCAATGACAAGGTTTAACTTTCAATTGAAGTTTTCCAAGTTTTTCAAAACAAGTTCTTGAATCATCAAATTACATATTCAATCAAAATTTCCACAAAAATTTATAAATTGAAACAAAGTTCCAACTTCAAAATAAATTATAACTTTCAATATTTTAAAATATTAATATTTAAATATGAATTGTTTTAATTTTCTTTGTGAATGAGAAGGTTTGATTTGTATTTGATTAAATCACATAAACAAACCCCAATAGACCCCCAATCAGTCCTAGCCAAGAATCATGGCCATTATGCAAGTGCAAGAAAAAGTTCAAATCAAATTCAAATCAAGTTGCAAGTTCTTCAAATAAGTTTTTGAATCCAAGCTTTAATTTAGACAAAGTCCAACTTCAAAACAAATTACAATAAACACATATTCAAGTTTCAAGTGCAAGTTCAAGTTGTAAAAATAATTATAATATGTACATACAAAATAAGTACAATAAGTTCTTGTCCACAAAAAGAATAATATGTCAAACTGTACAAATGAAGTTTCAAAATGCAATCCTTTGATTAAGCTATCATTTGTACATACTAATTTGAACTACAAACTTCTTCTTCTACCTCTACATTTTTTCCCTGTTGTATTTTTTTATAAGCTAGAGTAACCCATGACCTCTACTATAGGACTAAAGACAAATTTGGCTTTAGGTTTCTTTTCTTTAAATAGGTGAAGGAAAAAACCTTGTTTTGATCTAAAATCTTCAAGATTGATGAGCTTGTGTCCAAGCAATGGCTCAATCCATGGGTCACACAACGTGCAATCTAATTCTTCATTGCTAACTTATTAAATTTTTCACTGCTAACTTGCTTGATTTTACAAGCAATGTGAGGCTAAGATTGAACAGAAGCCATACACTTATAGGCATAGCAATAGTAACTAATGTCTCTATTTGTGAGAGATGGGAGATGACATTTTCACAAACATTCTCAAAGTAAGTTGCACCAATTGGGATTATCAATGTCCCCACAACCTGTAATCACAACATAAAAGCCATGGAATCAACATCCGTAACTCACTTCATTGTTTTTATTTCTTAATAAAAAAGTTTTCAACACATAAGTATTTCAAATTTGAGCATACTTAAAAGTTGGTTGCAAAATCTTGACCTTCTATCCTCTTGTTGTGGATTTCAATCAACCTTTTAACAACTGTACTATCAGGAGCATGAATCACAAAGATGGTAACATAGTTAGTTACCAACTATTGTTCACCAAACTAAGAGCTTCCAATGTTTTTGACCAACATTGTTACAAGCTTGCCAATACTATAGATTTTAACCAACTCGATGTATTGTGCAAAGAACTTAGGATAAAATGAATGTGCATCATTACCACCCAACCCATCTACAATTACCAAGATAAAAGCCTTAGCAAATCGCCCATATATCCTAGTGACCATTAACTCCATGGTTCCTAACTCCTCCAAAATTACCCTTTGCATAAAATCTAGGATTGAATGTGTAAAGACAAAGTGCATGTAGACATGAAAACGTCAATTTGTTCAATAATATAGTAATAGTCCCAACTTTTAATACAAATTCCCAACCTCCTCTCTTAAACCTATTTCTAAAAGTGACCTCGAAATTGAGCATGCATATGAAGGAACCCACATTCAAGCAAGGGGAAAAGGTAGAAACAAAGTTAGAGCCTATAGTCAAAGTTAGTCAAATATCCAAGTGGCTCTACTAAGTCATAATGGATATATTTGAACCCAATTCTAGGGACATCTGCAGACCCATACCTGTTGATAATGTAACCTTCAAAAGAAACACCAAGCATTTTCTATTGCACATCGATGATGCCAACAACATTCATAGGTGCAATTCTTTTCATGCTTCGGCTAAGTACCAACTGAACCATACAACACAATTCACAAAGTTCCCAAAAACAACGTGAATACAAAAAAAACAAATTGCTTATACACTTTTCACTATAATATGCATAATAGATAGAAAGTTTGCTTATATTTTGCACTATAATATAAAAAACTGAAAACTAAAAGCTTTATGAAACCAAAACTCAATGTAGTTATGGAGCACTTAGATATCTATGGCAAATAGAAAATGTGCTTGTTTTTTACACTATAATATACACAAGAGACAAAAAACACAAAACTTTATCAAACTAAAATTCAATGTAGTCGTGGAACACTTATAAATGTGTGGGGTGCTATGATTTGTTGAAGTGCAAACAAAAACCTTTAAAAGGATTTCAACAGCCCATAAAATAAACTTCCCACAAGTGAGCAAATAGAAAGAAAACTGCAAACATAGCTTAAATCATGTGCTTCAAATGTCACAAAACTAGAAGAGTATAAACAAAACAAGATGCTAGTTTAGAAAGTGCTCTTGGAACATAACCAAATAACATTATATAACAACCATGATAACTCATCACCTCCATAACAAATGTGCTGAGGTATACAAAATTAGGGTTTAGATTTAGGTCAAGTTTGTATTAAATCTAAGGCTATAATGGATTAAGGTTATATAAGTTCACAACTACATTTAGGTTTGCAATGGATTATGTTTAAAGTACAATTTTTAGGGTTCCTTGCCACTTTCCCTATACTAAACCTTAAAATACTCTAGATTAACGATAACTTAAGTTTAGACCTAACAATAAATTATGGTTAATTAAAGACCTATTAAATAATTGCATGGATACAAATAAATAAGGGGCATGGGCTACATTTGACACATAATCTTATACTTAAAATAATTCAAAATAAATATTAAACTAATAAAAAAGAAAGCACATTGAGATGTTCATTAATTTTCCTAATTGGGTTAGTGATCAGTAATTCCTTCAACCTATGTGTAGAAAATGCATAGTGGGAGTATATGAAAATTGCAAGGTATGACACTGTAGGGTATGTTTGACAAATTGAATGAAGGCAAATGATATACCTTGCAATGTCATACATACATTCGCATACTTATAATCAAACATATTTGGGCAATGACATATGCAGGTATGAAAATGAAGTCGTACCACTAGAGTATGCCATGAAAGTGAGTCAATTGAAAAAAATTAGTTCATATTTATGTGGGTCTTACAAACACAAAATATGCATTCCATTTCAATTGGCTGATTTATTAGCAATAAAGTAAACAAGATTCTAATTAGGTATGATTAGGTCCAACAAAAGCACTAAGAGGCAAAAAAAAAACACAAGTTGAATACAAAACATGTATGAGAAGCCACAAAAATATATAAATTGAGTTGCCTATCCTAGATTCCCATTATACAACTCTTAAACATCCTCTCCAATAAAAATGTGTTGGAACAATGAGCACACACATCAACCAACTATGAATTTTTGGGTTAAGGCACCAATTATCTCATCTTTGTTGAAGAGATCATGTTTTAGACACTCATAGGTGTTGTTGAACATTAGATTATCCATCTATTAGAACAATGGTACTTGCACAATTGACAGAAAACAACTTTGTTAGATTCGAGACAAATCTTGATCCTTTTTTATTACTTATGAAATATGTGATCTTATATTAAAATGAAGGATAATAAAGTCATGTTACCTGGATGACAATATCAAGGCAAAGGTTGCATTTTATGTCACAACGAAGGCCTTCATGCAGGTCTTACATAGTAGCCTCTTCATTTATACCACGAGTTGCTACCCATTTCACAAACACGTATAAATCACCTCCAAGTTCATACAAGATTTCCTAAGGGGCAACCTAAAACAACAAAATCCAATGTCACAAAACTCAAGACTTTGTATCTTGAGGTGTAGAGTAAAAAAAGATAGCCATCTCCAAACCAATTTTTTTTTTTCCTACACAATAAGATTACTATAATCAAAAAAATTAGAGATAAAAAAACTACTGAACTTCCACATGAGAAACATCATCACATAGATTTCCAAAGACAATGACCATTCTTGAAGATCCAAGGTCCACTTCTCAGCACTTTGAGTCACTATCAATATCACATAGGGGAACTTCAACAAAATTTATGGAGCTACTAATTATGCTTTGACCACATCCAAAACATGAAGAGATATAGTTGGGCACAATTTCTTTAGCCTTCACCAAACTATTGAAGCTTATATACACACATATGCAGAACTTTATCCATCATTATTAGGTCACTTGAACAACTACATTCATCTATGCAAATTCACCTAGCTTTCTCAGGGAATGCCCAGTTCTTACAATCGACTTCACTTTCTTATAACACAAGCCTATGACAAGAATGTGAGGTTTGCATCTTTAGGACATATTGTATGAGACACATTGACACATTTACATTTCTATTAGAATAAATATACTTCTTCCAATGATTTCTACATACATCCAAATCAACTACTGCAAATATTACATAACCTTGTGAGAACGGGACTCAAAGTTCAAATAGACATATAGGTAGATGCAAAGTGGGTTCCACATCTGGCTTTTAAAGATGTTCCAATAGTGCATATGGTAGGTACCTGGATCAATGCAAATATGTCAAAAGTTGTGTAATCGATTTGTAGTAGCACAATTTGGCTGTAATTAAGTTTTGTTGGCACCTTTCAAATGTGCATTATTGAATAGATACTAAGCAGAACCATATTTTTTATAATTTATTTCAGAAACTTTCCAAGTCTACAAACAGGGCTTGCAAAACCTGCAAGCTTAAAAAAGTGCTACTTACCTTGGCAAACACTTGTTATGCCATGCAATTGGGTAGTGTCTACATTTGATGAGACACCGGTCCTTATCATGTTTTACACCTTCCAACATACAACTACAACATCTGTGGAAAGGACAAGAAAATTTTGCTAAACCTTGTTGGATGCGTGAAGCTAGATCTTGGGGCTTAGGACCTATAAGTAATTTAGCCACAGTCAAGATGGTAGAAACGTTGGCAAGCATGAGCTCCACAAACAAAAACCTAGATGAAAAAGCCCACAATATTAGATGAACACTTGTATTTCCAACTTAAAAGGAAAAATTTAAGCTTTAAGAGATAACTATTTACAAAAGGCCAATTTGGAGTGTCTAATAACCCTAAATTAATAGTAGAAGAGCACTAAAATAATGACATTCCAACTACTAGATTTACTAAAAAAGGCTTCTATAAGGTAGAGAAGGGTGAACTATTCACTACTATATAAAAAGAATGAGTAGCTTAAAAATTACATCTTTATAAACCTTAGATCATGAAATAAACCTGCAAGTTTTCGCACCTAGCTGTATAGAAAGAGACAAAGACAAAAAAATAAAAATGGAAAGGAGAATGAGGGGTTTAGTCACCTTTTGAAATACTTGTTAGAACTTTCAAGCTTGCCATAGACAAATCATTGGTGCATCTTGTACTTACAAGATGCACAAAAAAAACCATCTATGCATAAGCATGAAATTGAATCAAAACTCTTATTTCAGACCAAATGGAAAAGGTTTACCCTTTTTGTCCTTTTTTTTAAGCACAATGAACCAAAAACAATATTGAATACAAGACAATTGCTTCATAAATTTAATCAACCAAACAACCAAATTTGTAGCTAACAAACCTACTAACACAAAGCCTTGTTGCTCTTATGAATTATATTTATCCAAAATATGAAGACTCGCCTCCATCACCTCTGGTGTGTGTGATTCACACTTGGTTTGAGCCCTTGACAACTTTGTTACATGGAAGGATTGCATGCATAAACCATCACAACTGCTAGTTCACATAAATATTTTAAACAATAAACAAAATTAACCTTTAGATTTATAAGGGAAAATGCATGAAGATTTAATATGGTTTTAGAGTTCCATCTAACAAGTTTATTATCATTGGATGACTAAAAAAATAGGTTCATAATCTACATTATGAAGTCCATTGTTGCATTATTAGCACATAAATTTGTTGTAATATAAAGGTTTGTTTAGGGACAAATTTGAAAAATCAGTAAATGATATGACAATAAACAAATCAATTAAGTTGATAACATACCAAATTAGCTTTTCACTTTCTACAACCCCATCATCACAAAAGGTATAAACATCTGGCTCATCAATCTAGTCCAAAGGAAATACATTTCTCCCACTGTTTGGGAAATCCTTCTTTTACAGTAGTGTCATCCATGGCTTCAAACACCATTTCGTCATGAAATTCTACATGAGGTCTTTTTTGAATGGCCATATCATGTTCCTCATTTTTCCTCTTTAGAGCTCCATTGTCTTTTTGACCCATCACCTCTTAACCCTACCATAATACAAAAGTACAAAGAGCCAGTGAATGAACCAATTCCATTACTTGACCTATTCTACATGCTTTTAGTAGATCATTATTAGGAACAAGAAGATGTAGTCCCATGACTTGCACTTCTTTTTTTAGTGAAAATGCATTACTATTTCCAGAACTACTATCCAAAAAATCCAATTGAAACAATATTGATCATGATAGTCCATGTAGTAGTTGCTGCTACTCATGGGTTCATGGCTATTATTTACTATTACATGCATTGATTCTAAATCAATAATTTCACCCATTACAAAAACATAACAAAGTCCAACAAAACAAGTCACACATAGATTTTTCACAACTACAAACACTCAGGGGCTTCAGCAAGATATATGATATTTGAATCTCCTTTCCTACCTCATCTTGTTGTTGAAATAACAAGTCTCTAGGGCACGATGTTGGTCTTCCACCAGAAATGCACAATTTTTGTTCAATTGCAAGCCTATCATTTCCCAAAGAAAAAGGAATAGTAATTACCATTGTAGATTGCAAGATAAGTGTTTCCTAGACTTGCTACCACTGCTAGCACCAACACCATTAGAATGGCAATTGAAACAACATCATCATTCCAATTGGTCACTTGTACATCTGGATTGACACAACCATTATGTCCAAAAACTGGAGTCCTAGGACTAGTTTTAGTAGTTAGATTTGAATGATTCATGCCATCTTGAAGCTTGTTGCCATCCTCCTCATCCTTCTTGATGGTAGTATTCATAATGCATGTTCAAGTCTTGCAAACCCCTGGTCTACTGGCCAACAACCTGCATCAAAGAACCAAAAGACAAAAAACCTTTTGTGGTGAATTATAGTATGTGCAATCACATGCACACATTAAAACCTAAAAAAATGATTGTTGTATATATCCATGGAGTCACAAAGCAATTGAGAAAACTATTACAGATAAAAGAAGTCAAAAAATCAATGTGAAAAGATTACTTCGTGAAAGAGAAAGAGTCATAAAATTAAGCACAAAATTTCAAATTGTCAAAGGAAATAGCAAAACACAACCAATAACCTCGCAACTAGGACTAGTGGACCCCATTACGAAACAAATTTTTCTTCTGCAAAGAAAAGATCAAATCACAGGAATGACACAAAATCACGAATTGTTGGAAATCAATTCACAAACGAGTTTATGATATGATTATTGCACCTTGGAGAACGCTGAAGACGAACAAGTTGTCATCATGTAAGTGACATTTCGACAACATCATCCAGATCGACTACTATAATATCCTCCAACTTGTTTAGCAACTAAATCTGATCCTCTCTCTTAGGGGGTCATAATTGTGAAGAAGTTCCTTGAATTTGACACCTCCCTCCTGAGCTGCAGTAGCAGCAATGGCCGTGTTGCTGCTCGGCAACATCCACGTGAGATGAAAATCTCCATCTCTAGTCTCTTTCATTCTTTCCACAAAAGTGTGTGCCATCCCCTTCCTACATATTCGACCTCACTACATAATCTCCCAGTTATTGAGAGTAGCAACACAAGAACCTATTGTTGAACATGGGAAAAAAAATGATATGTGTCTTACATAAAGGTTTATTTCCTAATTGAGTATAGAAAATTGCCAATGATAAGCATTTTTGTCTTGAGTGATATGAGATTCTTTATATTAGTCCTTAAATCCCACTAATCAAGGACAAATAATAAATACATAAAGCAAGTTTGGGAAGTCCATCCTGCACAAACTTCCTAGACTTAAAATGGATTTCTGAAACTTACCTAGGATGAGGCTGCGCACTCCACCCCCTCATGCTAAGAATGGCAAGCCTCCTCCTTATGTTCCCCTTGGCTTGCTCTCCCATGAAAGTGGTCAACATTCCATCTATTAGTGTTCTTGATCAATCCTCCCCTTCCCCCACAAAACATAAATGCCACATCAATTGGGAAAAACCAATGCTGACCAAAGGAGGAATAAGAACCTCAATGGCAATTTTAAGAACCACAAAAAGCTACCGCCACTACCTTCTTTCGCTTTTTAAAAAATCCCTAAAATTTCTAGCTAAATCCATTTGTTGTGTCACATTCTAAACATTAGAAAAAAATTGTTTCAATCTAAATGGTCTAAACATTGTCATCAAATAAACTAGTTTATCTAAATGTGAAACCGGTTCCAATAAAGTAAAAGTTGCAAACTTTGGATCAAATGCGATAATCCTTGTCCATGTGGGGGTAGGGCCAAATAAAATGTCTTTACTTTGCAGAGACCACTAAAAGAAAGGATAGGGGGTGAAAAGAAGCCCAAAAACAAAGTGAATGACATGTTTATTTAATGGATAACTCTAATGTGTTAAGTACAATTTAGAGTGTAAGGATTGAAAATAGATCATTTTATGAAAGGAAGAGACATGAATCCAAAGCTACACTCTTCAATTATCACAATTTGTCAAATATGATTTCTTTTTTAATATGTGTTTCTTATTTCATTCCATTAAGCTCTTTCATGTGCACAAAAATAAATTTTAATTTTTGCAAAAACTGAGTAATGCTTCAAAAGCAAAGAATTTTTTCCATTGCAAATTCTTTTCCCCACAAAAAATAATGCACTAATTTGAAGTTTAAATTAACAAAAAAATTAGGTGTTGTTTTATTACATGCAATCATACATAGTAAGATTTAGTAAGATTAAGTTCTTCTTCACGAATTTGAAAACAAAAACTCCAAGCCACCACCTACTAGATTTGTTAACAAAGATGAGTTTTAATTCTTGTATTTCATTGGAATCATTTCATACGTATCTAAAAAAAGATTAATCCAATACATGTTTCCTATTTTTAAAAAATTACGAAAACAAACATGTTAATTTGCTTTTGATATCAATTTCATTACCAAAGTATGTATTGTGTTTTGATGTATATGGTTTTTTTTCCATGAATAAATAGGTGGTGCATCCAATTGTGTTTCATTGCATGTATACACCATTGTTGTGTTTGATAGCTAATAGGCAACTAGGATCTAGATTGTGCACACTAGTAATGTTTTTCCTTTGGCACCAAATAATTATAGATTTGTGTTTAAGATATGTGGAAGGAACTTTTGTGTCTTAGGGAAATATGTTTTGTATGTCTCTACATTTTTGTTTATGCATGTCCAACAATATTTTGTGTTGAAATCTCCTTACCTTTCGCAATATCAGTTAGAATTTTTACTTGATTAGCTTTAACATGAATGAAACTAAGAAATTCATTTTTGTTTGGCTCCTCTTTTAATGCAACAATTTTCCTCCCACTTTCTCCCACTTTTTCTTTGTGTTCGCTATTACAACATGTGAAACCTCTTTTGTTTTTTTCTTCAAATCAATAATTTGGGTTTTTTTTTGCTAGTATGAATTTTAATAATCTTCTTAACACCACTTAAAATACAAAAATGACAAATGTGTTTTTCCCTGAAAACCTTGATAGTTTTCAAATTGGAGACTTTATCATTTGAACAATGGCAATAACACTCATATAAAGCTCTTCCAAAACCTTACCATGACTACTTTTGTCATAGTAATTGGTGATGTAATCTAGAGCAATTCACTTGAAAATATGTCAACATTTTTTAACAATCATGGTAATTTGTAGAAGTTGTTTGACTATGAAATCAAGTTTGTAATCAAGTATTTGACTTCATTGTTAAGAAGGGGTTTATTTGAAGTTGGCAATTGAAGTTTAAAACTACAACCTGTTCATTGATCACCACATAGGAACAAGTTAGAAGTGGTCAACATGAAATTACATTTGGGTTTCCAATTGTTTTGATATGGTTTTAACTTTGTGTTTAAGAGACTATGAAAACATCAAAGTCATAATTTAAATGTTAAAAAGGTGGATGATTTGGCGTTGACATCATTGAGAACACATCAAACATATATCGCAAAATGAATTGCACTAAAGGTTAATTTATTTGGACTTGAAATGAGGGGAACATGTCATGCATTGAGAGATGAACCAAGATAATGCCAATAATGTCAAAGATGGAAGTAAATATTTGGGGTCACATTAGGTTGTCGTGCAATCTATAAAATGATTATCAAGCAATTTGGGTCCTTGTTTAGACCCCCACCATCCTTGGATATCATTAGGTTAAAATGTTTTAACTTGATTAATTTAATGAAAATGCCATAATAGATTCATTAATGAAAATGTGCACATTAAAATAAATATTTGAATCCATTGGATACCTTGTATGGATTGTTTTGTAAGAAAAATAATTATTAACTACCAATGAAACAAAAGGAATTTTTGGATATGCAAACATTGAAAAGGCATTTTAGGATTTGTTTTAAACAAACTCATTAAAAGACAAAAACAAGGCTAATGTAGAAAAAATGCAATGATAGTGAAAACGATTCAATAAAGTGTGGGATGAAGCACAACTTGTATAGATATGGATTTGATTCCAACAATGGAGATTTATATGTTTAGTGTTCTTGTTGTTATGATATGTTTTATGTGATAACATTAAATTTCATTAACACTTATTGCACATTATACATTAATTTCAAGGATTAATTGACCTACTAAACATATACATGGCATGAATGTCATTGATGGTTATCACATCCCACTAACTATAAAATAAAATAGAAAAATGCATTCTTGCAATGTTAGATTATTATAAATGAAAAACAATTCATAACATTGTGTTTTAAGTTATATGTGATTTAAAGAAGATGTTTTAAAATGTTTGTGATGGGGAACTTGAGTAGTTCATGATAAAGGTTAATTTTTAAAAATTATTTCAATATATCTTACATGAAGTAGAGGTTATTGTTAAAGGCAAGATGCTGACATTTATCTTTTTTGGTGGTTTTATTTGTCTAACATGCACTTATTTATAAATAAATAAAAGTCACATAATTTGTATGTCTTCCAAGATGTTACTATACAAGACAATGCAAAATTGATTTCAAAGTTTTTTTGCTAAAAATGGTGACACCTATTTCAAAACATAATATAAACATAAATAAATAAAAACATTGTGTTCACTACTAGTCTACATTGGATAATTTATAATTCAAACACACCAAAAATAACACCATACAATTACTAACTAACAAGATTAATGTTGAACACTTACTACATACATATGCAAATGTCATGCAATAGTTATACAATAAATGTTGTGGGCTTTTCATAGTAATATATGTGATCAATATAACATTTGGACTCAATCTAGAACAATTTCTTTATAATGTGTCATAAATGTGATTGCATTTGCAGAACAACATAAACAATAAAAATATATCTCCACTCCCCAAACATTCCCATCCTAACACAATATAATGTGACCACATAGTTTATCATCATTTGTAGTGTGTAACAACAAGGAACCCAAATAATAATAAACAAATTAATAATTCTAATAGGCAATAAAATGTTATTTATATTGATTGCAATTTACATTTAATAAAACAAATGCATAAGGAATTCATGGGTGGCCTTAATGTTATAATGACATGTGAGTTTTGTTAAGCTCCAACTGGTAGTTTGTGATTCTTGGATCTTTACACCAATAGTTGATGGAATTAATGTTTGAATCGGAATTTTAAATGAAAATGTAAAATGTTATGAATTAAAACAAGTTATGCAACAAAACAATATGAAACTTATTGACGTTTTGAATCAATTTTGAACAATTTCACAAAACTTCTAAAGACATAAATGTTATTGATCAAACTGGTTTAATAACATCACCAATAAAAAATATTTTATCACACTTAGTTTACATAAACATTGAAATAACCACACATAATAAAAGTAAATTGAAAAAAAACCAAGTGAAACATTACTTTTAGCACAAGAATCTGATTTTGGAACCTATCCTTTTCATTTCAATTATCAATCATTTCCAATTAAATAACAATACTTCCTAAAAACTTATTGCTCAAAAAAATGTGAATTGAATTATGTTTTGGTAATTATTGTAGACCATACAATATTATAAATGACATAGATGAAACTTTCAAAGATTATATATAAATCAATTCAAAATCAATAACACGGATAAATTTCCACACTTTTCAAATTAAAATTAATACAAAAGTAAAAAAGTTGCACATATATAAAAAATTTCTTAGACTTGACAAAAGTTGGACACCAATTGTACAAAAAATTGTTGAAATACAAATAAGCAACAACCTTTTTCATATTACCACAAGAATTTGCTACACAATTAACTATTATATGCAATATACATCATGCACAAGGTGTAACACTTAATTTGTTTTAGCATTTGACCATGTTTGTGCAACAAGATATGGTTTAAAAGAAACAATAGTGTCCCAAATATGTTCTACAAAACATTTACACTTACTTTCTCCATTATAAATAATAATAAAATCAATAGATTTTGTGGTTGGATAATAAATGTTTTAACATAGAACTAGTACACAATATCAATTAACAATTCCTTCTCTTCAACATCATTGGACAAAATTCATGACAATACAATCCTTTAATATTTGATCTTTTAAATCACATTTTCAAAGCATTATAATAGATTCAAATTTATTAGCATTCCACATTCTTTGTTTAAATGAAACAATAAAAAAGTACCAAAATCAAGAAATTATCAATAAATTATCAAATAAATTCAACATTTTATGATGTTATAATTAATATGGAACAATATACTTTACAATCAAATAATATCCAATTTCTCATAAACAAGTTCCATAACAAATTTAGGTGTTGAATTCATTACTACATTTTTTAACAAAAGCATATACATTAAACATTATATTTAATCGCAATTTATAAACTACCTAGAATTGATTTGTGTTCCATTTTGTAAACCATCATTAAAAAGATACCTATAAATGTTCCAACGATGTATAATCGAAGATTTCAATGTTGATATGTTAACCAAAAAAAAAAAATCCAAAAAATTACACAATTTTATGAACAAAAATATATTTGAATTTAGCTTATTAAAACATACAACAATTAATGGCAACCAAATAGTCATCAACAATTTTGATGTCAGATTTTTTCACATTATAGACATCTTAAATAATAAAAATTTCTAACCCAAGGTGATTTTACTTCTTGATTTATCACATGTTATTTTCTATGTTTGTAATTTAATATAATGATTAACTATTTAGTTCAAAAATTGACATTGTTATTCAAAATTACTTACATAAATTAATGATCTCACTATTGCCTATTCTACTAGGTTTGGTTGCTAGCCCACATTATTAGGCTTGCCAAGTAGATTAGGCAATAACAAGACCATTATCTAATACATATATCATCAAAAATTTGCCCTGTTCATATATTTGTGCTTTTATAAAATTTTATCACATTTATATTATGACATCATATCAATGATTATATATTGAACATTTCATTAACACTTAATCTTAACACATTGTTAAAATGTTATAAAAGCACAAATACATGGAGAGGACAAGTTTGTGACAATGAACAAATGCAACTATACAACAATGTCATTCAAAATCAACACAAGCTTATTGAACAAACCCCAAACCTATATACCTCAAATTGCAAGAATATGGCCCTCAATTCATAACACACCATTGATTTCTCCCTATAATATTTATAATATATGATTATAATGTTAAATTTTATTTATCATAATCCATAAAGGTGCAGGGCATGCATGCTCATGACACCTTGTTCCACTCCCTCTTTTTTCTTTTTTTTCCATGTGTGCATTGTTTTCATCTTGACTTTTGATTTTCGCGCCCAGTTTTGACAAAACTGGGGCTGAATCTGATTACCCACCAAAACGCATTAAATAAGCAAAGTGTCCTTACTGCCGACATTACAAAAGTACTATCTAATTCCCTTTTTTACTGGCTGCCCGTTTGCCCGTCCAAGATGTGTCTGAGATGCCCAAACACATTTTGGTGCTGGCCATTATAGATTTTTGGGTCTTGTTATGCATTCCGGTTCGGTGGATGGATCTCATGAGTACAAACAAAACAAAGCAAACAAACTACCTTGCTTCATAGATAGATTACAGGCCCAAAATCCGCATAACGCGACACAAAAGTTTATCATTGGCAGCACCAAAATGTGTCCCAACACCATCTATCCATCCTTTTTGAGAAAAACATGGATCGGGCCAAGGGGCAGATAAGGAAAAAAAAGAAGCAGCAGTACTTTTGTACTGCCCGGAATAAGGACCCTTTGCTTATTTACTACCATCTTCCTTTATTAAAATCCATAATTCTAAATCAGTGGTGTGTGGTTATTGAAATTTGATATATACCCTCCGGTTATCATCTCGGGTATATGTTCACTTGCCTGACCAGGGTGAATTGTTTTTTTGGAAAAACTGATTTTAGTATGGAACTTTGAATCTTCATTTTTTTTTGAAAATTTCCCAAAACTGCCTTCCAAACTGCCCGGTTCTTTCATGAAAACTGCCAGTTCTTTCATGTTTCTAGAATAACTGGAACTAACATCTCCGATTCTGATTTTTTTTTTAAAAACAAAAACTGACGGTTCTTTGATCCCGACAATGTTAAAGAATTGGAACAACCTTGTTCTAAACCCTTAGATACCCAGCGGTTATCATCATGGGTATATAGTCACTTGCCTGACTGGGGTGATTTTCTTTTGAAAAACTGTGAATTCTCTCATCTTGTTTTGAAAAGTTCAAAAAACTGCCTTCCTACCTGCCGGTTCTTTCATGAAAACTGTTGGCTCTAAGACGGTTCTGGAGTAACCGGAACCGGCGGCTCTTCGGTTCTGAAGTTTCTACAAACCCGAAACTGAGGGTTCTTTGATTCTGAAAATGTTGGAACATCCGGTTATTTACAAATCAAATAACCACACCACAGTGCTCTTAAACCCTAAAACCCTAAACTCCATTTCCTCGACCGCGGGAGCGCAGAATCGATCCAGGCACGAGAACTACGACTACGAGAAATCCAGAGTCTGGTTCGCAGTAGTAGTGCAGTCTTGTGCTGCGGACTAGTGATGCGGGAGCCGAAGCAAAATTGTGTCTGACGTTAGATAGAGAAGGAGCCGGCGGTGTAGTGGCAGGTAAGCGTTTTGTTGCAAGAATGACCTAATTTTGTTGTATTCACAGTTTGTGTGGTTTGCAGACATGTGTTGCAGTCTAGTCTCTCCTTCTGCTGCTGCTGCTGCTGATGAAGAGAGACGCGGAGAACAGATGCATTAAATCTCACTTGATGTCAGAATGTATGAACGGAGATGCCACAGTATACAAAGCGTTTGCTGGTTGGTTGTCGTAAGAATGACCTAATTTCGAGTTTTCTTTTGCAGTGTGTGTTTCTAGGAGATGCAAATCTGCCATTCGTGCGGGGCAGTAGCGCTGTTGTTGTTGTCGTCTCTCCTTTGAGTACTTTCCTGAACAACCCAACATCTAAATTTCTTTGGTTTTGGTTTTTGGGTCTTGTTGGACGTGCTTGTGAAGCTGTGTGGAATGATAGTGTGTGGTGGTCCGTGTGTTTCTTCTGTGCAATGGATGGGGCTATCTTTTGAAAAAGTGACTTTGTGGATTTCTGAAATGTTCTCTAGTTCATGGGTGTGGGGCCAGATTTTCTGTGGGAAGAGTGAATTTTAGTCGTAGGGTTTGGAGGATGGCAACACAAGGGGACTTGAGGAAATGGTTTATGAAGCAACCTCAAAAGAAAGAGGCGGGCACCACAACACCATCGCCTGCTGCAACTGCTGTAATGTGCTTGAACCTTCTACCCAAGTTTTTAGGGTTTGAGATGTTTGAAGCATCTCAATGGTAATTTGCTTTGTAGAACAATGTGGTTTGGATCACAGAACATGGATAATCCCTTCATTTGACGTCTTGATGAATAATTTTGCAGCAGGCTGCAAAGGCAAGTGTGAAAATTGCAGAAGATGGAGGCAAGAACACAAGCAAATATTTCAGCAATAAGCCTCCTGCTGATATTTTAAAGCCTGTTGCCAAAACTACACCTGCAAAACCAAGTCCTCAGAGAGGTAAGAGGCTCAGCAGCAGCTTCCTTGAGGAGTCTGATGAGGATGAGATCAATGTGCCCTCTCCAAAAATTCCACGAGCTTCAAACAAAGGACATCATGCTTCTGGTTCAACTCCCAATGGAGCAATCAAGGATAGCAAGGACAATGTGGTCTCAGGAGGGAAGGGGAGGGGGAGGGGGAGAGGGAGGGCAGGGACCAGTTCCAGTCTGGATGAGGATTTTGATGAAGCCTCTTCTGGAGTGGGGAGAGGCAGGGGAAAGGGGAAGGGAGCTATTGCCATGACCAGCACTACTACTGATGCAGAACCCAAACAGCCAGTCTCTCAAGGAAGGGGAAGTGGTGAATCCCCCTCAAAGCAGGCAGATACCAAAGCAGCACCATCTGGAAGAGGAAGAGGAGGTGGGGGTGGAGGTGGCTTTTACATACCTGCGAGAGTACCCCCTCCTCATAAAGGTGAAAAGGTATGGACAAGCTGCATTGTAGTGCTGGATTTGGGTGCCTACTGCACTTCCACCAGACTGGATTCAGAAAGAGCTTGACATGAAAGCATGACATGTGTTATCTGATGCTTCAATTCCTGTGTGGAGGGATGGTGAGAAGGAACTTCCAGAAGGGGCAGAAGATGCATTGGCAGGTTTGACATTTGTTATCAGTGGAACCTTGGACAGGTTTGTCCATCCCAGTGCCTCCAACCCCCAAACATATCACTGTTCATGTTTGCTTTGTTGTACATATATGTATACACAATGGTTTCTGTTCATGATCTCTATGATCTGTTGGAAGTACTAACCAGATTTGCAAGGGCCCTAGGTCCCTAGTTGATGGAGGCTTCCCCTTGATTGCAGGTTTTCTCTTGGTTATTTTATATAATCTTTGTGGTGGTGGAGTCATGTGCAGCTTGGAGAGGGAGGAAGCTGAGCATCTCATCAAATGTCATGGTGGACGTGTTACAACTTCAGTCAGCAAGAAAACGGTTTGTAAATCTATGACATTCGTAGGTCTAAATTCTCAGAGCTCTGTCTTGTCCATGGATTTCAAGGGGGCTTACATTTGTCCCTATCTGTCTGGATGCAACATTCTCAGACATTCCCAGTGGTTCTTAATGCTTTGAACTTTTGTGATGTGTTTTTGATTCCAGACATGCATGCAATCCCTTTGTCAGTGCATTTTGGTGATGGCTTTGAAGTGTCCCATGCATGGACTTTGGATGCAGTCTGATGTGAGATTATCCATGAAACAATGACAGGATTATTTGTTAGCAGATGAGGACATAGGAGGACGTAAATCTCAAAAGGCAAAGGAGCTTGGGTAATACTTATTTTCTGAAATGGTACTCCTGCATATAACAATAGCTTGGCAGTTGAACACATGTCTTGGCAGTGACTTCACTTCTGCAGCCATGGGCCCTGGTCATTGCAATATCTTGGGTGTTGTGCGTGTGGGATGCAGAGTGAAGTTCTTGACAGAGGATGGGTTGTTCAATATGATCCATAAATCCAAGAAAAGTAGTTCATCAGCCTCGAAGGCACCACCACCACCAGCACAGAAAGCTCCTGCAGAAGGTTCATACACCTTGCATATGTTGTGCAATTTCCAATATTTGTTTGTTGCCTATATGCTAGAACATGATGGGTATAACCCATGAGGGAAAAGTGGGGGGGAGGATCTCACATCAACTAAGCTTCTGTAGCTGAAGTTTTTGAGACACTCTGGTCATTAGCCTGTTGTTACTCTGATCCTTCTTGCATGCTCTGTCTGGATCTGGCATCTTGCTTGGAAGGCTAGTAGTTCCATCTGCACCTGTGAGTAGTTTATTGCAAATGTTTTTCCTGCCCATCATCGTCACCATGAACTTGAGAGATCACAACATGAAGTTTTCTTGTGCTTCCCTTCTCCTAATTTTTATACAGCAGCATCTGAAGAACAAATGCTTAAATGGCTAGAACCACAACTTATGCACAAGTTTTGTTTCTTGATGGCAGAACCAGCTATAAAGAAGGTCAAACTTGCAACAGCAGATGGGAATGGGACAGGGACACAAAAGGCTGACAATCGAGCTTCCATTTCAAATGCTCAAGGAGCAGTGCAACCAACAGAGGCTGATTCCTGGCCCCACAAACATCGGCCACAATCCACAAATGATATCATAGGGAACCAGTCCATTGTACCCTCTCTCACTCTGCAACCCAACAAGAGAAAAACTACAGTGCTGTCATTGGGTTGTTTCTTCTACAGTATGATCTGCAGTATGATTGATCATTACAACACTCAGTGAGACTAATTTAAAGTAAAACACAATACTATGGGAAATGTGGCAGGTAAAGCAAGTGCGGGATTGGCTACTGCAATGGGATGCAAATCATGGCTCAGTGGAGAAAGGGAAGAAGTCACGTGGCAACACTAGTAGTGCAATTAAGAAGGCTGTACTGCTGAGTGGTCCACCAGGCATTGGGAAAACAACTACTGCCCGCCTTCTCTGTCAAGAGCTTGGGTTGGAGGCCCTTGAGGTGCTCTAGCTCTCTCCAAATATGAATTTCTTTCGGAACACTACACATAGAGCTCCATTTCTTGAATGCTGCTATTATATATCTCACTTCAGTGGCAAACCATACATGAAGAGGTGGAGTACCTCTAGGAGTATACCATTCATCTACATTGTGTCTTTTGTGGTTGGAAATGGAATTCAATTCTAACTTGGGGTGCCTGAGTCTCTCAACAGGTAAATGCAAGTGACAGCCGTGGAAAAGCAGATTCAAGCATAGGCAAAGGGATGGGAGGCAGCACTGCCAATACTATCAAAGAGATGGTCAGCAATGCATCATTGAGTTTTGGTGGCAAGACTAACAGGTGGATTTGCACCTTCAGTAGTGTTGGGAACACTTTGTAGTCCTTTTTCTTTGAAGTGATCCTGCAATTTCTTCTACTTTGTTGCCAATGCTGAAGTTACATACATGATGGAGGATCATTTTGTGCTAAGGCTTTGCATCAGTCCTTGATGTGCAAGCTTAGCCATTATACCAACTTCATTTGATTTTCACCTTCTTCCCCACCCTTGGGGACAAGTGCAGGAAGGCAGTGTTGATCATGGATGAAGTGGATGGTATGTCTGGTGGTGACCGAGGAGGAATCGCTGACTTGATTGCTAGCATCAAAGCAAGCCACATTCCCATCATTTGTATCTGTAATGACCGCTACTCCCAGAAGCTTAAGAGTCTCATCAACTATTGCCTGCCCTTGCCTTTTAGGAAGCCCACAAAACAGCAGGTAGGCTGCTGCTACCTGTTCTTCCTTTCAAAGGTGACAGTACCACTGGATTCTTTCCTGTGACTTACATGCTGTGAGTAGGGATTAGGGTAGGGTTTAGGGTTTGTTGAATCCTGACACCCCACAACTGTTGAGACTCCTATGAGTGTTTAATGGTAACAGTTTATGTGCTATGACAAAATCCCTGCAATGAGATTGATTATGAAGATCTGCTGTCTGCTTCCACATGAGAATTATCATAACCCAATAGTAATACTTAGGCTCTTGTATCTGTAGATGGCAAAGAGGCTGCAGCAGATTGCCAAGTCAGAAGGCCTCCAATTTGCTGATGTGAGAGTCTCCACAACCACTTTTGTGGTTTTCTTTCTGTTGTTATCCTCCATTTGGTGTTATTGCAAAGACTGCAGTAAAGTTATCCTCTGGTTGTTATCTAGTCTGCAGATACAGTCAGTCTCACTGTTGCTGAAGTGCTTGTTTTTGCAACCCTGTTGCCTGAAATTCTGGCCACTTTACTATCTGAGAGTGTGGTGGAAGTGGGAATGAAGTTGGCGCTGGAGGAGCTTGCTGACCAGGTGAAGGGAGACATGCGAATGGCACTGAATCAAATGCAGTATATGAGTTTACGCTCCCCGATTGTGAACTATGCAGATATGCGCACACGCCTCATGATGAGTGCCAAAGACGAGGATATGTCACCATTTTCTGCTGTTGACAAGTTAGTCTCTCTCTATTGGCTCCAGATTTCTTTATCCAATCCCCTGATCAGTATAAATTTTGCTAGCCTAGGCTCTTTCTCTCTGACTTCTATCTGAGCTTGTGCTTTGATGGTGCAGATTGTTGGGCTATGAAGGTGGGCGTTTGCTCATGGATGATCGTATGGATGCTGCCATGTCTGATATGGATTTGGTGCCTCTACTCATTCAGGTGCTTACTTATATTGTTTTTTGTTTTCTCAGTGTGTCAGCTCAATGGGATGAGAGATCACTTACATTCTTGGTCTTGATTCATGTTGAACTTTGCAGTTCCAATTTTCGTTAATGACTGTTACAGTTTGAGAATTGTCTTGTTTGATTGCATTGGGAATCTATATGCAATGTGCTATACTTAACCCCTGCAGAATGGTCTATCTTCAGGAGAATTATCTGAATTACCGTCCCAGTGCAGCTGGGCGTGATGATAATGGAGTAGAGCGAATGGATTTGGCAACACGTGCTGCTACAAGTATAGCAGATGGTGATGTCGTGAATGTCCAGATTCGAAGGTTTCGGCAGTGGCAGCATGCCCAGATGGGAGCTTTCATGTCATCTATCATCCCGTATGTAGTTTCCACGCTTTCTGAATCCATTGTGTGGGATCCTACTAACTTGAAAAAAATGGTTGTGATATAAAAGCTCCACTTATTTACACCCAATTACTCAATAGCGTAGCTTATTTCAACAGACTGATTCTCAATATTGTCCATTTTTCCTTTTGTTAGTACTTTGATGGATTTGTTTGTTTATGAGTGACCTGCACTGGCCATGGGTAGAGGTCAAATTTATGTGGCTTCCACCTTGTTGCAGTTGGGTGCCTGTCCAAATGTTTCTCTATTATGATACTCAGAGTCATATATCTAACATTACTCCTGGGTGTGATGCTTGAAGAGCTGCATTGATGCGTGGGCAGCGAGAAACCTTTGTTCCGGTAATTAATGTTCCTTCTCCACTGTCAGTATTTTTCCCTGCAGTTCCCTGTAGCTATGTTGCTCAAGAGCTAGCTGATATTATGACCAAGTCTTATGATTGCTCCTGGAAATGTCAAATAAAACTCTGGACAGGTTTTGTATGCCTGCTTGCCCAAAATTCTGGAGAGGTTGTTATATCCTTCTACACACTGTCAGGAGCTGATGTACTCAGTGCAGAGTCTTACGCAAACGGTCAATCATACTCATGGAACTGAATTGCTCTTGCAGGGTGAACGCAATTTCAATAGGTTTGGGGGATGGCTAGGGAAGAACTCAACATATGGCAAGAAAATGCGCCTCCTGGAAGATGTGCACGTACACCTTTTGGCTTCTCACGCTTGTGAGCCAACCAGGTATACAGTTTGCATCCAATACATCTCTGCATGTTTACAAGCAGCAGGTTTTGAAGCGTTTTAAATTTTCCTCATGAACTGTGGGACTTATAGTCTGGTTGTGTTCTCTTGTGAAGAGAGGCGATTCGGTTGGACTATGTGCCTCTTCTCTCTCTGCAGATGACACATCCCTTACACAATTTGCCCAAGGTTGGTTTCTTGCATAATCTTCTTTCTGCATGCTGGCAGGGTACAATGTGTCCTTTCATGTCTTTCGCTTTTGCAGATTTTTTTTTGACTTGGTTTGCATTGGTTGGCAGGAAGAAGCAGTGAACAAAGTGGTGGATACTATGGATAATTACTCGCTTACTCAGGAGGACTTTGACACCATCATTGACCTTTCTAAATTTCAGGTGGGTCTGCCCTATTTCAATCAGCCCTGCGAGATGGTCATCTTGGGTCTCTGTACACATTGCCCCTTTCTCAGTTGATGTGACACTGGTAAATGCACTGCCATAAGTATTCTTCAGGAGCCAAGAAGTGTTCAAAACACATTTGCCAAAGAACTGCCTTTTTGTGTAGAAGGGACTGGGTGAATGGTCGTGGCAGTTGACCAGGATTACTCTTTTTAGTTTGAATAGTTGAGGGGAAAAAAATATCATATAGCAAATTATCTGGTATAAGGACTCACTAAGTGGTGTTGCATGAACAGGGCCCTAGTCTGTTGGATGGGGTGCCATCAGCTGTAAAAGCAGCCTTGACAAAGGCATACAAGCAGCGTGAGGGTGAACGACGTGTTCGGTCGGCTGACCTCCTTCCTGTCTTGAGTTTGCCGGGATTGAAAAAAGCACCTAAAAAGCCTGCACGTCTCCGTCTAATGAATTTTGAGGATGCCGAGAATGGTGACTCTCCCAAAGAAGAGTTGGACAGTGGTATGGAACTTTTTTTCAAACTTACGTGTGTTGACAGATTAAACACACAGCTAGAGATGGGGAGGAGTTACTTCAATGCATGAGTATGTTACTTTCAATTCTTTCCTGTGATAGGTTTTAGGGGTCCAAGGCTGTTAGCTGTATTTCATTTGGCTAAAAAAATAGAAGGATTTGCTCATAATAGACCTGTAAAAATTATTCACTGAGGATGTTTCGATTTGTACAGAGGAAGTGGAAGAACAGGACTCTGAGGAGGCAGAGGAAGAGGAGGCTGATGATGAAAATAAATTAGGTTCTACTTCTGCACTTTCTGCACCACCCATTCCTCTTTTGGCACTAGGATACAAAAACAGATGCGATATATATAGTCTTGCTATTTTACATGCTGATGGGTACTTCACTTGAGATTTCTCAAGTTACAAGCCACAGATGTGTTGGTGAATGGGTCAGTCACACTTCCTTCTGAAGGCTCTTGCATGATACAAGGAACTCCAGGCAGAAGTGTCTGACTAAGAACATGATTGGACTTTGTTTGCAGCCGTGCTGAATGAGTCTCATACAGGGGGAGTAACAGTGACTCTTGAAGAACCAGGATCTAAAAAAGGTTTGTGTACTTGGAACTTTCTGGTTTTTAACCCAAAAAATTGTGGATGCTATGTTCAACAACCCACAAGGCTTTACTGTTTCATAAGTCCTGAACTCAATCATGCCATACTTAAATTCATTGGTCACACATTCCTGCTTTAATTCTTGTAATTCCAAGTGTGCCAGGCTGTAATTTTCCATTGAATAATATTGTGATACTTTTTTGTTTGTGCTCGCTGTCACAGGGCGTGGCAGAGGTGGGAATAGCAAGACACCTACTAGTCAAACCAAGGCAAAGCCCAAGAAGTCAACTAAAGCCCAAGATCCTAAAGAGAACCAGGCTGCAAAACGGAAGAGGTAGGTAGGGGATTTATGCACAGGTGTAGAGTCTGGTCAGAGTAAATAGTGAGCATCTTTCAATATTGCGTCTCACTTTTTTGGGTTATTAAGACTGTTGCAGTTTGCACAAAAAGTTTTCTCTGGATGGATGGAGAACCCTTAAATTTGTTGTAATCTATTGGACAATTGTATTTATGTTGTGGGAGGCTGCTGTTAATCTGAAAGGCATGCTGTATTTGAAGCTATTGGTGTGTTATTCTGGTTGTTCGTCAAGGTACCCCATGTGTATATATGTTTGGTCTTTGGCATGGACAACTTCCAGGTGCAGTCACAATAGAATGATGCTTTCCAAGCTGTAACTCCAAGCTGTAACCATTGCTTTGTTTACATGTTTTAAAGTGGTAAATTAAGTCCCTAAACCCTAAACCCTTTTTCGTTGGGGTTGTGTGAGGTGTTAAGGAATTTTTAGGTGCTTAAGACATGTTTTTGAAGATAATCCAAGAGGAGGGTAAGAAATTTTTCATTCAAAACACACACGAGTTTCAATCTGGTTGTTTGTAGCAATTGCTAAACATAAAATAATTTTTCAAAACCTTTGCAGTCTTCTAATTTTCAGCCACAAGACAGAGCTCTAATTCTGTTCACTTGCATCTCAAAACAGAAGAACAACATCAAGACTAAAGCCATTACAAATTAGCACAAAATGGTGCATGCTTCGCCACCCAAACATGAGCTCTTTCTGCAACCTTCCATTCCCAAAACTCCAATCCCCTCTAGTGGGACCTCCCTCCCCCTGTTATCCTTTTTCCAACACTTGGGCTCTCCCCCAGTGCACATGAATTTTCTCTACTAGAAAAATCCTTCAACCCACATTTTAAAAATCCCAAAAATCCTAGAACTGATGTCTTTCAAATTTTCCTAAAGAACTTAGGAATTCAGGCTTGTTTGTCATGTTGAGCTCTCCCAAACCAAACCATGACACCTTTTGCCATGCTCTTGCTACCATTGGAAAGCCCTTGATGAGTAGGGCTGCATCCAGCAGTTTCATATTGTTTTGGCTTTCAGTCGAGAAGTTATTGAATATTAAACAAGTTTTTCACTGAAAAGTCATTTGAAATTGTTGGAAAGCCCTTGACGAATAAGATTTAATGAAGGTGATTTGGAAATTTTTAGACCTAAGATGCACGAAATATTGAAATTTGAGTAATTTTTGTCCTTGAAAATTCAATTAACTTTTTTAAATGGTTTTGGAAGGAAAATTCAGTTGGGTAATCAACTCACACTTGGGCCAACAACACAGACTACACTAATTTCAATGATGTAGGAACTGGTTTATATGGGATTCTTTGCAAAAAGTTTTGTATATTGTTTTTACATGACCATTCTAGTTGTATGGTCGTCACTAGACAATTCCAAAGACAATTCAAACATAACTATCTCATTTTCAAGCCTAATTATTTTATAACTACTTTTTTTTATAATTAACTTTCATAATAACTATCTCTCACCTTTTTTAATAACTACCTCCATTTCATAACTACCTCACTCCTTTTTCCTATCCACCAACATGGATATAAAAAAATAAATTAACATGTGTTTTTTCATGTCCATGAAATATATATTAATTTAAATTAAATTTGACTCTGACATAAATATATGAAAACGTAAGAAAAAATAAAAATAATTGATCGTCACTGATAGTGTGTAGCAATGTGCAGCTCAAATCTATCTATTAAGGAAGGTACATTGTTTGTTTTGTTTCTCAAATTGAGAATCTCCCAAACCATGGTGGCCCCCATCATACTCTTGGTACTATTGGAAAGCCCTCAATTAGTAGGGTGGACCAAGGTGGTTTCATAATGCTTAGACCTACCTGATGGAAGAATATTAAACAATTTTGTCAAAGAAAATTTAACAAAATCAAAACTGAAAATTTTAGGGAAATTGAGACAAATTTTTGGTACAATTAGAAAGCCATAGATGAGTGAGATTTCTTGGAAATGATTTTGTAATTTTAAAACCTAAGGTGAAAAAGATATTGAATTTTGAGTAATTTTTTCACTAAGAATTAATTTAAAACTTAAAATGATTGTATCACTATTGGGTCCTATCATTAAGGTCTTGTTCACACTTGGACCAACAACACAAGTCACACTAGTTGTTATGAAATCTTTGCCAATGGAAAAATTTCATTATTTCCTTAATGTGCTCAAGTTTTGACATTCAATGATCAAAGAAGAAAGCTAACTGATATCATACCCCAAGTGTGAACTCCTCATCCAACAAATTTTTCCTTTCAAAATCAGTTTTTGTAATTTAGTTGAATTTTCAATGACAAAAATAACTCAAAACTCAATACCCATGCATCTCAAGTCTAAATTTCACAAAATTACCTCCATAAAATCCTATTCATTGAGGAATTTCCAACAATACCAAAGCACACATAAATTTCCCCAAAAGATTTTAATCTGATTTTCTTGAAACTTTCGATGACAATGTCATTCAATATGCAATAACTTTCACATTAAATGTTTAAACTTTATAAAATCACCTCAATACACATGTACTCATTGAGAGCTTTCCAATGGTATGAAGAGCACAACAATTGTGGTTTGGGACATTTCCAGGTGATAAACAATCTTCCTTAATTGATAGATGACTTCTTCTTGTTTATTCCAATGAGTTTGGAATATTTATATTATTGGACCAATATTTTGTGACAATTTCCTTACCAATTTTATGTGCTAGATAGAAAAATTTTAATTACAATCTCTTTTGCTCACATTCTTTCACTGATTCAAATTAGGTGAACTTTTAAAAGTCATTTCATCACTATCTCAAATAGATTAGTTTTGTTGGTTTTCCACAAGAAAAAAATATAAGGTTTATTTAAATGGACTTCAACCATCTAGTGGGGACAATGACATAGTTGCAAGCTAAGGTGCATGTTGATGTGGTTTGCATAGGCTTGGAACAAAGGAAATAGGCAAAGAGAATAAGAGCTTGAAAATAATTACATGCAAAAGCCATGGTTACTATATTGTCAAATGAACTTTCAAAAGCATAAAGAGCATTGATGAGAAGAACAAAGATTATGCAAAAGAGATTCTTGAGGTTTAAAGTAACTCCACCTATCTTGCACATACATTTTGGATGAAATATGACATATAAATATTGGTTTGAGTCAATAAATGTTAGGGCCAACAAATCCACAAAGGGTCCAATAAAAGTAGATGCCCTTTCACATCAAGGGCACATTAAAATGAGTGTTGTCCATTGGTCAATTGTAATGATCGGCCCAAGTGTTACACTTAAATTATCTCTCACCTTTACATTGTCCCATTTTCATGTTTATGGGTGGGAGTTGAGAAATAATTAGTACCCTTTTTGGATAATAAAGGTATCTACAAGCTCAAATAGGGGTGTGGGTGGAGTTGCTCTTAGTATAATCAAGTTTCCAACAATTGCAATTGTCAACTTTAGGGCACAAACATGGAGGCTTAGCTTCAATGTCATTGTATTTTTCTTTTACACACTTCACCCATGCATTGTAGGAGCATGTTTTGAAAAGAAATAATAAAAACTTAATGGTTTGATTTTTTTTTAAATGGTTTTGATGCATCATATTCACACAAGATGTGATGATTAGCAAAAGCTATTGCATAACTTAAATTCTATTGTGGATTGGATAGATCGTTGGATTGTTCCCCATGGCACAATCGCCCATTATTGTTGATGGGTCAAAATATTCGATTGGTCCACTTGCTTTGCTATTAGTGGTCTTTCATTTTTTTAGAATCTCACCTTTAAGTTTATGGATGGGGTTTGGGATATGTAATTAAGTGTTAATCACTAGTTGTGTTTTCTTCAATTGTAGCTTTGGGGCTAGGTTCAAGAAGCAATGGTCATAGTAATGGCTGTTGGTGGCATCATCCAAAAATAGGAATGCAAAGAGGAATCAATGGACAAGATAATTGTGAGGAAAATGCGGAAGCATTAGGAGGGTTTGTAAACGACCATGGTAGAGGAGGGAAAATGAACTACAACCAAAACCAACGATGGAGAAAGGGAGAGTGGGGAATGGTGCACTCGGGGGCGGAAATGTGTCATTGAAAAGATAGTGGAGTGAAGCGTGGTAGTGAATGAAACAAGAAAATTACAATGAATGTTGTAATTAGACCCATCAGCTAGTTCCTCCAATCGCAAGTATGTACTCTATTGTTGCGTTTTTGCATCATTTGGGCCCACCATCACTGATGAGCTCCTACAACGGCACAAAATTATTTCTTTTCAAAAAAGTAGTTTTTTTTTAAAAGAGGGGGGGGGGGAGGGGGTGCCTACTTGAACTTTTACTTCCTAGGGGTTTTTGGGTGTAGTTTTTTGGGGGACTACTTGAGTTTTTGCTTCTTAAGGGTTTTGGATGTAGGGTTTTTTTTTTAAAAAAAAATTAATGGCTCCTTCTTTGCATCCCTGTCGATGCAAGATATCCCTTGTCCTCATTGTTCTAGCCTTTACACTTCAAGCAACCTCTCAAAACATGTCAAAAGTGCCCACCTTCCTGCTAGCCTTGTTTCTCAGGTTAACCAAGTTGTTTTTTTTTTGTAGGTGTTTTTCCTTCTTGTGCTTCTCCCTGGTTTTATTCCTTTTGCTTCTTGGGGTTGGCTTTGGGCTCAATATAACTCCATTTTGGGGTTATTTGAATATTGTTTTGTGTGCCCTTGTTTATTCCATAGGATCCCTTGAGCCATCCAAGACGAGGTCAAATAGGCTTTTTGCTTACCCCTTGATCAAATTGCTTAAGACCTAATGGACGAATCAACATGGTTCATTTTTCTCTTATTACCCCATTGGTGTTTGTGCTATACTCGAAGGGGTAATTAAGGTCATTGAAAAAATTATGCTCGCTTTAAAAGGTTTATGGCGGGCGATTGGTCTTCTTTTCAGAAAGAGTCTTCTCATGCCTCATGTGCGCCTTATTCTCACCACCAATGGGAAGATTCTTCAGCCATTCATTTTCACTTATGTTTAACTTTAGGGAAAACCAATGAGTATATTTGCATGGCTAGAGTTCTCTAGCCCATGACACCAACTAGTCCTTTGGAAAACATGTTGTTGCCCTGCACTAGTTGCACCCCTTTCCTTCAAACCTTGTCCCTCCATTTATTTTTGACTACTAGCCTATGCACACCTTTTTCATAAATACGACTATATTTGCCCAAAACTTAACCATTGTTCCTTGTTTATCTTTAGGTGGGTTTTCTAGGATGGTATATGAGCATTTTTCAAAATGCTTCATACCAAAAGACCCATCCTCAAAGTTTTCGGAATTATTTTAGGCCTTTGTTACTATTACTTGTGAGGATATTTTTAGGTCAATGGCCTTAGTGCTAGGGGCTAGTAGATTGTTGGCAATGGCAAAGGACATTGGTGGTCTTCGTCCTATTATCATAAGCGAGGTGTTTTTTTTATTTATCAATCACTCCATTGTCCTACAACTTCGGGGGCCATTTTAGGAGCACCTATCCCCCCATTAATTTGGAATATCAACCCTTAGAAGCTATGAGGCCATCCCTTTTTGTGTTTGAGCCCTCTTCAACCTACACCCTAATTGGGCCGTGATGGGGGTCGACATTAAAATTATTTTTAATAACGTTTCTTGAGTTGCTATTTTTAAAAAGTTATGTGATGCCGAGGGGCCTTTAGCGAACATTGTCCCCTTTACCAAGTTGTTTTATGGTACTCATTTTCCTTTTTACTACTAACATAGGTGGCATGTGGATGGGGGTCACCATTATTGAATCATTTTTAAGCACAAGGTAGGGTGACCCTTTAGGAGGTCTTTTATTTGTTTTAGCCCATTATCAAGTTCTCTCAGAGACCATTGTGTGGCCCCCAAATGCATCTTTCCATCCCTAACAAATGATATGCACATCGTGGAACCTATGAACGAAATTTCCAACACCTTTGACCACCTTTCGACCTAATTAGCCCAAGCTAGGCTTAGGGTCAAAGTGTTAAAATGCAAGTTTTAAAGTCCATCAGGGATCTCTCCAATAATAGAAATTCTTAAAAGTTACACTTTGGTCACATATGGCCTACACATTTTCAATGTGCCAGTGGGTTTTCAAGACTTTGCCACACATTTTTTGGATGAAACTTTTTTTCAGGACGTGATGCATATTGACAATCTTCCTTTCCTAGGAAATGCCCAGGTTGCTTTGGGCATTTTATGTTCATGTGTAACTCATCGACCTTCTTATCTCCTTCTTCTTCTTTCTTGTTTCTTTTGGCAAGTTTCAATAGGAGAATTATGCAGGTATGTGGGGACATTATGGGTCCAAGATTGTGGGAATTTTTTCAAGGCCCCTTAGTGAAGCATCAGGCTCCACTGTCGATATCCTTTGGTGGTATAAACCTTCTCTTTATGGAGGATTGTGCCCTATTTATTTTTTTAGAGAGTTGGGTTTGGTGGCTTTGTATTTGTGTTCCAAGTTTCGCATTTTTTATAAGCCCATTTTGGAGGAGTATGTTTCTCAAGTTGAAGGGGGCCCACAACTACTTCAATCATGCTTACATGTTATGAAAAATAGCCTTCCTCTTGTAGTTAAGGAGATGCACCCTTTTTTTGAAACACCCCAAGTCTACAAGCTTCTTTGATGGACATTCACCACGACACATCCTTTAGGTTTATCTTGGAAGATGACTTCATTTCTTCAACATCCAAAGCTCGCATTTGTTATTGTTTGAGCAAAGGTGTAGGGCTATGGTTGATTGTTAGGTCATCTATCTGTTCGTTTCACATCGCACATTTTATTTTCACCTCAGCATTGCGTTTTCATCTCAATTTGATTTAGACTTTGACATTTAGTCTTCTCATGTGTGAGTGTGGACATGAGTTGAACGCATCTAACACACATTTAACTCGTTGCCCATTTAGAGGTTAGCAGATAGCCACACATAATACCATTCGAGACATCATGTATGCCCTTGCTCGAAATAATGGGCATGTTGTATGGAAAGAGCAGTGGTATGCCCTTACATCAAAATTTTCATTATGAACCGATCTTTACATGATTTGAGAGGGCTAGGTCTTTGTTGTCGATGTGATAGTTATTGACCTAACGCGGGAGATGGTGGCTTTGAATGTCATTAATCGACCAACAAGTGTAATTGCAGAACTTAACATCATTGTTAAGGTCCGCAAATATAAAGGATTTTTAAAAAGGCACCACTTTATTCCAATGGCCATGGAGGTGCACAATGCACTTCGGCATGATATGGATCATTTCATCAAGGAATGTGCTCATCTTTTCCACGATAAACAATTGGGAGGTCATTTATCTTTGTCTTTTTACATTCAATATTTCAAGCAATGTGTTAGTATTGCTTTCCAATGTGCTTTAGCCTCTACTATAGAGAGAAAGATTGCTTTGGTAGGCGATGCTTGTTTTAGACCTCCCATTATTATTAGATCTCATGATTTGCATGTTAATGACATTAGAAAGGCTGTTAGTGAGATAGCTTCTACCATGAGAAAGACTAGCTCTCTCCCTCTTTTTGGGCCCTTCGGGCTGTGCGTTTGTTGGCCTTTCTTTGGCCTTCCCTTTTTGTCTCCCCTGGGATGGTTTCAGCCATTGATTTTTTTATTGGATTTTTGTTTCTCTATTTAGTGCTAATGGATGGAGATAGGTGTGGAGATGCTCTAATAACTCACCCAGGACTTTCATTTGAAATGTATTCAAAGGACATGCTTACCACATATGAAAAGGTGCCACCCTATCTGCTAATCTCTCCTTGGGCCTCTTAACTTTTCAGCCTCTGTTTTTCCACTTTTGATTAGGTCTATACGCCAACAAGTTGTGTATTCTCAAGAAAAGGACATGGAGCATAAGAATGTTGCCTTTGATGCTTACTACACTGCTGTTGCTTGCAGCTGCCTTGTTTCCTCCAGTGGGTGGACCCAATTTTGATTTCTACTTTTTTGTGCAAATGGTATGTATATTCATCATTGAGAAAAAAAAGCCCCCCAATGTCTTAGAGAATCATCAACTATGGAGCAAACCAGATGCTGATTGTTAACACCAGCTATGGGATGTCTGAGAGAGGATTTCAGCACACTTGCATGGCGATTAGCAATTACCTCAACATAACAGATGCTGTTGGGTTGTCTCTGAGACTGAATTGAATCATGGAACCAAATAGATCAAAACACATCAAATAGATCGGGCTTCCAAAACTAAGCCACATATTTGGTTTTTGTCAAGACCCATTCTGTGCATTATTGGCTGTGATTTTTGCAGATCTCTATATTTCAAAGTTTGGTACTAAAACAGTGATGGTGTGTTGATATACAAAACAGTGGCCAGGATCATTCTGTGACACTTCAGGAGGGTGCTGCTATCCAAAATCTGGGAAGCTGGAATCAAATTTCCAAATCCATGGGTTGTGGCCAAGCCGGATTGATAGCTCCTATCCATCAAAGTGTGGTGGAAACTTTGTGTTCGGCGAAGTACTCACTGCCTCTTTACTATGATCACATTTACATACAGCTCTCTTCATTGGCTGTTGGTTTGTGGTTTTGGTACTCCAGATTTCTTTGAGTCTCAGTGGATTTTGGGTCAATATGTTTTAGACCTAGATTTTGGGCTCATTAGTCGGTCCACTACAAGAGAATGTGGTTTTTCTCACATAAATAGCTGCAGCTCATGACACATGTGTGAGGTAACCCTTGTGGTTTCATTCATTACAATGTACAAGATGTGGTGTTTATTATGGCATAGATTACATTAAAATAGCAATTTGACATTAGGTAATGGCACATGTAAGACAAATGTAATGGATGAAACCACAAAGTTTACTGGACACATGTGTCATGAGCCACAGCTTTTTGTGTAAGAAAAACCACATTCTCTTGTAGTGTTCATTCATATAGTGTTGATAGTTCAACAGCAAATCAATGAGAAAGAAAGAGAGTGAGGTTTTTCTATGGGGCTTCTTCACTTGCATGGCAGATAAAGGATCTCAGCGAGGAATTGAACTTACACTGGAACAAATTATCATGCCCATCAAGCAACAACAGTCCATTCTGGAACCATGAGTGGTCAAAGCATGGAACATGCTCAGGATTGACAGAACATGCATACTTCAAGACTGCTCTTAATCTTTACACCGCATACAATCTCACTGCAGCCCTTGCATCTGCAGGTAGGTGCTTTCTGAGAATTTGGACCTAAAATTTCATTATAATTTATGCCCCCACATTCTGATTTCCCAATTGGCAAAGATTGAGCTGCTTGCAAGATCTACTGTTTCTTCTTTTGTGCCCTAAATCCTTCTCCAGGGGCACAACTAATGTGGAGCTATGAGATGATTGCAGATATTCTACCAAATGGGCAATTGTACACTTCAAAGCTTATATTGAAGGTGTTGACTACAGCCCTGGGGCAGACCCCGCTTATTGAGTGCAATAGGTCTGCAAAATTGGGTTACAGCCAGTTTTATCAGATCTATGTGTGTGTTGATAAAGATGGCAAGTCCCTCATCCCATGCCCAGTGGTTACCATCCCCAATCAGTGCAGAGCAATTGTCTACTTTCCGCCTTTCTGAAACTTTACTTCAAGATCACCAGCTAGACTGGCTGCCCCAACAACTCCAACACATAACCTTGGTGTGTTTTGGTCTCTCCAAATTGAATACCTAATGGGTCACTTTTTAAAACTGGTTTAGATTTTGTTTCAATTCTGTTGAATCTTTTCTGCTGATCTGCAAACCAATCTCAGCCGAACATGACAAAGACTTGAGAGCCCAAACTCCCCCTGTTCCATTCCATTAAGCAAATCCCCAAATGGAATTTCTGTCTGTCATGTTCATGGCAATCCCGACTTTAAAAACTTGGGCTCTGTGCTGCTGTGCACTACCAATCAACCAATGGAAAAAATGAATTGATTTTGTGAAAATTGAGTTCCATTCAAATGAAAACATTGAATGACATTTCATTGCAACTTGAATTCAATTCAATTCAATTCAATTCATGGCAATCCCTACTTACAAAATTTCTATAAGTTCAATCTCCCAAGTGGATGATGATCCTTTGTATCTGCAAATTGAACAGTTCCTTCCCCAACAGACACTTCTGAAGCCCCAAAATCTTCCTGGCAAAAGAAGACACCGGACAAGCCTTGTGTACAATCTGCAAACCATAGTTTCAAGTCCACAGGAAGGATACCTCCTGTTGAGGTCAACTCACACTGTCTACCGAATTAAAACATTGCTTCCTGCTGGTCGGGTTGTTGAATCCTATGTTTCCATCACTGATCTAAATTATGGAATACCATTTGCTCGGTTGTTTTGCCCAAGTTGACTCTTCTGATTTTGCTATTTTGCCAAGTTGGCTTTTCATGTTGCTAAGTCCACCATGCTAAAGTACAGTCAACGTCCACTTTGCCAAGTTCCCTTTGCTAAGTGGCCAAGTCCACATTGTCATATCATGGAGTCCACATCTCCAAATTGTCAACTCCACATCAACAGTGCTACATTGCCAACTTGCTTTGCCCAAATTTTTAAAACTTAAGGCTGCCCAATGGCTAAAATTCATTCTTTCAATGCCCAAACTTATGTCCCCAACAAAAGAACCACCAATTTTCAGGCTGCCTGATGAAGGACTCAAACATCTTTCTTTTGTTTTTTGGGGGGAGGGGAGGAGGGGTTTGTTGATTAGTCAATTTCACCCAGAATAATGATGATTCATTCTAGCAGTTACATCTCATGCAATGAGCTTACATGCCACAATGTTTTAAAATATTGGATTTTTTTTTTAATTAAAATTTTAAAAACTCCACATATGAGCTGTAAAAATCTCAAATTGCTCTTGAAACATGGTTCAAAAAAACTCTAGAGGCTAACTTGAAAGGGTTACTCTCAAGCTTCAAGAAAAATCAAATCAAACATAAAAAAAGTTTGAGCATATTTTTAGGCAACTTGAAAATTGTTGGTTTTCATTTTTGGGTAGAAGTTTGGGAAGCCTGTAATCTTTGGGAATTATATGTATTAAGCAGCTTGTAATCTTTTTTAATTTTGGGCAGTTTGAAGTTCATTCAAACAATTCACAAGATGAAATCAACTTAGTGACTTGGCAATGTTGCATTGCTGATGTGGAGTTGGTGATTTGGCGATGTGAAGTTGATGATCTGGCAAAGTGGTAAAGTGGATTGGTGACTTAGCATTTTGGCACAGTGGACTTGATAATAAAGAAAATGTCAACTTGGCAAAATAGCCAAGCAAACAATATTCCATAGATTACATTCTTTTTGTTGCATTCTATCATATTTCACACATTCTACTAAGAAGAAATATGAGGTACAATAGGTTACCAAATAGCATGCATTCATGTCCGTGCTGAGTAGAGAACTAATTGAGTGTACTCCAATTTCAGTATTCAAGTCTACAACCTGGAACCTGAACCATCAAATCTGATTTTGCCAAGCTTTTTCCACACTTAGAACTGTTATATTTGTAATCTTGTGATGAAAGAAAAACCTTTGCGGGTTGCATATTGTGCAGTTTTAGCAATTCACAACTATACCAAAATGAATCGGTGACAAGAAGGTAATAAATTGGAGTGCATTCTAATCACTTTACAAGTCAGGGAAGGTATTTTTCCTTTTATTGTGGTTGCACTCCATCTATAGTTCATGTCAAGTCAACTACACAAACAATTTTAAATGGTTATTAGGGTAATTAAATTTGGGTCACAAACTTATCACAAATTCACATTGGACTTGCCATCACCCAAACTTTAATAAGGGTCACTACACAAGCCTTATTTATATTGCATGTTTCCATGAGGAGTATATCCCTTGATTTCATTTTCTTGAAATTCTTAAATTCACCTCAAATTTGGGACTTTTTCATGTCCTATAATTTTAGGGGCTCATAATGCCCCAAAAAGTTAATCAAATTGAACATTTGAGTGAATCGTCTTGTGGTTCTTGCCAAGAGCTTTTTAATTATGTGCCAAGGATTTTAATTAAATGTGATTTGTGTAAGCTTTATAAATCAACCCATGAGTAGTTGGGATTCTTTTTGGTAATGTGTGTCACTTTATTCATGATTAAATGGATGTGTTGCTAGTTTTTGAAATGCATGCCCACTTTGTTGTTGTTTTTCCTTGAAACCTTTTCAATGAGGCAACAACTTGTTTTCGATAAGCTTTGTCTCCTTAAACTTTGCCCCCAAATATTTATAGTTCTTTAAAAGTCCAACTCCGGATGTGGGATGCAAAAGCATTTTCATTTGGATGAGTGATTCAACTATCTAATGGCCATATTAGTGTATGTCTAATGTATTATTAATATTTCAAACTATCAATATTGCAAAGCTTTTAATACAAAATGTGTTACATATATAAACAAATTCCAAACATTCGTATGGGCAAGATTGTTTTTGACACCATGGATGGACAAAGGATACCCACAATTATTTGAAAACAATAATGTTTGGATAGGTATGAATATTTTTTTCAATTTTGTGATGTAGCCAAAGTGACCATCATCCATAAGAAGATTTAGTCAAGTGAGCATTGTCATTAATCATCTAACTCCAATCCCTCATGTTTAGCCAAATTCCAACCTTCCTTGAATTGCGTCATAAACTTAACAACTCATGACTTAATAATGAAAATCGTGCAAAATTCATTCATTCATAATTCGTATGTTTCATGCACTAATATCGTGCATTGAAAACACATTTGACACACAAATTTATAAGAAGATACAAAATTCATGTGACATTCACTCATTCTCGTATTTCATTCGTAAACACATTTATCCATGTGTCAAACATGTTTTCAACACATGATATTTGTGTGTTAAATGTATAAACCTATGAATGAACGAACTTTGCATGATTTTCATCATTAATTTGTCGCATACTATATTTGTGATGCACCCACTGTCCTAATCAAGAACATGTTTATGCCTTAGTATAAAGGCTTAACATGAAACAACAAAACATGTTTATTTGCTACCATCACAAACATACCATGTTTCATATGTTTGTACAAATTTTGTGCGAAATTTGAATTTCATAGGTTCGTTCAAAAATCACATGAATTCCATGTTATAATTAATATGAATTATATTTGTAAATATTCAAACCTATCTTTGTTAAACCTTAATGACTATGTTTTGGTAAATTAAAAATTAAGTAAGACCTACAAAATGGTTAGAATTGGTGTGTAGTTTTGTCTCGTGTTCAACCATTAACCACACTAATTACAACCCAAAATTCCTTATGGCAGTTAACACACATGGGAAGGTTCATAGATTTTCACCTTAGGTTTTCCACTGAATAGAGTGCACAAGTTTTTAAGATATCAATTCATAAATGTATGTTTATTTAAGGGTGTTGATCAATGGCACACAATTCAATAAACCCCTTTACTTCTTAAAAATAAATGACAACCAACCAACATAATGATAGAAAACATAATCACAAACTTAATATCTCATGATTTAGTAATGGAAATTGTGTAAAATTCATTCATTCATAATTTCACACATTGATATTATGCATTAAAAACACATTTGACACAAATTTATAAGAAAATGCAAAGTTCATGTGACATTAATCCATTTATAGGTTTGTATTTTATTCATCAATACATTTATATGTGTTAAATGTGTTTTCAACACATTATCACGGATGTCAACACTATGGAATTCATTCATATGAATGTTCATCCATGATTTGTAATTAACTTATATTTAACTTCTAATTTAATTTTAATTAACTTTTAGTTAATTCTCAATTAACTTTTGGTTATTTTTAATTCACTTGTAATTATCCATTAATTCATTTCTAGTTCACTTTCAGTTAACTTTTAATTAAGTTTTAGTTCACTTTTAGTTAATTTTTAGTTAATTCATAGTTAAATTTCAATTCATTTCTAATTCACTTTTAATTAACCCATATTTCATTATTAGTTTCCACATGGATGGACATGGGCCACACACAGGTGCACATGGTCACACATGGGTGAACATGAATCACATATAGATTGGAGGTTTTTTTAAAAGCTTTCTTGAGCTATGTTCCCAGTAGATGTAAATAAAGATAAATTTTCACATTATTTTTAATATATGCAACATCAATTTTGCGTATGTATTGTTGTCATGTTTTTGGAATAAATTTTTTTTGCATTCACATCATGCACACGTCATGTTTTTGCTTTTGATTTTTTTTATTCCATGACCTAGATTTAGGATTAGGCCTCCTTTTGTTCATGTGGTTTGAAAATCTTGTTGTTTAGTTCTTTTCATGTCTATGACACACATGATATCCGGATGTAAAATGTACAAACCTATGAGCAAACTTTGCACGATTTTCATTATTAATTTGTCACATGTTAAATTTGTGATGATGCACATAACCTAGCAACACTAATGGGGAGGATTTACTCCATAATAAAAAAAATGACATGCATTACTACCCCCCATTCCATAGGCCAAAATTATTTGACCTATTATAACAAATTATTGCAAAAAAGGAAAAGTTGATGGAATAGCACTCCACCACTTGTGAATATAATAAATAATGTTTACCCACACATTGGAACTTGGTTGTCAACAACCTATTGTGCAACCACCAATTCCCACATAGATCATGTTCCTTTGTGGGAACTTGTTGGTTTAAACAACGTGTGATTCAACCTTCATATGTGCAAAATATAAATTTCCAAAAATTAAAGGTCAATTAATTCCCAAATTTAGGAAATTAGTTTATGAATTTCTTCAATTGTTGATTCCAAACACAATTTGCATTTGGATGTGTGTAGTCTTCATTGAAACAAATCCAATGATGCAAAGATTTCCTCAATCTACCAAATTATATAGAAAATGTAACCCTTTAAAGTTTTGGATGGATGAAATTTCCCACATCCAAATAATGGATGAAAAAATACCCAAGTGGATGAAAATTTTAAAATACCTTGTTGTTTGGTTATAAAGTCAACAATGTGTAAAAAATGTTTGATCATAAAGGTGTCCATCTACTATCCTACCCAAACATTCACTAATTAAATGTTCATTAATACATTAAATGAAAACAATATGGATGAAACAAGAAAATCATCTTATTGATGGATGAAAAGACCCCTACATGGATGAAAATTACAAAAATAAAAGTAAAAATAACAAAAATAACCCCAAAATTTCCAAATAATAATAATAATAATTGGCAAGTTCAAAGTAATGCTGAACATGTCCATTAAATTCAAGATTTAAAAAATTAAAAAAAAAGGCCCAAATTGGAGCCCCCAAGTCCTTTATTTCAAACCTTTGTCCAAGCATGTGAGCCTTTAGGGGAGCCTAAACCTCGAAGCCTCCCCAAAACTTTGAAGGTTTGGAGAGGTTTGGAAGATTTCATTAATCTCCACCCTTGCTTGCCCTTTTTTTCCTTTTTTTTTCCTTCTTATTCTCTTTTTAAAATTTTTTTTAAAAAAACTTCTTATTGCTATTATAGCTATGCATGCCTATTGTTGATGATGTCCCATCTCACCTTATAGTTGGTGAAGATTGACAATAAGCAATGGCAATGATGATTGATTGGTAATTAGATATCGTTGATGTTGGTGCCTACAATTGTTAGTAGTGTTGATTTGGAGAATGTGGGAATGGGAAAGAACAAGATGCAAATAATAATAATAATAAAAGGTGGCCTTGTGGGGCATATTCACAATTAGGGTACCATTTGTTGACCACAAGATTCAAGCACTTTGTTTTTGTTATTTTCCAAATATAGAATCTAAATGGAATAAATTAAAGTGAGAAATTTTGGATAATTCAAATTATGATAATTTTCATGGTGGTGGTGATTTTTCACATGCATTTGTAATTATGCATAAATATTTTGGTAAAAAATCAAAAATGCAAAAAATAAATACATAAGCTTTTATATACAACTTAACATTTTTTTTGCATGAAAAATTTCCTACACATTTTGCCAACACTTGGGGCCACAAATTTTAAGCCTAGTGAATGTAAAAAATCAAATGGAAAAAAAGGAATTAGTTTTTTTTGTTGCCCTTTCAAAATGGATTCTATAGCTTTCAAATTTCTTATATCGTATATTATTTAATTAAATGCATTATATGAACATTGCTAGACATAGATGTATGCACTACTTATCCATGAAAGAAAATTGAAATCAATTGCATTATTTAATACATTCCTTTTGATTTTTTAAATATGCAAATTGCAATTAAGACAAGGACTCAATTTACTTAAAAGCGCTTAAAAAGGACATCTATATTATATCCAATATATTTTAAAACTTTTTTAATAAATTAACATGATATCATTCTAATTATAATCATATATCAATCCCCTATAATCATGAAATAGTAAATGTAATAATAATAATAAAAGTCCTTTGTAGTCCTTTTTCTGTTAGACCTTCCTTTTGGTAGAATATGCCCTATGACAAAAACAAGCGCCTTCCTTTTCTTGTTTGCTTTTGAAAAAAATTCACAACTCCAAGGTACTAAGCCATGTTTGAGATTCAACTCCTCATGAAGTTTTTAACCAAAAACAAATACAAAATCACAAAAAATTTCAAGTGTCTTCTTTAGTTCAAGAAGTAGATCAAGAAATGCCCCCTAGTTGCAATTCCACAAACAAAAACCCAACCAACACACCACACAACATCTTAAACTCCCAAACAAACTAATCCATGTGCAAAGAAATGAACTAGCCCAGTTGTAGCCTAGTTCTTTTCTCATTGTTATTAATTTCAACTCAAGATTATTTACTCTTTTCATCTCTACTTTGACAATGGATTTAATTGTATCCACTTGAGAAACCTGCATTTTCAACTCTTAAATTTCTTTTGCTTTGATCTCGATAACTCATTTCTCAAGTTCTAACTCTATAACTTTCTTTTGTGGCTCCCCCTTCACAGCTCCCTTTTTCAACTATACCCACAGTTACTTCATGCAAGAGATCACATATAGTATCCCAAACTCTAATCACTGTGAACAAAAAAAAGACAGATAGAGACTTTTGGCACTACAGAAAACTGGCCCAGCTCTCAAATTTTTTGACATCAAGGGTAGTACTAATCTCCTTAAATTTCGGCATTTCAAGCAGGTAATTTCTAGAAAATTGTGGTCCAATTTCTCATTAAAAAAATCCTTTGAAGTCATATCTTTCAGGTCAACAAATTGCTAAGATTCGCAGGAATTCTTTTCATAAGAAATCACCGCTGGATGTCCTGCCACAAATATGAAAGCGAAGACTCTTGTCAGTGGTCAGGCTTCAGCTCATATACTGGGAAGCTTCCTACAGGCAAATAGAATGGATTTGGGTACAAAATCCCAGACAGACGGTGTTATGAGCAATACTCAAAGTACTGATGACTCGTGTATAACATTGAGCAGCGTCTAGGCTCCACACCAGCTTCACTCTAAACTTTGTGCTGGTAAAAACTAAAAACAATTGGACAGGCCAACAAACTCGGTTTCTGCTAGAATGTCTGCTGAAAGATCAATAGTATATAGATGAACAACAGGTAGGTACATATATACTCTTTTGATCATACCCAGAACTCATAAATACTGAACCTGATCCCCAAGCTCCCAATCTCAAGCTGCAGAGACAAGCACATCTTATAATTGCACGTCTTCAAAAATGGCAGCATCCCCTCCTACTCACAGAAGTAAAACTGGTGATCGGTCTCTCTTGACACTGTATGTTGGATGAAGTATAGCGGTGAAAGTGTGTGAAACTCAGCTTGGGCCTGTGAATGTCGACAACTTGCAGTGCCCCTCAACAGGACTAGTACAAGGGAGTGTACAAGGGTATGACTGTTTTTGATCGGTCGATTATAATGATTGACTCAGATGAGGATATTTAGAGAATCTCTCTCTTTACTTTGTCCAGTTTTTCATGTATGGGAGAAGGGTTTCCATTTAGACCCTTCTGAGAGTTAAGGCTCATGTCTCCAAGCTGGTAGACCGAGGGGAAGGACCAAAATGCTTAAAAGAGTCTAAATGCAGACCCTTTCACCTATGTAAAGAAACGCTGGGGCATTTCTTCCAATTTCTTTCTTTTTTTTTCCTGTGAAAACAAGACGCTCACAAAATGGTACGTTCATGTCGACTGGTTGGTGGGATCTTACCAGTGTTGGGCGGTTTTCAAATGCTGACCCGGTTCTCGACCCGGTTCTCATAATGAGAATCTATTGACACTTTTAATGTGAGAACCGGAATGAAAACCGAACTTAGGTTCTCACATGACCGAGAACCGGTTCAAATGTTTACATATATGTTTGGAGAACCGGACAGGTGCTCTCATAGAACTCGGATCCGGTTCTCAGAGTTCTCTGTATCATTTTTATTGGGTTCCTCTTGTTCTTCTTCTCACTTGGGACTGCTACTCTTCTCCTGTTGCCATTACTTTTTTTCTCATACGGCTATTACTTTTCTCCCATTATTATTCTTCTCTCTTTATTACTATTACTCTTCTTTTTTAATGCTATTGCTGTTCTCCCATTATTACTGTTCTCTCTTTATTGGTATTACTCTTCTCTTTATTACTATTTACTTTTTTCCCATTGCTATTATTCTTTTCCTGTTGCTGTTACTTTTCTCACATAGTGTCGCTCTTTTCGTGTGATGAAGTCATTTAATTATTAATTATTTAGTTATTAAAACTGATTTTAATTAATGAAAATTTTAATAATCAGGATATTGTTGTATATCTGAGAACCGACTTATTTGAGAACCGGTTGTTGCTGTATGTATGAGAACTGACTTATCTGAGAACCAGGTGAGTTTGAAAAAAATAAAAATTTGATAACCTGACCGTTTCTCACCAGCCCAATTTTTTTTATATATTAGAGAACCAATCAGGTTCTCATAACATCATGAGAGAATCAGAACCGGTCAGTTCTCACAAAAAAGTGAGAACTGCCCAACACTGGATCTTACCATGGGTTATAAGATCCCACATGAGGTCATGCCTGAGACGCAATGGAAAAACACAAAGGGAAAATGATGACAGTTCTTTACATTTCTGCATTGGAATGGGGAAAATAAGGATAGGTGGATAGTATGTTGGATGTTATAAACACCGATTAGGGGTGTTGGGGTCAAGATGCGAATGCATATTGCACTTCAGCCTCCCCTAGATACACCCAATTGGTCACAGAGGATATTGTGGTGGAGAGTGTAAATGGGGAAAATGGCATGTAGATATGATTGTAGTAACTACACCAAATGGGCACTGAGGTTAGTGTTTCCATAGGGAGAAGCTGGTTCAACATATATGATACTATTGAAGAGTCAGATGGGTAGTAGGTACTTAGAGCGTCTCCAGCAGCGCTCAGTATGTGACCCACAGAAAATATTTTTCACATCTAAGTTTAGTTATGTACTCTTCTCCAACCCCACCCATAAAACCGAAACTGGGACCGCAAATAGGTGGGCGACTACTAAAACCAAACCACCTAGATGAATCATTATGATGGGCGAACCAGAAACACTGAGCAGAAGTTAGATCATATTTATTACACTCTTTTCTGCAGGTGCACAGCGTTGCTGCACCTTTTATCAGCCACGGCAACACACACAATTACGTGGAGCCCAAACCATTTTCCTGAGCCAAACTGGCATATTTTGGATTTTCTTCATCCAATTTTACTGTGCAGGATCACATACAGAGCACCGCTGGAGATGCTCGTACCTGTAGTAAAAATGCTTGTAGTTGTTGGGTTGAATCTTGGGAGGTACATGGTGTGCTCATTTTATGTACTAGAGCTTCTCAGGTTCTTTAGAGTGCGAGGGTTGAACTGTTGAAGCTGATATAGAGTTGAGAGGGTAGCCATGGCGTCAGTCTTATGATGATGGTACAACGAATTTGTCTAAAGGAAAATTGCTCTCAGGGTCCAGGGACTGTGATACTGCTCTGAATTATGACAAGTAGGTTAGGCAGTCTTCAATTACGGGCAACGTAAAGTAGTACATTTGGCTGTAAGGACAAATGGCAGTTTTCAGATATGAACATTTTGAGCGCCTCCACTATACTGCACGCTATTTGGGCCTCTATTAGTGTTTACCATGTATTTATTTATTCATCATGGAGTGTTAATTATTTTCTCATTCTCACAGTGCTTTTTTTCTTTTTTTCAAATTTGTAATGTTGCTCAAGTGACAATCACCTGCAAGAATGTTTAGCCAAAATTTGGTGATATTCAAAATAAGAAAGTAATAAATTCTTAATCACCCTTAATTTCATGTTGTATGTAGTAGGCGGTTGTGATGATTTTCAGCGATTTTTTTTTATTTGCATTTTTGGTGATTTTTGAAACGAGAGATTATGAAAATGCCACCACTTGGGGCCAATAAAACATTATGGTTGGCTGAATAAAAAATCAATTAATTTCTTTACGAAGTGCCCTTTTGAAGAACACCACATGACGTAATTATTTACAGGTCTAAACTGAGTTTCACATTAAAGTTATGCTTATACATAGTAATGAAAACACAGCACCAGAACCCCCTCCTTGGACATAAAGGACATGAGATTTCTAAGAAATCGGTGCTGTTCTTGCAGCTACAAATATTCTTGAACCGCATGCATTTAATCCTAAGTTTCAACATATTATACCCATATTTACAAAAATTTCATTATGTTACGTAGAACAGTACGTAGAGAGGTTCATCCACAATATATTGTCTACTAGTCATTATGCTAATGCAGGTGGAGATGCTCTTACATAGGACATGCAGTGTCCTGTTGGTCTTCCACTGACGTTTTTCAATTGCCAGGCACAGGACATCATCTTAAAACCCACCTAGGTTTCTGGTCAAATGGTGGCATCTAACTTTAATATCCACAGGGTTATTATATAAACTCTTCACTTATTTCCATACTGGGGGTATTTGCTCACATGCTTCTATTAATTAGTTATGGGTCCACACACAGTTATTATTTTTGAATTTTTCTTCATTTTCATTTTCAGAAGGAGCCATTTGATCACCCATATTTCTGGAACATGGTGCACTCCCCAACATAGAAGCTTAAATATGCACCCCTTTGCCCTTCCCCTCCCATTTTCCTCTTTACAACTTATATACATGGAAGTTGAACGACAACCAAACAATATGGGGGTAAAAATGAGGTGATATCGAGAACCTCCTAGGAAACATATTGGAAACTTGAGGAACATTTTGAGAACCTGATGGGAACACCTTGGGAACAGAAATTTTATTTTTTAAAAAAATCCTCCCTTCTCCCCCTCGCCACCAAAACTCAAAAGACAAAAAAAAACAACTAAGCTCCCTCGAGCCTTCTCTAATTGGTTGCATGGAATTTCTATTTTCAAAAGGGTTTGTCACCCTTTTCAACGTGGACTAATACCCCCATTATAAAACTGGGGGCATTTATTCATTCATTTATTTATTTATTGAGGCCCAATGTACCTAAAGTACTAGGAGCTCTTCCTTCCTACACCTGTTGCCTGGTGTATGTGCAAAAGACTCTGTCCTCTCCTCGTCCTAGCATTTCAAAAGAAGGTGAATAAGTACAGCCTCACAATGGCTAAGTGCTTCTTCATAAGTGAAGCATTGAGAGTGCAATGAAAGCCATCAGATTAGTTAATCACTAGACTGACATTTCATTTCGTCAAAAAGCACTAGGACATGGTGAATCATTGGTGTGAAATATGTGTAGCAAGCAGCAGACCATCAATATGTGCAGTACTTAGTTGCAGATCATCAATATGTGCACTAGTTGCAGATCACCCATAGAAGCCGGAACTGTAAGAAGAAGAACCTTCAGCACTGCCCTCGCTTATCAGTTTTCATCACATCCAAGAATCAGTCTTAATTGTTTACACCTACCTCCTCACCTTCCAAGCTCTCACCCCTTCTACTGAAAAGCTAGACATTATCACGTTAAACGGAGAGAATATTTAAGTCTCATCACTTGGACCAGACATTATCATTGATCAATCAAAAGCAGGCATTTTCTTTGACTGCAGCTCTTACAAGTGTCCACTGCCTTTGAGCAGACTGAGTGTCAAAATTGCAAATTTCACACAGTTTGATTACAATACTTCATCTGAAGTTATTGGCACAGAAGTTCTTGCTCGTGTGTGGTGCAGACTGGACGTTTTTTTTTTTTTTGTTTTTCTTTTCCGAATTTCACACTGCAATGACAAAAAGTTTGGAAAATTATGGAATTTTGTTTTGTCTTTAGTGTACATTAGGGGAAAAAAAAAAGCTACAAAATGAAAAAAAACATTGCCAAACTTTCAAAACCACAGATTTATTAAAATGAAACCCTAGTGGAGATGCTCTTAGCTTTTAAAAATATCTTGTAAGGACCAACATTGGGTGTGTATCATACTCCATAGATACGAGTTGCATCTAGTCCTCAATGTTTGAAAGCAGATTAGGACCATTTGGATTTTGGTGCCAAATTTTGGTTTGAAATTTGGGTATTAGGCTCGTGCCAAAAGTACACAAAGTTTTGAACATCAGACACTAGTAGCAAATATTGGTTTTGAAGTTTTAGTACCACCCTTATTTCAATACTAGTAGCAATAGTTTTTTTCTTTGAAACTTGTCTTTTTTATAACTTTTAACGCAAATTAGAGAAAGTTATGTAATTGCAAAACACTCAACTTAAACTTGAACTATGCAAGTCAATTATGCTAAAGTTGCATATTTTTGCACATTGAAGAATTATGCAACTTTAGCCTAAATGAATTGTGTAAGTTTAGCTTATATGAACTACAACCCAATAAAAAAAAAGCTTTCCAAAGAAATCAAGCATGCTTTTTCAATTTCATCACCATTCTCATTAAGAAAGTTCGCCCTGATTGCAAAAAAATCTTGTACATCATGTTCTACATGTGAACAATGTCATGTCCGTGTAGGCCAATTTTCATAAATTATGATGAATGAATCTAAATGGGATGTACCCAACCTATAGTGACACAATAAACTTAAAATATTAGTAATACTACATATTCTACCTCAATTTGGTGGTCAAGTTTTGTTCAAAATCATTGAGCATCTTATTGCAAGAAATTGTTGAATATCATTCAATGGACTATTGAAAAGGTTTGGCAACTTTATCTACATTGACAATGACTCCTTTAAACAACAAAAGTTCATTATCAATGAAGCATATGTTGCCTCCTTATTTGAAGCTATAACACCTAATAAAAAGTTGTTACAAGCATGCACACTGTTACAACATGGATGAAACTACAAACTAGGAAACCTTCATGAGAAGAGAAGAGGAAGAATGATCACCTTATCATAACTTTGCACTAGCATTGACGCACAATCATGGCCAACAAAAAGTTATTGACATTCAACCCTTTGTGATGGGGTCCAACATAATTGTAAAATGTTGTGTGCATTTACTACAAAGAATGACCTACATCAAAACTCAAAAGAAAGGAGTAAAGATTTTAGTAACCATGCTAGCCATTCAAGAATACAAAATTACATGTTCAAATATAATCATTATATTGGTATGGTGCATTTGACATTGCACACCATTATTGTTCAACTTATAATTTATTAAGATCAACATTGCAATGATCATAACATAAAATAAAAGTTAATAACTATACAATTGATCATTCATTCATTGTTGGACAATCAAATTCAACATTTTGGTGACAAGTCTTCCTATAACCTTTAAGTGGGGTTGTTAGGTACATTTGCCTATAATTGGAAGCTTTGGGTGTAACCATGGTAAAGTAGATTCAAAAATAAAATTTAAATGTCCAATTTTAAAATGAGCTAATTTTTTACACAAACACCTTGGAAAGTTGGTTCCAAATTTCTTTAAGTTTCATTAGAAAATGATTGGGTCTTCCATTGGGTTTATGGTAGATAGATACACATTTTGAAATTTTGTAATATAGTTAGTAACAAACACATATGAAATTAGTTGATGAATGTGGTGTTCAAGTATACTTTTACTTTAAATTTTGATATATATTAAATGATTATAATATGCAAATTTTGAAAATACATATGTCAATTTAAAGCTTCATCAACTTGAAAGTTAAAAAAATCCCAATATTTCTTGTTGAAATTCATTATGTAGTATGGAATACCAACTATTTGCATTTACTTGGATTTTTAAAAATCTATTTAGATGTATTGTAACCAAAAAAAGACAATTTGACAATACACAAATTATTTAGCTTCACATTACAAAGAAGGAAATCTTGGGTTAGAATTTTTATTTTAGATGAACTTACTTTAAACATTATTAGCAAACTAGTGCAAGTATACATTCCTATAGGCACATGTTGGATCAAATCACTCCGGATTTACTATCATGATCTATTTATGTCTTCTTCATGGCATCTTAATCTTTGGTTCCATAATCCCAAACCCTCTAATAACATTTTCCCACCATTGACATCAAGTCCAAATCCCATATTTTATAACAAAAATTTTCCAATTTCCAACATCCTACAAGTTTGACAAATGAAAAAAAATCCTTTCAAGCTCCCAACAACTTGTATTATACTAGTTTTGTAATAATTAGTCCAACAACCCACCCATGATGCCCAAAAGGAAATTGAAACCCACTAAAAGCACCTAGGTAGATAAATATTCACCTCCTTCAATAGTTATCCCACTATGACAAAGAAAAATGCCTTAAATTCTTCATGTACTAAACCCAAGGACGAAAATGCCATCACATACCAACTCTTTCAATTCCCTTAATGATCTTCATCATTTCCACATGAATCTTTACTCCTAAGCATTCTAACCTTCTATTTATGCATCATGTCTTGATTTTCCATGCACAATAGAATTTTTTTGGAGAACTCAAAATCAATGCAATGAAATATTAATGAACATTCATTTCATCCACATTTTACACACAACGCACACCAATCAACATCCAAAGAAAAAGCAAGTTCATTTAACTTCAACATTTTTTCCTCCAAAAAAATCAATGCGTTTCCTTCATCCAAAGTCCTCCGATATATCTTTTTGTGTTTTGCCATTAGCATTCCACATACGCCACTCTTCATCAAAGCCAAGAAATTCGCAAGATTTTCGAATCTAGCCAAACAAAACACATTCCACAAATACAATTGACCCCATTGCATAATGTTTATTCATTAATCACAATTATCACCCACCATTGCTAGCCTAAATATTGGTTTTTTACACCATGGTTCTTCATGTACAAAGGCCAAAAAGTTGAAATAATTAACATCAAAGAGGACAAAAATGTTGAGAATTCAAGCTTAACTGGTTAGGTTTCATTAGTTATTGGAGTAGGAAAGTAAATAGGTTATTTTCACAAGGTTGAATTACTTTCTTTACTTATATTAGTTTGGTTATTTATGGTTTGGTCTTTTAGTTAAATATCTTGTTGATGGTTTGGTTTTTTTTTTTCTTCATTACACAAGTTTGTGTATTTCATGTGACAAGAACCTTGGGGTGTTCTTGATGTTATGTTTCGTGTTGTGAACATCATGTTTTAGTTTCCTTTCAATAAAAATTTATGTTTGCACTTGAATAGATCTCCTATTTGTTAACACAACAATGGTGAACATTTTACCCACTTGCCAAGCTATAAATTATTTTCTAACATGTTTATTGACCACATAAATATTGTAATTGCTAGCCAAATCTTTGAAGAAAGACAAGGTCTACACTAATTCAACAACTAATTCTAGTAGGGAATAATTTTCAAGTTCATAGGTTTATCATTCATTAAGTGATTTTAATCTTTTTTTGGGTAAGGTGGCCTCTAAACATGTTCTCTTGATTGAAACCCATTACTGTAAAAGAAAAATTAATTTATTTGCAAAGAATGGCATTGTAATTGTTTGAGGAAATTGCAAATAAAAAGGAAAATGTTCTTGTGAAAACCAAAACCCCTATTGGTATGTCTTGCAAAATTCCTCAAATGACTAATGAAATTATAGCATGATAATGAAAGGATGGGAGACATGTGGTTTAGTGAAAGCATTTGAAAAGAATTATTAAACATTTGCTATGGAGAAAAACACCAAATGTTCACTTTTTGCTAGTACATTTAATGGAATGGGCAAATAAACTAATGAGAATGATCATGAAGATTGGGAAGATTTGTTTGAAGATGTTGAACTTGTGGATTTATCAGCAAATGTTTTAGTGGAAAAGCTTGAAATATTTTTAATGAATTATTCTACATTTATTGGTAGTTTGTAAGACCAAAAATGCCTTACATATTAAAGTAATATAATGTATTTTCAATAGTCTATAGATTATATTTGAGTATGTATTATGTTTGTTGTTTTTTTAAAATGTGAGAAATCCAAATTTTTTGAATTATTAAGAATAATGTTAGAATAATTTCTTTGTAATTTCATATAAGGAAAATTTTCTTCAAATATTTCTAAAATGGTTTTTTAATTAATTGTGACACTCTTTTGATCATAAAGTTTAAAAAATGACATGTGGACTCAAAAATTATGCAATAGTAGGTCAACTAAAAAAAAAGATAATATTAAATGAAGTGTTTAAGAATAAGATGCATTGAAATTTCCCTATATAGTTTTTGTATTTTTGAAGTTTAATATTGTATTATTAGGTTTTATTAATCCATAAATCTAATTGAAAACTACATTTTTGTACATGGAATTTTTTACCAAATATATGTTTAACCATGTACACATTTGGGGTTACCCATCTTTTTTAATGGAAGCATAATGAAATGTACATTGGATCCATAAGTTGTTAATGATCAAAATGTAAGAATTTTAGTTTGTGTAGAAAATGGACTTTCAAAAGGCCAAAAATGAGCCACCTATCCATGTTTTCACCCTTTTCTACTAATGAACATATGGGTGATACATTGTTGTATGCAATAAGAAAAACAAAACATATGTAAAGTTACAAAAACACTTTAAAATAAGGAGTCATGAATGGGGTCAAGAATGTCAAGAAAATAAATCACCTATCAACTTTTTAAAAATGCCAATAGATATTGTACCTAGGACTGATAGTTGACAATTCTTTGCCAAACATTTTTAATATTATATACAAGGTTCAACAATCTCAATTTTAATTTCCAAAATTTTGACAACTAAAAAATAAGTATGTAAAATACACCTTGTGTTGAGTATTTGTAATAGTAACCCAATGGTTGAAACAATAAACAATTTTTTGTAAGTTGGGAGTTAAAATTTCAAAATTCTTGGTAAATACACACACACACACAAACACATATATTGGCTAGACCCTTTGAAAATTATTTTGTGTTGAACATCAATCATAGGTATAGTAATACATGTTTATAGGTGTTTAAAAAATAATTAATTTTCTTATGAAATTAAATTTGGTACAACTTTCATTTGATTTTGGCAAGTTGTTTCTTAGTGGTACAAACCATTCATATGGTTCCTTACTAAGCAAATACCTTTTCAACTAATAAAAAATAAATTAAAATGACTTCAAAACCTTAGCAAGATTTGCCCAAAAAATATTGGGAGATTCAAATAAACTTTAATGGTTACATGTTGTGGCAACCAATAATTGTCTACAAAATTTATAATCATTACAAATGTGTCAAAATCAACATCCATGACTCAAATGTGATGCTTGTTATGGCACAAGTGGATTGTGTGACAAGACATATTTTTTAGTGGTTGTTAATAACATAGATGGAATGTGATATTTTACCAATGATTTTCAAGATGGAAAATTGACCTTTATGGATTGCACTTAACCCTAGGTGTTGAAACCAATGATTCTCACATAGAAATTGCAATGCTTCCCTTTGCTATAAATCATGTGAATGTATTAAAAAGTTGTTATTGTGGATTAGTCTTCTTTAAAGCATGTGTGAGACAAAAATCTTTGTGATGATTTTTGAATTTACCAATTTTTATTTGTTGCCTTTTTGTTTCCATGAATCCCAATAACTTTTGCTACAACTTTTGATTTTGTCAATATATGTCATTCAAATCTATTGTGTTAACATGCTCAAAATGATTTTTCATTGAAGTTATTTTGGTTGATGTAAGCTAAGGTGGCTCAGTATTCATATCATAATGGTAGTTTTTATGATATGAATGTGAACATGATGGTTAATTTGTATTTTATATGTTAGAACTTCTCAATAAGGATTTACTTTGAGATTATTAACTTGAGTATGCATATGATGTAAGCATTTGTTATGCATATTTTACAAAATTAAAAGACCTATGGATTTATAAAGGGAACTAAATGAATTATGCACCTTGACAATATTGTTTTTATATGGGCTACAAAGCAATTTGATGAGTGATATATTGTGATTATTAAAAACTCCATTTTAATTAGATAATATATCAATTGTATGTATTTTTAATTTGGAGTTTTTGGTTTTGTTATTTTGTCAATGTTAAAAACTTAGGTTTTTTCAAAAATCCATATCATTATGAAAAGAAATTATATTGGATTTGTGCACATAGGTATAAAACAATTATTTCTAAAGTGGCATAAACATACATGAAAAATATTTTTTTGGGATAGATTGTTTTTATTTAACTATTTTGTCCTTTTAGGGATAAAAACAATTGAAAGAAATGGGCTTTGGGTGATGTTTTCAAGTGCCACTTTGCGAACCACTATAACTTGCACTCACCCATTTCATAATGTAATTGATGTGTATTACACCATGTCATTTCTACAACATGTCATGCGAATGTTGTAGGAATTGGAACTTGATGCCATTGGATGGAAAAAACATACATTATCTCATTTGTAACATTTTAACATCAATAATATTAGTTCCACATTCCACATTCACTTTTCAAAAATAAAAACCATACTTGGTTGTATTGAGGTGTTGTGGCACCTATTGATGTTGATTGACGAGGAGTGTAAAAAATCACAATCTACACATTGTTTTAACCTTTGTACAAGGTTGTTGCCTATTAACTCTATTGGTGTTTTTTTACAACTTTTTCCATGGATTTTTTCATTAATTCATTAGTTAATTTGAATTTATAAGGAACATCAAGAATATTCACTCAAAAAAATTTAACATGTATGTAGTTAATTTTAAAAAAAATTAATTTGGTGGTTAGGATCATGTTTCCTATTAAATTTGAAGGAAAACATTAGAAAAATTTATTTTTTGGATCGTCTTATGAAGCAAAGCATTATTAATATCTATTGTTGCATCATATGGTGGCCCCAAACTAAAGTTTTTCATCAAGTTTTCAATTTCCAAATAGTCATTTGTTAATTTTGAACTTTTCAAAAGTCTAGAATTAACTAAATACATGATATTATGTTGATGTTTTTATAACACTAAGGGAAAGCCCTTAAAGTTTAATCCCAATTTGCAAAACAAGCTATAAATTTGAAAAAAAATGATGACATTGTATAACGTTATCAATTGTAATTGTCACAACCCTAACTTTAACCAAGCTTAAGACATGAATGCTTGTAACCAAGGCTAGGCATGAGGGTGGATATGGGCTAGGAAATTATTTTAGAATTGAAACACACTTTCACAAAGCATGAAAGAGTGAATCCCAACATTTTCAAGTGGTTTTCTCATTTTGAAAGTTGGAATTTTGTAGAGTTTCAAATTTTTGGGAAAAAATTGCAATCCAAATTGAACCCCAAATATACCATTGAAAAGGTTTCAACTTTAAATATTGAAAATGAACTTGCACTCTCCCTTTAAACTTGGGAGTTAGGTGTTATGCCAAAAAAAAGGTGAAAAATCAAATTAATCACTTCACTGTCAATCACTAAAACCTAAGAAACATGGATAAAATATATGACATTCAAATTAAACATCTAATATATCATAGGAAATTTCTTGTCATAAACTACACTTTTGCATTTTCAATTTCTTCATTTGGAAATTGTATATGTGAAAATTATGAGCCCAATAAGTTGAAGGACTCATAATTTGGCCAAAATCACGAATTTTCAAAACTCCTTTTTGGAAGTCCCATGATTTTTTTGCCATTTTGATGGAGCTCATGCAACTAATCACAAAATATATCATAGTAGAGGAGGTGGTGGTTCCTTTCCAAGTTCATGCCATGGTGTGTTTTGTGAGTTTTATTCACCCATGGTTTGTCTTACCCATTCCATTACTCCAAACACGACATGTTAGAATAATTAGGGCATGACTTAAACTTTTTTAAAAACTTCATTAACCTTTACAACTATAATATAATTATTCATGTAAATTAAACCATCTCAGCGTGTAGATCCATGATTATCATTTACATAATTCATACTTTGATTACCTTTTACTACATATAATTATACTATTTCAATATGTAAAGCTTACAAATCGTACATTTATACTTTTATTTCCAGTCACACACATAAACATACGCACATAAATACACATTATGTGCAAGCTCACACGCACATCATTGCATTCCATAGGAATCCTTTTACAATAATAAAAAGTACAAAAAAATTACCCCCCCCCCCAATTTTCTCCTCTATTTCCAAAATCTCAAAACAATTATATAATTGCCTTTAACTATTTTACTATGTTCACAGTATTGTTTAAGTTAATCATTTGGTAGTAATACAACATGTTGGTATTATTCAATTAACTATAAAGTTCAATTGGTTGTAGGGAATTGTAATTTTGATTATGTATGTTTCAACTAATTTAACTTTTTAATCATTGATCTTTCTCCTAATAATCATGTTGCTTAACACCACCATTTAAGCAAATTGCTAGCACAACATTCCATACAATAATGGACATGTAATAATTAGTATCAGAATCTTTTGATGTTTTATTGGATTGTAAATTGAGGGATAATATTTATCTATGAAGTGAAGTAGTTTGTTTTATTGTTTGTCACATCGAAATTTCCCTAAACATGACATTTCACGCCATGCTCTTGGTATCTTCGAAAAGCTCTAAATGAATAAAGGTGTGCACTGATTTGGTTTGAGATTGTTTAGAATTATGGTTTGGAAGCTATTGATTATTGAACCATTTTTTCAATGAAAATTAAATAAAATCAAAACTGAAAATTGTATTGGAATTTTGAGGCATTCTTGGTGTTGTTGGAAAGCTCTCAACAAGTCATATTTAATAAAGTTTATTTCTCAATTTTCAAAGTTAAGGTGTGGAAGATATTGATTTTTGAATGGATTTTGTTGCTATAAATTCAAACAAATTTCAGAAATGGGTTTGGAAGGAAACATCAATTGTGCCTTCAATGTGTTCACACTGTCGAATTTCAAAATTTTCAATTCCAAAAATGTGAAAAAATAAAGAATGTGTTCACACTTGGACCAATGACATAGGCTACACTACTTATGAACCATTCATTTTGAAAGTCAAGGCCATGAAAATTTATTATGGGCCATGATGTTAATATTATCAATAGTCAATGTACTAGTGCATGAGTGCTTTTTTGTAACATGGACATGCATCATGTTAGTTTTATTTGAAGCTTTAAAACATGTGTCACATATTTATTATAAATTGTAAATGGAAATTGCCATTCTAAAAGGGATTAAGGTTGACAAGGCTTGAGGTTTTCATAAATGACCATTGTGAGGGACAACCTATTAGGCGATAGGAAAGTCCATTGACAACAATATTTGAAAGGAAAAATTTTAATAGAATCACGAGCAAAATTGATAATGTATTAAGTGGCTAGGTGTAAACTAATCATGTAGCATTTAGGTATAGGTTGCCTATGTATTTCGAGGAGACGGTCACATAATAAATAGTCCATTAGAGGTCTACCTTAAGGAGACATCAAAAACATTCATATGAAAAATGCTTACAAAAGAACACATAGAGAAAAGTTTCATTTATATGAAAAATTTGCAAACACACATATATAATCACACCATCTAAGGGCCACTTTAGACAAGGGTCCAAGGAACAGGGTCCAACATAATCAAACATTTTTATTGGTCGAAAGCATTAAATTGGTCCCAAGGACTTTTGACAACGATCCATGACCTAGACAAATCAAATTGTGATTTAACTTACATGGCATCATTTTGGAAGGAAAACCAATTGATCTAGACCCAAAAAATGAGTTTAAAAGAAAGCTCATGGTTTGGAGAACCAAAGTGTAAGCCAAGGTTCAAGGTTGTTTATTTCTTTGTTTTTTGCTTACTTTTTGTTGTTTTTTTTACCTTGTTGCTCAAATTTTATGAAAATGCTATGGATTGAAGACATTGTCGAGAACACATCAGCTCCTCCATTTTGGACTAATTCTAGAGTTGACATGATTGGTTTTGTGTATCCTTGCAAGGTGATTGTTAGGACAGTTTCAACTTTTTGAAGTGCATGAAATGGAGTTGAATTGGAAGATAAGGTAAAAAGTGAAAGGTTGAAATGCTAATTTTCAAAAGTGGAAGAAGATTTGGATTTACAATAAATCCCTAAACCGATTCCCATTCTAAACAAAAAAAAACACCAAGGAAGAAAACAATTGTAATGAAGACAAAAATAAAAATAAAAAACTGAAAAAAAAGAAGTCCATTGTGTATAATAAGAATAAAGAAGAAGAAAAACAGGGAAAAGAAAACCATGAAAAAAAAGAAAAGACCAAAAGTTAACCTAAGCCTCTCCCATGTCAATCGCACAATGTTTTATCTTAGACCCTTGAATTGGAACCCCTGAAACCCTAACCTTTAGACATACTCATTGTATCACAGGAAAAAATATTTTTCTCTAATGCGAAGAAGGGTCCAATTCAAGGTTCAATTTGATTTAAATTGGTCCGTGGGCTTTTAGTCCGTGGACCCCTTGTCGAAAACGGCCCTAAGACACCTTTGTTGGTGAGAAAGAAAACAAGGGTGAGAAGAATCCTTCACAACACTGGTTCAAAAACCCTACCAATGGTATTAGGCTACCTAATGTCTTTCTGCTAGGCTAGTACTATAAAATCCAAAGGATACGTTCAGTTTAATCACTTCAGAAGAGTACTCCTGATTACAACCCCATTAAAGCTTTGGTAACACAAACCGCTGCAGTCCATTGACTTTGATGAACAGTCAGGTAAAGAACTGGATGTGTCGACACACAACAATATTGCATTGAAGTTTTGGAACCCATTTTGCTGCCAAAGGGCGCCTTTAATAAATGGGCACTTGAATAGGCCACATTTATACCTCTAAATGCTAACTGATAACTCAATGGAATGGTCATTTATGTAAGTACATACAATGTTATTGCTTCTGACTCTTGACAGCCCAGCTCACCAACTATTGTCCCTAACCCACAGACGATTGTTGTGAGTTCCCCACATTTATGCACCAAATCCCACATTTTAAATGAAGAACACGCATTGTGGGTAGTGCGCCTCCATACAGCAAATATTTCTAGTGCCTTCTGTTGCAGGCAATTTTGTAAAGCAGGTTGGCTCCTTCCAAGTGGTAGATTGAAAGTGGAAAGATTTGACTCTGAGTTTCCCTGTATAAAAAAAATCCAAAAAACAACAATTTGAAGACTAAGAATTGTCATCTATCTATGAAGCAAGATAGTTTGTTTTGTTTTGTCATGCTGAGATCTCTCAAATCATGACACTTCACGCTGTGCTCTTGGTATCTTTGTAAGGGTGCACCCATTTGCTTTGAGTCTGTTTTAGAGCTATGGCGTGGAAGCTATTGATTATTGAACTATTTTCTCAATGAGAATTACGAAACTGAAAACTGTATCTGAATTTGGAAGCATTCTTGGTGTTGTTGGAAAGCCTTACACAAGTCAAATTTAATAGAGTTTATTTCTCAATTTTCAGAGCTAAGGTATGGAAGATATTGATTTTTTAGTGGATTTTGTTGGCAAAATTTGAGAAATTCAAACAAATTGCAAAAATTGGGTTTGAAAGGAAAAATCAGTCGAGCTCTCAATTTGTTCACACTTGGGCCAACGACACACACTACACTAATGTATATAGTATTCTATCATAAATTATATATATATACATTCATCACTTGTATATATACAAATTTATGTGTTTGCTAAACATATATATGTGTGTGTGTGTATATTTATGACTAAATTTTTATTTTGAAAAAGTGTGCTTTGGATTGAAGCATTCATTGGATTATTGCCTTTCATTTGAAGAACATTAATTCTTTTTCTGCCATGAATTGAAGGACTAGACATTATTTATTAAGACCGCCTTTGGAAAGGACAAGAAGGTTTCAAAATTTTAAGACATTATTGTAAAGTTACAAGATGAGTTAATAAAGTAGGTACCTGTCCGGACGTGTTGTAACTTTATTGCAGAGGTGGTATGCGGACAGTGCCAGCCGCATAATATATTTAAACTCATGCATTAAACCATTTCGTTAACCAATGATAGATGGTAAATGAATCACAATAGGTACTCACCCGGAAGTCCTTAACTGCATCACACCTGTTAACAACAAAACAGGCCACAGTGAACCAGCACCCGCCAGCGCACCATGACGGATGATGAATGAATAAAAGTGGTCGCGGAACAGTTTTCTGTTGGGTTCCACTTCCTTAGCTAACCATGGTGGTAAGGTTAGCTCTGTTGCCTACCTACCTACTAACAACCCACAAGCAAGTTGTTAGTAAGTAGGTACTAAAAACAGCCCTTACCTATGTATCAACCATCTACTTACTTTATAAATATCTATTTTCTTAACCTATCTACCTATATATGAGACCTATTTATTACAGAAATGGTTACCAAGGTGAAACTATATACTAACTCAGTGGAGGTTCATCCACAACAGGCATCCAGTGGATGGTGCGCTGGTGGGTGCCGGTTCACTGTGGCCCTATTAACATACAAATCCTTAAATGTGTTTTGTTAGATTGAAGATACTAGTGTTGCGGCTAGCCTATGCTGTTTGTTGGCCCAAGTGTGGACTCCTTACCCAACTCATTTTCCCCTTAAAAGCCATTTTTGTAATTTATTTGGGTTTTCATTGATAAAAAAAATTCAAAATTCAATAATTTTTTTTTTCAAAATCACTTTTCTTAAATCCTACTTGTTGAGGGCTTTCCAACAATACCAAATGTGCACTCAAAAGTTTAGGTTTTTTAATATTTAAACTAATTTTCAATGAAAGAAATGTTCAATGTTTAATAACTTCTTCATTATATGTGAAGACATTATGAAATCAACTCATTGCACCCCTACTCACCAAGGGCTTTCCAATGCTACCAAGCATGAGGCGGGGTCTCTTGTCTTGGAAGATCTCAATGAGACAAATAAACATGAAAAATAAAAAATCAACAAATTTCTTTTCATAGATAGGTTTAGAGGAGGTTCACATGCATCCCTAATATCCTACATCTCTTATTTGGGCCTCTATTACTAACTTTCATATCCAACACAAAATATTAATTGCTTCCTTAGCTTCATCCACAAAGACAAAAAATTGAACAGTCTAAGGTGAGAGATTATTCAAATGTTACCACCTTGCCCAATCGTTATGACCAACCAATTGCAAGCAATAATTTTTAATAGAAGAACCAAGCCTTGTGCATACCATTGTATCTTGTGTAAATACACAATTTCAAACCCATTTGTAAACCATTTGTTTTTATTAAGCCTTGTGGATACCATTAGATCTTACAAAAATCATAAGTCCAAACCAATGTCATGTGAATATTGACACATGCTGAGTTTTGACACTTATTAGGTTAATCATGCTATATTATATGTCCAATATTATGGTGGAAAAGATGAAAGTATTAGGACCAGGGTATGTCATTGAATTCAAAAATATACATATCAATTCGGCATCAATTTTTTTCCCAAGATGGCTGTGAATGTGGCTAGGAAGGAGAGTGGTAATTTTTTCCAAGTTCAAGATGTGATGAATCATTCGAATGTATGTTTCCCATGATTCCGTTCCTACACCAATTTAATTTCAATTTGCACTCATTTTCAATTTTTTTAATTTGGGTGCAAATTGATTTCACCTTGAAGTTATCATAACAAACTCATCCTAGTTTTGCCCTAAAGTTCCTATGCTTTCTTTCTTTCTTTGTGAAAGTTAAGAAATGCACCTTGGGTTTATATTGTGTTGCACAATTGTGAATTAGTAAGGTTCTTTACCCCTTATACCATTTGACAAACCTAGTAGTGTGTCACTCATTACAAGTTTTAAAATTTTCACCTATAATTATTCATTAACTTCAAGACCTATCCAAATTTGAACATGCACAAATTATTATTTATTCTTTAAAAAAATTGATGAAAAATAAAATATACCTTAAAGTGATTGCCATGATTGTAATCACTAAAATGCCACCATTACACATCTTTCTTGAAATAGCCATATTTGCCCAATTCATCTTCATGGGCATGAAGGTCTATTTCAAAATTGAAAAACTCACCAATGCATTTGAATGCCTTTGTTTATAAAATAACAATGACATTATATTGTGAGCTTGTCAATGTGAGCCTATGAGCATGAGCACTGAAAAATATTTTTAGTATATTTCATCCACGTCATTGGAATATTTTTTGACAAAAAAATTCCAACATGGTGGAATATTTGCCAATAGGGTTGAATGTTCTACGACATCATAATATTAAAGTGTTTCACCATTCAATGTTCAAATATGTGACATCCTACGATCTCAACCATTTGATGTCAATTCTTTTTATTACAAGTTGAATTGTTAGATGGTCGAATATGTAACATCTTATAATCTTAGTTATTCAATATTGATTTTTTCTATTGCGATCTAAACCATCTGATGTTTTAATCTACAATATCCTATAATCTTGAAGTCATTCGATACAAATTTTTTATGTTGCAATTTGAATTGTCTGATGTTCGTTGCATCTATATTTTGATTTTTCCCTTTTGTGATCCAATAAATTAAATTTTAAATTGAATTTTGTCATTCGTTTCAATTTGTTTGAGATTCCATTTCTTGTCTTTGCATTTAATTCCTACTTCACAATTATTTCTCTTTCTGATTTATTTACTTAAATTCCAAGTTCATTATTTATAGTTTTTTTCCTTAAATTCATTTTTTAGTTTTTGGCTAAATGGAGTTCTTGCCATTTCCCGAAACTTCATTGTTCATGACCACATGTCCCCTAGGTTATTGCAAAATTAATGGAATTAAATAGAAATGGTGGACTGTAAATGCACAATTGTAGAAATTTCATCACTTCAACAAAGAAATTCAAGATGGAAGAAGGTGATTAATGATTACACTCACTAAAGCATGTGGAAGCTCATATTACATGAGCTCATAATGAGGGAAGTCTAAATTAGAAAGGTTCCAAATTTGCAATTTGTGGTTCCAAATTACTTCTATAATTGATTGTATTTCAATTTACGCAAGAGACTCACCTTGACCATGCCCAAGCAATTTAAAGAAACAAGCCTTGGATCTTTGAGCCTAAAGGATTTCCAAGTTTTGTGTAATGTTTTTTTATTGTTATGCTAATGATTTGACAACAAAATATGGGTAAAGTGATTTTTCCCAAAGATAGAAGATCTTCATTCTACTTTTGGAAAAGACTTATGATTAGGTTTTTAGACATTGGAATTCCCATCAAACATTGTTGTAACACGAAACTTGAATAAACTTATTTTTCAATCTCAAACTATTTTGTTGTTTTTAATGGCTTCTTTTTTTCTTGTGTTTCATTTATAGTAAAACACATTTTAATTTCCACCTTGTTTTAGAATCCACTTCCTATACTTCATAATTGTAGCTTGCATTGAATTTCCTTCATTTCATAATCTAAGCCTTTGATTGAATTCCAAAACATTTGCAAGCATTTTTAATTCATCCCACTCATTACAAAACATTTAGTCAACATTATATTCAAAAGATTATTAATTATTTGTATTCAATAATGTCATGTAGCTAATGTTAAAAAAGGATGTGAAATTTTGACAAGTCAAAAGATATGGATATACTTCTAAAATTTAACATTGTCATTATCAACATCAAATGTAATTGCCTAGGTTAATATCAAATCAAGTGGGTTTGTGGTCATTATAAGATACATTAATTCATTGTGAAATTCATATTTCAATAAAAATGTTAGATTGTTGCAAGTCCTAAAACTACAAACATGCACCACTTTAATGTGAACTAACAATGACATGAAATTTCATGAATATTTGATCAAGTAATGCATGTTATACCTTTTTTTCATTCGTCACCATTCCATATTATTTGTTGTGAGGTTTCACAATGAGTTTTTCACTATAACTTATTTGCCTCATCTTGTATTGGATAAACAAACATGTTTGAAGTAGATCAAAACAATTCTTGTCAAGTTCCTAGGGACTAAGACATGTACCCTCCATTCAACCAAGAAGAATTGGTGATGGTTGATGTAAAATACAAAGTGAAAGTTGAATATTGGGTAGCAAACAATTACTTACAAAATTATAAAATTTATGTGACTCTAATTCATATGTTTCACCTAAAATTTCTTGACAATTTATGACAAGTTCTAGGAGATAATCCCTAGCCAACATAGTTGACGAATCAAAATTATAAAACATGAATTTAAAGACAATCCAACTACTTGTTGGGATTTGTTTCAAAATGGAAAGGTGCACTAGATAATGCAATCAAGAAGAAGTGGCCAAAAGACCATATTGACCTAGAGGAAGATGCATCTGAATCATCAACATTTGTTTATTGCAAAGAGGTGGTCACAATAGTTTCAAAAATGAGTGCAAGGAAGAGCATGGATGATGAGTCATCACAAAGGAGGGAAGGCTCTTGGAATGATGAGAAAAAGGAGATATTGGAAATGATGATGAGGTTTTCAAAAGGAGTGGATGACCAATTATTAATAATGCATTAAGGCTCGCTTCAATGCCTTTGAAGAGGATATCACTAATAAAACACTAAAAAATAGCAATAAGAGGAAGACAATAGATTTGGAAACATGAACTAAAACTATGATAAAAACCATCTTATACTAGACAAATAATAAAAAATTTGATGTTTTATGCTTGACAAAGATGTGTGTGTGCTTGTAAATTGTCAAATTCCATTTTTAATGAATGTTTGCATTAAACATGACTTGGAATTTTTTTGTTGAACATCATCGCAAACAATAAACATAGTATGGGAAAAACAAGAGTTTAAAATCAACATAATTAAACATGGACCATTGCAAACAAGCTACAAACAATTGCAAATATTTTAGGTGTAAAATAGTTCACTATAAACTAAATGGTAAGAACACGTAAGTGTTCTTAGTACCAAGTTTAACTAGATGATGAAAAAAATTCATATTTTTTCAATTAAAAAACTTGAGACTATTGGGAGATTTTTATTTAATATCAAAAGGGATTGAATATAGACCCTTATTCATGGTAATTTAAAGCAAAGTAGTTAAAGACATGCTTTTGTTTGCAAAATAATTCAAATCATTTAACTAGTT